>Ga0194132_10007127_pt1 | contig 16890 bp, 16 predicted proteins | sample TA2KigOf80mmetaG_FD_148612 | JGI IMG/M metagenome (GOLD analysis project Ga0194132, IMG submission 148612) | Freshwater microbial communities from Lake Tanganyika, Tanzania - TA2015054 Kigoma Offshore 80m | ecosystem: Environmental > Aquatic > Freshwater > Lake | place: Tanzania: Lake...
GGATGAGCCAAAACAAGAATAGCCGATGAGCGGCGGCGTTCTTGCCGCTCGCCATCGGCTATACCGCGTTTCTCCCTTTGAAGAAACGCGCGGCGCGATTATTTTCTCGGCGCTTGCAAGGTGCCGCCGGCCTTATCGCACTCGGCCTTGCTGGTGATGGGTTTGCCGTCGGCCGTCATCACTTCCTTGCCGTCGGCGGCGACACAACGCGGCCCATCCTTGCCTTGCGCGAGCGCGGCACCAGCGGAAAAGCCCAAAGCCGCCAGCGCGGCCAGTACGATACCCACATTGGATTGCTTGTTCATCAGTCTGGTCCTTGAGTTGAATGAAACGAGTTGACTCACAAGGCCTGCGCCGGCCTTACGGCCGGCGAACGCCCAGCGACTCGCAACTGCTCTACACAGCGTGCGCTAATCCGCGGCACACAGCGGTAGCGAGTGCCCATTGGTCAGCAACGGTCAGTAGCAGTTCCTAAGTGTTTCTACAGGGCCGATTCAAATATCGGCATGTTTCGACGCGGAACTTTTACGTAATCAAACGCAAGTTACCTGTGGGTTAAGCATCGCTTGACACCTGAGGTTCGGGTGACAATTTTTAACGGATGTCTGCTAGTGTCCCGACCCATTAATTTCGAGATCAGGCGGCTAGGGCCTGTTAACACTTGATTCGTGAGATGCGTTGCTGTGCCAAGCCCCGCTGGCAAGGCGCTCACCGCAGGCAATATCGCCAATATTGCCAAGGTGAGCAACGCCGCCGGCGGCGCTTGGGACAGCAACCCGTAGGGCAAGGGCGCTGAAACGTTTGCAGCATGACGCGCTCACCCAACCGCGATGCCAAAGTGAAGTCAGCACGAAGCAGGCCGTCCAGCGCCCGCAGCGCACTCGCGAATCAAGAGTTAACAGGCCCTAGTCCCACAATCGCGGCAAATCCGCGATGCTATCGATCAGATTCGTGTGCGGCTCGCGCGCGAGTTGTTCGCGACAGTGCGCGCCGTTTAACACCGCCACGCCCGCCGCCACGCCCGCGTTGTGCGCCGATTGCAGATCGGACACCGTATCGCCCACCACCAGCACTTCGTGCACACTGGCAACGCCAGTCAACTCCATCGAACGGAAAATCATGTACGGCGCGGGGCGGCCGATTTTGACGTCGTCGCCGCACACCAGTGCATCGGCGACGCCGTTCCATTGGAGCGCATCGATCAGTAAACCGGCGATATCGTGGTCAAAGCCGGTGTTCAACGCGAGCTTGACGCCGCGTTGTTTGAGCCACGCGAACGCCTGCGGCGCGCCGGCCACCGGCCGCGCCTCGCGCGTGAACACGCGCTGCAGGTGCGATTTGAACGAAGCGTAAACCGCTTCCACGCGCGCGGCATCCTTGCCGTACTTCGGTTCGCACAAAGTCGCGATCGCTTCGCGCTTGGAAGCGCCACGCACCGCGCTGATCTGCGCGGTCGAGGCCTCGATGCCGTGATCGGCGAGCCCCGCGCGAAACGCCGATTCGACTTCGCCGCCGTCGTGCACGCTGGTGCCGGCCATGTCGGAGATGACGAGTTTAATATTCGCGAGATTCATGGGTGTAGTCCGTGAGTGATGAAAGTCCTGCCGGGGATAAGGTCGACGCCATCAATCGAAATCCGGCATGTCCGCCGCCACTCGCCGCACGCGCAACCGCGGGCCCAAACGCCGCCTCAGTTATAAAAAATATTCAATAAAATCAAATACTTATTATTATTTCTCAAGTGCGCAAAAAAGCCATCAAATCGCGATTAAATTGCTCCGCGCGGGTGGTGGTGAACGAGTGCCCGCCGCCTTTGACCATGATGAGCTTCGCGCCGGGTATCGCTTGCGCCAGCGCCTCGGAAAAATAACTCGGTGTGATGAAATCGCTGTCGCTGCCGAGCACCAGCGTTTGCGCTTTGATGTTCGGCAAACCCGCGCGGCGGTCGAATTTCATCAGCGCATCAATGCGCCCCACCGACACCTCCACCGGGGAGGATTTGGTCGGCGCGTTTTTGCGTTCATGCTCGATCTCGGCGTCGTGCGCGTTGACATAATCGGGCGAATACAAAAACAGCGGATGAAACTGCGCGTGCAGTTCGGGGCCGGCCTGCAGATACATATCGCGCCGCGCTTGAAACAAGCGCCGAAACCACGGATCACAATGCGTCCAGGTGCTGCACAGTGCGAGTTTCATCACACGCTGCGGGTGTTCGATGGCGATGGTCTGCCCGATGGCGCCGCCGGTGGACATGCCGACGATGTGCGCCTTGGGGATATTGAGCGCATCCATCAACCCCACCAGTTCCTCCGCCATTTGATCGACGGAAAACTCGCGCTGGATGCGATCGCTTTGCCCGGTGCCGCGATGATCGTAGGTGATCACGCGAAAGTGTTTTGAAAACAGAGCGACCTGCGGCTTCCAGTAACGCGACACGCCGTTAAGTCCGCTGGAAAACACAACCGGCTCGCCTTGGCCGGCATCCTCGTAATAAATTTCACCGCCTGCGACTGCTGCTTTGGGCATTTTATTCCTCGTATTTAATCGTGTTTACACGCCAGCAGCGCGCACAAATCCACCACATCGGGCGTGGCGAGCCGCTCTAGATGATCGAGCATGTCGAGCACTTGCGCGCACTTGTGATCGTTAAGCCGCAGCGCGAGGAAGTCGTTCAATTTCGCGCGATGCAGTTCGTCAGGGATAGGTTCGCCCCAGGTGCCGGGCGGCTTGTTGCAAGTGCGGGCGATCACCGTATCGTCGTTTAACGTAACTTCGACGGTGACGTGCATGCGCCGCGTGTCCTTCGGAATATTGGCGTCTTGAATCACAGTGATTTTGTCGAGCAGCCGCACCATGTCGTCGCGAAACCGCCGCTCATCGGTAAAGGTTTTGCCGCCGATCTCACCGTCGAGCAGCGCCGCCGCCGCGACGTATTGAAAACTGAACTTGCCTTCGAGCCCGCTTGCCGGCTTCGGCCGGTTGGCATCGTGAATTTCCGGCGTAACGAGCCGCACCAGGCGGATTCTCACGGCCTCGGGAATACGCCGGCGCGCATCCAGCGCCGCGGCAATCGCAAAATGCGTCGGATACTTCGACGGGTAAAACTTGATCGCCATGCCGGGGTCGACGCAACGATAGGGCTTGCCGAACTGCATCAGCACATCGTAATCGAAGCCCGCTCTAAAAAACGTGTCGACGTAACCGCTTTTCGCACCGAAGATATCCGGGTTCGCCGTGAATCCGCGCGCGGCGAGCGCCGCGGCTTCGAGCCCCGCTGCGGCGACGTTGCCGCAGTGCGTGCATTTCACCATCGAGCCGGTGTTGGCCGACAGCCCACCGCAGCGCGAGGTGGCGATGCCCATCGCATGCGTCAGTTGTTCGGGCGTTAACTTCATCAGATGCGCCGCCGCCACCGTGGCGCCCATCACGCCGATCACCCCCGGCGTGTGAAACGGCAGCGCGCCGCGCTTGGGGTCCGCCGCCGCCAGCACGCGCCCTTGCATTTCAAACCCCTTGGCGCACGCGGCGATGATCTCGCGCCCGTCGCTTTGGCGCGCTTCGGCCAGCGCGAACGCCACCGGCACGGTGGGCGATACCGCGTGCGTCGGCGGATTGGACATCGGCTCGAAATCGAGCACGTGCATCGAAGCGGCATTCACAAACGCGGCTTGCACCGCCGTGGTTTTAAAACCAAAACCCCACACCGTCGCGCGCGCAGCACCCCCCAAGGCCGCGGCGTGATCGGCCAAAATGCGCGGCGGCTCCTGCGCGCTGCCGGCAATCGCCACCGCCACGCCATCGGCGATCAGGCGCTTCACCACGGCAACGGTGTCTTCACCGAGCGCCGCGTAAGTGATCGGGCACACGCACTGGGCGATGGCTTTGGTCGGATGCTCGATGGTCATGACGATTTGCGTCGGCCGGGTTCGGCGTGATTATAATGGGCCTGTCGATGCGGTTCGCGGTTCGTGTGCAGGTGGTCATTATCATCCGACCGGGAGGGCACGCCAATGTTGCCGTCGTCCGTTTGTCGAGTCGCACTGTTCTGCGGCAGTGTAGCGCTGGCTACCCCGCTCGGTTTACCCGCGCTCGCGCAGGCGCAAGCCGCGCAAAAATTCCCGCAGCGGCCGATCCGCTTCGTCGTGCCATTCTCGCCCGGCGGCGGTACCGACACCATGGCGCGCGCCATCGCGCAAAAGATGAGTGAAAACTGGGGCCAGCCGGTGGTGATCGAAAACCGCACCGGCGCCGGCGGCACCATCGGCACCACGCTGGTGGCCAAGGCTACACCCGATGGCTACACGCTACTGGTGAGCTCGGCGGGATTCGCCATCACCGCGGCGATCAACCCGAAACTGCCTTACGACCCGATCAAGGATTTCACCGGTGTCACGCAAGTCGGCATGTCGACCAGCACGCTGGTGACCGCGCCCTCGCACGGCGTGAAAACCGTCAAGGAACTGATCGAACTGGCGCACGCGCGCCCGGGCAAGGTGTTTTTCAGCTCCGCCGGCGCGGGCAGTTCAACCCACATGAGCGGCGAACGTTTTCGCTTGACCGCCGGCATCAAGGTCACGCACGTCGGCTTCAAAGGCTCCTCTGACGCGGTGCTCGAAGTGGTCGCGGGGCGCGTGCACTACGTGGTGAGCGGGCTCATCAGCACGCTGCCGTTTATTCAAGACAAGCGCTTGCTCGCGCTGGCGGTGGTAACACCAGCCCGCTCGCCGCTGCTGCCGGCCGTGCCGGCCATGGCCGAGATTTTCCCCGGCTTCAAGCGCGACGGATCGCATGTCATGCTCGCACCCGCGGGCACGCCGCGCCCCATCGTCAATCAGGTGAGCCGCGAGGTAAAACGGATCTTCGAACTGCCCGATGTGCGCGACCGGCTCAAAAACTTCGACTACAACCCCGCGCCCACCACGCCCGAGGAACTCGACGCCATCTTGCGTTCCGACATCGACATTTTTACCGAAGTCGCGATCCGCGCGGGGCTACGGGTGCAGTAACGGCGGGGGCGTTGGGCGGCGCGGCGTTGCAAGTAAAAGCCCACGCCACCGCCCCGGTGGCGCCACGCTGAACGCCCGGCTGCGGACTGTGAACGGGCGCGTGTCAGCGCGCCAACGACGGCAGCAACCGCAACGCGTTGTCGCGATCGATGGCGCGGCGCTCGGCCGCCGAGAAGCGCGCGTATTTGGCGAGTGCGTCATTGACTTCGGCGCCGTCGCGAAACGGATAATCGGTGCCGTATAAAAACTGCGACACCGGCGCGATGCCCATCAGCGCATCGAGCGCGCCGGGGTGATTGCCTTGTGCCATGTCGTAATAAAACTTCGCCAGTTCGTGGCGAAAACCCTGCGGCAGTTTTTCCTTCACTCCTTTGCCGAAATTTTGCTCGCGCTCGAAACGCGACATCAAAAACGGTGTCACCCCGCCGCTGTGCGAAAAAATCCATTTGATATCCGGGTAACGCGCCGCCGCGCCATGAAACATCAAACTTGCCATGGTGCGCGTGGTATCGACCGCGTATTCGATGGCGCTCACCGGCACGCCGCTGGGTATCTTGCCGCAACATTGCGGGGAGAGCGGATGGGTGTACACCACCGCCTTGCGCCGATTGAGCGCCTCGAGCACCGGCCAGAAATCAGGGTCGCCCAGATATTTACCGCCATAGCTCGTCATCAGGCAAAAGCCTTCGGCCTTTAACGTATCGAGCGCGTAGTTGATTTCCGCGATACTGCCTTCGCTGTCGGTAAACGGCAGCGCGGCAAAACTGCCGAAACGCCCTTTGTGCGTGGCGGCGAGTTGGGCCGCGTGTTCGTTGGCTTCGCGCGCCATCTTGCGGCCCTGCTCGAGCGTACCCCACGCCATCGCCGGTTGGATCAACGACAGCAACGAGGTCTCGATGCCGCTTTTGTCCATGTCATCCAGCGACATTTGCACCGACCACTTGGCGTGGCCTTGGCCGCGGCCTTTTAACGCCGCGGAGTAACCCGGCGACACGAAATGATGATGCACATCGATGCGCCGCGCCTTCGCGCCGCCGGCCTCACCGGTTGCCGCACAACCGTGCAGCAAGGTGCTCGCCCCCACCACCGCCATCCCCGTCAAAAACGCACGCCGCTCTTGCTTCGGGTTGCCCCCCGCTGTATCGATTTAAAGTTCCAAAAAATTATCAATTAAATCAGATACTTACTTAATATCTATCGCAATACCGCCGCGGCCATTTCGCGCAACCTGCCTTTCTGAATTTTGTTGCCGTTAGCGCTGGGCGTAAACGGAAACGCATCGATCGGCAGCACTCGCTGCGGCACCTTATAACTGGCGATTTGTTGTTTGCAATGCGCGATCAGCGCGGCTTCGTCGAGCGCGTGACCGTTTGTGGGCAATACAAACGCCACCGGCACCGTGCCGCGCGCGCCTTCGACGCCGACCACCTGGCTTTGCGTGACCGCCGGGTGCGCATCGAGCACCGCTTCGATTTCCAGCGGGTTGACCAAAAAACCCGACAACCGCAGCACGTCGCCCATGCGCGATAAATACACAAACTCGCCCTCGGCCACGGTGTAACCCAGATCGCCGCTTTTGAAAAACCCATCGGTGGTGAACGCGGCGGCGGTAGCTTGCGGGTTGCCGAAATATTCCATCATGCAGCTTGAACCCTTGAATTGCAGTTCGCCGTGCTTGCCGTGCGGCAAAACTCGGCCGTTGTCGATATCCACCGCGCGCACTTGCGTCGTCGCGTTGACCAGCTTGCCGCCGCCGATTTCGCGCTGCTCCGGCGGCGCATAAATCGGCTGGCGAGACAGCACCGCCTGCATTTCGCTCGACCCGTAAAGGCCGACCATGGTGAGGCCGCGCGCTTGCGCCGGCGCCGCCTGGCCGTGGCGCACGCCCAGCACCATGCGCACAATCGGATACGGGATCGGATCGGGCAGCGCCGCGCGCAATTGCGCCATGATGTCGCCGGTGGCCGGCACGTGCGTCACCTGGTGGGTGCGGATGGCGGGCGCGGCCGCTTGCGCCTCGAAGGTAGTCAGCATCACCAGCGGCTTGCCCGCGGCGATCGGCATTAACGCGTTGCTCATGCCGAAGGTGCCGCACATTGGCACCGTCAAAAGCCCGCGCGCGCCCGGCGTATCGAAGGCAAAACCGCGCGCCGCTTCCGCCGCGTGGCTGGCGATCGAGGCCTGGCTGTGCAGCACGAACTTGGGCAGCCTGGTGGTGCCGGAGGTGGTGAAAATCAGGCAACCGAGTTCGGGCCTCGCGTGATCGCGTGAATACGGCGGGCGCGTCAACAAATCGCGATACGCCAGCACCGGTTTGCCCAGCGCCGAGTGATCCAGGGCCGCATCGCCCGGCTCGTCATAGGCAATGATGGTTTGCAAGCTGGCGATTTGCGGCACGCCCGCGTCGCGCAAAATGCCGTCGAAATCGATGTCGCGAAACGCCGGCCAGTACACCAGCACCTTGGCGCCGGAGCGCGCAACGATGTCGTTGATCTCACTTGCGCGAAACCGCGTGTTGACCGCCACCGCGATGGCGCCCAAGCGCCCGATCGCAAAAAAACACGCGAGCCACGCCGGCACGTTGGGCAGCCACAGCGCCACCCGGTCGCCCTCGCGCACACCGAGGTCGCGCAAACCTTGCGCGACGCGGCGGCTTTCCAACTCCAGCGACGCGGGGTAAATGAATTTGTCGCGGTCGATCAGCATGGCGCCGCCCGCGGCCACGCGGCGCACCAGGAGCTCGCTCAAGGTTTGCGGGTTCACGCCGCCAGCACTCCATTTTGATAATCGTGCACCGCCTGCTCGACTTCCTCGCGCGTGTTCATCACAAACGGGCCGTATTGCACCACGGGTTCCTGGATCGGCTTGCCGGCGAGCAACAAAAAGCGCGCGGCGCCGCCTTGCGCGGTGGCGGCGATTTCATCGCCATGCGACAACACGCCCGCGCATTGCGTTTTGAGCAAGCGGGCTTCGTTCGCCGCGCCGATGGTGAGCGCGCCTTCATACAAATAGATAAACGCGTTGTAGTCGCCGGTTATCGCATGGCGAAACGTCGCGCCCGGCGGCAACTCGACATCGAGATACAGCGGCTCGGTGCTGCGCCCGGTAATCGGGCCATCGGTTTTAACGCCTGCCACGTCGAGCGTGCCCGCGATCACTTTCGCGGTGCCGCCGTGCGCGAGTTGCACTTGCGCAATTTCATGCGGCTCGATGTCGCGGTACCACGCGGGTTTCATTTTTTCGGCGGCGGGCAAGTTGATCCACAACTGAAAGCCGCGCATGCGGCCTTCCGTCTGCTGCGGCATTTCCGAATGAATAATGCCGCGCCCCGCGGTCATCCACTGCGCGCCGCCGCTTTTCAAGTCACCCTTGTTGCCCAGGTGATCTTCATGTAGCAAATGGCCGTCGAGCATGTAGGTCACCGTCTCGAAACCGCGGTGCGGATGCGGCGGAAACCCCGCGATGTAGTCGTGCGGATTGTCGGTGGAAAATTCGTCGAGCATCAAAAACGGATCGACGTAAAGCCCGCGCTGGCTGCCGATGCTACGGCGCAGTTTTACACCGGCGCCGTCGGAGGTGGGCACGGATTGAATGACTTGTTGTAATCGGCGAATTGCCATGGTTACTCCGCCTTGATGTTCGCCGCGCGCGCGATCGCGGCAAAGCTCGCGATTTCGTCGGCGACGATTTTGTCGAACGCCGCCGGCGTGGTCGGCACCGGTTCCAGCCCGATCGGCGACCAGCGCGTTTTCACCTCGGCCTCGGTCAGAATACGCCGCACCTCGGCATTCAACTTCGCCACCACCACCTTGGGCGCTTGCGCCGAGGTCAGCAAACCAAACCATAGGTCCGCGCGGAAACCCGGCAGGCCCGCTTCGGCCAAGGTCGGCATGTCGGGCAACAGCGCATCGCGGCGCGGCGAGGACACGCCCAGCCCCACCGCGCGGCCCTCCTTCACCAGGTTGATGGCGTTGGCAATCGGCGACATAAAGAGTTGCACGCGGCCGCTGATGGTTTCGGTCAATGCCTCGGGGATGCCCTTGTAGGGCACGTGCACGACGTTGATGCCCGCCGCGGCCTTGAATTGCTCACCCGCGAAATGCGTGCCGCTGCCCACGCCCGCGGAAGAAAAATTAAGCGCGCCGGGCTTGGCCTTGGCCATCGCGATCAAATCCTTGAGCGACTTCACACCAAGCGCCGGCGCCGCCAGCAGCAGGTATTTCGACACCGCTGTTTGCGTGATACCCGAAAAATCCTTGCGTGTGTCATAAGGCAGTTTGGGATAAATCGCCGCCGCCACCGCGTGCGCGGACGACACCGACAGCAGCGTGTAGCCGTCCGGGTTAGACGTCGCCACCAAATTCGCGCCCACCGTGCCACCCGCGCCGGGGCGATTGTCGACGATCACTTGCTGCTTGAATGCCTCGGTCAATTTCGGCGCGAGATACCGCGCGGTGATGTCGGGCCCGCCGCCGGGCGTGAAACCGATGATGATGCGGATGGGTTTGGTGGGATAGTTTTGCGCGGCGTCGGCGGCATGCGCACCCATGGGCATCACGCACACCACCAACGCGCCCCCGAATAATGTTTTCCGCACCACCATGAATACTCACTCCCGTTAGCTAAAGCGCCAAAAAATGAATCATCGCCCCTTCGACGGGGCTCAGCACAAACTTTGACAGGCTCAGGGCGAACGTTTTTCTACCAGTCGTTCGTGGTGATGCCGAGCCTGTTAAAGCATCAAACCGTGAACGGCCGCAACGTTTGTCGGGTTACTTACCGTTAAAACCGCGCAAATTTTAGCATCGCGCCCAAAGGGAGTCCGCACTATGTTTTCTCAAGCGACCGCAACAGGGCTCGCGGCTATAATCCGCGCGCTCATGCCGTTTGCACGTCTGCCGCCCATTGTTCTGGTTCTCACGCTGACCACCGTGTTCTTCATCGCGATGAAGGGCAACCGCGTGGTGGTCACGCTGTTCGCGGTCGATCTGGGCGCCGGGATGTTTCAAACCGGCATCCTGTTTGCGCTGCACGGTTTATTTCCGCTCTTGCTGGCGGTTTCCGCCGGGCGTATCGCCGACCGCTTCGACAACCGCGTGTTGATGTACGTGGGCATCGCCTTTTATGCCATCGCCAACCTGCTGCCGTTCCTGTGGCCGGGGCTGCCCGCACTGTATGTGTGCGCCACCATCGGCGGCTTCACCAGCATGCTGTTCGTGCTGGCAACGCAAAACTACATCGGCTCGCTCTCCACGCCCGCCACGCGCACCAAATACTTCAGCTACTACGCCATCGGCGAATCGATGACGCAAGTGCTGGGCCCGATCGTGATGGGCTATGCCATCGACCACTGGACACACCCTTACGCGTTTTTGCTGCTGACGATCGTGAGCGTGGTTACCCTCGCGCTCACCTACCTGGGCCGGGGCCGGCTGCCGCACGGCAAACCCAAGGCCGCGAGCGAAGGCCCGCGCAACAGAGGCGACCTTTTGAAACTGCCGGCGATGCGCGCGGCGCTGATCACCAACGCGGTGGTGATGGTGGGCTGGGATTTGTACAACCTCTACATGCCGATCTACATGCGCACCATGGGCTTTAGCGCCACCACCATCGGCTACGTGCTGGGCGCCTACGGCGTAGCGGCGATCATCATCCGTCTGGCGATTCCACCGGTCACCGCGCGCTTCGGCGTGCAGCGCATGATCGCCGGCGCGCTGACGGTGGCGGCGTGCGGATTTGTGTTTATTCCATTCAGCCAACTGCCGGTGGTGCTGATGGCGCTGTCGTTCGTCATCGGTTTGGGTGTAGGCTGCGGCCAGCCGCTGTCGATGGCGCTGGCGTATAACGCCGCACCCGCGGGCCGCACCGCCGAAGCCATCGCCATGCGGCTCGCGGTGAGTTACGGCGCGCATGTGGTGATACCCACCGCATTCGGCGCGCTCGGTGCGGCGGTGGGATTAAAGGCGGTGTTTTGGTTGTGTTCGGGGGCGTTGGCAGGTGGGGCGGTGATGAATGGGCGGCAGGCGGGGAAAATGGATAAAACGTAAATATTTGATTTTATTAACTTTTTTAGGCCATGCTTACGATCGGTGACTCGCTTGAACTGTTGCTCGTTAGAATGCTTTTATTCGCAGTGAGAACACGCCATGACTACACCGAAAGCCGAAGTCACCGCCATGCTTGAATCGTTGCCCGACAACAGCGACTTTGAAGACATCCAATATCACCTTTACGTGTTGGAAAAAATCCGGCGTGGTATCGAGCGCGCCGAGACCGAAGGCGGTATCTCGCACGAGAACGCAAAAGCACGTCTCGATAAATGGCTCTCCGCCTGATCTGGTCACCGGAAGCTATCGAGGATATTGAATCCAGAGCCGCATACATCGAACGCGACTCCGCGTGGTACGCAAAAGCGGTCGTTTCCAAGATTGTTGCGACGGTTGACGCGATCCCCGAATATCCCGAACCCGGCAGAATGGTGCCGGAACGCGGCGACCCCGCGATACGTGAGCGCCTTGTTTATTACTGTCGCATCATCTACCGAGTCGAAGCAACGCGCCTGCTCATTGTTGCGGTGATCCACGACAGCCGGCTGCTTGAGAATTTGCTCTCGCAACGCGGTTCATAAAAACAGCTCGCGTAAGCGGAAAAGGCGTAGCCGCCTTTCGCCACATAGGGCATTCATGGGCTAATGTGCCTCGGCGGAAGGCGGCTACGCCTTTTCCGCCCTACAACTTCACCACCACCTTCCCCACCATGGCATTCGACTCCACGTATTCCTTCGCCTGTGGAATCTGATCAAACGCAAACACCTTATCCACGAGCGGCACGATGCGCCCATCGCGCAGCAACGGCTCGACATCGCGCTTGAAGCCGCGCATCGCCTCGGCTTTTTCCTCGGCGGTGGCTTTGCTATTGGAGACGCCGTAGACCTCGAAACGATTGGCATGCAGCGCGTTCAGATCGATCTCGGCCTTTAACACGCCGTCGACATAACCGACGATGCCGATGCGCCCCTTGCGCGCGAGCGAACGCATGAGTTCGGCGAAGACCGAGCCGCCGACCAGGTTGATCGCGAGATCCACACCTTTGCCGCCGGTCAATTCCTTGCACTTCGCCGCGAAGTCACCCTTGCGCGTGGCGATGCCGTGATCCATGCCGACCGTGGCGAGTTTGCCGAGCTTATCCGCCGAGCCCGAGGTGCCGATCACTTTGGCGCCCAACGCCTTGCCCATTTGCACCGCGGCCACGCCCACGCCCGACGACGCCCCCGCCACCAACAACGTTTCGCCTTTTTTGAGTTTGCCGTAGGGCGGGTAAATCAATTCGTACGCGGTCAAATAGGCCACGCCCACCGACGCGGCTTGCTCCCACGTCATTCGGTCGCTTTTTAGCATCAGTTGCTCGGCGCGCGCGATCGAATACTCGGCCCAACCCCCACTGATGCGGCCATAGACGTTGTCGCCGACTTTGAATTCGGTCACACCGGGCCCGAGTTTATGCACCACGCCCGCGCCGTCGTTGCCGCCCAGCTTCAACGGACCGCCGTGCACCACGCCGCCGACCATGAGTTCACCGCGATTCAGCGACGAGGCGTACGTTTTGATCAGCACCTCGCCTGCTTTGGGTTCGGGTATGGGCACGTCGCGGTATTCGAGGTGAGCGGATTTTTCATTGGATACGATCCAGCAGGATTTCATGGGGTGCTCCTGAGCTTTGGTAGTGAGTTGAATACTTGAAAATGCGTTCGTCCTTCGACGGGCTCAGGACGAACGGGGGTGGGAGAAGCTTTTTGTTATTATCGCACCCTGCCATGCTCACCGAAACCTCTGCCATTCACCGCGCGCTGCTGATCTGCGCAGTCATCATCGTCGGTCTCGCCCTCGATCAACACGTGCCGTTCTGGGGGCAGTTGCTGGTGTCCATCGGCGTGTGGGCGCTGCTGCTGTACTGGCTGTACGTCGCGCCGCGTGAGCAGCGGCTCACCTTGATCGTGTGCGTCGCCTACGCCACCGCCGGCGAATGTTTTTTGTCGCGCGCGTGGCGGCTTTACGATTACCGCTTGGGCAATATCCCCGCCTTTGTGCCGCCGGGGCATGCACTGCTGTTCATGCTGGGGGCGATGATTACGGCCTATGTACGCGATTGGGTCACCTGGTTTGTACCGATCGCGGCGGCGCCGTTTGTGGTTTTTCTGGCGCTGATCGGCGCCGATACCTTTGGGCTCGCGCTGTACGCGCTGTTCATCGCGTGCATGGTGTTCTCGCGCGCACGTAAGCTTTATGCGGTGATGTTTGTGCTGGCGCTGGCGATGGAGATTTACGGCACCGCGCTGGGCAACTGGACGTGGCGTTTGGACGTACCGTGGCTCGGCATGAGCACGATCAACCCGCCGCTCACGGCGGGGGTGTTTTATTGTGTGTTGGATTTGTTGGTGGTGACGACGGTCGCGCGGTTGATGAAGCGCGAAAATCGTAGGATGGGTGGAGCGAAGCGCAACCCATCGCCTGCATTGCCCTGATTGCGTATTGATGGGTTACGGCCTGCGGCCTGCACCCATCCTACGTTTTTTGTCCGCGCCTTTGTCCGCACTTTTGTCTTTCGCTGACGCCGCCGGCGGCAACCCCGTGTGCTGCGTGCGAAACCTTTTGTATTTTTCCGGCCGGCGTACGCCCTCGCCTTTTTTGCCGGTGCCGAGCGGTTGATACGTCGGCACCAGGTGGCGCTTGGAATTACCGATCAAATCGGCACGGCCCATGCGTTTCAAGGCTTCGCGCAGCAACGGCCAGTTTTCGGCGTCGTGGTAGCGCAAGAACGCTTTGTGCAGCCGCCGCACTTTCAAGCCCTTGGGAATGATCACGTCCTCACTCACGCGCGTGACCTTGCGCAGCGGGTTTTTGCCGGAGTGATACATCGCGGTGGCGGTCGCCATGGGTGAAGGCAAAAATGCCTGCACTTGATCGGCGCGAAAACCGTTTTGTTTGAGCCACAGCGCGAGTTCGAGCATGTCTTCGTCGCGGGTGCCGGGGTGAGCGGCGATGAAATACGGGATGAGATATTGCTCCTTGCCGGCTTCCGCGGAAAACTTGTCGAACAACTGCTTGAATTTGTAATACGTGCCCGCGCCCGGCTTCATCATCTTCGAAAGCGGGCCCTCGGCCAGCGCTTCGGGCGCGATTTTGAGATAACCGCCGACGTGATGCTGCGCGAGTTCTTTCACATACGCGGGTGACTCCACCGCAAGGTCGTAACGCACGCCAGAGCCGATCAGCACTTTTTTAACGCCCGGCAGCGCGCGCGCGCGGCGATACAAATCGATCAGCGGTGCATGATCGGTATTCAAGTTCGGGCAAATGCCCGGATACACACACGACGGCCTGCGGCATGCGGATTCAATCTCGCGGCTTTTGCACGCCAGCCGATACATGTTCGCCGTCGGCCCGCCCAAATCGGAAATCACGCCGGTGAAACCGGGCACGGAGTCACGGATGGTTTCGATTTCACCGATGATCGAATCCGCCGAGCGGTTTTGGATGATGCGCCCTTCGTGTTCGGTGATCGAGCAAAACGTGCAGCCGCCGAAACAGCCACGCTGGATGGTCACCGAAAAACGGATCATTTCGTAGGCGGGAATCTTTGCGTCGCCGTACGACGGGTGCGGCAGCCGCGCATACGGCAACTCGTAGAGCGCGTCCATTTCCCTGGTGGTCAATGGGATCGGCGGCGGGTTGATCCAAACGTCGCGCGCATTTTTGTCACTGCCATGGCGTTGCACCAGCGCGCGCGCGTTGCCGGGGTTGGATTCGATGTGCAAGATGCGCGAGGCATGGGCGTAGAGCACCGGGTCGGCGGCGACGGCTTCGTACGAGGGCATGCGGATCACGCTGCGAGCGCGATCGGTGTTTTTGACTTGGCGGATGAAATGCACGACTTGCCGCGTTGGCTCAACCGTTGCCCTCTCCCCCAGCCCCTCTCCCGCTTGCGGGAGAGGGTGGCGCATAGCGCCGGGAGAGGGAACGGTGTTCGAGACACCAGCCGCGCGCGTCACAGCCTGCGCGCTGGGTTCACTGGCATAAGGACCCACCGGCGCATTCAACGCCCCCGGCAGATCAATGCGCGTCGAATCAATCTCGGTCCAATCACTCGGCACGCCGCGCACCAACGCCGTGCCGCGCACATCGACAATTTCAGACGCCTTTTTCCCCGCCGCCAAACGATGCGCAATCTCGACGATCGCGCGCTCGGCGTTGCCATACACCAGCAGATCGGCCTTGGCATCGATCAGCACCGAACGGCGCACTTTCTCCGACCAGTAATCGAAATGCGCGATGCGCCGCAGGCTCGCCTCGATGCCGCCTATGATAATCGGCACATCCGCGTACGCCTCGCGCGCGCGCTGGCTGTAGACGATCACCGCGCGGTCGGGGCGCCTGCCGCCTTGCGCGTTGGGCGTGTAGGCGTCATCGCTCCTGAGCCGCTTATCCGCGGTGTAGCGATTGACCATTGAATCCATGTTGCCGGCGGTAATGCCGAAAAAAAGTTTCGGGCGGCCTAACGCCTTGAACGCATCCGCGCTATGCCAATCGGGCTGCGCGATGATGCCGACACGAAAACCTTGCGCCTCCAGCAAACGCCCGACGATCGCCATGCCGAAACTCGGGTGATCGACATAGGCATCGCCGGTCACGATGATGATGTCGCACTCATCCCAACCGAGCGCGTCCATTTCCGCGCGCGACATCGGCAAGTACGGCGCACGCCCAAAGCGCGCGGCCCAGTACTTGCGGTAGCTGAAAATATCTTTCAGCGCGAGAGTTGATGCAGTTGCCGACATGCCGCGCAGTATACCACGGCCACATTCTGCATTTATTATAAGTATTTGATTTTATTGATTTTTTTATTTTTACCGGCTAACAGCGTCAAAACTTCCACCACGGCTTTTTTTTGATCGCCTCGACATTGCCGGTGAACGGTTGATCCGCGCTCGCCGGGCGCGGTGGCGCGGCGCCGGGCAGCGCAGCGCCGGCGGTATTCGTGGCGCGCTGCGCTTGCGCATCCGCATCCGCGGCATCAATTTCGGCATCGTGTTTCAAGTTTGCGATATAACCGCGCAATACGGTGTCGAAATCCGTGTTCAAATCGATCAACACATTGCGTTCGGTATCAACCAGTGTGTTAAACCCTAACTCGGCCAGCACGCGCAGATGTCGCCATGCTTGCTCGACGATTGCGCGCGCGTCGCGAATATCCGCATCGTACGCGAACTCGACTTCCACCGCTTGATCAAAAACCGTGAAGTTGGTGATTGCATCGCCGTGCGGCAGCGACATCGCAAGGTAGCGCCGCTCTTCGGGCGCCTCGCCCTTGAGTTTGGACACCCACCCGCCGCCAGCCGGCGCGGTGGCGTCCATGCGCAACATGTCGGGGTTGAATTTAAGCAGCGTATCGCTGATTTGCCATTTGCGCGCGTCGCGTTCGTGGTCGGGCCGCGAGCTTGGCCAATAACTTAACGTGTCACAGGCTTGGGTAGCCGCTTCTTGCGTGGTCCCCAATGCCGGATCAAGCGCGCAAATTTCGTAGCTCATGGCACTAGGGCCGGTTAACAATTAATTCGCGGACGCGCTGCGGGCGCTGGGGCGCGATGCAAATGTCCAATTTCATTCTGACTGCCGCGGTGGTTGCCTGTGTTTTGCTTTGAATGACCCAGCGCCCTTGCCCTTCGGGTTGCTGTCCCAAGCGCCGCATCTCACGAATCAATTGTTAAGGAAGCGCTGAATAAGTCCCCGATTGCTCTGTAAACGCGAATCCCAGTGGTACGTTCTGATTGGGAGGACGTATTCGCGAGCCACGAGGCAAGACATGAAACAAATGACGCTGGCAGCAG
>Ga0194132_10007129_pt1 | contig 16882 bp, 14 predicted proteins | sample TA2KigOf80mmetaG_FD_148612 | JGI IMG/M metagenome (GOLD analysis project Ga0194132, IMG submission 148612) | Freshwater microbial communities from Lake Tanganyika, Tanzania - TA2015054 Kigoma Offshore 80m | ecosystem: Environmental > Aquatic > Freshwater > Lake | place: Tanzania: Lake...
TTTGCACCAGAGCCCTGTGAAACTACCCGAGGAACTTCGTTCCCAGCTAGAGGATGCGGATGGCCGCGATGTAGATCGGATAGAAAATGTGGCCGAAGAACTGCCAGCAGATGATGAGCCCGATCATGGACGGCATCGGCTGCCGGATCATCTCCAGCCAGGCGAGATGCTTGTCCTCGGGAAGAAAAAGCCCCACGACACTGTGGCCGTCAAGCGGCGCCACCGGCAGCAGATTGAAGCAGCCGAGCATCAGGTTCAGCGAGAACATCAAGCTGAGAAAACGCGCGAATCCGTCGGAGATCGCCGAATTGCCGGCGACCAGCCCCACCCATTCGCTCATCTGTTCCGGCTGCCGGAACGTGCCCGCCGCGATTCCGGCGTGGATCGCCGCGGCGGACACGAAGACCAGGATGAAGTTCGCCACCGGACCCGCGAGCGCCATGCGCGCTGCCTTTCGTGGATAGCGCTGCTCCCAGTAAGGATCGTACGGAGCGCTGCCCCAGCCGAGCATCCATCCGTTGAGCAGGAACGTGATCGCGGGCACCAGGATGGTCCCGAACATTTCCCGCTGCATGTGTGGCATCGGGTTGAGCGTGACTTGCCCTGAGTAGTAGGCGGTGAGGTCGCCGCCCCACTTGGCCACCAGCGCGTGCGCCGCCTCATGGCAGGTCAGTGAGAGCAGAAACGCCACGTACCACAGCGGAAAAAGCGCGATCGTGTCCTGGTCGAACATGAATGAGGATCCTTCAAGGTACTACGCGGGATCGCTCACGCGCAGGAGCCGCAGTCCGTTGAAGGTGACCAGAAGCGTTGCTCCCATGTCTGCCAGTACTGCCATCCACAGCGTCGCCGCGCCAAAAAAGGCAAGCACAAGGAAAGCTGCTTTGAGCGCCAGCGCGAGGGCGACGTTCTGCTGAATCACCCGGAGCGCGCGGCGGGCGTGCCCCAGCAGGAACGGCAGCTTGCGGAGGTCGGCGGACATCAGCACGACGTCGGCGGTCTCCATCACGGCGTCCAGCCGCTGGCAGCCGCCGATCGCGACACCGAGGTTGGCGTGCGCCATCGCCTGCGCATCGTTGACTCCGTCGCCGACCATGGCGACCTTCCCGTGGCGCGACTTCAGCTCTTCGACCGCGGCGGCCTTGTCCGCTGGCAGCAGGTCCGCACGGACTTCCGGAACTCCCGCCGCACCAGCGATCTGGCGCGCCGCGCCCGCGTTGTCGCCCGTGAGCATCACGATGTGATCCACTCCGGCGGCGCGCAACCGGCTCACCGCGTCCGGCGCTTCCGGACGCACGGGATCCTCGAGCTGGACCAGCGCCCAAGCCTGCTGATCGGTGCCGCATGCCATCACCGTTCCGTCCAGCTTGGCGGCGCTCTCCACCCGGATTCCCTTCTCCTCCATCAGGCGCAGGCTGCCCGCCCAGAACCGCTGTCCCTCAATCTCGCCCTCAGCGCCGCGGCCATGCAACGCGACGAACCGGTTGGCGCCCTGAGTTGGACTCATACCCTGCTCCCGCGCGTACTTCACGATCGCCCGCGCGAGTGGGTGTCCACTGTGGGACTCGAGCGCCGCCAGCCTGCCCAGTACATCCGCGGCCGTGAATCCGTTGAGAGGCTCCAGGCGGACCACACGCGGCTCGCCCTGGGTCAGCACTCCGGTCTTGTCGAACGCGACCGCCTGGATGCGGGCGGCCTCTTCGAGGTATGCACCGCCCTTGATCAGCACGCCTTGGCGCGCCGAAGATGCCAGCGCCGCGACCACGCTCACCGGCGTTGAGATCACCAGCGCGCAGGGACAGGAGATCAGCAGCACGACCATCCCCTGGTAGAACCAGCCGCCCCAGTCACCACCGGCAAACAGCGGCGGGATCACGGCCACCAGCGCGGCCAGCAGGATCATGGCGGGCGTGTAGTAGCGCGCGAATTTTTCCACCCACTGCTCGCTTGGGCCGCGCCGGTGCTGGACGCCTTCGACGATGCGGATCATGCGAGCGAGCGTCGAATCGGCGCCGGGCCGCGTCGCGCGGAACTCCACGACACCGTCGCCGTTGAGCGTACCCGCGTAGACCGGGTCGCCCACCGATTTCCAGACGGGCGCCGCTTCCCCCGTGATCATCGCCTGGTTGATGTCGGACCCGCCGCGGACCACTTCACCGTCACAAGGCACGCGCTCGCCGGGCCGCACGCGGATCATCGCGCCCACCTTCACTTGTGGCACGGGAACACGGTGCTCGTGATCGTGGTGGACCACGGTCGCCTCTCCCGGAGTCACTTCCATCAGCGCTTCCACGGCGCGGCGGGCGCGCGCGAGGCTGAACGATTCGAGCAACGCGGCAAGCGCGAACAGGAACGCGAGCGTCGCGCCTTCGAGCCACTCGTTCAGGTAGATCGCGCCGGCGAGCGAGATCACCACCAGGGCGTTCATGTCCGGCTGGATCCGGCGGAACGAAGCCAGCGCTTTCGGCAGCACGAAATAGGCTCCGGCCGCAATCGCGATGAGGCACAGCACGATCACTCCAGGAACCTCGTGATGTCCGGCATGCTCGTGCGCCAGGAGCGATCCCACAATGTCGCCCGAAGTGACCGCCTGCCAAACCATCGCCGCGGCCAGGCAGCCTCCGCTGAGCGCGGCGAGAAGGGTTCGCCCGTGGCGTTCGAGAAACGGGACGCCCGAGGCCGCGCGGTCCTGCCAGGGCTCGATCTTGAGCCCCGTGCCGGAGAGCGCTTTCAGGATCCGCTGCTCGCCGGTCCGGGCACTGTCGAACTCCACACGCATCTTCCCGTGGACGACGTCGAATGAAAGTTCCGCCACGCCTGGTTCCCTGTCCAGGTGGCGGCGGATGAGCAACACTTCTTCCGCGCAATCCATGCCGTGGACGCGGAATTCTGCTTGAGTGCGGATGAGACCTCCACCTTTATGATCGCTTAGAATGGCGTTCATGCGAAGAATCTGGCTGCTCACTGCCTCCGTCCTCACCGCCGCGGACTGGCCCGCCTGGCGCGGCGCCGACGGATCCGGAGTATTCAACGGCACGGGCGTGCCCGTGTCCTGGTCCAAGACCTCGAACGTGAAGTGGCGCGTCGATCTGCCCGAGCCCGGCAACTCCACCCCGATCGCCGTTGGGAACCGGATCTTTCTCACGCAGCCGAAGAAGGGCGGATACCGGATGCTGATTTGCCTGGACAAGGCAACCGGGAAACAGCTCTGGGAGGCAACCACAAAGTACATGAGCGACGATCCCACCCATTCGACGAATCCGCATGCCTCGGCGTCACCGGTCTCCGACGGGGAGCGCGTGATCGCCTGGTTCGGATCCGCCGGACTCACCGCCTGGGACTTGAACGGCAAGGAGCTGTGGTCGCGCGATCTCGGCAAGCAGCGCCACACCTGGGGATACGCCAGTTCACCGGTAATCCATGGCGACCGTGTGTTTCTCCACTTCGGACCTGGTGACCGCGCATTCCTGATCGCGCTCGACAAGCGCGACGGCAAAACATTATGGCAGGTGGATGTTCCGGCGGGCGAAGGCATCAAGTTCAACAAGTGGGATCCGCGCGACATGTACGGATCCTGGAGCACGCCGCTGATCGCGGACGGCCAGTTGATCGTCACGCATCCCAAGCTGCTGCGCGCCTACAATCCCGCCGACGGCAAGGCGCTGTGGTCCAGCGAGGGAATGGGCGACCTGGTGTATCCATCGCCACTCGCCGCGCGGACCGCCAAGGGTGATCCGGTGATTGTCGCGCCCAGCGGATTTCAGGGTCCGTCGATGGTGGTGAAGATGGGCGGATCCGGTGACGTGACGCAGTCGCACCGGCTCTGGCACACGCCGAAGAGCAAGAACTTCATCGGCACGGGGGTTTCCAAGGACGGGTACCTGTATTGGGTCGCGACCACGGGAGTGGCCGAATGCGTTCAGCTTGCCACGGGTGAAGTGCTGTGGTCGGCGCGGCTGAGTCCCGACGTCAAGGACGGTACGGTGTGGTCCAGCGTGGTGATGAACGGGGACAACCTGTACATTACGAACAAGTCGGGCCAGACGATCGTCTACAAGGCCAATCCCAAGGCGCTGGAGGTCGTGAGCATCAACCCGGTGGATGAAGCCACCAACTCCTCGATCGTGATCGCTGACGGCGACGTCATCCTGCGGACGCATTCCGCGGTCTGGTGCTTCAGCGCGATGAAGTGATCAGATCTTGATGAACACCTTGCGCTGGTAGAGCCAATAGCAGACGTACCAGATCACCGCGAGAGTCGCGCAGGCGTGGGCCACGGGGGCGAGCGTCCCTACCCATTCGAACTGGCCGGTGAGCGCACCTGTGGTCCGGTGGATCGATCCGCGCATCATCTGCGAGACGCAGTAGGCAAAGATCGAGTTCGCACCCACGACCAATAGTGGAAACGCGGCGCGCCGGTAGCCGCGGACTTCCACCAGCCAGTAGAATCCCAGCAGCATCAACAGCACCCAGCCGGTGGAATAGAGCGTGAAGGACGCGGTCCAGATGCGCTTGACCAGCGGGATGAAGGGGGAGAGCGCGAGTCCCGCGGCCATTGACGCGGCGGCGGCGATCGCGAGCACCTTCATGATGCCGGCGTGGCTCCGGCCGCTCCGCAGCAGGTATCCGGCCCAGACGCCGGACAGCGTGGTCGCCGTGCTCGACAGGAAGTTGATCGTCACGTAGAAGCCGGAATAGGTGCGTCCGAGCACTGCCTGGTCGATCACCTGGCCGATGTTGCCTTCCTTCGAAAACGGACCGGCGGGACCCGGGAATGCGGTGAACAGTCCCCAGTGCAGCCCGAGGATCCCCACGCACGCCGCCACCTGGGCCCGGAACGGAAGCTGCATGATGAGGAAGCACAGCACGTAGGTGAATGCGATCTGGCTGAGCACGTTCATGAGTCCGAGCTGGATCTTGCCGGTCTGGACCACGACGAACAGGTTGCTCAGGCACACCAGGATGACCGCGCGCTTGAGCACGTGGGCGAAGTTCGACGCGAATCCGGCGCCTTGCGACATCCGTTTGGCGAATGAGAATGGCATCGCGACGCCCACCATGAACATGAACGCGGGCTGGATCATGTCCCAGAACACGCCGCCCTCCCAGGGCACATGCTCCATCTGGGCCGCGATCACGCCCCACAGGGGATGTCCTTCGAGTTTGGCGAATCCGAACCCAGTTGCCACCAGGCAGATCATGATAAATCCGCGGAAGGCGTCGAGCGCGAGATACCGCTGGAATGACGCGGGGACCGCGGCGGCGCCGGCCGGCGCTGTCCGGACTTCAGGAGGAGCCAGGGTGGTAGCCATTCTGAGTCAAGCTATCATGTTTGTTCCTGGGAGACAAACGGGTGAACATGATTCCAGTCGCGGTGGACCGCATCGGCCAGGTGGCGGCCGCGGGAGCACGGCTGATCGTGTTCCCGGAGGCGTTTCTCGGGGGCTACCCGAACGGGTTCGATTTCGGCGCGCGGGTCGGCACCTGGCGGCCCACGATGCGCCACATCGCGCTGGAGGGGCGCTGTTTCGTCCTGTCGGCGTGCCAGTATGTCCCGCGCGGCTTTCACTGGACGGTAAACGAGTCATGATCAACTACGATCCACACCGGTGGATGGACCATTTCTTTGACGCGCGCGGATCCCTGGTGCGCGAGATCAGCGGCCGTGTGGCCACTTGCGTCGTCTGGGCTGCCGCCGTCGTGGCGGTGCACTTCTACCTTCGCCCGGTCGGAGTCTCGGCGCTCGTCCACACTCTGGTGGGAACCGCGCTCGGCCTGCTGCTTGTCTTCCGCACCAACGCTTCCTACGACCGGTTCTGGGAAGGCCGGAAGCTCTGGGGCGGCATGGTGAACGAGACGCGAAACATGGCGCGCTCGGCGTCAGTCCTGCTCGCATCGGATCCGGCACTGCAAGTCCGGCTGGCGCGCTATACGGCGCTGTTTCCCTGGGCCGCGATGGCGGTGTTGCGGGGTGAGAAGGCGCTCGGGAAGCTCGTGGCCGAACTGGATCCGGAAGACCGGCAGCAGATCGAATCCGCGCAGCATCCGGGAATGGCCGTCGCGACGCGGATGACTCAATGTCTCGATGAAGCGCGGAAGAAGGGACTGATCTCCGACATTCTGTTCACCTCACTTGATCAGAACGTCCAGTTGCTGGTGGACTACCTGGGCGGCTGCGAGCGGATCCGGCGCACTCCGCTGCCCTTTGCCTACGTGGTGCACCTGCGGCGCGCGTTGGTGGTGTACTGCTTCACGCTGCCGTTTGCCATGGTGGAGACGTTCGGCTGGGCGACCGTGCTGGACGTGCTGCTGGTGAGCTACGTGATGTTCGGCATCGAGGAGATCGGCGTCGAGATCGAGGGTCCGTTCGGGTATGACGACAACGACCTGCCGCTCGAGGACATCTGCGAAACGATCCACCGCAATGTGTACGCACTGGCCCGGGTGGACAAACAGGAACGGGAAGAGCTGGGACTGGGGCTCTAGGTCGAGCAGGCGGTGATGTTCAGGCCGGTCCCAACGTCCACCGGACGCCTCCTCCCGGAAGATACTACCCTGCGCGCTTGAGTTCCTCACGAATAACACGTCTGAGCGTGTTCTCAAGTGGCTCGCGCCTTCGGCTCACGAAATCCCGCAGCGCCAGGTTGATCAGGCTCTGATAGTTGCCGCCGCCGGCTTTATCCACTTCGTCGCGGAACCAGTTCAAAACGTCCTGATCCAGCCGGATGGTGACACGCGTCTTGGCTGCGGGCACCGGCACCACTGCCCCGCGCTTACCCTTGCTGAAATCGTATTCCTGCTTCATGAGTTCTCCAGGTGCTGCCGTTGCTCTCGTGGAGTGGTTGGCCGGGCCGAGATGATTCGGATGTTGTCGGACAAGACCGTCCATTCCAATCGTGACGCACCGCTGCACTTCGCCGGTATCGTCCGGCTTCGAGCACGAAATGACGTCAGCGAATCGAGCTCCGTGCTTACGAGCGTTGCTCGCGGCTCTTCGAGGATCTCATTCGATAGCCACTGTGCACAAGCGTACACCACGACTTGCAAGGAGCAGTTGGCGAACGACGATTGCCGGCTCGGTCAGACCTGCACCAAACTCAACCCGGGAGCGATTCGGCGTAGATCGGCGAAATCGCCCGTCACGACTGCTTGCTGAGCGCGTTGAGCGCAAACGACAACGTGAGCGTCGACAATATCCGCCGTTCCAGTCTTCGCCAACACCAACCCTACGGCAGTCGCGGCTGGCCCGTCCAGTGGGATCACGTCCGTGCCGGGCTGGCGAATCAGCCGGGAAAGCCGCGCCTGCCGGGCCGGGTTCCGCATGACCTGCGCCAATGCCGTTGCAGGTATCGTTACACGAAGGCCCCGTTCCATGGTTCGTGCCAACAGCGCCAGAACCTGGCGATCACTGCAATCGATGGCGATCAGCCCACCGCATCGAGAGTCAGCCCGCTCACGCTGCCTTAGCTCCGCCTGCCGGGCCGCTGAGGTGTTGCCAGAATCGAATCAGCCCAGTCCCGTTCCTTCTCTGTGAGCGGGCCCCCTGTCTGCTGAAGCGCATCATTGAGCATCTCCTGCCATCCCGCTGCGCGGCAAGAGCGATACCAACCGCGTGCTTCACAAAGGAAGAGGTGTTTGCGGCCTGCCCGGCGGCGACAAGGGCGCGAATCTCGCGCAATTGATCGTCTCCCAGAGTGATCGTAATCTTAGTGGCCGCCATACCAATGACCATACCACTCTGTGCGCTTCCGCTCTAGCCGAGCGCCTTCCGTATGGCCGACCGCATCGCAGACTCCGAGGTCCGCATGTCGGCCCAGCAATAGTGATCGTTGTATCCCTCGTTCACTTCCTTGAGCGTCGGAATGTATCCAGGCGCGCACTCGCCGTATCCCAGTGTCACCACGAAGCGGCCGTGTTCCTGCGCCCAGAGCTGATACTGGACAAACGCCTCGGCCGGCACGAGCACCAGTTTGATCCCGCCGCCGAAGTCTACCGCCGGGACATCGATCGGCTGCCTACGCCGCAAGCGGTCGAGCCAGCTCAGTCCCAGCGCGGCATTCCAGCGGTTGCGGAACGTCTCCTTCGGATTTGCGAGCATCGTCTCCATTTCATGCCGTGCGAATCCGGGACTCGTACGCGGCGCCAGCCGCAGTGCCGCATTCCGGAACTGGAGGCGGCCCACCGGCGTCCGCTCACTGGACTGGAAGGCTTCGCGCATCGCCCGTTGCATCCTCCCGGCCAGCACGGCGCGATTTGCGGGATCGCCATCGTTGTAGCGGCCCGCCATCGTATCGCCACTGGCACCAGAGCAGTAGATGTGGAACACCTCCTGCATCTGGTTCCGCGCCAGACACGGAAAATCGCCCGTCACGTCCCCCTTGCCGTAGTAGCTCATCGGGTGGGTCGAGTAGACGGACATCGCGGCCACCGCCTTTGCGCCATTCCAGAAGCTCAGGGCTTTGAGCCACGGATCGATGAGCCCCTCGGGCATCGCGCGGATCGCCGGATCCCGCGTCGCGCTCGTCCGTCCAAACGATACACGGCCATCGGGCAGCACGTACCGGCGGTTCGATGCGACCTCCGCAACGCGCGCCTGTCCGGTCCCGATGTGCGTCACTTCAACCGGCGTAGCCGCCCGCAAGTCCTGCGCGACTCTCGCCACAGTCTGCTTCTCGAACTCGGGATCGCACAACGGCTCGGACATGCCCGCCGCGCGGATCAGCGACTGCGCGTGCGCGTCGGTGTACGGCGCATCGTGCGGATGAACACAGCTCACCAGCACGCGTTCGCGCGTTGTCCCCGCGGCGCGGGCGAGCTCATCGCGCCACAGGTCGCAGGACTGATTGCGGACTTCGCACCAGTCCAGGCTCACGGCAACCACAGGACGCCCCGGTCCATGGAGAACGAGACCCCGCGCGTCCAGCCGGTCCACGATGCTCCGCGCGGGACCCGTAAACAGCGGACCACCGATAGGCGGAGTGATGTCGGTGCGGAACGTGGATACCGCGAAGCCGGGGCGCGCCAGCGCGGCGCCCATCAACAAGTCGCGCCGCCTCATCATTGTTTTGTACGCACGAAAACGAACTTCTGTCCGTCGGCCGAGACATCGTACTTGGCGACCCAAGGCGACTCCTCGGGGAAATTGCCTTTCATCCCCGGAAGCGCGAACAAGCGCTTCGCTTCCATGTGCTGGAACTCGCCTTCCGTCGACACTTCGACACTCATCATTGTGTCGTTGCCCATCATGTAGAACAGCTCCTTGCCATCGCGGCGCCACCGGACCCCTCCGCCGCCTCCCGCCCATCCGTTGGCCAACGGTTTCGACACCTTGAACTTCCGCCGCGGCTCCCGCGTCGGCGACACGTACACTTCGAACGGACCGCCCACGTTCGACACGTAGGCGATGAACAGTCCGTTCGGCGAGAAGCGCCCAACTTCGGTCCAGGAGTTCTGATATCCGAACAGGCCGATCGGCTCGCCTTCACCCATCTGCCACAGCATCAGGTCGCGCCGTGCATCAGCGTGCGAGAACAGCAGCCACTTGCCGGTGGGCGACCACGACCGCGGATACTGCGCACCGTCAGCCTTGTGGAGCAGCACTTCCGGCCGGTCGGGATTGAGATCCTTGCGGTACAGATCATAGTTGCCCGGACGGCTGCTCGTGAAGATGATGCTGTTGCCGTCCGGCGACCACACGGGAAAGTTGTCGTTCCCCTTGGCCGGTGCGATCACTCGCTTGGCGCCGGTCTCCACCGAGTGGATCCAGATGTCGCGGTCGTTGACCTCACCGTCGCGCGCCGACACCGCGATCCACTTGCCGTCGGGCGAAAGCTCGGGGAAGAACATCGACATCTGCTGTGCGCCAACACGCGATCCGATCTTACCCGCGCGGTCCACCCACACCATCTCCTGGGGCATCTCGTGCGGCGCTGGCTGCTGCGCCATTGCGCAGCCCACCAGGACTGCGATCCACGTCACTCTCATCGATCCTCCTCTCCGCGGCGAACCATCCGGGTGCGCGCGTCTTCATACTGGCGGCGCGTTTCCGTCCGCTCCTGATCGTTGTTGAACGTCCCAGTGAGCATGGCGTTGTTCAACGTGCGGTCCATCCATTTCACAAAGAATTCGGCGTCTTCGCGCGACCGGACCGGTTTCCCATCCACAGTAACCCAGACCGGCATCGTCGCCGCAAAGGGGAACGGGCGGCGGATCGGATCGCGGCCGTACTGGGCGCGGACGCGCAGCGACAGCCACCCACTCTTGTCCACCGTAATGTCGCGCCGCTCTTTGACGCGGTGCGTGCCCGCCGGAGGCCGGATCGTTTCCGCAACAACTCCGCGGTGCATCACCTCCACCACTTCGACCGGATTGATCGAGGCGACCTCTATCTCGGTCCGCAGGACATGCTTCCCCGCCGGCAACTGGATCTCCGCGCCCGGCTCCTTGGCGTTCACACGGAAGTCGATCAGCGGACCGGAGGTGACGAACGAACGTCCGGCTTTGAAGTCCGCGGTCCAGCGGTCGTAGTCGAGCTTCGGGCCAGTCTTGACATAGACGCGATTGGAGCCGATCACGTAGCTGCGATAGAAATTCGGAAACGCGTCCTCGCCCGCCGAGGCGACTACTTTGTAGCCACAGTTCCAGGCGCGGTAGAGCGGATCCATGCCAGCGATGGCGTTGGCTTCGACGAAATCCGCGTTCTCCAGCGCCAGATCCACGGGGAAATGGGCGCCCGCGCCGTGTGCGTACCCGGCGAGTCCGCCCTGTTCGCGCGCGACCTTGAACGGAGTCGTGTTCGAAGGGAACAGGCTGCCGACCACCGTGTTCCGGTAGCCGACGTAGTCGGGCATCACCAGGTGCTGCTTCAGGTTGAGAAACGTCGCGTGTCCCCAGAACGGCGGATGGTATTCCTGGCTGTGGAACAGGATCCGCGTCGCGCTCGACGCCGGATCCACCCGTCCGCTGAAGTGCATCACGTCGGGAATCCGCTGCTCCTTGTTGCAGATCAGGTTGTTCAGTACGTGGATGTCTTCGGCCTCCGCCTGTTCGATCAGGCGTTTCGGAGTGTTGAAGTAGACGCCCGCATAGTTCATGTGGAAGTGGTTGTCGCCATCCCACCAGCCGCGCGCCGCGAAATTGTCGAGGCGCTTGAGCGCGATCTCCAGCCGGGCTGTCTCGCCTTCTTTGACCACTGCCTCCGCCTGGCCCGGCATGTACTCGAATCCGCGCGACACCGCGAGCTTCACAGGGCCCGGCGGCAGGTCGATTTCGAATTCGCCGTTTGTGTGGAAGTAGTGGTACTCGCTCTTGTCCATGTGGTCGAACATGAGCCAGTCGGCGCGGAACCAGCTCTCGCGTGGGGCATAGGCACGGCCGTCCGATGCGTTCAGATGCACCCGTGCCCGCATCGGCTCACGTCCGGCGGCGTCGCGGATCCGCACGGCGAGCCGTCCCACCGGGCGCTTGTGGATGAGCGTTCCGATCTTGATCTCCTCCATCCGCCCGCCGAACCAGTGCCACAGCCACAGGCTCGTATCGCCGGTCTGATTCGAGATGAACGCGATCCGCGTGCCATCGGGCGACCAGCGCGGCGTGGTCCGGTCGAAATCGCCGTAGGTCAACGGGAACGCGTCGCCGCCCTGGGGAGGCATGGCCCAAAGCTGCTGCCACTGTCCGCCGAGGTAGGAGCTGTAGACCAGCTTCGCGCCGTCCGGCGACAAGGTGGGACGCGCCTTCCACGTGGTCTCCTCATAGTGGAACCGCTTCATCGCGGCTCCAGGACGCGCCTCCATCCGGTAGAAGCCGCCGGATCCATGCTGGTTGCCGCGGTTCGAAATCAGGATCAGCTCTTTGCCGTCGCGCGTCCAGGTGGGATGGATGTGCAGCGCCCACTTGCCGTAGTAGACAGTGGGTGGAACCAGCACGTAGTCGCGCGTCAACATGGCCGCGGTTCCCGGGACACCGTTGCCGAACGGCAGCACATAGATGTTGTAGTTGCCGTTCGGGTGCGTCGACACGTAAGCGAGTTTGGATCCGTCGGGTGACCACTCGGGCTCGACGTTGATCGAGTTGCCCGTGGTCAGCGTCTTCACCGAGCCATCGTTGAGGTCGAGCAGCTTGATATGGATCTGTTCGTTGTAGTCATGCGTATAGGCGATCCAGCGCCCGTCCGGCGACCAGGCAGGCATCGACGCGTAGCCCGGCTCAACGGTCAGCTCGCGCGCGGTGGACTCGCCCAGCCGCATGCGCCAGATGGATCCCTTCATCGCAAACGCGATCTCTTTCCCATCCGGCGACCAGGCGGGGAAATTCGGACCGTTGGTGATCTGCGGGAGGTAGCACTCGAGGGTGTACGGCTCGCCCGTCATGATGCGCGAGAAAATCCGCCGCTGAGTCTGAGCGAGCAGAGGCAGAGCAGCCAGGACGCAGAATGCGAGACGCTTCATGTCACTTCTTGGCTGAAGGAGCTTTAGCCGCCGGCTTGGCGGCTGGTGGAGCCTTCATCGCCAGCACCTCGTCGAGCTTCGTGCGCAGAATCTTCCCTCCGCCCGGCTCGAAAACGGCGTCCATCCCGTCATATTGGGCGCGTATGACTCCGCCCCGGTCGACCACGGTCATCTTCGGTACGTATCCGGGATTCATCAGCGAGATCTGCAGGAACTCCATTGCGGGATCGCGTCCACAAAATCCAGTGGGCCACGCCGGACGGTAGCGGTCCAGGAATTGGGGCAGATCGCGCTGTCCCTCTTCGGTGAAGTCCGTCATGAGGAACGCGACGCCTTTCTGCGAATACTCGGGGTACAAGGCACTCAGGACCTGAGTGAACTGTTGGCAGTGCGGTCAAGTGAATTTGACGAACGCGAGGACCGTAACTTTGCCCTTGGTGTCGGCCAGGCCAGCCTTCTTGCCGCCTTGCAATTCGAAGCTGAACGGCTTGGCCGGACGCGGGAGTTCGGCGGCTTGTGCCGGAATCATGCCCGCGGCCGTGGCCAGCGCGGAGAATCGTCGTCGTGAAAGCATCTCGAATCGATTGTATGCTGGATTTCATCCATGCCGTCTGACCGAAGAACATTCCTTGCCGCCGCCAGCGCCGCCAGCATGGCTGCCGCGGCCGCTGAACCGGACTGGTCCGCTGTACGCGCCGAGTTCCCTTGGGCGGAGCGGCAGTTGTTTCTCAACCCCGCGGGCTGGCATCCGATGCGCCGCAAGGCGATCGAGGCGATGCAGCGCTACCTCGATTTCAAGCTCAACGGACCGATGGATGGGCGCGGACGCTTCGCCACCGGACAACAGGATGAGGCCAAGCAGCTCTTCGCCCAGTTGATCAACGCCTCGCCCGGGGAGATCTCGTTCACACAGAGCACGCTCATGGGCGAGAATCAGGTGGCCGCGGGACTCGGCATTCCCGGCGGCAAGTGGAATGTCGTTACCGACGAGCTGCACTACGAGGGATCCCTGTACCTCTACCAGTCGCTCGCAAAACAGGGCCTCGATCTGCGCATCGTCAAGATGAAGGACGGGCGCATCGACATCCGCGACGTCGAAAAAGCCGTGAACCGCAAGACGCGTCTGATCGCCTGCTCGCTCGTCTCGTACCTGAACGGCTACCGCGCCGACGTCAAAGCCTTGAGCGATCTAGCCCATGCGCACGGGGGATACGTCTATGCCGACGTGATCCAGTCGGCGGGCGCGGTGCCGATCGACGTAAAGGCGCTTGGACTCGATTTCTGCGCCTGTTCCGGATACAAGTGGCTCATGGGCGACCGCGGCCTTGGATTCCTGTACGTGCGCGAGGCTCTGCACGGATCGGTGATGCGCCGCTTGCAATACGGCGACAGGCAATTCTCGAACTTCCAGTACCACATGTACCCGCACGACCCGCCGGGTCCACGGCCCGCATCGTGGAAGGCGCGTGCTGGTGCGGGGTCGTTCTACGAGGTCGGCAACGTGGCCAATGTGGTCTGCGCGGGACACGCGGACAACCTGAAATTCGTCCTTGGCCTCGGCGTCCCGCGGATCCAGGCCCATGCCAAGCCGCTCGTCGACAAGCTGCGCCGCGAACTCCCACGGCTTGGATATCCGTGCCTGACGCCAGATGGAACGCCTTCGCCGATCTCGTCGTTCATTGTCGAAAGGCCGGATGCGCTGCGGGCGCGTCTCCAGAAAGCGAACATAGATCTGAAGGTCGAATGGAACCAGATGCGCGTGTCCTGCTCGGTGTACCACAATGACGCCGACATCGACCGCCTTCTGAACGCCCTGAGTTGAGCATGCGGATTGCGATCATGGCCGCGCTGTGCTGGAGCACGGCGCCGGCGGAACCGCTGGAAGAGGGACTGGCGCTGCTGTCCCGGCTGCGGTGCATCAACTGCCACGCCAGTCCTGATCTGGAAACGGTGGCGGCCACTCCTCTGGACGGCGCGGCGAACCGGCTTCGCGCCAGCTATGTTTCATCGATGCTGCGGACCCACTACATTGCGGATCCGAACGCGATGGCAATGCTCGGATCGAGGTATCAGACGAGTCCGGCGATCGTGGGCGCCGCCGAGCCAGGTCCTGGCCAGAAACTGGTGGAGCAGGTGGGCTGCAACGCGTGCCATGGGCTGACGCTGACGGAGGGTTCACGGTCCGGACGCTATCAGCCGGGGATGCTCGCGGTGTATCTTCAAAGCCCGCTACACCAGCCGAGGATTCCGCTCACGGGGTCAGAGGCAGCATCCATCGCGGCGTACCTCGATCCCAGTGTGGGGCCCGCCGAAGCCTGGCCGTCAGCCGGCCGCGCGGCTTCGTCCGCGTGCGTCAACTGCCACGGATTCACAGGCGCGGCCACGGTGCCGGCTCCGCCGCTCGCGGCCGTCGCACGCCGGCCGGGCACGAAATGCTCGACGGCGCGGTACAACCTGTCTGCGACAGAGTCCCGGCTCGTCCGGACCGCTCTGGACGCGATTCGCGACGGACACCGGGTGAGTCCAGAGCAATCGTTGCGGCTGCGGCTCGAGGTCCGGCAATGCCACGCCTGCCACAACCGTGACGGCCGCGGACCAGCACCCGAGGCCTTGGCCCGGTTCACCGTCACGGAGGACACCGACCTCGGCGACGAAGGGCGCATTCCGCCGGCGATCACCAGAATCGGATACAAGCTCACGCAGCCCGCCCTGGTGAAAGCCCTGCGCGGCGATACGCGCGTGCATCCGCGAATGGCGGCGCGCATGCCAGATTTCGGCGAGGCTGCCGCCCTTGACTTGGCTCGCCGCTTGGCCGAGGCTGACACTCCGGCCGGCCTGAAGCCCATCGAGCGCGTCGGACGCAATACGTTCGGGCGCGAGCTGGCCGGGATCCGCGGACTCGGCTGCATCAACTGCCATGAGCTGCGCGGACGCAAGTCACTCGGAATCGGCGCCTCGGATCTCGCGCTCGCCCCCCAGCGCCTGCGCGCCGAGTGGTTCCGCGACTTCCTGATCGACCCGGCGCGGTTTCATCCCGGCACGCGGATGCCGTCGTTCTGGCCCGGTGGGGTGGCGTCGAACAAGAAGGTGCTGCGCGGCGATACGGCGCGCCAGATCGATGGAATTTGGGTGTACCTGATGGAGTCCGGCCAGACGCGGCTTCCCGAAGGGATGGAGGACCGTGGCTCGTTCGAGATCAAGCCCACGGACAAAGTGATCGTGTTCCGTACGTTCATCAAGGGAGCGGGTACACACGGCATCGCGGTTGGATATCCGGAGAAGGTCCACGCGGCATTCGACGCCCAGGAAGTGCGCTGGGCGCTCGTGTGGCGCGGACGCTTCCTGGATGCCGAGGCGACCTGGGAGGACCGCTTCAATCCCCCGTCAGCGCCCTTGGGGGCCGATGTGCTGAGCTTGCCAGCGGGTCCGGAGTTCACGGTGGAAGGAGGTGCGGACGCGGCCCGGTTCCGCGGCTACCGGCTGGACGCGCGAGGCACGCCAACGTTCCTCTACAGCATCGGCGGCGCGGAGATTGAGGATCGCCTGACGCCATCGCGCAACGGATTCACGAGGACCATCTCGATTCGTAATGCTCCGGCGAATGTGTGGCGCAGGAAGGGCGGCGAACGGGTGCGGGTCGCGCCTGGGTCCAGCGAAATCCGGGAGGAGATCACGTGGTGAGACTCGCGCTCGTGCTGGCGGCGTCCATGGCCTGGGCGGCCGAGAGCGACTACTACCGGTTGATCACGATCCCGGTGCCGGATGGACTGAAGCTCGAGGGAAGCGGAATGGAGACGCTGCCCGATGGCCGCGTCGCGGTTGCCATTCGCAAGGGCGAAGTGTGGATCGCCTCCAACGCGGACGAAGAACCTCCGCGGCGGGTCTCCTTCAAGCGCTTCGCCAGTGGACTCCATGAACCCCTCGGGCTCGCCTGGCACAACGGCGACCTGCTCGTGATGCAGCGGAGCGAGCTCACACGATTGCGCGACACCAACAATGACGGCGAAGCTGACGAGTACCTGACCGAGGCCAAGGGGTGGGGAGTGACGGGCGCATATCACGAGTACGCCTATGGCCCCAAGATCGACCCGCAAGGCAACCTGTGGGTGACGCTCAATTCGACCATAGGCGAGCGGCTCACCCAGGACGACAAGTGGCGCGGCTGGAGCCTGGTGGTCAAGCCGGGCGGCGAGTGGAAGCCCGTGTCGATGGGGATGCGCTCGCCCTCCGGCATCGGGCTGAATGCCGCGGGCGATGTGTTCTACACCGACCAGCAAGGCAATTGGGTGCCTACCAACAGTCTGCACCACATCCGTTCCGGTGCGTTCCACGGCCATCCGGACGCGCTCAAGCATGCCGGCCGCAACGCCAGCGATGTCGCCCGCGGGATTCCGCTGGACGAAGCCCTGCGCCGCGTGCCGGACCTGGTGATGCCC
>Ga0194132_10007133_pt1 | contig 16875 bp, 17 predicted proteins | sample TA2KigOf80mmetaG_FD_148612 | JGI IMG/M metagenome (GOLD analysis project Ga0194132, IMG submission 148612) | Freshwater microbial communities from Lake Tanganyika, Tanzania - TA2015054 Kigoma Offshore 80m | ecosystem: Environmental > Aquatic > Freshwater > Lake | place: Tanzania: Lake...
GGTCGAGCCGTGGAACTCCAACTTGATCTCGCGGTCGAAATCCACACGCAGGGGGTCATTTCGGCGGTCACCCATTGGGTTCCTCGGTCATTTCGGCAGGAAAGAGGCAGAAACGCTGGGAATCCCAGGGTTCCGGCGCACATGCCATGCCGAAAGTCGAAGGTCATCTGGGAAATAGGGGGCCACACGCTGCCCGACGCGCAGAGCCACGCGCGACAGGGCCACTGCGTCGCGATCCAACTCGGCGTGCTGCGCCACCCCGGCGACCTGACGCCGCCGCCGGGGGACGAATTGATTGGCGAACTCGCCGCGTTCGACGAACCCGACGACGGGATACTTCTGGGGATGCCGACCTTCGACGAACCGGAGCCGCCCCCGCCGCGCCGCCCGTGGTGGAAGTTCTGGTGAACGGTAGCCCGCGTGTTGCCGCGAACCGCGGCGCGCGGCGGCGCGTCTCGTGTGTGTTGTCGGGCCGACCACATTGGGGGCCGCTGTGACCAACCCCGCGCTGACCGCCGAAGACCTCGCGTTCCTCCGCGCGCTCCACGACATGCCGGAAGACCGCAACACGTGGCTCGTCTACGCCGACTGGCTCGACGACCGCGACGACCCGCGCGCCGAGTTCCTGCGCCTCGCGGTGGAACACGTGCTGTTGGCCGAGGACGACCCGGCCCGCGCCGATACCGAAGCGCGCATGGCACGGCTGCGCGCGGAACTGGACCCGCAGTGGGTGATGATGTTCGACCCGGCCCCGGTCGCGAACTGCTGCGGGCGGCACTGGACCGCGCTCGCCATGACGGACGTGCCCGACCTGCGCGTCTGCCACGGCTGCCGCAGCGCCGTGGTGTACTGCCACACGCTCGGCGAGGCCCGCGCGTACGACTCGTGCGGCCAGCGCGTCGCGCTCTCGACGCGCGTCCCCGCCGCCGAGGTCGCGCGCGAGCCGGCGTTCCAACAGCCCGCGCCCGTGAATCAGGATTCGGATTGGGAGTTCGAGTTGTTTCTGGATGCCGTGCCCGAACCGCCACCGCCCGCCGCGCCGCAACCCCGCGCCGAACCGCCCCCGCGCCCGTGGTGGAAGTTCTGGTAGGCCGATTCGAGCAAATGTTCACTACGGACCTTGAAGATAACTGTCATCTCGTATAGTATAAACAAGAGTACGGACGCGGCGCGTAGGTGCCGCGAGCCGAGCGGCACGGCGCGAACCGTTTGGTGAGCGTTGCGGTTCCTCACATCGCTCCGCTCATGTCCTCGCGGTGCCGCGCGGCTCGCGGCACCTCCGAAGGGGACATTCTGATATGCGCCCGTTGTACCAGAGTTTTTCGTTTTGCAACTTCGGCGGCGCGGGCCTCATTCTGATAAGCGCTTGTTGTACTAGGATTTTTCGTTTTGCAACTTCGGGGCGGTCGGGGGAAGGGAGGGGTGTTGTGCAACCGATTTCGATTTCGCCCGCTTGTTCTGGGCCGCGGACCTTGTGCAACCGATTTTGAATAGTTTCCACTTCGGGACTGGCGCGGGTGTTGTGCAACCGATTTCGAGTTGTGCCACTTCGGGCGCGCCCCCTGTTCGTAGCCCGAGAGAGTACCCGGAGTTCCGGAGATGACCAGCGACGGCGACGCGCTGTTTCGCGCGATTTGCGAACACCCGCGGGAAGACACGCCGCGGCTCGTGTACGCGGACTGGCTTCAGGAAAACGGACTGCCGGAGCGCGCGGAGTTCATCCGCCTTCAGTGCGAGGCGTGGGCGCTGTGCCCGGCGTACCCGACGCTCACGGCGGCGCGGACGCGCGCCTCGGACCTGCTGCGCGCGTTCGGCGACCGGTGGTACAACGAGTTGCCGTTCGTGCCCGGTCTGGAGTGGGGCGACCTGTTCGTCCGCGGGTTCATCGACTCCGCGCGCACGGTGGCGATGTCCGACGTGGGCGCGACACTCGAAGGAGCGTTCGCCGCCGCGCCGCTGCGGTTCCTGACGGTCACGGAGTTGCGCCGCGGGCAGTTGCGGCTTCTGCTCACGTGCCCACGGCTCGGACAGTTGACAAAACTGTACCTGCCGGGCACCTCCGGCGACGCGGAGTACCACGAGTTGGAAGCAGCCAGTAAGCGGTTCCCGAACACCGAGATCGTGTGAGGCGTTCACTCCACCACGATCTCGCGCGCGCGGTCGGGCGCGCGCGGGTCGATGCGGCGGACGGGGCCGCGGAACTTGCCCGCGAGCCAGCGGCGCACCTCGGCGTCGGTCAGCCCGCCGAACGCGGGGTAGTCGCGCGGGGCGCGCCCGCTGTACCCGTTCACCACGGGCACGTTCGCGCGCAGGCCGACCCACATCGCGAACACCTCGCCGTACGGCCCGGCCCCGTCGCCCCCGTTCGGCACCGGGTACGCCGGCACCACGTACCCCACCGGCGCGCCCTTCAACTGTGCCGCGACCGCGTCCACCTGCGGGTAGAAGTCCGCGCGCTGGAACGACGGCTGCTCGTAGCGCGTCTGCTCGAAGACCAGCGCGGCGACCACGAGCGCGCGCGCCGCGCACCGCACGTGCGCGCGCGAAATGCGATCCGTCACTTCCACGAGCCACGTGAGCGCCGCAAGGCTGCCGAACAGGTACACGACGACGTACACGCGCGACACGCACCGGATCGCGGTCCCGCCGGGCAGCAGCCGCGCCCAGCGCCAGAGCGAGTCGCCCTGATCGTGCGGGGTCAGCGTGGCGAGCACCCACAGCACCACCGCGAGCATCGACGCGGCGACGAGCGCGCGCTCCGGCGGGCGCTCGTCGCGCGCGTAGCAGAACAGGCGCACGGTGGCGGCCAGCATGAGCGCGTACAGCGTGAAGCCGGAAAAGAGCCAGCACTCCAGCGTGACCGGCTTGCGGTACGGCGCGGTCGTCTCGGACCACATGGACCCCGGCGGCCCGCTGATCCACGCCGAGGGCGTCGGCACGAGGCCGTGGGTCTCGTCGTAGGCGCGGCTGATGCCCCAGTTCACGCCGAGGTAGGGGGCGAAGAGGGCCGTCATCGCGAAGCCCCAGAGCAAGGTAATGCGGAGCACCGCGCGGCGGTTCGCGCGCGCGAACCGGCGCAGCGCCCCCGGCGCGCCGGGGGTGAGCGCCGCCAGCGCCGGCACGAACACACCCAACCCCGCCACGAGGAACCAGCCCGTATAGATGCACGTGAGGCACTGGAGGAACACGCACGCGCACAGCCGGTTCAGCGCGCGCGCCGACGGCTCGCGCACGAGGGCCAGCGCGTAGTACGCGGCCAGCGGCATCCACGCCCGGCCGATCATCTGCTGGTGCTTGATCTGGTCCGCGTGGACCACCGCGAACGCCCACAGGAACGCGCCGCCGACCGCGACCACGTGCGGCCACTTGAGCCACCGCGCGACCACCGCGAACGCGACGAAGTTCAGCGCGTTCAGGACGATCTGCCACCCGATGTACGCGAGGTCGTGCGGCAGCGCGGGGCGCAGCGCCCAGTACAGCGGGGCCGCGCCCCACAGGTTCTCCGAGTAGTAGATGGTCCACTTGGTGGGCGCGAACAGCGGCGGCGACAGCAGCCCGCCGCAGTAGTTCGGGTCGCTGAGCGCGAGCCACGAGTGCTCGAGGAGGTAGTGGTTCAGCATCCCGTCGCCGCGCTCGGTCTGGGTCGCGGCGAACCCGGAATCGAACGTCGGGCGGAAGACGAGGTACGTGCCGAGTGCGGCCGCGCCGACGTAAAGGAAGATGAGGCCCGCAATGCGCATTGAGAAGAGTTACGAACCGGCCCCGGACTTGGACATTCCGCCCCGCGCGGGTATCTTCGCAAGGGACCGCGCCCGCCCCCCAACGAGAACCGTCATGCCCGAGCAGTGGACCTATCAGAAGGCCGGACTCGACCTCGAGAAGTACGGGGAGACGATCTCCGGCATTCAGGGGCACATCGCGCGGACGGTGCGCGCGCGGGCCGGCGTGATCCCGCCGCCGTTCCCGCCGCGCACGGGCGGCAAGGGCGTCGGCGGGTTCGCGAGCCTGTTCGACCTGAGCGCCGCGGGCAGGTACGCGAACCCGGTGATCGTCACCTGCACCGACGGCGTCGGGAGCAAGCTGAAGGTCGCGCAGATGGTCGGCAAGTTCGACACGGTCGGCATCGACCTCGTCGCGATGTCCGTGAACGACCTCATCTGCACCGGCGGCGAACCGCTGTGCTTCCTCGACTACCTCGCGATGCCGAAGGACGACCCGGCGCTCACGGCGCTCTTGGTGAAGGGCATCGCCGACGGGTGCCTCGAATCGGGGTGCGCGCTCGTCGGCGGCGAAACCGCTATCCTGCCGGACTTCTACCAACCGGGCGACTTCGATCTCGCCGGGTTCGCAACGGGCGTCGTCGAGCGCGACCAACTCATCGACGGAACGAAGATCGCGACCGGCGACGCGGTGATCGGCCTCGCGTCCAGCGGTGTTCACTCCAACGGCTACAGCCTCGTGCGCAAGGTCGTCTTCGAGGCCGCAAAGCTGACGGTGACGGATCACGTGCCAGAACTGGGCGCGACCGTGGGCGACGCGCTCCTGACCCCGACGAAGCTCTATGTGAAGCCCATACGCGCGCTGCTGGCGGCGCACGGCGCGGCGATTCACGGCCTCGCCAACATCACCGGCGGCGGCCTGCCGGACAACGTCGGTCGTATCTTGCCGCCGGACAAGCGCGTTCACATCGCACGTGCTTCGTGGCCGCAATCGCCGCTGTTCGCGTGGCTCCAGCGGTGCGGCAACGTGGCCGACGCGGAGATGTTCCGCGTGTTCAACATGGGCGTCGGGTTCGTGGTGATCTGCGCCCCGTCCGCGGCCGACGGGATCGTTAAGCAACTGGCGGGCGACCGCATCGCCGCGTGGCAGATCGGCGAAGTGCGCACTGGCGCGCCGGGCGTGGAGCTTGCGTAGGACTTCTTCTGTTCCAACCGAGGGTTCCCATGATGACTCGAACCTGCGCGGCGCTTCTGGTCGTCGCGCTCGCCGTTCTGCCCGCGCGCGGCGCGGACGAGAAGATCACACACGGGTTCCTCGCGACGGGGGCCGAAACGTACATCGTGGACGGCACCGGCAAGGTGACGTGGCGGTACGCGCGCTCGACCCGCGACGGCTGGGTGCTCCCGAACGGCAACATCCTGCTCGCGCTCTCCAAGAGCAAGGACTACCCCGGCGGCGCGGTGGTCGAGGTGGACAAAGACGGCAAGACCGTGTTCGAGTTCAAGGGCACGCAGGCGGAAGTTAACACCGTGCAGCCGCTCGACGGCGGGCGCGTGCTGCTGACCGAAGCCGGGGAGAAGCCGCGCATCCTTGAGGTGGACGCCAAGGGGAAGATCGTTGTGGATGTGCCCATTCAGGCCCAGACGAAGGACACGCACCTCCAAACGCGCATGGCCCGCAAGCTCCCGAACGGCAACTACCTCGTCCCGCAACTGCTCGACAAGGTCGTGCGCGAGTACGACGCGAAGGGCAAAGTGGTGTGGGAGGTCAAGACGCCCAATATGCCGTTCACCGCGATCCGGCTGAAAGACGGGAACACGCTGATTGCTTGCACGTGGGGCAACCTCGCCATCGAGGTGGACAAGGACGGGAAGGAAGTGTGGCGGATCGGCACCGACGACATCCCCGGCAAGCCGCTGAACGACGCCTGCGGGTGCCAGCGCCTGCCGAACGGCAACACCGTGCTCACCAGCTACCGCACGGCCGCGAACAAGACCAAGCTGATCGAGGTGACGCGCGACAAGAAGGTGGTGTGGACGTACACCGATGCCGGCAAATCCGGCATCCACCACTTCCAGATTCTCGACACCAACGGCACCGCGCTCGAAGGGCCGGCGCGGCGCTGAACCCGCGGCGCGCGGCGCGTGTCCCCTCCTCACACCTTCGCGGGGGCGGGCCGATGAGCGACGACGAATTTCTGGCGGCGTTCGAGGCGTGTACGGTCGCGCGCACCGAATGGACGCACGAGGCGCACGTCCGCATGGCGTGGCTGTACGTGACGCGAACCGGGCCGGGCGCGCTCGACCGCGTACGCGCAGGTATCCAGAAGCTGAACGCGGCGTTCGTTCGCCGGCAGCAGATGAGTTGCATCGCCGTGCCGCGGAAGGAGCCGGACCCGCGCGGGCTGGACGGCTACCACGACACCATCACGACGGCGTTCGTCGCGCTGATCGCGGCCCGCGTAGCGCCCGGCGAAGGCTTCGCCGCCTTCCGCGCCCGCAACCCCGACCTCTTCGACCGCGCCTTCCCCGCGCTGCTCCGGCACTACTCGCCGCAACTGCTCTTCTCGGAGCACGCGAAGGCCGCGTTCATCGAACCGGACTTGGAACCGCTGCCAACGATGTAGCCGCAAGCAAGCGCGACACTCCGCGCTCGCCTGCGGCTTGCGGCTAACGGCGCTCAACCCTTTGGCTTGAACAGCTTGCTCTTGAAGCCGATCTTGTTCAGCCAGTACTTCGCCACGGTGTTCACCGTTTGCAGGCCGTACTTGGCGCTGCGGCGGAAGTTGATTTGGCTGGCCTCGTCGAAGTACCGTACCGGCACCGGGATGTCGCCCAGCCGGAACCCGAAGTGGACCGCTTGCACGAGGAACTGCGTGTCGAACACGAAGTCGTCGCTGTTGCGCTCGAACGGCACCGTTTCCAGCACCTTCCGGCGGTACACGCGGAACCCGCTGTGGAACTCGCCGAGGTTCTGGCCCAAGAACAGGTTCTCGAACGCCGTCAGCGCCCGGTTGCTCACGTACTTCCACCACGGCATCCCGCACTTCAGCGCTTCCGCGCGGCTGCGGACGCGGTTGCCGAGGATCACGTCGCAGATGCCCAGCTCGATCATCCCGACCGCGTGCGGAATCGTCCGCGCGTCGTACTGGTAGTCGGGGTGGATCATCACCACGATGTCGGCCCCGCGGTCGAGGCAGTACTTGTAGCACGTCTTCTGGTTGCCGCCGTACCCGGTGTTCTTCTCGTGAACGATCACCGACAGGCCCATCTCGCGGGCGATGGCGACGGTGTTGTCCTTGCTGCCGTCGTCGACCAGCAAGATTTCGTCGACGCTGCCGACGGGGAAGTCGGCGACGGTGGCCGCGAGGGTGCGCGCCGCGTTGTACGCGGGCAGCACCGCGATGATCTTGTGCTTGCGCGGCGCGACGGGTTCGGTCGGCTTCAGGACGCGGTCCACGTGGAACAGGTCGTGAACCGGGTTCAGCGGCGGCTCGTGCAGAAGGGTGGCTGGCATGGGGTCCGTGTCGCGGTGGGTGGCGAGTTTCCGTCCAGTATATGACGCGAAACCCGGCCGCGCATTCCCGAAATCGCCACCGAACGACACCGCTCAGCAGCCCGGCCCGCACCACTGAGCAACGAACTCCAAAAATCGATGTTGCGGGCCGGGTCAGGTGCAGTGTTTGGTTCGGCGCTGCCACCCCAACCTTCCGGCAAGTTGCTCGATCTCGTGGTGGGAGATATCGTTCCGCGCGCGGACCGACTTCGCCGCCCTCCCAGAGCAACACGCCTTGTAGTGGGCCTCGTCCGGCCCTGCCACCGTCGTTCGTCGAGGTGTGCCGACAGTGGTGCTATGCACACGCTCACGGATCGGCTCTCTTGAGTACGAAGTACCCAAAGGTCGCCGGCTTGTCCTTCTGCCGATCTTCGCAGTGCAGGATGAGCTCTTCTCCTCTTAGCCGACCCATGACTTTGCATTCCCCGGCAAAGAACCATGTACCCGTCATCTGCATCGAACTCGTACTCAGTCGCTCGCCCTTGAGCCGGTTACCGCCAAAATTGGGGTACTTCACTTCCGCCTTCAGTTTACCTTCGGTGCCTTCCTCGATCTCCAAGACGATGTCCTTGTGATCGACGACCTTGTTGTCTTCGGTCACCCACTGACCCCTCACAGCCTTCCACTTCCCCTTGAACGACACTGGTTCCTTGGGCTTGTCATCGGAAGCCCCTCTACTCGGGGTGACCAGTAAGGCGAACAACAGTCCAACAGTGATGAAGATCTGGTACATGACACGCTCCTCCCAGTTCAACCCCCTTACCTCACGCTCTCCAAGAAGGGAGTCACCTTCGCCGCCGAACTTGTAATTCTGCACCTCTGCGCTAGACCTTACCGCTGCGATTGTTGTCGGTCAAGCAGCAATCGTGTTGGGAATCGTTGGGAATCGTGCGGGCAGGTTGCCCATATTATCGTTGCAAACGGTCGCGCGGCGCGGCATAGTCCGGTCATACGTCGCGCGGCGCGACAGAACACGCCCCGCGTCCCGCACGCTCCCGCGATTCAAGTCGGCGTTGCGATCACCGCGACTTCGCGTTACCGGCTACCCGCGCAAGCGGTAGGGCACCTCTAGCCCATGTCGTTCCATTAGCTCGATATCGGCAAGTAGCTTTTCGGTGGGGCCGTCGGCGGCGAGGTGGCCGGCGTCGAGGACGAGCGTGCGCGGGCACAGGTCGAGGACGAGGTCGAGGTCGTGCGTGGCGATCAGCTTCGTGCCGGGGAGCGCGCGGACGGTGGCGATCAGCTCGCGCCGGCCGCGCGGGTCGAGGAACATGCTCGGTTCGTCCAGCAGCAGCACCGCGGGGTGCATCGCCAACACGCCGGCGAGCGCGGCCCGACGCTTCTCGCCGCCGCTCAGTTGGAACGGCACGCGATCACCGGCCCCCGGCAGGCCGACGCAGTTCAGCGCTTCGACCACACGCGCCTTGGCCTCTTCGACGGTCGCGCCCGTGTTCAGCGGGCCGAATGCCACGTCTTCCTCAACGGTCGGGCTGAAGAGTTGATCGTCCGGGTTCTGGAACACCACACCGACGACGTGCGGCAGCTTCTTGCGGGACGCGGCAACCGCCGGGTCGAGGCCGCACACGCTCGCCTGACCGGGTGCGCCGGACAGCACGCCGCACAGCCGCATGAACAGCGTCGTCTTGCCCGCGCCGTTCGGCCCGACGATGGCGACGCACTCGCCCGGTTCCACCGCGAACGACACGCCCTCAAGGGCGACGCGCCCGTCGGAATAGCGGTGGGCTAGGGACGAAACGCGGAGTGCGGGTTGGGTCACGAGAGAACCAGTCGGTCCCAGAGGACGAGCGCGACAACGGCGGCGACGAGGGCCGCGAAAGCAATCATATCGGCGGCGCGGGTGCGGAACGCGGTCAGCGTGTGGAACGTGCCGTCGAACCCGCGGCACCGCATCGCGGCGGCCACGTTCTCGGCGCGGTCCGCGCCGCGCACCAGCAGCGCGCCGGTGGCGTGCCCGAGCGCGCGGTAGCCGTGGCGCGTGGCGGTCACGCGAAAGCCGCGCGTCCGCATCGCCACCCGCAACCGGCGGAACTCTTCGGCCAGCACGAACGCATAGCGGTACGCCAACAGCGCGAGCTGCACGAGCAAGCCGGGCAGCTTCAGCTTGTGCGCCGCGGTCAGCGTGTGGTGCAGCGGGGCCGTGCCTACCAGCACCAGCGCGAGACACCCAATCGCCATGCCGCGACACAGCACCGCCGCGCCCGCGATCAGCCCGCGCCGCGAAACGTGGACCGGCCCGACGTGCCAGCCGTCGCCGCCGAGCGTGAACGGCAGCACGAACAGGAACGGCGCGGCGGCCAGCAGGAAGATGAAGAGCCGCGGGAGCAGCCACGTTCGCGGCAGGCGCGAGAGGAGCAGTAGGACGAAGCCGAGCGCGAGTGCGACCGCGGCCGGGGCAAGGTGATCGAGGGCCGCGATCCCGAACACGGCGAGCATGGTCGCGGCGAGCTTCCAGCGCGCGTCCCACCGCGCGAGCGGCGACGGCGGAACCGGGCGATAGCGAAGGGCAAGTGTCATCGCAGCTAGTATGCGATGACGCTGCTTGTAGGACAGGCCTCTGGCCTGTCCAAAGACGGGACAGGCCAGAGGCCTGTCCTACAGGGTTAGTAAATCCCGCCGTGGACGCGCTCGGGCGTCAGGTGGCTGGGCTGGTCGTTGAACCAGAACCGCCGCCACTGGTTCTTGAATTGGCGCAGGTCTTCCTGTTGATACAGCAACTGCTGCATCTTAACGTTCGGGTCGATCGCGGGCACGAAGCCGAACTGTGGCGGGATCGGTTGCGGCATCGGCGGGACCGGCAGCACGGGCGGCACCGGCGCGGGCATCTGCGGCACCGGGGGCAGCAGCGGCAGCGGGGCCGGTGCCGGTGCCGGCGGCACGCTCAGCTCGAACGCCCCGGCGCTACGCGGCATCGCGCACCCCAGCGCCGCCGACGGGCACACCGTCGCGCGCGGCATCGTCACGGAGAGGCCGCCCGCCGGGCGCACCGCGGAATCTTCCATGCTCGCCAACTCGCGCGGCAGCGGGAACACCGAGTCCGGTGTGATGTACTGTGGGAGGTGGTCGAAGTAGCGCCCGCTCGGCAGCGTCGTGCCCCCGTACCACGTCTGGCCCAGCGACGAACCGCGCGGCGCGCTCGCCTTCGTGGTCTTGGTCGCGGCATTTGGTTCGCCGCTGGTGTAGCGCCCGCCGATCAAGTTGGCCGGGTACGGGTCAGTTCCCGGCAGCCGCAGGTTGCCGATCACCAGCGCGTCGCCGTAGCGCCGGCAGGTCATCGCGAACGGCTTCTCCTCCAGCGCCTTCTGTAGCTCCGCGACGCTGTTCATCACCTCGGCCGATTCGTCGTCGCTCGCGCCGTCGAGCTTCGCGTCCACGCTCGTGATGAGGCCCACCGCGGTGTGGCCGTCGCGGGCGATGTGGTAGTCCGCGATCAGCGTCAGGTGCGTGCCGATCCGCTTGCCGTCCTTGTCGCCGGTCTGCGAGACCGTGATCGTCATGTGGTCGTGGTCGATCTTAATGGTGCAGCGGCTCGAACCCATCTCGCGGTGCCACGTCCCCACAACGCCGGGCTTAGCGGCAACGACCGTGACCGTGAGCGGGGCCGAGTTGCTGCACGGCACCGCGCCCACGCACTGCGGCGCGGTCACGCCGCCCTCGACCAGCAGTTGGCCGAACAACTCGCGCGCCATGTGGCGCATCGGGTCGTTCGAGTTCGGAATCGCGCGCGCCGCGGGAACCGGGGCCGGGAACGACGGCATGACGGGCGCGACCGGCATGGGCGGCGCGATCACGAACGGCTGCGGCTGTGGCGGCACCGCGAGCTGGAACACGTCGCCGCGCAGCGTTTGCAGGTGCTGGAACGTCGGTGCGGGCGCGCACGGGCGTGGCATCGGCGCGGACGGCGCGCCGGGCGCGGCGGCACGGAGCGCGCCGGGGTTCACCGTCCAGTTCAGCGCGACCCCGTTCGGCGCGCCGAGGCGCAGTTCGATCTCGATCCGGCCCGGTGGGGCCGCAGGCGGCGCGTCCTGCGCCGCGGCGGGCGCGGCGGCCAGCAGCACACCGGCGAGGGCCGCTCGCGTTACTGAGAAACCCGACATGGCGCTCTCCGTGCGGAAGGGGGATGGTCCGGCGCGCGGATCATGCCGACTGACCCCGGATCGCACAACCCCAACGGCGCGGTATCCTGCTCCTATGGCCCCCACCGGCAGATTGGCCCCGTCGCCGACCGGCGCGCAGCACGTCGGCAACGCCCGCACGTACCTCGCCGCGTGGCTCTCGGCCCGCGCGTGCGGCGGCGCGGTGCGACTCCGCATCGAAGACATCGACTCGCCGCGCATCAAACCCGGCGCGGCGGAAGAAGCGGTGGCCGACCTGCGCTGGCTCGGCCTCGATTGGGACGGCGAACCCGTCGTGCAGACCGCGCGCCTCGCGCACTACGAAGCCGCGCTTGAGGAACTGTCGCGGCGGGAACTCGTTTACCCCTGCACCTGCACGCGCGCCGACATCGCCGCCGCCGCGAGCGCACCCCATTCAAATGAGGTGCTGACGTATCCCGGCACCTGCGCGCACCGCCGCGCTGCGGACGCCGCCGCGCTGCGCGCGGACGGGAAGCCCTTCGCGTGGCGGTTCCGCGTCTCCGACAGCCCGCCCTACGACGACCTCTTCGCCGGCCCGCAGCGAATCGACTTGGCGCGCGCCGGCGGCGACTTCGTGGTGTGGAAATCGTCTCACACGCCGGCCTATCAACTCGCCGTAGTGGTCGATGACGCGGCGATGTGCGTGACCGAAGTGGTGCGCGGCGACGACCTCATTCCCTCGACGCCGCGGCAACTGCTCCTGTACGCCGCGCTGGGGCTGCGCGCGCCACGGTTCGCGCACGTCCCGCTGGTGGTGGGCGAGGACGGGCGGCGGCTGGCGAAGCGGCACGGCGACACGCGCCTGTCCGCGCTGCGCGCCGCCGGCGTGACCGCCGAAGCGCTCGTCGGGCTGCTGGCGTGGTCGTGCGGGTGGCTCGACGCGCCGCGCCCGATCACCGCGAGCGAACTGGTGCCGCGATTCCGCCTCGGGGCGATCCCGCCTCGCCCGTTCGTACTGGCCGCGGACCTGCTCGCGCGCATCGGCTACGCCCCGGCGTGACGCGCGCCCGGCCGCACGTATGATAGCCCCACGGTCCGTCGCCGCGTCCCCACACCCACGAGGTTCACCATGTTGCGTTTTGCTTGCGCCGCCGCGTTCGCCCTCGCCGCACTGTCGTCGTCTTCGGCCGAGGACAAGAAAGTGGAACCGAAGGGCGAGCAGCTCAAGAACGTGATCAGCGTTACCCACAGCTTCGACAAGGACAAGAAGACCCTGACGGTCACGGCCGTCGGGCAGGTTCCGACCGGGGGCTGGACCGGCGCAAAGCTGACCCCGCGCAAGTCCAAGGACGCCCCGAAGGACGGCATCTACGAGTACGACCTGACGGCGGTGCGCCCGACCGGGTTCGTGACGCAGGCGCTGTCGAAGGTGAAGGCCGAACACAAGTGGGAGAACCCGCCCGCGGACATCAAGGGCGTGAAGGTGTACGGGACCGGCGAGGGCGCGAAGACCGTAACGTTCGACAAGTAACCACGTGAAAAGGGGGACGTGATGCGCGCGTTCGTTTCGCTCTGCGCCGCGCTCGCCGCGGCCGGCCGGGTCGCCGCGGCCGACAAGCCCAACATCGTTTGGATTGTGGCCGAAGACATCTCGCCGAACCTCGGGTGCTACGGCGACCCGGACGCCGTCACCCCCAACCTCGACAAGTTCGCGAAGGAGGGCGCGCGGTTCGCGCGCGCCTTCACCCACGCCCCGGTGTGCGCGCCGAGCCGCAGCGGGCTGATCACCGGCCAGTACCCCACCACGCTCGGCAGCCACCACATGCGCTCCAAGTTGGTGAAGACCCCGCCGCTGTTCACCGACGACCTCAAGAAGGCCGGGTACACGGTCTACTGGCCCGGCAAGACGGACTTCAACTTCGACGTGCCGAAGGGCTGGGTCGATTCCACCGAGAACTGGACGCAGAAGCCGGACGTGCTCAAGCCGCCGTTCTTCGCGTACGTCAACATCAACGTCACGCACGAGAGTCAGGCCCGCGCGAGCAAGTTCCAGTACGCGAAGAACACCGCGCGGCTGCGGCCCGCGGAGCGCCACGACCCGGCGAAGGTGAAGCTCCCGCCGTACTACCCGGACGTGCCCGAGGTGCGCGACTGCGTCGCCACCTACCACGACAACGTCACCGCGATGGATTACACCGTGGGCGACGTGCTGAAACTGCTCGACGACCGCGGTCTGTCCAAGAACACGGTGGTGTTCTTCTTCGGCGACCACGGCTGGGGTCTGAGCCGCGGCAAGCGCTGGCCCTACGACAGCGGCACCCGCGTGCCCCTCTTGGTGCGCTGGCCGGGCGAGATCAAGCCGGGCACCGTGCGCGACGACCTCGTCGCGTTCGTGGACCTCGGCCCGACCGCGCTGCGGGTCGCCGGCGCGCCGGTGCCCGAGCGGATGCAGGGCGCGCCGTTCCTCCTCACCAAGTCCGGTCTCTCGGACCGCAAGTACGCCTTCTCCGCGCGCGACCGCATGGACGAGACCTACGACCGCGTGCGCAGCGTGCGCAACGCGCGCTACCGCTACGTCCGCAACTACGAACCGGGGCTGCCGTACTTCCAGTACATCAACTACATGGACGAGATGCCGATCATGCGGGCGTGGCGCAGGCTCGCGTTCGAGGGGAAGCTGAACGAGACGCAGAAGCTGTTCATGAGCCGGACGAAGCCGAAGGAGGAACTGTACGACCTCGAAACGGACCCGCACGAGATCAACAACATCGCGAGCGCGGAATCGGCCCTGATCCAGAAGACCCGCAAGGACCTATCGGACGCGCTCGACCAGTGGATCAAGGACACGAAGGACTTGGGCGAAGTGCCGGAGAAGGAACTGATCAAGCGCGGGCTGGTGCGCGACGTGCTCTCGGCGGAGTACGACGCGCGTGTGAAGCTGCACCCGAAAACCCCGCCGGTGCCGTAACCGCGGCGCGCGGTGTCCGGTTCGGGTGGCCGCGCTCGTATGTCCCGTGGGCCGCCCGCGGCGCGTTCGGTGCGTCGTTCCTTGCGGAGCGGGCGGTTTCGCTGTAGTATCCCGTGTGGCCCCGCGCGGGGGGCGGCCGAAAATCGCCCGGTCGGTGCGTAATCGGTGTAGGTGGTCCGCTACTCCCTTTCAGGCGCAGTCATGCCGTCGCTCATTCTGCTGAAGTCCCCGGAAGGTGCGTCGCCGAACAAGAACATCCCCCTCAACGGGGACCTCTTGGTCATCGGCCGCGACGAGAACGGGTGCCAGATCGTCATCCCGCACCACGCGGTCAGCCGCAAGCACGCGCAGATCACGCGCGCCGGCAAGCAGTTCTTCATCGAAGACCTGAAGAGCCGGAACAAGACGTACGTCAACAGCAAGGAGGTGCCGCCCCCGGTGCGCCAGCCGCTGAAGCCGGACGACCGCATCAAGATCTGCGACTTCCTGTTCCGGTTCCACGACGAGACCGTCGTGAAGCCGCAGGCGCTGCCCGAGTGGATGTCCAAGGGGGGCAAGGACGAGGGCGAAGACGAAAGCGGCATGAGGACCATCGAGGCCACGCAGGGCAAGGGCAGCGCACAGCAGTTCCTCGAAGTGGCCCCGGCCGACCGGCTCCGCGCGCTCTTGGAGATCAGTACGAACCTGTCGCGCGCGCTCGAACTGGACCCGCTGCTGGCCCAGATCGCCGAGACCCTGTTCACGGTGTTCAAGCAGTCCGACCGCTGCTTCCTGCTGATGCTCGACGAGGCCGGCCGGCCCGCGCCGAAGGTGATGAAGAGCCGCCGCCCGGCCCTCGACGACACCCGGTTCAGCCGCACCATCGTCAAGAAGACCATCGACTCGAAGCAGTCGTATCTGAGCGAGGACGCCAGCAGCGACGCGAGCCTCGGCCCCGCGGCCAGCATCGCCGAGTTCAAGATCCGCTCGGTCATGTGCGTGCCGCTGCTCGACGCGCAAGGCGCGCCGGTCGGGGCGATTCAGGTGGACACGCAGGACCGGATGAAGAAGTTCGTCCTCGACGACCTGAACCTGCTCACCATCGTCGCCAATCTCGCGGGCGTCGCCATCGAGAAGGCCCGGTTGCACGAGGCCGCGCTCGCCAGCGAGAAGGAAAAGAAGGAAATCGAACTGGCCCGAAAGGTGCAACTGGGGTTCCTGCCCCAGACGCTGCCGGACGTGGCCGGGTACGAGTTCTACTCGCACTACTCGCCCGCCCAAACGGTCGGCGGCGACTACTACGACTTCATCTCGCTGCCCGGCGGGCGCGTGGCCGTGGTGCTGGGCGACGTGGCCGGCAAGGGCGTGCCCGCGGCGCTGCTCGTCGCCAAGCTCAGTTCGGAAGTGCGGTTCTGCCTGCTCACGGTTCCGAACCTCGCGCAGGCCGTGTGCCTCCTGAACGAGCAGATGATTATGGGCGGGCTGGGCGACCGCTTCGTGACGCTCGCGGTGATGGTGATCGACCCGGTGGCGCACGCGGTCACGATGGTGAACGCCGGGCACATGGCCCCGAAGCTGTACCGCGGCGCGACCAGCGAACTGCTGGACGCGATCACCCTCGACGCCACCGGGCTGCCCATCGGCGCGCTGCCGGGGTACCCGTTCGAGCAGGTGACGGTGCCGCTGGAGGTGGGCGACTCGATGGTCGCCTTCACCGACGGCGTGAGCGACGCGATGAGCCCGCCCCCGGCCGACGAGCTGTTCGGGCCAGAGCGCCTCGACGCGGCCCTGCTGCCGGACGACACCGCGCTCGCCAGCGACTCGCAGCGCCCCAAGCGCCTCGGCGAGCGCCTCGTGGCCGCGGTGCGGGCGCACGCCAACGGCCGCCCCCAGAACGACGACATCGCCGTGGTCGCGTTCGGCCGCCTCGAAGCCGGCATCGGCCCGACCACCAGCGCCAACCGCATCGTCCCGTCGAGCAAGAACAATCGGCTACAATAGCAGGAGTGCCACGTTCCAGAGTTCCAAGTTGAAGACCGGAAGACGTGCCCCCACTTGGAACGTGGCGAGTCCGAGGAGAAGCAATCATGTCCGGGCCGGCGGTGCTACCCGATGTCGACGTCGAAACGGAACAGCGCACGCGGCGGCAGCCGCCGTACCACGTCGTGCTGCTCAACGACGACGACCACACCTACGAGTACGTCATCGAGATGCTGAAGGTACTCTTCGGCTACCCGGTCGAGAAGGGCTACCAGCTCGCGAAGGTGGTGGACACGAAGGGCCGCGTCGTCGTCTGCACCACCAGCCTCGAGCGCGCCGAGCTGAAGCGCGACCAGATCCACGCCTACGGCCCCGACCCGCGATTGGAGCGCTGCAAAGGCTCAATGACCGCCGAACTGGAACCGGCGGAGTGAACAGAGGACAGAAGAGAATAGACTCGTTGCGCAATAGCGATCGATGGCCTATTCATAGGGTTATGACGAATTACGAGAAATTGCGTCGGAAGCCGTTGTTGTTCCGCATGTTCACGGGGCTCTCGGCCGACGAGTTCGACAAGGT
>Ga0194132_10007135_pt1 | contig 16871 bp, 9 predicted proteins | sample TA2KigOf80mmetaG_FD_148612 | JGI IMG/M metagenome (GOLD analysis project Ga0194132, IMG submission 148612) | Freshwater microbial communities from Lake Tanganyika, Tanzania - TA2015054 Kigoma Offshore 80m | ecosystem: Environmental > Aquatic > Freshwater > Lake | place: Tanzania: Lake Tanganyika...
TGTCCATGCGGCTCACCTCTCGCCAGGGCATCCCCCAGCTTAACCGCTGTCCCCCGGTTACCCTTCGTTTGTGTCAACCGCCCACCGGCACACTTGTCAAGGATGTCTCCGGTTCGCACACCCCCGTCACCAGAACCTTGGTCATTCCTGCGATTATCGCAACCGGATCCGGCGGCCTGCTACGATGAAGCCCTGTGCGAGTCCTGGTAGTGGTGCTGGCGGTGGCGTATTTCCTGTGGTTCACCGCCTCCTGGATGAGCCAGGACGCGGGTGCGTTTGACGAGTTCATCCCCGCCGTTGGCGCGCGTCTGCTGCTGTCCGGACGGCTGCCGCATTCCGGATTCTGGTCGCTCTATCCGGCGGGCGCGATGGGGCTCGACGCCGTGGGCTTCGCTCTGTTCGGGCAGGACATCCGGGTCCAGCGCGCGCTCCAGGTGGTGATCGCCGGATGCGTGGCGGCGCTGCTGATCCGCTTCCTGTGGCGGGAGCATGGCGGACGGCCGCTGGTGGCGTTGGCCGCATCCCTGGCGGGCCTGGCTGCGGTGCTGCCTGGATCGGCGCTGCTGACCGGATTCGCGCTATCGCTCGCGGCGGTGCTCGTGCACTTCTCCGGCGGGCCGCGCTGGGCCGGACCCGTGCTCGCCGCCCTGGCGCTGTTGTTCCGCATCAATTTCGGCGCCTACGCGGTGATCGCCATCCTGGCCGGGAGCCGGGACTGGAAGCTGATTCCACGGTTTGCGGTGGCGGGTGGAGCGGCCGGATTTGTCTACTGGGCCTGGACTGGATTCTTTGCTCCCGGCGAGCTGGCGCGCCAACTGCTGATTGAACCGGCGCGGCTCATGGCGGGAAGCCGGTTCCTGCCGCTTGAAGGACTCTGGCCGGTGGCGGCGGCCATGCTGCCCGGACTCTGGTTCGCCGCCCGGGTCCGGGGCTGGTACTGTGGGGTGGCCCTGGCGGCCGCAGGCGCCTTGGGCGGAGCGGCGCACCTGATGCGGTCCGGCGCCTCCGTGGCAATGGTTGCGCTGGCCGGCCTCGTTCTGGCGCTGGTCCTCGACCGCTTCCTGTTCCGGCTCGAATCCTCCGAACGGGCAATGCTGGTGCTGGCATGTTGTGGGGTCCACTACTATTTTTCGCGCGCCGATCCGTTCCACGCCGTGGCGGTCCTGCCCGCGGTGGCGCTGCTGCTGCCCTATCTGCGCGGCGCATGGATCCCGGTGGCCGCGCTTGGCACGGCAGGAATCCTGTTTCTGTGCGTCGAGGGTGTCCGGCCCGTGGTGCGGCCGATGGACCAGATCTATGGCGACCGGGACGAAGCGGAGGCGGTGCGGTTTGTCCAGAGCCAGACGAGGTCCGGCGATCCCGTGTTCACCGGCCTTACCGATCACTCGCGGACATTTGCCAACAGTGTCCGGACGATGTGGAGGCTCGGCCGGCCGGTTCCGGTCTTCCATCATGTGTTCGAGCCGGGGATCACGACGCGGGAGGAGGTGCAGCGGCGGATGGTGGATGAGCTGGAATCAGCCGGTGTCCAGTGGATGGTGCTCACGGATTGGGCCGGCATCGGCGATCCGGGATTCTTCGCGCGGAAGGAGCGTGGGGCGGAAGTGCTCGACTCCCACATCCGGGCGCGATTCACGGAGGTCCGGCGGTTTGGGCGCTATCAGATCCTTAAGAGTCGCAGGCGCTGAGATTGTGGCTTCAGAAGATCAGCTTCAGCGCCAACTGCACTTGACGCTGGGTCCGCTGCAGGGTGGCCTCGCTCCCGGCGCTCAGGATCCGGCCGGAGTTCGCCGCTCCGATGGAGGCGGTGGGCTGGTTGAACTGCGGGGTGTTCGAGATGTTGAAAGTCTCGGCGCGGAACTGCAGGCGCTTGCCCTCGAGGATTTCGAAATTCTTGAACACCGAGAAGTCCAGGGTCCGCGTGCCCGGGCCGTATAGGATGTTGCGTCCGCCGTTGCCGTAGAGGCGGAAGCCCGGGTTGGAGAATGCGTCGAGATCAAACCAGCGCGCGATGGAGCGCTCACTGGCCGGAAGAGCGCCGTCGCGCAGCCGGTCGGCGCGCGTGTTTTCTCCGTTGTTGAGCGTGTTGGCGCCCGCGAGCACGGAGTACGGGAAGCCGGTGTAGAGCGACAGCGCACCGTTCAGCTCCCAGCCTCCCCAGAGCTTTTTCGCCGCCCACGGCACCTGGTAGCCGAAGGTCGCCCGCAATTGATGGCGGACATCGTTATCGCTGTTGCCCTTGGCGCCGCGCAGATCGTTGATGGGCAGTTGCGTGATCTCGCGGTTGTCGATCGCATGGCTCCAGGTGTAGGCCAACTGGTAGTGCATCGAATTGGCAAACCGCTTGACCAGCGTGGTCTGCAGCGAATGGTAGGTGGAGTTGGCGTTGCTCGTGAAGATGCTCACATTGCCGTGCTGCGGCCAGCGGCGGCGGGGGTTCACGGCGCCGTCGCCGGGCACGGCCTGGTTGAAGTTGATGCCGGCCAATTGCTCCCAGCCCTGCACCAGCCGCGTGCCCTTGGTGCCCACGTAGGCGACGGTCAACTGTTGCGCGCCCGGCATCTGGCGCTGCACGGCCAGGTTCCACTGCTGGACATACGGCACGCGGAAATCCGGCTGGATGCCGATGCGGTTCTGCCCGGCGGCGTTGGGGTTGGCGGTACGGAGCGGCCCGTCGTTGATGGTGCGCGCGCCGGCAAAGTCGTTCTGGTTGTTGTTGACGGTGGTGTTGATCACCAGCGGGGGATTCGACACCATGGTGACGCCGATCGGGATCGGAACGATCGAATAGTAGAGGCCGTAGGCCGAGCGCACCACCGTGTTCTGCCCCAGCTTGTAGGCGAGGCCCACGCGCGGCGCCCAATTGTTGAGGTCGTTGGGAATGCCGCTGCGCCAGGGGAACTTGCCTTGGCCGACGGGCGCGGGCTGGGCGGTTTCGAGATCGAACTGGAGCATGCGGTTGGCCACCTCGACCATCGGATAGTTGAGCGGGATCTCGTAGCGGAGGCCGAGATTGAGCGTCAGGCGCGGAGTCACTTTCCAGTCGTCCTGAACGAAAAAGCCCCAGTCGCTGCGCCGCAAACCGCGGGTTCCCTGGAGCGCCGAAAGATTGATGGTGGCCGGACGCCCGAGCAGGAAGTCGGCCCCGCCGTAGCCGGTATTGGCGGGCGTCGCCGGATTGGTGGTGTAGAAGGCGCTGAAGCCGAACGCACCGCGTCCCTGGTTGGCCTGGTGGGTGTTGGTCTGGCGGAACACCACGTTGAATCCGGTCTTGAGATTGTGATTGCCGATGATGGCGTCGAGGTTGTTCGAGAACTCGGTGTTCTGGGACACGATAATCGCCGGGATGTTGCCATTGGCGCCAATGGAGGCGAACCCGCCAACGTTGAGGATCGGCAACCCCATGCTGAGCTCGTCGACATTAACGTTGGGGATTCCGAACTCCTCGGCGGTGGGCTTGCCGCCGTTCAACTCGACAGTGCGGATAGGCTCGCGTGACAGCCCGGCGCGCGCCTGGTTGATGATCCGCGGTGTGATGACATGGGTGTGGCTGACAACCGCCTGCGTGACCGGAATGCGGGCGTCGAGGAACGGCGTCGCCACCGGGCCCAGCGCGCGGGCGTTCACCGAGCGCGAGTTGGCTTTGGTGAGCCGGAAGTAGGCGCGCGAGCCGGCGCTGAAGTCACGGTCAATCTTGACGCTGCCCTGGTCGGAGTCACGCGAGTCGCTGGGATTGAGCAGGAAGTTGGCGGCGATGTTGGGGCCGTTGGGGAGCGGGTACAGGTCCATCACGCGTTTGGCGGTGGGATTCAGGCGGCTGGTGGGAATCGCGTTGTTGGCGAACGGGTCGCGGATGGTTCCTTGCCCGCCCGGGTTGGCGCGGCTGGTGAGTGGATCGTGGATGCGGATGGGCCGCGCGCCCAGGGCCAGCTCGCTGAAGTCGCCGTTGCGCATGGCGGGAGTGGGTACGGCGTTGAGGAAGGTGAGGCTCTGGCGGCTGCGCTGGCCTTCGTAGGAGACAAAGAAAAACGTCTTGGCGGCCTTGCCGCCAATGGGTCCGCCAAGGGTGCCGCCGAACATGTTGCGGCGCAGCGCCGGCTTTTCACCGGTGGCGAAGAAGTTCCGCGCGTCGAGGGCGGAGTTGCGCAGGAATTCGAACAGCACTCCGTGGAGTTCGCTGGTCCCCGACTTGTAGGCCACCTGCACGGCGCCGCCCGAGCGTCCGAAACGGGCGTCCGGAACCGAGGTGTCGATCCGGTACTGCTCCAGCGCCTCGATCTCGGGATAGTTGATCAAGCCCCAGCCCTGGTGGTTGTTGTTGTTCTGCAGGCCATCGACGAGAAAGTTGTTGTCGCCGAACGAGGTTCCGTTGACGGCGTTCGAGACATTGCCCCGCTGCTGGGACTGCGCCAGGTTCTGCTTCATCGGCTGGCCCGGCACAACGCCGGGCGTGAAGCGGATCACCTCGGCGAAGTTGCGGCTGTTGATCGGCAGCGACTTGAACTCGGCTTCGCTGCGCTGCGTGCCGATGGTAGTCGTTTCGGTCTGCAGCAGCGGCGCCAGCTCCTGAACCGTCACCGACTCGTTCAACGCGCCCAGATCGAGCGTGAAGTTGACCGCGATGCGTTCGGCGACATTGAGCGGAGCCGTCGAGGCGACGGGCCGGAATCCGGCGTGGGAGACTTCAATGCGGTAGGTGCCGGAAGGCAGCGGCGGCGAGACATAAAGGCCGCTGGCATTGGTGATGGCCTCGATCCGCGCTCCGGTGCCGGTATTGGCGATCACGACTTTTGCGCCGGGGATCCGCGCACCTTGGTTGTCCTGGATATTGCCGGTGATGACGCCCGTGTCCACCTGAGCCAGGGCGGCAAGGCAAAGCACCAAATGAATCGAGACTCTCATGCTGAGAATAGTCTATCCGATTCGTGCGCGTTTGGTTCTGCTCAGGCGGCAGGCTCGACGCGCCGCCCCGAGCATCCCTGTGCCCGCGGCCGTGGATATATACTCCAACAAGGAAGGAGCCCGCATGCAGCCACTCACCGCCCGGGGACTCATCGCTTTGGCAATCGCCTCCGCGAGCCTGTTCGCCCAGACCACCTCCACCGAAATCCTCGGACTGGTCACCGACTCCTCCGGCGCCGCCGTGGCCGGTGCCCGCGTCACCATTACCAGGACCGCCACCGGTACCGTCGCCACGCACGAAACCAATGCGGCCGGTGAGTACTCCTTCCCGCTGGTCGAGATCGGCGCCTACACCGTGCACGTGGAAAAGCAGGGCTTTCGCGCCAAAACCGTTTCCGGCCTGCGCATCGAAACCCAGCAAAAGGCCCGCGTCGATTTCGTGCTCGAGGTCGGCTCGGTCACCGAAACCGTGGAGGTGAGCGCGCCCGCCGTCGCGCTCGCCACCGAGACCGCCGCCGTCGGCCAGGTGATCGACAACAAGCGCGTGGTGGACCTGCCGCTCAACGGCCGCAACATGATCCAACTGGCGGTCATGACTCCAGGCGTTCAGTTCGGTTTGCGCAGTGGGCTCGCCGATGGACAGTCCGGATTTCCGATTCCCGGCAATGGCATCGGCGTGATCGCCAACGGCCAGCGTGAAACGCATCAGAGCGTGACCCTCGATGGCGTTGAGTCCATCGCGCCGCTGTACAACATCGCCAGCTTCTCGCCCTCCATCGACGCCATCGAGGAGTTCAAGGTGCAAACCGGCTCCTACTCGGCGGAGTTCGGGCAAAGCTCGGGCGCGCGCGTGGAGGTGTCGCTCAAGTCGGGCACCAACCAGTTGCACGGCAGCCTGTTCGAGTTCGTGCGCAACGACGTGTTTGACGCCGAAAACTACTTCCTCAACTTCGAACGGCCGGCCGGCGCCGGGCGGCTGAAGAAGGACCGGCTGCGCCGGAACCAGTTCGGCACGTTCCTCGGCGGCCCGCTGATCCGCGACCGCACCTTCTGGTCGTTCAACTACGAAGGCCGCCGCGAGACACAGGAAGGCGTCGCTACCGCCTACTGGCCGAGCAACGACTTCCGGCAGGGCGACTTCTCCCGGCTTCTCACGCCCGCCACCAATCCGGCCACTGGCCGGCCGTTTCGTGCCGCCGTTCCCGTTTACGACCCTTTGACCGGCACGCCGTTCCCCAACAACGTGCTGCCGCGGAACCGACTCCACGCCGGGGCGCAGAACGTGATCCGCCAGTTCCTCCCCGCGCCCGACTTCGAACAGGCCGACATCCTCGACTTCACCGCGCGCCGCGCGGTGCCGCAAGTGATCGGATCGAATCAATATTTCGGACGGCTCGACCACAACGTCACCTCGCGTGACAAGGTGTTCGGCCGGTTCGCCGTCAACTACGACGACTGGAACGCCAACACCATCAATCCGAACTTCCCCGAGTACCGGATCTCCACCGCCTACAACGTCGCCAGCCAATGGCTCCACACCTTCGGCACCTCCACCATCAACGAATTCCGGTTCGGCGTCAACAACTGGGGCGACAACTTCGTGAACCCGCGGACCAACACGGACTTCGACGTGGATAGCCTGGGCATCGGGCAGTTCCGCGTGGCGGGAGACGGCAACCGCAAATTCACGCCGCTCGAAACCGGCGTGCCCTCGCTGGGCTTCACGATCGGCGACTCCAACGGCCGCACCGACGACACCTACAGCTACCAATTCGCCGAGAACCTTTCCTTTCAGCGCGGCAAACACACGATGAAGACCGGCGCTTCGTTCTTCCACGCGGCGATGGACCGCCGCGCCGCCAACCTCACTCGCGGCACGCTCAGTTTTTCGGCCAACGAGAGCGGCTTCAACTTTGCATCGTTCATGCTCGGCTACCCGAACCGTGCCCAGACCGGCGAGGGCTACCCGGCCGTCGCCATGCGGTCCCGCCGCGTGGGCGCCTACTTCACTGACGACTGGCGGGTCAACCCGCGTCTCACCATCAACTGGGGCATTCGATACGACTTTCTCGGCAACCCCTATGACACGCTCGGCCATGTCCGCACGCTTGACCTGCTGAAGACCTTCACCACGCCCACCGGCGTACAGATCCCGACCTTGCAGCCGATTCCGCGCAGCGAGGAAGCCAAGCAGAAGCTATGGCAGCAACAGTGGGGCTTCCTGCAGCCGCGCCTGGGAATTGCGTTCCGTCCCACGTCCAAGTGGGTGGTGCGGACCGGAGCCGGCCAATACACCAGCCCGCAGCACTTCGTCCAGATCAGCACCGCGAACCTGCATCCGCCACTGTCGGGAAGCCAGCAGTTTGACTCGATCACCGACGCCACCGGCGCGACGCGGCGGTTCCGCGCCGGATCACCGGTGCTGACGCTCGATAACCCGTTCGTGGGCGCGGTGCAGGCCCGGCCGGTCGGCGTGCGCATGTTCCAGCAGGAACGCCGCGAGCGCGATCTGTGGCAGTGGAGTTTCGACATCCAGCGCGAACTTCCAGGCCGGTTGGCGCTCACCGTGGGTTACGTCGGCAGCAAGACGACGCACTCGGCCAACGGCTGGGAGAGCTTCAACATGGCCGACCCGTCGCCCGACACCAACTCGCAGGCGCGGCGGCCCCGCCGCCAGTTCTACGATCCGGCCACGCCCGCACTGGGCGTGCAGGCGCTTGCGCGCATCGCTCCGTTCGACGCCTCCGCCAACCAGCATTATCATGGGCTCCAGACGCGCCTCGAACGCCGCTACGCCAATGGACTGGTGCTCGGGGTCTCCTACACCTACAGCAAAGCGAACGGCGATGGCGAGGACGGCGGCAACGAAAGCCCCGGCTGGCAGGCGCGCGACCGGGCCAGCTCGCGCGGCCGCACCGCGTTCGACATCACGCACAACGCCGTGGTCCACTTCGTCTACGAGCTCCCGTTCGCCAAGAACTGGAAGGGAGTGGCGGGCGCGCTGCTCGGCGGCTGGCAGACCAACGGGATCCTGTCGCTGCGCACGGGCTTCCCGTTCAGTCCGCTGGGAAGCGCGGCAGACCTGAACACGGGCGCCGACGGTTCCCCGGTGCGGCCTGACCGGTTGCGCGACGGACGGATCGATGACCGCTCGCGGGCGCGGTGGTTCGACGGGCTCGCGTTCCAGCGCGTCACGTGCAACATTCCCACGCGGCAGGATTTGTGCCACTTCGGCAGCGCAGGCCGCAACATCCTGGTGTCGCCCGGCCAGCGGACGCTCGATGGCTCGCTGTTTAAGAACTTCCAGCTTTACGAGCGCTGGAAGGTGCAGTTCCGCGCCGAGTTCTTCAACGCGCTCAACATACCATATTACGGAACGCCGAACAACATCGGCTGGGTCAGCCCGCTATCGGTGGTTCCCGACGCGCCCCGCATCGGCGAAGTGAGGGGCCTGCGGTCGGCCATGCGGATCATCCAGTTCGGTGCGAAAGTCTACTTCTGATGCAGATACGCGTACTGCTGGCTGCCGCGGCCGCGGCCAGCCTGGCGTTCCCGCAGGGATCCGAGTACCCGGCGTTGAAGTACCGCAGCAACTATCTGGCGGGCTACTACTTGTCCCACACGCCGAACACGCGGCCATGGTGGCCGGCGTGGTCGCCCGATGGCCAGTGGATCGCGGTGCAGATGCACGGGTCGATCTGGCGCGTCGACCCAGCCAGCGGCGCGGCCGTGGAGCTGACGCATAACACCAAGATCCATGGCTCGCCAGCCTGGTCGCCGGACGGGAAGTGGATCCTTTATACGGCTGACGACAACTGGAAGTCCATCCAGTTGGAGATCGTTGACAGCATCACCGGGGAGATCCGCAAGCTGACCAATGACAGCGAAGTCTACACGGATCCCACGTTCGCCCCGGACGGCCAGTCCGTCGCCTACGTCACCTCGGCCGGCAGCGGGTTCCTCAACGCCGCCGTGCGCGCGATCCGCAACGGCGACTGGGCGGGCATGCCGGTGGCGCTCACACGCGACCACAGGTTCGGCCGGCCGCGCCTCTACTTCGCCGACAACGACTTCCACACCCAGCCGGTGTGGATGCCCGGGGGCCGGGAACTGCTGCTGGTGTCCAATCGCGGAACGGCGCTCGGCAGTGGCGGCCTATGGCGCGTGACGCGTGGACCGGACGCGATGGCCACCGGCAAGCAGATCCTGGCCGAACAGTCACTCTACCGCACGCGGCCCGATGTGTCGCCCGATGGGACGCGTGTGGTCTACGCGTCGACGGCGGGCGCGGCCGATCAGTACAATCACCTCTACGTGCTTGGCATCGACGGGGGGCATCCCTACAAGCTGACGTTCGGCGACTACGACAACTTCCACCCTCGATGGTCGCCCGATGGCGATCGCATCGCCTACATCACCACCGAACACGAACTGCCGGAACTCACCGTGATGGACGTGCACGGCGGAAAGAAGACCACCATCCACATCACCAGCCGCAAGTGGCGCCGCCCGATGGGCCGGGTCCGCGTGCGTGTGGTGGACGAGACGGGCCGGGCCGTCCCTGCCCGAATCTCCGGTGAGGCGTCCGATGGCAAGCTCTACGCACCCACCGATTCCTGCGTGTTCAACGCGCGGCTGGCCGGCGGCTTGCGGCGGTTGTTCTATACACGCGGCGCCTACGAGGTGGAAGCACCCGTGGGCCGGATGACGATCGAGGCATCCAAGGGGTTCGAGTACTATCCCGAACGCGCGGAAGTGGATGTCAAGGCCGGCGCCGCGCACGATGTCACGCTGCGGCTGCGGCGTCACGCCGACATGGTGTCCAAGGGATGGGTGAACGGATCCACCCACGTCCACATGAACTATGGCGGCAACTTCCGGAACACACCGGAGAACATGCTGCTGACGGCCGAGGCGCAAGGGATGCATATCGTGAGCGCGCTGGTGGCAAACAAGGACAATCGTGTGCTGGACTGGCAATATTTCCGGCCCGGCGGGAAGGCACATCCGGCGTCCCGCCCGGAACGGAATCAACTCCTCGTGTTCGGCGAGGAAAACCGGCCGCCCTACTGGGGCCACACCTTCTACATCGGCCTGCGCGAACATCTCATCTCGCCCTTTCTCACCGGATACGAGGGAACGGGCTTGAACAGCCTTTTTCCAACCAACTCCGAATTGTTCCGCAAGGCACGCGCGCAGGGCGCCGCCACCGGATACGTGCATGCATTCGGCGGCGAGTCCGATCCGCTGGCGGGCAAGGGCATCGGCGGGGCCAAGGGCTACGCGGTCGACCTCGCGCTCGGCCTGATCGATGGCCTCGAATGGTCGTCGGCATCGCGCGGATCGCTGTTTCCGCTGTTCCACGCCTGGAACAACGACTTTCGCGTCACGCCGGTGGGCGGAGAGGACACGCTCGCCAACATGCAAGACAACCGGCCCGTTGGAATCATCCGAACCTACGCGAGCCTCGGTGGTCCGGTGACCGTCGAGAACTGGGTGAATGCGATCCGCCGCGGGCGCACGTTCCTCTCGAGTGGCCCGCTGGTGGAGTTCACGGTGAACGGCAAGGGACCCGGCGAGGATGTGCACCTCAGCGCGTCCGGCACGGTGACGCTCAAAGGCGAAGTGTGGTCAACGACGCCGCTTCGCGCCGTGCGGATCTATCGTGATGGCGTGGTGTGGAAGGAAGTGCCCGCCAGAGGCGCGCCGCACCTGGTCTTCCAGGAGGAGGCGCAGGCCGGATCGAGCGGATGGTTCGCACTCGTGGTGGAGGCGGACGAACTGCCGCCGGCCCAACCGAAGGCGTATGCGCAGGCAGTGACCAACGCCGTCCGTGTCTATACCGGTGGCGGCAAGATCCGGAGCCGCGAATCGGCCCAATACTTCCTGACTTGGATCAGCCGGCTCCGCGCTGAGACGGCCGATCTGAAACTGTGGCGATCGGAAAAGGAGCGGGCCCACGCCTATCGCGACATGGATGCGGCGGCGGCGGTGTATCAGGCCCGGATCGAGGAGGCAAATCGATGAGCATCGAATCCCGGCGGAACTTCCTGGGTTTGACGGCGGCGGCCGCGATGGCCAACCCGCGCGTGTTGACAGAGCCCGCGCGATATCCCCTGTTCACCGCCGCCGGATCGCATCGCGAACTCGGCCGGCAGCACGGGGAACAGGCGCGGGACCACATTGCGCGCCATCTCGACGTGATGTGCTCTGGCATGAGAATCACGCGCGCCGCGCTCGGCCGCAAGGCGGCGCGGTTCACGCCGTTGTTCGAACAGCACTGTCCGCACCTGCTCGACGAGATCCGCGGACTGGCGAACGGCGCGCGTGTCAGCGTCGAAGAAGCGATGGCATGCAGCATTCGCGGTGAACTCGGGCACGTCAAGGACGAAGGCTGCACCGCCTACGCCATCGGCCGCGGCCGCACCGAAGCGGGCCAGGTTCTCGCCGGGCAGAACAGCGATATGGACGGCAACGTCCCGCCCATGGCCTATGTGCTGCGCTTGAAGCCCGCGGGCAAACCTGAGATTCTGATGTGGACCTTCGGAGGCATGATCGGCTATCACGGCATGAACAGCGAGGGCGTGGCCCACTTCGCCAACGCGCTCGGTGGCGGTCCAGCGGGCCGGTTCGCGATGCCGCACTATCCGGTGAAGCGCATGATCCTCGAGGGCCGCACCGTGGCGAACGCGGTGGACCTGCTGCGGCGCGTGCCGCTCGCCTCCAACGGCAACTACGTGATGTGCGACGGCACGGGCGCGATTCTGGACGTCGAGGCTACCACCGCGGGCCCCGAGATCATCGGCGACAACGGCGCCGGTTTCCTGGCGCACACCAACCACTTCGTGTGTTCACGGTATGCGCGTCCGGACAATCACGCCAAGAGTTGGAAGGACTCGTTCCCGCGGATGGAGCGCATGGCCGGGTTGATCGAGTCGCGCGGCAACGCCGTCAAGCTGGAGGACATCAAGGACTTCCTGCGCGATCATCGCGGGGAGCCTACGGCTATCTGCCGCCACAATGGCGAGAGCCGCACTGTGGCCAGCCTGATCGCCGAGCCTGCGCGGCGGCGGCTCCACGTGGCGGCGGGCTGGCCCTGCAAGAGCGAGTACGTGGTCTATTCGATGTGAGGTGATGCGATGAAACGGAGACAGTTCGTGGCGGCGGCGCCGGCGGCCGCGATGGCGGCCCGGCTGGAGGACGCGCGGGCCGAGTTCCCCTGGGCCTCCCGGGAAACCTATCTCAATACCGCCACCGAGCATCCGCTGGCGGCGCGCACCTCGCGCACGATGGAGGAGTACCTGCACGCGTTGACGCACGGTCCGGACTCCGCGCGTGACCGCTTCGAGAACGGCACGCTGATGCGCGGGGTGAAGTCGATGTTTGCGCGCCTGGTCCACGCCTCGCCTGATGAGATCGGTTTCACGCCCAGCACCCAGACCGGCGAGAATCTCGTGATCGAGGGCCTGGACATCATGGCCCGCGGCGGCAACGTGGTCACCAACGATCTCCATTACGGCGGCAGCCTGCTCAACTACCGCAGCCGGCAGAAGGCCGGCCTGGACGTGCGCATCGTGGCCCATCGCGAGCACCAGATGGACTTCCGCGATCTCGAGAAAGTGGTAGACCGCAAGACGCGGCTCATCGCCATCGCGCTGGTGTCCAACGTCAACGGCTACGTGCATGAGGTGCGCCGCATCGCTGACCTTGCTCATGCGCACGGAGCGTATCTCTATTGCGACGCCATTCAGGCGGCCGGCGCCGTGCCAATCGACGTCGGCGCCATGGGGATCGACTTCCTCGCCTGCTCAGCCTACAAATGGCTCATGGGCGGGCGGTTCGGCTACCTCTACGTGCGCCAGGATTTGCAGGGCCGCGTGCTGAAGCCGAAACTGTTCGGCGGACGCAGCACCGCGTCCGGCGCATCGCGATACGAGATCAGCACGGTCAGCCATCTCGGCTGCGTGTGCCAGCACGCCGCGCTTGAGTACCTGCTGGCGCTGGGCGTCGACCGCATCGGCGCGCACGCGCGTCCCCTGGTGGCGCGGTTGATGAAGGAACTGCCCGCCGCCGGTTATCCATCGATCACGCCGACTGGCACGGAGAGCCCCATCTGTTCGTTCACGGTAAAGGATCCGGACGCCGCGCGGGCGAAGCTGAAGAAGGCGGGCGTGGTGGTGACGCTGGGTGGTTCGGGTGGCACGGGTTCCATGCGCGTGTCGGTGTCGGTGTTCAACAACGGGGACGACGTGACGCGGCTGGTCGCGGCGCTGTCGTGAGGCTGCCATCCTCGGTCAAATTAACGGGTTATGGGTCACGAGCAATGGTTGCCGCAAAGACTCAGCGATGCGGATTTCCTGCTTCAACAGATCGTTAACCAGGTCGTCCAGGTCGATCTTCTTGGCCTGGGCCTTGGCGGCGAGATAGTCTTGCACTTCCGGCTCAAGATAGATGGGCAGTCGCAAGACGGCTCTGTAGCGTCCTCCTCGTCCTTTCCGATGGTCACCCAACGCTGCTCGTCGCCACTGTGATCGCCGTCGAAGATCGTTGCCGGTGGCCGCTAACTTGAAGTCTACCGCGTGCTTGGTGAGGAGGACGCGGGACCGTACCCCAACAGAGTTTGCAACTACTCGCCTGTATGGCATAGCATGGGCTTGCCACCATGAAGTTCGCCCTGACCCCAGCCCTCGTCGGCACTCTCCTGGCTGCCGACCCCGCCTCCGTCCTCGTCCAACTCGATGCCCGTGCCGATCACTACGGCCAGCTCTCCCGCCAAATCTGGGAGCATCCCGAGCTCGGTTATGTTGAAACCCGCAGCTCCGCATTGCACATCGAAGAACTCCGCCGCGCCGGCTTCCGCATCGATACCAACATCGGCGGCGCCCCGACGGCCTTCACTGCCACCTGGGGCGCCGGTAAACCTGTCATCGGCATCATGGGCGAATTCGACGCTTTGCCCGGACTCTCCCAGGATGCCATTCCCGATCGCAAGGCCCTCATCGAAGACGGCGCTGGCCACGGCTGCGGACACAACTTACTCGGCATTGCCTCCATCGCCGCCACTGCCGCCGCGAAAGAGTATCTCGAAACCCACAAACTCCCCGGTACCATCCGTTACTTTGGAACGCCGGCCGAAGAAGGCGGTTCCGGCAAAGTCTATATGGCGCACGCCGGCGCCTTCGCCGGAGTCGATGCTGTCCTCGCTTGGCACCCCTCCGGCCGCAACGACGCCACGCCGGAAACCTGCAACGCCATCGTCCGCGCCAACATCCGCTACCGCGGCGTCGCTGCCCATGCCTCAGCGGCGCCCGACCGCGGCCGCTCCGCCCTCGACGGACTCATGCTCATGGGCATTGGCATCGAAATGCTCCGCGAGCACATCCCGCAAGACTCCCGCATCCATTACGTGATCACCAAAGGCGGCCGCGCCCCGAATATCGTGCCCGAAATTGCCGAGGCCGAAATCTACGTGCGCCACCCGCGAATGGCCGAACTCCAAAACGTCTGGGACCGCGTGCAGAAGATCGCTCAGGGCGCCGCCACGATGACGGAAACCTCCGTGGACATTCTGGACGTCTCCGGCTCCTGGAACTTACTCCCCAACCAGACGCTCAATAAGATCATTGATCATCACTTGCGATCCATCGGCGGCTTGAAGCTAACCCCTGAAGATGTCAAGTTTGCCGAGGAGATTCGGAAGTCGCTACCCGAAGCGGTCCGCGCCGCCAATCCGCTCTCGTTGGCCACTGAAGTGGCCAAAATGCGGGATACCGGCATCTTCCCAGCCTCGACTGACGCTGGCGACATCTCCTGGATTGTCCCCACCGCCCACTTCGGCACCGCTACGTTTGTCCCCGGTGTCGCCGCCCATACCTGGCAAGCCACTGCCTGCGCCGGCTCCGCTTTCGGACGCAAGGGCATGATGATCGCCGCCAAGACCCTCGCCCTCACCGCCATCGACCTGTTGGAGAACCCCGCCCCCCTCGCCGCCGCTCGCGCCGAATTCGATCGCCGCCGCGCAGGCGTCACCCACCGCTCGGTCATTCCCGTCAACGCCAAACCGCCGCTCCGTTACCGCGCCAAATGATGAGCTTTCAGTCTGTCGATCCATTCGTCAAATAGCGGGGACGCTCTCAGATCCCCGGCGCAATGCACTGGCCAGAAGCTGAAGAAGGCGGGCGTGGTGGTGACGCTGGATGGTTTCGGGTGGCACCGGCTCGATGCGCGTGCCCGTGTCCGTGTTCAACAACGGGGACGGCGTGACGCGGCTCGTCGCGGCGCTGTCGTTGAGGCTTTGGCGCCTTTTCTACAGAATGCCTTCCGGCGCCGCTCGGCGACTCGTACCGCGAGCCTCGGGGGTGTCACAGGCGGGTTTGATTCCGGATGCTGGTATAATCGAGCCCGTCGTGAAGCGGCTCAAGCCAGTGGATGTGGTGATCGTGGGCGGCGGGTGGTCCGGTCTGGTGATGGCGAAGGAACTCGTCACTCGAACGGCGCTCTCGGTCGCGGTGCTCGAGCGCGGGCCGGCCCGTAAGCTCGCCGAATACGCCGCCGGCATGGACGAAGTCGATTACAACATCCGCCTTCGCATGATGCAGGACATCTCAGAGGAGACGGTGACTCACCGCCATTCGACGGCCGCGGCCGCGGTCCCAGTCCGTCAGTACGGATCCTTCAATCCAGGCACCGGAGTCGGAGGCGCGGGGGAACACTGGGGCGGGGTTTCCTACCGCTTCGACGAGCACCAGTTCACCATGGCGTCGCACCTGCGTGAGAGGTATCCGGCGAAGGCGCTGCCCGAGAATTTGGCGGTTCAGGATTGGGGTGTCACTTACCACGACTTGGAACCGTTCTACTGGAAAGCCGAGCAGATGATGGGCGTCGGAGGCAAGGCCGGCAACCTCAATGGGAAGATCGTGGAGGGCGGAAACATTTTCGAAGCTCCACGATCCCACGAATATCCGAATCCTCCGCACAAGACCAACTATCTGATGGCGGAGTTCACGCGCGGCGCGAGCGAACTGGGCTATCACCCCTATCCGGTACCCGCAGCAACGCTGACCGAGAACTACACCAACCCCGATGGAGTCAGCCGGCCGGCATGCGCGTACTGCGGCTTCTGCAGCCGCTACGGCTGCATGATCGGGGCGAAGGCGCAACCGAGCAACACACTGATGCCGATCCTGGCGCCGAAGAAGAATTTCCAGCTACGGCCGTTGTGCTGGGTGCGCCGCATCGTTCATCGCAATGGTCGCGCCGAAGGTGTGGTCTACTCGGGCCCGAACGGCGAGGAGATCCTCCAGCCCGCCCGGATCGTCGTGCTCGCCTCCTGGACGCTGAACAATACACGCCTGCTGATGCTTTCAGGCATTGGGGAGCGATACGACCCGGCCACGGGCAAGGGAACGCTCGGCAAGAATCTCACCCACCAGGTCTGCGTTGGATTGCAGGTTTTCTTTGACAAACCGCTCAACAGCTTCATGGGCGCGGGCGGGCTGGGCATGGCGATCGGCGACTTCGAAGGCGAAGAGAAGCTGGAGGGCGGAGTTCTGCGCGGCGGCGGCATCCGTTCCCAGAGCTCCGGCGATGGTCCGATCTCCGCGTTTGGGCGCATACCGCCCGGCGAGGTGCAAAGCGGCTGGGGCTCCGAATGGAAGAAGGCGGCGCTGCGCTGGTATGACCGCATGGGGAGCATGATGTTCGAGGGTGACCACTTCGCCTACCGCCAGAACTACATGGATTTGGATCCGGTTTACAAGGACAAGTTCGGCGACCCCCTGGTGCGCATGACGCTCGACTGGACCGATCATGAGCGGAGCCAGGAACAGTTCTTTGTAAAAATGCCTCCTCAGCAAAATCTGTGGGTAGCTGGCGGCTCGGGTAGGCAGCCAAGGTTGTGATAAAGCGAGAGTTCCATGACGCGGTAAGTGCGCAGGCCATAGGATCGTCTGGTGACTACTCGGATTTTG
>Ga0194132_10007138_pt1 | contig 16865 bp, 10 predicted proteins | sample TA2KigOf80mmetaG_FD_148612 | JGI IMG/M metagenome (GOLD analysis project Ga0194132, IMG submission 148612) | Freshwater microbial communities from Lake Tanganyika, Tanzania - TA2015054 Kigoma Offshore 80m | ecosystem: Environmental > Aquatic > Freshwater > Lake | place: Tanzania: Lake...
CCGAGCGAATCGTCTCCTTCATCAGGTTTACGTCGGTCGTCTCCTCGATCTCGACGCCGTCCGCGCCCGCGAACCGTTCGCCAAGCGAACTGGCCTCGCGGTCACTGCGGTCCACCGGCGCGTCGAGTGACATCTCGGCGGCCGACATCTGTTTCGAGTTCCGGATATTCTCGGCCGTATCGTCGAGCATGCGGCCGAGTTCATGATCGGTCGGGTCCCGCTTGAGGACCTGGCCCAGGATCGTCTCGGCGCGGGACAGGCGAATCAGCGCGGAGTTCTGGTTGAGCGGGATACGGACGGAGCGCGTCTGCTCCGCGAGCGCCTTGAGCACGGCCTGGCGCACCCACCACACGGCGTATGAAATGAACTTCACGCCCTGATCGGGATCGAACTTCTTGACTGCCTTGAGCAGGCCTTCGTTGCCGATCGCAACGAGTTCGGAGAGATCCAGTCCGTGGCCCTGGTACTTCTTGACGTAGGAGATGACGAACCGGAGGTTCGACGTCACCAAGCGCTCGGCGGCGGCTTCGTCGCCCTTTTGCACGAGGCGCGCGAGGCGCTTCTCCTCGGCTGGGTCCGAGATCAGGGGAAGCTTCTGGATGTCATGCAGGTACTGGTCGAACGCCGACGAAGGCGATGAACGGAAATAGCGGCCCTTCGTCTCAGCAGCATGCTGCATACTCACCCCAGAAAGGACGTTGCAGTGCACGACGAGCGATCGAACCCCCGCGGAAAACACCGTTCCGCAGGGACGCGCACGATAGGGGGCGGGGCGTGAATTGGTCAACACCCGCGGAACATCGGGCTGCCAAACGGCCCGGCAGTCACCGACCTAAATGATTGTCAGGACTTGTCTTAGGTCAGTGTCACAAATCTGACTGACAAATACTGCTACAGCACGCGGCCGAGGGCTCGGTTGATTACTTCGGCCGGCACAGGCGTCCCGAATCCGGAACCGGAACCGTGCGGGCGGCCGACACCGGCGCAAAGCGAAAACTCGATCGCGCCGTCACGCGCCTTCTTGTCGGCGCGCATCGCGTCGAGCACGGCGTCGAGGCGCAGGCCGGCCGCGCGCGCATCCGTCGGCAACCCTGCGGTCGCAATCGCCGCGCGGAGGCGCGCCTCGAAGTCCGCAGCGGCGATCCCGAGGTCCACGGCGATCCGCGCCTCGACCACCATGCCGATTGCGACGCAGTCGCCGTGCAGGAGCGCGTAGCGACACGCCGCCTCGATTGCATGACCGACCGTGTGGCCGAAGTTCAGCATCTTGCGGGCGTCGGCCTCGCGTTCGTCCAGGGCCACGACAGCGGCCTTCATTCGCACGTTGCGTGACACGAGTTCGTGCACGGTGTCCGACGACGCGGTTCGCGCGGCCACGGCGCCGGTGGCTTGCTCGATCCACGCGAACTCGTCTTCCGACGTGATGGCGCCGTGCTTGATCGCCTCGGCCAACCCGTTGCGCACATGTTGATCGGGCAACGTGGCGAGCGTTGCGGGGTCGATGCAGACGAGCACGGGCTGGTGAAAGGCGCCCACCAGGTTCTTCCCGGCCGGCGTGTCCACGCCGGTCTTGCCGCCGATCGCGGCGTCAATCATGGCGAGGAGGGACGTCGGCACCTGGATGAACGGCACTCCCCGCATGTAGGTGGCGGCGACAAACCCCGCGAGATCGCCGACCACACCGCCGCCCAGTGCAATGATGGTCGAGTCTCGACCGAAGCCGCGCGCGAGGAGCTGGTCGGTCAGGGTCGCCCAGGTCTCGCGGGTTTTCGACGCCTCGCCGGCCGGCACGGTGAAGACGTCGGCGGACGCGACGTCCAGCGTACGCGCCAAGGCCAGTGCGTGCAGGTCATGGACGTTGGTGTCCGTAATGATCGCCGCACGCGTGCCGCGGATCGCGTCCCGGATCCGTTGCGCGCCGTCATCGGCGAGTGCCGCACCGACGACAATGCGTGAACCGTGCAGGTCGAGCGCTTCGGCCGGGCGGGGCATCAGCGTGTGTGCCGCGCGCAGACGGCCACGGGGACTGCCATGCCGACTACCAGGTGACTTCGCTCGCGCCGGCGCGCCGGTTGGCGACGCGCGCGAGTACGAACAGCAAGTCCGAGAGGCGGTTCAGGTACACGATCACGATCGCGGGGACGTCGGCTTCCTGACGGAGGCGGACGACCGCCCGCTCGGCGCGCCGGCAGACGGTGCGCGCCACATGGAGCGAGGCGGCCTTCGGCGTTCCGCCCGGCATGATGAACGCCTTGAGCGGTTGGAGCTCGTCTTCGCCGTCGTCGATCGCCTGCTCGAGTTGCGCGATGCGGCGGTCGGTCAGCCGGGCCTTCTCGAGCTGTTTCCGATGCTCTTCCGGGTGCGGCGTGGCCAACAGCGCGCCGATCGCGAAGAGATCGCGCTGGATCGGGGCGAGCACCTCGTCAATGCGCGGCATCATTTCCACCGCACGCACGACCCCGAGCGATGCGTTGAGTTCGTCCACGTCGCCGTAGGCCGCGACCCGCAGGTCGTCCTTGGAAACGCGATCGCCGCCAAACAGCGCGGTGCGCCCGTCGTCGCCGGTCTTGGTATAGATCTTCGGAGCCATGCGCGAAGTTTACCGCCTTGGCCGCGGGTCGGTCGGCGCGTTCAGCCACCGTCCGCGGCGGCGCCCGGCGGCGGGACGACCGCCATCCCGTCCGGGTTTGAGCCCGCCTGGTTGAGTAGTGCCTGGCCGGCGCCGGTTCCGCCGCCCGCGCCGTCGCCGCCACGCCCGCGGCCGGAGTCGAACGACGGACTGAAGGTCGCAGGAAACAGCTTCGCCAGGTGCGCCTGCAGCTTGTCGGGCGACCCGGTCACACCAAGCTTGCTGCACCAGGCGTCCAGCGCCAAGCCGATGATGGCGGCATTCGGGCGCATCATCGGGTTCTTCGAGATCGCCAGTGTCACCAGCCCGGCCAGGCCGGGGTCGAGGTCGGGCAGCAGCTTCTGGATGTTCGGCGTCGGTGCGATGGTGATCTCGTCAAAGGCGGCTTCCGTCTCGGATTCGCGGAAGAGTTGATCGAGTGCGAGCAACTCGAACAGGACGACGCCGGTCGAGAACAGGTCGGACCGCCAGTCCACCTTCGCGCCGACGACTTGCTCGGGGCTCATGTAGTGCTTCTTGCCGATCGCCAGGCTGTTCGCCTCGGCGGGGTCGTGCATGCTGCGTGCCTTCGCGATCCCGAAGTCGCCGAGCTTCACCTGGCCGTCCCAGGTCACGAGGATGTTCCCGGGCGAGACATCGCTGTGCACGATGTAGAGCCGCTTGCCGAGGTCGTCCACGAAGTTGTGCGCGTAATCGAGCGCGCGGCACACGCGGCTTACCATGTACGCCGCGAGCGGGACGGGGATAGGCTCGCCGAGCGCGCGGTGGCGGTCAATGAGCGCGCGCACCGTGACGCCCCGGATGTACTCCATCGCCATGAAGAACTCGCCGCCGACTTCCTCGAACTGGAAGATCTGGACGATGTTCCCGTGCATCAGGTTCGCCGAGAGCTTCGCCTCGTCAATGAACAGCTGCAGCCATTCCGGCTCACGCGCGTACTTCTCGTGGATGACCTTGAGCGCGACCCGCTTGGTGAAGCCGCGGTCGCCGACCTGCTCCGCTTCGTACACGGTGGCCATGCCGCCGCGTGCGATGCGGCGGACCAGGCGAAACCGGCCCTGATATTCGAGGATGCGCGCGTTATCCGTCATGACCGGTCAGGAAGTCCTGCATTAAAGGTTGCTCAAGTCCTTTACGATGGCGAATTTTCGCACATGGTGCATGACGAGCGCGACATCACGATCATCGGGGGCGGGCCGACGGGGCTGTTCGGCCTTTTCTACGCCGGCATGCGAAAGGCGAGCGCGCGCATCGTCGACGCGCTGCCCGACCCCGGGGGGCAGCTTACGGCGCTGTACCCGGAGAAGTTCATCTTCGACGTCGGCGGCTTTCCCAAGGTGCTCGCCAAGGACCTGGTGCACGCGCTGCACGCGCAGGCGACGCAGTTCGGGGCGACGTTCCACGGGAGCCAGCGGGTCATCGCGCTCGAGGAGCGGGCCGGTGGGTTTGACCTCGTAACCGAGACCGATCGCTTCCCGACGCGCAGCATCATCATCGCCGCCGGGATCGGGGCATTTGCGCCGCGGCGCCTGCCGCAGCCGTGCGCGGCGCCGTGGGAGGGGAAGGGGATCTCCTACGCGGTGGGCGATCCGGCGCAGTACTCCGGGAAGCATGTGGTGATCATCGGCGGCGGCGATTCCGCATTCGATTGGGCGGACCAGTTGACCGCCCGCGCGGCTGGGCTCACGCTGGTCCACCGCAGCGACCGGTTTCGCGCGCATGGCGCGACCGTCGCGGCGGTCGAGGCGGCGCAGCAGGCCGGGAAGGTGGCGATGCACACGTTCCACGAGCTGCATGACATCCACGCCGGTGACGCTGGCCTGCTGCACGAAGTGGAACTGCGCGACACAAAGACGAAAACCACACGCCGCGTGCGTGCCGACGTCATCCTGCCGATGCTTGGCTACGTGAGTGACCTCGGCACGCTTGCGACCTGGGGCCTGCAGGTGGCCAATGACGAGATCAGCGTGAACCAGGAGATGCACACGGGTCGCGCGGGGATCTGGGCGGCGGGCGACATCACCACGTATCCGGGCAAGCTGAAGCTGATCGCCACGGGGTTTGCGGAAGCGTGCACGGCGGTGAACCAGGCCGTGCACTGGATCTATCCCGACCGGAAGGTGAACCCCGGGCACTCGTCGAACCTCGCCATCTTCGGCCAGAAGGACGATTGACCACGCGCTCGCGGCTCCTCGCCTGCACGGGCGCCGCGCTGCTCGCGGTGGGCGCTCCCCTCGGGTTGCGCGGTGGCGGCGGTGTACTGCACGCGCAGGACCTCACGTGCGATCGCGGAGACCTCGAGGTCGCGGCACTCCGATTCTCGGGCAACACGGCGTTCGCCGACGCGGTGCTCGAGGCCGGGATCGTCACGACGCAATCCTCGTGGGCGCGGCGTCGGCTGGGTTTCATCGGACGTTCGCGATGCCTCGACCGCGCGCAGTTCGCGCTCGACGTGGCGCGCCTCACGGTGTTCTACCGGAACCACGGCTACGTGGACGCCACGGTGGACACCGTCGTGACCGCGCTCAGCGCCTCGCGCGTGGCGGTGGAGTTCCGGGTCGCCGAAGGCGAGCCGGTTCGTATTTCCGCGCTGGCCATCGAGGGACTGGAGCGGGTGCCGGAACGCGAGCAGGTCATGGGCGGGCTGAGCGCGGCGGTGGGTCAGCCATTCGACAAGTACGCGATCGAGGCGGCGCGCGACTCGCTGTCCCGGCGCCTCCGCAACACCGGCTATCCCGACGCCGAGGTCTTTGTCGGGTACGACACGGAGGTGGCGGCGCATCGCGCGTCGCTGATCTTCAGCGTCCATCCCGGCGCGCGCGCGACGATCGGTCCCGTGCGTGTGGTGGCGGCGCCGCGCGCGGGCGGTGCGCGCGGGATCGGCGACGCGACGGTTCGCCGCGTCGCCGGCGTGACCGAGGGCGACCTGTACAGCGAGGAACGGCTGGAGCGCGCCAAGCGATCGCTCTACCAGACCGAGGCCTACGACCAAGTGAGCGTCCGCACGGATTCCGGTCCGACGCGCGGCGACTCGTCGCGGATCGGGGTGACACTCGACCTGGTCGAGGGTTACATGCGCACCATGCGCACGGCCGCCGGGTACGGCACCCTCGATTGTTTTCGCGCGACCGGTGACCTGACGCAGTACAACGCGTTCGGTGGCGCCGCGCGCCTCGACCTTCGCTCACGCGTGTCGAAGCTGGGCATCAGCGCGCCGCTGAGCGGCCTGGACGCCCTCTGTCCGCAGGCGAAGGCCGACGACTACAGTCGCGACCTCAACTACTACGGCGGCGCATCCGTGTCGCGCGGCGCGCTGGCCGGCGGATTCGTCCCTTCCGTTACGCTGTACAGCGAACGCCGGTCGGAGTACCGCGCCTTCCTGCGCACGATTCCCGTCGGCGGCACCGTGACGTTCGCCCGCAGTCGCGGGGGTGTCGGCGCGCTGCTCGGCTATTCGGTCGAATACGGACGGACCGAAGCGCAGCCCGCGCTGCTCTGCGCGGTGTTCAACGCCTGCGAGGCGGCGGATCGCAGCTCCCTGCAGCGCACGCAGCAGCTGGCGGTCGCCAGCGTGGCATGGACGCGCGAGACGGGCGACAACCTGCTCAATCCCACGCGCGGCAGCGTGCTGCGCGCGGAGTTCCGCACCGCGGGCCGGCACACCGGCAGCGACCCGGCCCTTCAGTTCAATCGCGTGTTGCTCGACGGCACGCGCTACCTGGCCTTGGGGCCGGATGTGACGCTGGCCGCGCGGCTCCGGCTGGGCGCGGTCGTGGGGCCGTCGCTCTCCCTCGGCAAGGCGGCGCTCTTCGTGCCGCCCCAGGAACGGCTGTTCGCTGGCGGGCCGACCACCGTGCGGGGCTTTTCGCAGAACGAGCTCGGGCCCGCGGTGTACATCGCCGCGTCGTACGACACCGTGCGCGCGAACGGCTTGCCGGGTGGGACGCCGTCGAACCCTGCCGATACCGTGTTCCTGCGGGCAAGGAGCGACGAGCCCGGCGAACGCACGGTCCCGACCGGTGGCAACGCACTCGTGGTCGCCAACATCGAGGCGCGCTTCCGCAGCCCCGTGCTGCCGGACCTGCTGCAGTGGACGGCGTTCGTTGACGCGGGCGAAGTGTGGAACCGGGGTACCACGGGCACGAGGCTCGGCTCGCGCGCGCTTCGGTGGACGCCAGGGCTGGGTGTCCGGGCGCGGTCCGTGATCGGGTTCATCCGGCTCGACCTCGCGTACAACGCGTACCAGCGCCCGTCCGGGGCGGCGTACTTCGATGCGCCGGTGGCAGTCGGTGGAGCCTTGCTCTGCGTGAGCCCCGGCAACGCGCTGCGCGTGACCGCCGGAAGCGACGGGCGGCTGGCGCAGGCGGCGGGCGACTGCCCGGCGACGTTCGCGCCTCCGCGCAGCGCGGCGTTCATCCGGCGGCTCACGCCGAGCATCTCGATCGGCCAGGCGTTCTGAGCATGGGCCGCCGCCAACTCGTCGTCCTCATCAGCGCCGCCGTCATGGTGCTGCTCGGCGCCGGGGCCGTCGGGGCCCTGGTGGTGGCGACCCAGAGCGACGATGGCCGTGAATGGATTCGCGCGCGGTTGGCGGCATTCCTCAATCGCGGCTTGCAGGGCGAACTGAAGGTCGGGCGCCTCTCAGGCTCGTTCCTGACCGACCTGACGATTGACACGCTGGAGCTTCGTGACCGCGGCGATTCCGTGTTCTTCGCCGCGGGTCGCGTGACCGTGCACTACGATCCGCGCGACCTCCTCGACGGCCGGATCATCATCCGCAGCATGGATGCCACGAACCCGTTCATCGTGATCCGGAAGGAACTCGACACGGCGTGGAACTACAACAAGGTGTTCGCGGCCAACGAAGGACCGAGGCCTGTGTCCCGACTCACGCGCACCGCGTTCGGCGCGCGGGTGATGCTGCACAACGTGCGCGTTCGCGGTGGGCATATCCAGCTGACGAAGCCGTGGCGCCCCGCCGATTCCCTGCGGGCGGACAAGCGCGACAGCGCGATCGCATTCAACCTCGCGGACACGTACAACGACATCGAGCGGGTGACGCTGGGCGGACAACGCGGATTCCAGAAGACGTGGCGGTGGAAGGATATCGATGCGACGTTCTCGCGCATCCGCTGGCGCCATCCCGACAGCACGGGCCGCCGCTTCACCGTCGCGCGGCTCGACATGACGGAAACCGTGCCGCCCTTCCGGTTCCGCGAGATGCGGGGCGAAGCCACCTGGCGCGGCGACACCGCGTGGTTTGACATGCCGCACTTCCGCCTGCCGGGGTCGGTCGGCTCGATCAAGGGCTCGGTCGAATGGCCGATCAACAACAACATGTACTGGGATGTGCGCGTGCGCGGTGACACGGTCGCGCTGACCGACATCCACTGGATCTACCCGACCCTGCCGACGGTGGGGAGCGGGTCCATGGACCTGCGAATCCTCACGCGCCGTGAGAACCACGAAGTCACGGACTACGTGATCACGAACATGGATGTGCGGAGCCGGGGCTCGCGGCTCGTCGGCGACATGACGTACCGCGTTGGCGGTCCGGTGCTGGAGGTCCGCGATGTGGCCCTCGCGCTGCGGCCCGCGAACTTCATCCTGTTCGAGACGCTGAACGGCGTGCCGTTCCCGTATGCGTGGAAGGGCGATGTCACCGGCACCGTGCTGGCGTCCGGAGGGCCGGTGAACCGGTTCAAGGTCGAGCGCGCGGACCTCGCGTTCGAGGACCACAACGTGCCGGGAGCGACCGCCAAGGGCGTCGGGCGCGGCGAACTCGATATCCTCTTTCCGGCATTCGCGAAGTTTCACGGGTTCGAGCTGGAACTCGACCACTTCGACCTGCGCACCGGGCAGTTCCTCAACCCGCTGTTCCCGCGGCTCGACGGGCGAATCGGGGGCACCGCGGTGCTCGATTCCGTCTGGCTGGACGTCCGGGTGCGCGATGCGGACCTCGTGCATCGCGACGGCGACGACGTGGCGCCGACGCGCGTGCGCGGCGCCGCGCGGGTGACGTTGGGCGACGACTTCGTCACGGTGGATGCCGCGGGCACGGCGCTTCCGCTGTCGATGGACGCCATGGCGAAGTCCTACCCGATGCTGCCGCTTCGCGGCGAATACAGCGGCACGATGCGCGCGCAGGGAACGATTGCCGACCTCGCGTACACGGCGGACCTCTCCGGGCCGGCGGGACGCGTGCAGGTGGATGGCCGGTTCGACGGATTTGAGCCGACGTTCGGCGCCGTGGCGCGCGCGACGCTCTCGTCGTTCGACCTGCGCACGGGCCTCGGGAATCCGGCCCTGCCGACCTCGGAGCTCGATGCGCGAATCACGGTTGACCTTCGCGGGGATTCGCTGGCCACGCTGGCCGGCACGGCGCAGGTGCAGGTGGATCGGTCGGTCGTGGACAGCGTGCGCGTCTTCGGCGGCCAGGCGACGATGCGTTTTGGCGGCCGCCTGCTGCGCGTGGACAGCCTCCGTCTTGAATCCACCGCGGCGGAGCTGCGCGCGGCGGGTGGTCTTGGCCTGTCCTCCGACGTCACCGATTCGCTCGGGTTCCGCGTGACGGTGGATTCGCTGGGCGGGCTCCGACGGTATCTCGCGCGGACGAGCGCGGACTCGCTGGCGGGCGGGTTCCGCGTGCTTGGCGCGCTGACCGGCCAGCTGAGCCGATTCGCCGTGGACGCCGCGCTCGATGGCGGCGATGGACTTCGGATTCGCGACGGCACGGCGCGCGGGCTCCGCGCGGCGGTCTCGCTCTCGGGCCTCCCGGATTCCGCGACCGGCGCAGTGACGGCGAGACTCGACGGTGTCCGCGTGGGGACCTCCGTGTTTCCGGACGTGGACCTGCGCGCCGACGTCGGCGCCGGCCGACAGGCGTACACGCGCGCGGCGATCGTGAGTGGCACGGGCGCGACCATGCGGGCGACCGCGGCGATCGAGCGACTCGCCGATTCCGGGTTTGTCGTCCGGCTGGACTCGCTGGCGGCCCGGACGGCGTCGAATACGTGGCGCCTGCAACGGCCGTCCCGGTTCACGCTCGTGGGGCGCGGCCTCCGCGTGGACACGCTCGCGCTGGCCGGGCTCACGGGCGGCCGCATTGACGCGTCCGGTCGGAACGCCGGGACGGATTCGATCGCGCTTGGCATTCGTGCGAGCAACGTGCCGCTCGCCGACCTCGGTGAGGTACTGCAGGTCCGCTCGCCCTTGAGCGGCCTCCTGACGGGCCGCGCCGAGCTGCGCGGCACGCGCGCACAGCCCGACCTGTTCTACACGGCGTCGCTCAGCGAGGGCCGACTGGGCCCGCTTGGCTTCGACGCGCTCGATGCGGATGGCCGCTACGCGAATCGCCGGCTGACGACGTCCATGGGCCTGCGTCGCGGCGGCCGACCGGCGTTGCACGCGGACGCATCGCTGCCGTTGGATCTTTCGCTCGACGCCGCCGGCTCGCGCCTCCTCGAGGAACCGCTCACGGCGCACATCCGGACGGACAGCGCGGGGCTCGCCCTGCTGGAGAGCTTCGTGCCGGCCGTGCGCGACGCATCGGGGACGATGGACCTCGACCTCGCGCTGGGTGGCACGTGGCGGCATCCGCGCGCCACCGGCCTGCTCTCGGTTCGCGACGGGAGGTTGCGGCTCGCGCCCATGGGCAACGTCGCGCTGAGCGGCGTGCGCGCCGATATCGGCTTCCTCGGGGACAGCATCGTCATCCGCGAACTGTCGGCACGCGACTCAACCGACGCGGGGAAGACGGCGCAGGTCAGCGGGACGATCGGGATCCGCGACATCGCCGACCCATCGTTCGCGCTGGGCGTCGAGATGCAGCGATTCACGGTCGTGGACGACCCGCGCCTGGCGCGACTCGACCTCACCGGGAACGCCCGGCTGTCGGGTCGCCGCAGCGGCAGTGTGCTCGCGGGCGACGGGTTCACGGTGGAGCGCGGCGAGATTCGACTCACCGAGCTGTACCAGAAGCGCGTGATCGCCGTGGACGAACTTTCGATCAGCGGCCTCGCCGACACGACCGCCGCTGCGAACGTCCTGGCGGCCGCGGCGGGCGACACCCTCCTCATGAACAACCTCACGGTGCAGAACGTGCCGATCCGCATGGGGCCGGACGTCTGGTTGCGCTCTGAGGAAGCGAACATCGCGCTGGGCGGCTTCGTGAATGTCACGCGCGGGCGGCCGCAACGCGGCGGCGGTGCGCGGCAGCAGCTCCTCCTCGAGGGCCCGCTCCAGACCGTGCGCGGCACCTACCGCCTGAATCTCGGCCTGGTGCAGCGCACGTTCGCGGTCGAGGGCGGCGAGGTGCGCTTCTACGGCGATCCCGACCTCAACGCGACGCTGAACATCAATGCGCTCCACGTCGTGCGGCAGATCGGGCAGCAGGGCGCGCGGCCGGACGTGCGCGTTCGCGTGCATATCGGCGGCACCCGACTCGCGCCGACCGCCGAGCTTTCGAGCCCGGATTCGATCCGCGTCACGACTGGCGACCTCATCAGCTACCTCACCACCGGGGGCCCGAGCAGCGAGATCAGCGGTCGCGGGAACGACTACACCTCGACGGCAACGCGCGCCCTGCTCACGAGCGTCGGGTCGGTGCTGAGCGGCAAGGCCGTCTCGGGTGGGCTGTGCGATGATGCGCAGCTCTCGACGGCGGGGCTGGATGCCTACTGGGCCGGCGGCTCGTCGCTCCGGGACGTCAGCGGTCGGGTGCTGCAAGGCACGCGGTTCAACTGCGCGCGCCAGCTGAGCGACCGGCTGTTCGTGCGGCTCGACGCGGGGCTCTGCCAGGTCGGCGAACTCGTCGGCAGCGGCTCCGCGACGTCCACGGCGCCGTCGTTCGCCGACACGTTCGGCGCGAAGGTGGACTACCGCATGTCGCGCGACCTGACGTTGTCGCTGGGCGTCGAACCGCCCACGAGCGCGGTGTTCTGCCGGACGGACGCTGGGGCGCGCGGCTTTGCGCCCACGCCGCGCCAGATCGGCCTCGACCTGTTCCGCTTCTGGCGGTTCTAGAAGCAGTTTCTAAACCCTCGCTCGGTCGTTTGAGAGGAAGGTGGCCTCGCTCCGAGCGGGGTGATGATGAAAGTCGAGCTGACGGATGCGCAGTGGGCCCACATTTCCCGTTTGATCCCGACACCGAAGGCCAAGCCGAAAGGCGGGCGCCCTCGGGCCGATGATCGCGCGGTCATGGAGGGGATCCTCTGGGTCTTGCGTAGCGGGGCGCGGTGGCGCGATATGCCGGACCGATATCCGGCGTACGCGACCTGCTGGCGCCGCCTCGGCGAGTGGGAACGCGCCGAACTCTGGCTCTCGCTGTGGCGGGCCTTCCTGAAAGATCTCGATGAGGCGCAACAACTCGACTGGAGCGAGGCCTTCATGGACGGGACCTTCGCTCCCGCGAAAAAAGGGGCTCTTGCATCGGCAAAACACGCAAGGGTAAGGGGACAAAGCTTATGGTATTGGTCGACGGCCAGGGTGTTCCTCTCGGAGTGCACCTTTCGCCTGCCAATCGAGCCGAGTCGCAGCTCGCGGAAGACACGCTCGCGCAGGTAGCCGTGCCCCGGGCCGGCCCCGGCCGCCCGAAGCAGAACCCCGAGCGCATCGTCGCCGACAAGGGCTACGACAGCCGGAAGCTCTGGGAACGCCTGCGGGCGCGCGGGATCGACCTGATCGCACCGCACATCACCACGCGCACCCACCGGTTTCAAGACGGGCGTGGGCGGCGCCGATATCGACGCCGCTGGATCGTGGAACGCACCAATGCCTGGCTGCACAACTTCCGCCGCCTCGTCACGCGCTACGAGAACAAGATCGAGCACTACCGCGCGTTCTTGCACGCCGCCTGCATGTTGATCACCCTGCGCCAGTTTTGAAACCACTTCTAGGGCGCGCGGCCCAGCGGCTGCGGCGCGGCCTGAGCCAGGCGCTTACGGCACGACGCGCGGTGTCGTCAGCCTGCGGACCAGACGATCGGTGAACTCGAGCCCGTCGTAGAAGCTCTTCACCGGCAGGCGCTCGTCCCGGCCATGCGCCCGCAAGTCGTTCGGGTCGATCATGATGCCCGACACGCCATACGCCGGGATACCCAGCGCGCGCCACGGAATCGCGTCAGTCGCGCCGGTCATCATCATCGGGATCACGGGGATGTTGCCCCACATCTCCTTGGTGACGGCTTCGACGGCTTCCATGACATCCTTCGTCACCGGCGCGACAGGTCGCGGATCGCGGGTCGGGGCGGCCGAGACTTCGATTGACGAGTCGCCGATCGCCTTGACGAGTGCGGCGCGCACGTCGGCGGGACGCGCATCGGGAAGCATCCGGCAGTTCACGTACACCTCGGCCGTCTGCGGCAGCGCATTCTGCGCATGCCCGCCCTTCAGCATCGTGGCAACGCAGGTCGTCCGCATGATGGAGTTGTACATCGGCTCCTTCGCCAGCACCGCCTCGGCACGCGCGTCCGCCGGATTGCGGAGGATCGCGCGCATCGCATTGCCGATCTCCGCCGTCTCGACCGGCGCGGTGCGTTCCAAGTACGCCCGTGTCACGTCGTTCAGCTCCACCGGGAACTTGTGCGTGGACAGCTTCATCAGCGCGGCCGCGAGCTGGTAGATCGCGTTGTCGGGGCGCGGGAGCGACGAGTGGCCGCCGGGATTCTTCGCCGTGATCGTGAAGCCGCCAAACACCTTCTGCGTGGCCTCGATCGTATTGGAGAGCGGCTTGTCGCCCTTCAGGTATCCGAACCCGCCCTCATTGAGCACCACCGACGCATCGACCCAGCTTCGGTGATTCTGGACGAGCCACCGCGCGCCGTTGCAGCAGCCGCCTTCTTCATCCGCCGTCAGCGCCAACACGATGTCGCGGTCCGGAACGTAACCATCCTGCTTCATCTTGAGCACGGTCGCGACGAAGATCGCGCCCTGCGCCTTGTCGTCGGTGGTGCCGCGCCCGTAGAAGTAGCCGTCGCGCTCAACCAGCTTGAACGGATCGAGGTCGGGCGACCAATCCGACTTGAGCGCCTCGACCACGTCGAGGTGCGCGAGCAGCAGCACCGGCTTGGGTGCGTTCGGGCCGCCGCGGCCGCGGTATCGCACCACGAGGTTGTGCTTGTCCTCACGGACGCCGCCGATGAACATGTCCGATTCCGCGAACCCCGCGGCCCGGAATCGCCTGGCCATCGCCTGCGCCGCGATCGTGGTGCCCGAGGTATTCGTTGACGTGTTCAGTTCGATGAGTTCCTGGTAAACCTCGCGCGCGAGTTGTTGCGTCGGCGTGAGTGGCCGGCCTTGCGCGGCAGTCACGGCTGGCCAGCCGCCACCGAGGGCGGCGAGTGCGGTCAACGTGGCGGGACGGAACAACCTTCGCATTGGTCGGAGCATCGTATGGCCTGAAAAAGGGGGTCCACGCTGCGGCGCCACTGGTGCTCGACAGCGCAGTGGCGAACATTTTAACGCGCCGGGCAACGTCCGGCATACAATCGGGAGACGGATGAGCGCACACGGAGGAAGCGAACCGCGGGGATTCGGCGAGCCGATCATCACCTGCGTCGAGGACCTGCGCCGGCTCGCGCAGCGCCGCGTCCCGCGCATGTTCTATGAATACGCCGACGCGGGCAGCTGGACCGAATCCACCTACCGCGCGAACGAGGCGGACTTCCAGCCGATCAAGCTGCGACAGCGCGTCGCCGTGAACATCGAGCATCGCTCGACCGCGTCACGGATGGTCGGCCTTGACGTGGCCATGCCCGTCGCGCTTGCCCCCACCGGCATGACCGGCATGCAGCACGCCGACGGCGAGATCCTCGCGGCGCAGGCCGCGGAGCGCTTCGGCGTGCCGTTCACGCTGAGCACGATGAGCATCTGCTCCATCGAAGACGTGGCGGCGCACACGACCAAGCCCTTCTGGTTCCAACTCTACGTGATGCGCGACCGCGACTTCGCCGCGCGGTTGATTGACCGGGCGAAAGCCGCCAGGTGCAGCGCCCTGATGCTGACGCTGGACCTGCAGATCCTCGGCCAGCGCCACAAGGACATCCGGAACGGCCTCAGCGCGCCGCCGAAGCTCACGCTCGCCAACATCGCGAACATGATGACCAAGCCGCGCTGGTGCATGGGGATGCTCGGCACGCGGCGGCGATTCTTCGGCAACATCGTCGGCCACGCGAAAGGCGTGGACACGATGGCCGAGCTGGCGACCTGGTCGAACCAGCAACTCGACCCACGCCTCAGCTGGGCCGACGTCGAGTGGATCAAGGATCGCTGGGGCGGCAAGCTGATCCTTAAAGGAATACAGGACGTCGAGGACGCCCGGCTCGCCGTGAACTCCGGCGCTGACGCGCTGATCGTGAGCAACCACGGGGGCCGACAACTCGACGGCGCCGAGTCGAGCATTCGCGCGCTCCCCGCGATCGTTGACGCCGTGGGCTCGAAGATCGAAGTCCACATGGACGGCGGAATCCGGAGCGGACAGGACGTGCTCAAGGCCGTGGCGCTTGGCGCCAAGGGCACCTACATCGGGCGGGCGTTCCTGTACGGACTTGGCGCGATGGGTGCGGCGGGAGTGACCAAGTGCCTCGAGCTCATCCATCGCGAGCTGGACCTGACCATGGCGTTCTGCGGGCGGACGCGGGTCGGGGATGTGGACCGGAGCGTGCTGATCGGGGGCGGTGTCAGGTAAGGCCGCCTAGTTGGCCGGCCGCTCCGGCGCTATCGTTTTGGGACGAGCACCGCGCCCGCAACGCGGTGCGCCCAATACCCGGAGCATGCCATGCCTGCGAAACACCAGGTCGCCGCGCTCGCCGCCGCCGCCCTTCTCGCCGCCCCGTCACTCGCGTTCGCCCAAGCGGGCGGTATGTCCGGAATGGATATGGCGGGCCACATCATGATCCCGCCCGGCGCCCTTTATACCAAGGCCGACGTCGAGTTCATGCAGGGCATGATCGCGCACCACGCGCAGGCGATCGTCATGTCGCGGCTCGCCGAGAAGCACGGCGCCAACCCCCAGGTGCTGAAGCTCTCGCAGAAGATTGACCAGTCGCAGGTGCCTGAGATCAAGATCATGCAGGAGTGGCTCAAGCGATACAACCAGCATGCGCCCGACACGTCCTCGTGGCGCACGATGAAGATGGCCGGCATGCTCACGGACGCCGAACTCGCGGCACTGGACGCCGCCCGCGGCGTCGAGTTTGACCGCCTGTTCCTCGAGGGGATGATCACGCACCACGCCGGCGCACTCAAGATGGTCGAGGACCTCTTCGCCGCACCCGGCGCCGCGCAGGAAGTGGACGTCAACGTCTTCGCGAACGATGTCGTAACGGCACAGACGGGCGAGATCGGCATCATGCGTCGCCTGCTCACCCTGCTTCCCCCGAAGTAGCACCGTTTCGCCGCAATCAGTCGTACCCCCGCACCCACACCGGAGCCTCCCCCCGATGCATCTGCTTCGCCGCCTGTCCCTCCTGACCTCGGCATGCTGCGCGCTCGCGTTTTCGCTTGGCGCCCAGACGTACCCGAGCTCCAATGACCCGCGTACCAACCTCAAGCCGGGCCGCTTCGACGCCGGCGAGGCCGCGATGGGCATGAAGCTCGTGTCGTTCTCCAAGAAGCCCGCGCAGTTCGATACGGTCCGTGGCCTCACGTTCATCAACTCCGACATCGCGTTCGCCACGCACTATGCGTATCAGGCGAACTTCGCCGGGCTGACGGTCTGGGACATCGCGGACCCGGTCAAGCCCGTCGCGGTGGCGGTCGTCGAGTGCATCACGTCGCAGGGCGACCCGTCCGTCTGGGGCAACCTGCTGTTCATGTCGGCCGAGGGCGCCGGCAACCGGAAGGACTGCGGCAAGGGCGGCGTTCAGGACCCGAAGGACCACATGGCCGGCATCCGGATCTTCGACATCTCGAACCCGCGTGCGCCGAAGTTCCTGCGAAACGTCGAGACCTGCAAAGGCTCGCACACGCACACGATCGTGCCGAGCCGCACGGATGCGAAGGTGATCTACATCTATGTATCCGGGCAGCAGGCGGCGCGGCCGGAAACCGAACTCGCGGGCTGCAAGAACGGCACGGATCCCGCCGATCCGACGAACTCGCTGTACCAGCTCGACATCATCAAGGTGAACGTGGACCGTCCGATGGACGCGATGGTGATCCCGGGCGCTCGGATCTTCACTGGGCTCGAGGCAACGCCTGAGTGCATTCGCTTCTGCGCTCCGACCCAGCCGGGCGGG
>Ga0194132_10007139_pt1 | contig 16864 bp, 13 predicted proteins | sample TA2KigOf80mmetaG_FD_148612 | JGI IMG/M metagenome (GOLD analysis project Ga0194132, IMG submission 148612) | Freshwater microbial communities from Lake Tanganyika, Tanzania - TA2015054 Kigoma Offshore 80m | ecosystem: Environmental > Aquatic > Freshwater > Lake | place: Tanzania: Lake...
GCTTCCTCGCGTTTCCAAATTTTTGGGTTGGTATTCATGCGTTTTTGATTTTTCGCATTTCAATTATCATCAGCATGTAGCAAATGCCACCGACAATGATATTGAATAGGTTTTGATAAGCGAGGTTAAAAATTCCGAAGGTTTCGGCAGACTTGTCGCTCAACGTATACACAGTATGCAAAACAAACGATATGGCGCCGTAGATACCGGCACTTGCCGGTAGCGGAATCGCAATGCCCAAGGCGCTGAAAATAAGAAGGCTTATGGCACTGCCAAAACCCATGTGGCTGGTAACCGGTAAACTCTGCAGCAGAAAATACCCGCTGAGCATATAGCAAAACCAGATGCCTGCTGAATAGAGAAAAAACAAAGCAGGGCTTTCCAGTGCAAAAATGGTTTTTAATCCTTTGGAAAAACCATAAAGCAGGGTAGCCAGCCTTCCGGGTGCTTTATGGGTGTTTTTATTTTTCCTGAATGTAACAAAAAGAATACCTGCTGTCAGCAAAGCCAGTATAATCAAGATGTTGGGCAGGGTCGCTAAATTGCTGAGCGGCGTGATAATGTAGCTGTCAAAAAAACCATAAATATGCTGAAATTCAAATGTCAGTCCGGTAACGCATACCAGCAGCAGCATAAGCATATCCACTAGCCGTTCGGTAACAACGGTTCCAATAAGCAGGTCTGCCGGTGCTTTTTCAGTTTTGGCAGCCATAGCGCAGCGTATTACTTCTCCTCCGCGGCCGGTAGCCACGTTGATAAGGTAACCGCTCATCACGGCATAAAACGAGCGCTTTGCACTGAGCGGGTAACCTGCCGGAGCCGTGAGCATATCCCAGCGGTAGCCTCTAAGCCAGTGTGCAAAAATCATTACGATAACCGATGCCCCTACCCATTTTAAATCCGATGAAAAAACAGCTTTCCAGGCAGCGGTCCAGTCTGTTTTCAGCCCAATCCAGAGAAAGATGAGGGCAGTGAGAACAAGCAGAATCGCATTCGTTATGGTTATTTTACCGATGGTCAAATCAGGCGGTTATTTCTGTCGGGGAAAATATTTTTTGGTTGATGCGAAACTGCCGCGTTTTTGGACATGATGGCAAAGGTCATGATGATCAGTTCATCTCCAACCTGTCCTTTGCGCGCCGTTGCACCATTGAGTCCGATGATGCCTGTACCGCGGCCTCCGGCGATGATGTAGGTTTCAAAACGTTCGCCGTTGTTGTTGTTTACAATAAGCACCTTCTGGTAAGGAATTAGCCCTGCGGCGTCCACCAGATCCATGTCTATGGTGATACTTCCGGTGTAGTTCAGTTCGGTCTGGGTGATACGCACATTGTGTATCTTGGCCTGTAAAACCTCAATCTGCATAAATTTTCAGCGAAATTAGTACAATAAACGCAAAGACGGGGTTTCTTGTTTACGGAATATCACGAAAATACTTGCCGAACGGATACAGGTAGGGCATAACGGCTCCAAATCCTTAACTTCGCGGTGTGCAGTTTACATCGGGTATTGTAGAACAGGCCGTTGAGGCGCTCTCTGGGTTTCCGGGTATCGGAAAGCGTTCGGCATTGCGTATGGTGATGTATCTGCTCAACCGCCCTGAACATGAGGTAGTGAATCTGGCCGACAGCATTCTTAAAATCAAAACCGAACTAAAATTATGCCGTACATGCGGAAATGTCAGCGACCATGAGTTTTGCAATGTTTGCTCCAATCCTTCAAGAAATGCAAAAATAATTTGTGTGGTAGAAGATTTCAGCGACCAGATGAGCATTGAATCTACATCACAGTTTACCGGGGTGTACCATGTGTTGGGTGGATTGATTTCGCCCATGGACGGCATCGGCCCCGATCAGTTGCGTATTCAGGCACTGATAGAGCGGGTAGAAAAAAATACACCCGAAGAAATCATCATGGCCTTCAGCGCCACGGTAGAAGGCGATACCACCATGTTTTATCTGGCCAAAAAACTGAGGGATTTCCCGGTACGCATCAGCTGTATCTCCCGCGGAATTGCCATAGGCGGCGAAATTGGTTATGCCGATGAAATTACCCTGGGCCGAAGTATAGCCAACCGCACGGAGTATAAAGTTTAAACAACCTTGCACCAGATTTCGGTCATCATCGTCAATTATAATGTGCGCTACTTTCTGGAGCAGGCACTGCACAGTGTGATGCGGACAACCCGCAATCTGGATGCGGAAGTCTGGGTGGTGGACAACAACAGCGTGGATGGCAGTATGGAAATGGTCAAATCCCTTTTTCCATCAGTGAAATGCATTGAGAATAAAGAGAATTTGGGGTTTAGCAAAGCCAATAACCAGGCCATCCGCAACAGTAATTCCCGCTATATTCTGTTGCTGAATCCTGATACAGTCCTGCAGGATGACACCCTCGAAAAATGCATAACTTTTATGGACGGGCACCCTGGTGCCGGTGGATTGGGTGTACGGATGATTGACGGTAAAGGACATTTTCTTCCGGAAAGCAAAAGAGGTTTGCCTTCCCCGGCAGTAGCCTTCTATAAGATTACAGGTTTGTCCGCGATATTTTCCAAATCCAAAACGTTCGGCAAGTATCACCTTAGGTTTCTGGATGAAAACAGCGTTCACAAAGTGGATGTGCTCAGTGGCGCATTTATGCTTCTTCGCAGCGAAACTTTGGAGAAAACCGGTTTGCTGGATGAGGATTTTTTTATGTACGGCGAAGATATTGATTTGAGCTATCGCACAACAAAGGCAGGATATCATAATTATTATTTTCCTGACACCACCATTATTCATTACAAGGGCGAGAGCACCAAGAAACGCAGTGCCAACTATGTAAAGGTGTTTTACAATGCCATGGTGCTCTTTGCCCGCAAGCATTATAGCAGCAGTGTAGCAGGACGCCTGAATATTTTTATTCAGCTGGCCATATACCTGCGTGCTTCGCTGGCACTTGTATACAGGGCGGTTAATGCGGCGTTTCTTCCCGTACTGGACTTTTTGTTGATGTATGCCGGTTATTTTGCAATTACCCGCTATTGGGAGGAATACAATAAATATGTCAAAGGGTTTTACCCCGAAACCTATTTTACGCTTCATATCCCTGCATACATATTGCTGGTACTGTTTTGTATATACCTCAGCGGAGGATACGACAAGCCACTCTCGGTGAGGCGCATCGTCAGAGGGGCGGCTGTGGGTGCGCTCATAAACTTTTCTGCCTATGCCTTTTTGCCCAAGTCCCTGCAGTTCAGCCGGGCCATTTTACTGCTGGGTTGTGCATGGAGTATGGCAGCTCCGCTGCTGTTGCGTTTGGTACTGAATTTTTTAAAGACGGGCAAGCCACAACTCTCCGAGGCAGGAGCATACCGTATAGCCCTTGTGGCAGGCCCTGCGGAATCCCAACACATTGAGGGACTGCTAACACGAAGTATGGTAAAAATGGATGCCATCACTCGGGTTTCGCCCGATGAAACAAGGCCCGAGGGTTTTGCGGGTGGCCTGGAACAGATTGCAGAGGTGGTTGATATTTTTAAGATTAATTTGGTCATTTTCAGTGCCTCCGATGTGGCTTCTGCGGATATCATGAAGGTGATGAGCCGTCTTTCGGACAAAAGTGTCCACTTTAAAATTGTTCCCGAGGGCAGTCAGTATGTGATTGGCAGCAACAGCAAGGATGAAAAGGGAGAGTTGTTTACCCTTGACCTGAGTTTTACCATCGAAAATTTGGAAATACGGAGAAAAAAGCGTATATTCGATATGGGTGCGGCCGGTTTGTTTATCCTTCTTTCACCTGTTTTGGCCTTATCCCACAATGGACGTCTGCTTTTGAAAAACGGGATTAAAGTTGTTTTTGGCCGTGAAACCTGGGTTAGCTATTCCGGCAGGCCCAACACAGAATTTTTGCCCAGGATAAAACCGGGTTGTCTTTTTCCGGCTATGGTTTACAAAAATCCGGAACTCGAATCTGTTGTTAATCTTGCCTATGCCCGCGATTATCATGTCTATCTGGATTTTCAGACAATCTGGTGCTTTTTGTTTCGCAAAAACAGACAGACTTTAACTTAATATGGAGTCCGATGAACAGCTATGAATTAAAGAAGCTTATAAAGATTATTTTACTTTTACTGGCTATCTTCATAGGCGGTATTACCCTATATTTTAGCCAGCAACTGGCTAAAAAAGTAGCTCAGGAAGAGAAGAAAAAAATAGCGACCTGGGCGAAAGCAGTAAAATACAGTGGTGACCCTGAGGTGGATGATGCAAACCTTACCTTTTACCTGGAATTGATTCAGGATAACACGACAATTCCGGCTATCGTAGTGGATGAAAACGATAAAATCACCCAACAGGTGATTAATCTAGACAGCTTTCAATTGAAGAGACCCGGTTACCTGGAGGAAAGAATACAGCAATTTGCAGCTGAAAATGAACCCATTCCCATTCCTATTGGTGATGGAATTATGTATAAGGTGTATTACGGAGAAAGTAGTGTACTGAAACAACTTCGGTATTATCCCTTCGTAGTGCTGGGTGTAGTGGGTCTTTTTATTCTGGTTTCCTATTTTGCCTTTTCTCTTAGCCGCAGGGCAGAAGAAAACCAGGTTTGGGTTGGTCTGGCTAAGGAAACAGCCCATCAGCTTGGCACACCCATCTCTTCCTTAATGGGATGGGTGGATGTGATAGAAATGGGGAAAATGCCTGAAAATGCAGGTGATGAAATGCGCAAAGACATAAGGCGATTGCAAATTATTACCGAGCGTTTTAGTAAAATTGGATCAGAACCTGTACTGAAAAAGGTCGAACTCAATCAAACATTAAAGCATGCAGTGGATTACATGAAAACCCGCTCCGGAAAAGGGGTACACTTTGATATAAAATCTTCAGGCCCGGTTTATGTGATGCTGAACCTGAATCTTTTTGACTGGGTAATTGAAAACCTTACCAAAAACAGCATGGATGCGATGGAAGGAGTAGGCAATCTTACATACAGGATTCGCGCCAGGACAGGCAAGATCGCTCTGGATGTTACTGATACAGGCAAAGGGATTCCCCGCAATCATTTTAAATCTGTTTTTAAGCCTGGTTTCACTACCAAACGCAGGGGATGGGGTCTGGGTCTATCGCTTGCAAAGCGCATCATCAACGACTACCACAGTGGTCAAATCTTTGTAAAGGAAAGCCAGCCTGGCGTCGGCACCACCATGCGCGTTGTACTTAACGAAGCAGTGTAATGGTTCCTTTTTCTGTTATGCGTTCATCGTAGGCATTAATCAGGCTTATCTCCACAATGTAGGTGCCTTGTGGTGCTCCTTCGCCTGTCCAGCCTTGTTTGGGGTCATCGCTTTTAAATACCAGCTGACCCCAGCGGTTGTAAACGCTCATTTTGTAGGTTTTTATGCCCCTGAGAGAAGGTTTCCACACATCATTAATCCCATTTTCATCGGGGGTAAAGGCATTTGGGATATGCAGGTAGTAACCTATTCCAACCCTTACAACGCTGTTAAATGTGTCAAAGCAATTAAAGGCATTGCCCACAATCTGCTGAATGGGCCATGTGCCGGTATCGTTGGAAACCCAGGTGGACGGCTGCTGCACATTGAAAAATCCATGCGGTAGGTTCCAGCTCCAATTTGTCGCGCCATTGCTTTGATCGGTAAAGGTAACCGGCTGCAGTTCTCTGGGTGCCGAGGGATTGAATGTGAATCCGGCTATGGGTTTTGGGTTTACTGTGAGCGTGTAGGAAATAGTATCAGGGCATCCCAGGCTGTTGAAGGCTCTCAGTTTAATTAAATGGATGCCTGTAGTAAAACGCAATATAGTATCACTGCCGGTGTAGCGCCTGTTATTCATGAGATAACGTGTGGCCGATGAACTGGCATTTCTCACACTGAATACCCCTGGATTACAGGTGGTTGTGCCGGGGATGAACAACTTGGCCACCGGTTGCGCCACTACCTGCACCTGAATATTCCGCTGGGGTTGGGTCACGGTGCATCCGTCAGTTACCACAATCCTGTAGCTGCGTGTGTTTGCCGGCGAAACGGTAATGTTGGCATTGCTGCCTGCATTGCTGTTGTCTGACAAATCTGTCCAGGTATAAGTATAGCCTCCATTACCACCATATGCTTTCACGCGAAAACCTGCATTTTCACCTGCACAGATGGCAGTATCTGGAGATGTGGTAATGCTAAGGTTGGGTAATACGTTAATTTTTACTGTTGCTGTATCGCTCTTGACTGTACAGCCATCTGTAAGTATGACCCGTATGGTTTGGGTGCTGGTTGGACTGAGGCTCAGGCCGGCACTGCTGCCCAGTGGTGTCAGCGGACTGGCCACATCCTCCCACCGGTACTGATAGAGGCCGTTACCTCCGCTGGTATTGCTTTTCAGCAGAACAGAATTTCCATAGCACAGCGTTGTATCATTGTTAGATACAATGTTCAATGGCTGTCTCACATTGACAGTCACTTGTTGTGTGTCATTTTTTACGGTACAGCCGTCACTCAGTATGGCGCGGTAAAGGCCAGTTGTGACGGGGTTTATTGTATGGCTTGTTCCATTGCTCAGCCCCTGATTCCATCGTATCAAATACCCTGTGCTTAAACCACCTGTAGGCGTGGCTTTCAGCGGTGCGCTTCTTCCCAGACAGATTGTTGTGTCCTGTTTTAAGCTAAGTGCAAGCGGAGCCCGCACATCCACTGTCACAAAGGTCGTATCATTTTTCACAGAGCAACCATCGCTGAGAATTGCCCTGTAGGTAGTTTTGGTGGCAGGGGTAACAGACTTGTTCAGGCCGGTCCCTAGACCCTGATTCCATGTTACTGTGCGTGCGGTGGTTAAACCTCCAATAACATTGGCTTTCAAAGCCACTGCGTTGCCTTTGCAGATGAGGGTGTCTTTGTTTAGGGTTATATCTAAACCTGATCTTACACTCACTTTGAATGTGGCGTATAATGTATCAGGTGTGCAGCCGTCGAGTGCACGTACGGTATAGTCGGTGGTAGCTGCCGAACTTACCGTATAATTGGCCAATGTGCTGTTGCCCGGTGTCCATAGGTATTTGTAGCCTGCCGGTAAACCGCCGCTTAGAGCAGCTGTTAGCGTTACGCTGCGACCCAGGCAGATAGTCGTATCTTTTCCTGCTTTGAGGGTAATTGGAGCCCTGACAGTTACAGTTATGGAATCATTAGCATCATAAAAAGTGCACTGATCATCCAGGGAAATGCGGTAAGTGGTCTTGGCAGTTGGCTTTACAGTAATGCTGTTGCCGGAGGGGAAACCCTGCCACTGGAAAGAGTACCGGGTACTATCGCCACCTGTGCCTGTGGCATTGAAGCTGAGCGCATTCCCTGTACAAATGGTGGTGTCTTTGGGAAGCCTAAGTTTTAGCGGAGATTTTACTGTTAAAATGGCTGCATTGGATGGTTTCCTGGTGTTGCAGAAGTTACTGGCCAGAAGCCTGAAACGGTTGTTGTTGCTGGCAAAGGTCAGATTTTTTCGCTTGAGTGAATTCAGGGTATCACTGGGCAGATCCGACCAGGTAGCACCATTATCGATGCTACGCTGCCATTGTAACGTAGGCCTTAAACCTGAGTTTACACCAACCGTCCACATTACTGAATCACCCTCGCACTTCCATTGGTCGGTCGGATGCGTGGTGAAAGTTGCTTGTGTATCTACACCGATGATGGCATGTTGGGTGAAAACCTGATTCAGGCATGCATTTACATAACGGTTTCGGTAGAAAGTACCACGCTGATTCCATCCAAAATTTGGGATGGAAAGGGTATCACCGGCTTTTCCGGGTATATTTTGCCAGGTTTTACCACTATCCGTGCTGCTTTGCCACTGTTTAGCCATACTGGCACTTCCCGATGCTGCACTTATTAGGGTTAAGGTGTTACCGGCACAAATAATTTGTGAAGAAGGTTGCCTGGTGATGGCGGGCGCCACCGGTGTGGCTGTGGGAGTAAAGGCTTTACCATTGCAGCGTGGTCCACTCTCGCCATTGGCACTTATGGCTTCCAGCGAAAACCAGTAGGTTCTTCCATTCACAAGTCCGGTTACCGTAAAGAACGTATCCTTGGTAGTGCCGATGGTTTCCATGTAGGAATTGATGTTTTGCAATACCCGATAGGATACGGCCCCCGTGGTTCTGGGCCAATATAAATGTACCTGACTGCTGCAGGTCATGCCATTGGGTTGATTTGCGCGGTAGAACACATGAAAGGTGGTGTCGCTAACATCCGTAAGGCTGCCATTTTTAATACGGATCAGTGCTTTTCGGGTGTTCAGGTTGGCCGGGGCGTTGTTCCATGTAAAGTATCGGTTTGAGGCTGCCAGTCCGGTAGTAATATTGTTCCAGTTCACACCGCTGTCCGCGCTATATTCAATTGTATAGGTTCCGTTAGCACCAAATGCATCCCAGGCTATAGTTTGTGGTGCTGTTGAAGTTGGGGGAACCATGGTTTCATTGCCATTGGGGTAGCTTACCCGAATATAGTTGCCAATCTGGCTGTGGGTAATTGTATAAACCTCGTTGGTTGTACTGATTGCCTTTCCTTTAACACGTATTACCCACTTGCCCGATTTAGGATTGTCAAAATAAAACTGCTCGGCATTGTTCAGGCTGTCTCTTTTGCGGATTGGGAAACAGGTATGGCAAGCCGGGTTGAGTGTCCAAGGCAAGTGGATATTGCCGGCGCTATCTTGAACCTCAAGGTCAAGGTCATTGATGAGCGAAGGAGAAGCCCCCGCTGCTGCATACATATCGTCCCAAACCAGCATCACCTGAAAGCGCGCAGTACCGGGTTTTACATACACCGTGTCGGTACGGCTGTTTCCCTGAGTAACACTGTCAACTTTATAGGTTTTTTCTTCCAGTACCTTCATGGCACTTACGGCATTGATGCGTCCAAATCCGAAAGCGTAATCCGGCCCCACATTTCCAAGATCATCTGCGGTATTGCATACAATGGATTTAAGGGTGTGGTTAAATGGTTTTTTGTTGCTGTTCAGTTGCTTAAAGCGTTCGTATAACAGGGCAATGGTGCCTGTGGCTCCCGGGCAGCTCATAGATGTACCATTCCATCCACCTTGGTAGGTGTTGGAAGGAAGTGTAGAATAAACATTCACCCCCATGGCACATATATCGGGCTTCATACGTCCATCGCGCATGGGTCCATAGCTATGAAATGTGCTGTTGCCGTCATTAAACTGCAGAGCACCCACGGTGATGATGTTTTTGGCTGACTGGAAACCGCTATTGATGGTTCGATAGCCCCCTGTGGCACAATTTGAACTCCGTGAATTTCCGGAACTAAACTGGTGGCTTAGGTATGGATACATGTTAACCAAAATATCCAGGTTGCGGCTCACACCATCATAAGTTCCTCGGGTAGCACAAGGGTCTGAACCATAGCCATAGGAATTGTTGGTCATTACAATACTGTCTCTGAAACAGGCAGTATCCATTTCAGCGGCTATGTTGCCAAAAAAATCCCAGCTGAACAGATTGGCTTTAGGGGCCATGCCCTGGCCGTATGGATCAATAACACCACCGCCCGTTATGGTACCGCAAACATGGGTTGCATGGTTGGAGTTTGAGCCTGCAACGTAAGGGTTTTTCAGAATAACCCTGTCATTATAATCCACATGACTGCCTGCACCGCCACCATCCCATTCCCCAATGGTGATGCCTTTTCCCCAGAGATTTCGACCTCCAGGTCTTCCCAGGTTCAGGGTTAATGCACGGTGATTTACACGGCCCGGAAAATTATGAGCTTCAACAGCGGGGGGAACAGGTTCCAGCCAGTAGAAACCATCCACGGAAAGCAGTGTTTGCAATTTGTCTAAGGGAAAACGAACCCGTAAAGTTTTAAAATTGGGTAAATATTCACGGCATACAAATCCCTGTTCTTCGAACGATGTTTTTACCTCCTGGTACCGATGATTATCGTTTAAAAAAACGAGGGCTTCCACCCAGCCGGGAAAAGCCAAAACCCGCGCCCATTCAGGGCCTCCGTTTTGCCATATTTCTCCCTGTGTTTTCCAGTCGTTTTTTAATGGTTGAATACAAAAAACACCAAATGCAGCAAGGTCTTTGCCTGCCAGATTGTTCGGTATTTCTGCATACCAGGTCAACTCGGGAACATATTCCAGCAAGGTAATGCCGGTTTTTGTCAGAGAAGCTTTTTGCGAAGCACCGGGCATAGATGCAAAGGAGATAAAGGCAGTAAAGCAACCCGGCTCGCTTTCTGCCTGCGGTACCATAGCCTGACGAACGGTTTGAATATCCCCCGTCTTCATGCGTATGACCGGATTTTGCTGCCCCCGCAGTGCAGGTGTCAGGAACAATAAAGTGAGAATAAAACAGGTTCTTAATATGGTGAATATCATCCTGATAAAAGTAATACCCTCAAAATTACGCAATTTTCCCTCGGGTAAGCAGGGAATTACGGGTGGTTTTTTCATCAAATGGTTGAATTTTAAAGTCTCTTATCTATTGATGACGTTTTTAAACCCATTTTTGTTGCCATTACATGCTCAAAATTATGCCGCAAAAAGGCTCTTGCTGACTATATTCGCAACATGATACAACGCGTTCAATCCTTGTATTTGCTCCTGGTTTTTTTATTGTCAGCCATGATGTTGGTGTTGGATCCCAATTTTGCCGAATTTAGCAATCCCAAAGAAGAGAAAATTAGTGCAGAACAACATTTTGTTACCAAGCACTATTTTAATGAAGAGGATCCGGGAAGCATGCCTTACGATAAATTAAATATTATATTGATTGCCTGCACAGGTTTGGGTGCCCTGTATGCCATTTTTCTATTCAAAAAAACAGAACTGCAGAAGAAAATAAGTTTGTATGTTTCATTGTTATCGGTGGTGTTGCTTGGATCGCTGATGCTGGATTTTATGAGAATGTCGCAGGATTACCCAGAAATTTCATCTTATCCCAGTATCCACGGTATCTGGCCCGTTGCTTGTGCCGTGCTTTCTGCACTGGCATGGGCCGCTATCCGCAGAGATGAAAAACTGGTGAAAAGCATGGACCGCATTCGCTGATATGGTACATAAGCTGCTTTGTGCTCTTGTAGTTTCTTTTTTAACGGGAATAGTCAATGCCCAAGAGACCTTACCGTTATTGGACGAAAATGAATTTGTAACGCCTTACGAAGGTTCGGGTAAAAAACGGACAGCCACATATACGCAATGTGTGGCGTGGTACCAAACGATACAAAGACAATTTCCTAAAATCTGTAGGCTGGATTCGATTGGGCTCTCCGACGGCGGGAGTCCGATTTACGTGTTCAGAATCAACAGCAACGGGGGCTCCGCAAAAGTAAAAGTTCTCATCAATAATAATATCCACCCCGGAGAGCCGGAAGGAACCGATGCCAGTATGTTGCTGGTAAGGGAAATGCTGCTGGATCAAGGGAATGAAGCCATAATGGGGGTAATCGATCTGCACATCATTTGCCAGTATAACGTGGATGGCTCCCAAACACAGTCATGCTACAACCGCGCCAATCAGAACGGGCCGGAAAATCAGGGATTCAGGGGCAATGCCCGCAACCTGGATCTTAATAGAGATTTTATCAAAGCCGACAGTCGCAATGCACGCGCTTTTGCGCAGTATTTTGCTGCCCACAAATTCAATTTTTTTATTGATCACCATACCAGCAATGGTGCCGATTATCAGTATACGCTAACTTATTTTCATACGCGTCCGGAAAAACTGTTGCCCCAGCTAAGACCACTTTTACAAAGTGTAGAATCTTACCTGAAACCCGAACTGGCAAAGGCAGGCTGGCCTTCGGCACCTTATGTGGAAACCATGAAAACGGTCCCTGACAGCGGCATTCACGCTTTTTGGGAAACCGGCCGCTACGCCACCGGTTATGCGGCCTTACACCATTGTATCGGATACACTGTAGAAACCCACATGCTGAAACCTTTTCCCAAGAGGGTGGAGGCAACCCTGGATTTTATGCGTGTTTTCTTGCGTGGGGTTGCCAAAGAGCATGGCATGGCACTAGGTGTGCGCGATTATCTGAAAAGAGCCCAAACCCGCAGATTGCAGGGCCGCCAGGTGGAATACATTGCACACGAAATGGATGTGAGCCGCTGGGATACTTTGTTGTTTGAAGGATTTGAATTTGGCTACCGAACCAGCACGGTAACAGGACAAAAGCGGCTGTATTACGATACCACAAAACCCTGGAGCCGGAATATTAGGTATTACCGATATTTCAAACCCACAGACAGCGTGGTGATGCCGCGTTTTTATATACTGCCTTGGGCCTGGGGCGAGGTATATGAACGCCTGAAGATGAACCGCATAGAAATGAAACAGGTGGGGCAGGATACCGCTATGGCGCTGCGGGTGAGTTTTATCAATGGTTACGAAACAGTCAAAACTCCGTATGAAGGCCATTATCTGCATTACAACGTACAAACGTCCGATACGTTACTACCCGTTAAAATCAGAAAGGGCGACTGGTTGATTCCTGTTACGCAGGCCAATTATCAGTTTCTGGCGGCAACGCTTGAACCACGCGCCCCCGACAGCTATTTTGTCTGGAATTTCTTCGATGCCGTGTTACAGCAAAAAGAGGGTTTCAGCGATTACGTGTGGGATGATAAAGCGGCTGAAATACTCGCTGCCAATCCTGTATTAAAAAAGAAATTTCTGGATAAGAAGGCCGGTGATAAAGCCTTTGCAGCGGATGCATGGACACAGTGGATGTATGTGTACCGAAGTTCTCCGTATTACGAACCCACGCATAACCGGTATCCGGTGTATAGGGTGGATTGAGGGTTACTCCCCGTAATACTCCACAAAATTATTTTGGGTTTCCCAAAGGGTAATTTTGCTAATTACAGCGCCCTCTGGCAGTGCGGTAGAAAGGCGTTTCCAGATTTCAACCGCCATGTTTTCAATACTGGGAATGCAATGTGACAACCAGGGTACATCCATGTTCAGATTTTTGTGATCCAGCTCTTCGGTGATTTCCTTGCGGATAATATCCTTCAGCTCCTTTAGGTTTATGATGCAGCCCGTATCAGCGGAAGGGGAACCTTTTACGGTTACATACAAATCAAAATTATGCCCGTGAAAGTGAGGATTGGCACAGATGCCAAACTCTTCATAGTTCTTTTCATCACTCCAATTGGGGTTCCACAGCCGGTGTGCTGCGTTGAAATGTTCCTTGCGTGTGAGGTGTAAAACAGGCATTTCGCTGCAAAATTACTAAAACCCCGCCTTAGTTATCAATTCGTTTCATGGCAACAGTATCGATGACTTTATATCCAACCAAAGCTTCGGAAAAACCATCAACAAGCCAGTTTATGGGTAAAAAAAGGTTAAGGGCGGCCATTTCATTAAATTTTTTTTTGAGCGGCACAAATTGGGTTTCAAAGCCCTGCTTCCGAAGTTCTACAGGTGGCTGCGGATTAAAACTGCGTTTAATACGAACGATGCAGGGTGTGCTGTCAAGAAATTTATTCTTGTGCCATACTTCAACGCCGGGCTCTGTGGTGACCATGCGTATGCGCTGCTTGGTTCCGGTGAGCACAAATGCACAACTGCTTAGCAGTAGAGAGGAAGTGATAATAAAAGAAATTTTGTTTTTCATCAGGCCTGCACAGCTGCCGGATACCAGGTTTTGAGTTTTTCTACGGTTGCAGCTATTTCTTCTTCCGTATTGAATTTGCCAAAGCTGAAACGCACGGTGGAGCGGTCTGTGCCCGGATTGATAGCGCGAATCACGTGGCTGCTGGTATTGTTTCCACTGCTACATGCACTTCCGCCGGAAGCCGATATGCCTGCTATGTCCAGGTTGAAGAGCAGCATATTGCCGGTTTCGCTGGCTGGGAAGGATACGCTCAGTACAGTATATAGGCAATGTCCTTTGCAATCACCGTTGAAAGCAACACCGGGAATCTCGTTTTTCAGCAGTTCAATCATTCGGTTTTTTAGTCCCTCAATATGGCTGCGTTTCTTTTCCATATCGCGGTAGCATATTTCCAGGGCTTTGGCCATGCCAATGATGCCATACACATTCTCTGTACCGCCCCGCACTTCGCGTTCCTGGGTACCACCCGTAATCTGGGGAGGAAGTCTGTGGGATTTGTTCATGTAAATGAATCCCACACCTTTTGGACCATTGAATTTATGCGCCGCGGCTGCCAGGTAATCAATATGTCCTTTGCTTAAATCAAAGGGGAAGTGCCCCATGGTTTGAACCGTATCGCAGTGAAACAAGGCTCCAGCGTTGTGGGCCATCTGGCCAACAGCTTCCACATCCAGCATATTTCCAATTTCATTATTGGCATGCATCAGACTCACCATAGAATTTTGCAGTGTGTTCAGCAGTTCCTGTAAATGATTCAAATTCACATGACCATCCGCCAGCAGTTTCACCAAATGCATTTCAGCCTGTCCGGCTTTTTGCAATTCTTCCGCGGTTAGCAGCACTGCGTGGTGTTCTATGGGCGAGGTGATTATGTTTTTTATGCCTTTGTACATCACAGTGCTGCGCAGGGCCAGGTTGTCGGCTTCGGTGCCGCCGCTGGTAAAAAATATTTCGGAGGGCTGGCAATTCAGCAGTTTGGCAATGCTGCCACGTGCCTCTTCCATAAGAGCTTTTGTCTTGCGGCCATGTCCGTGGGTGCTGCTGGGATTTCCAAACAAATCACGCATCACCGGTATCATGGCATCCAGCACTTCAGGGTCGAGCGGTGTGGTGGCAGCGTTGTCGAGGTAGATTCTGTTTTGCATGATTAGATGCGGTTGTGCAGGTTCAAATATCCTAAAATTTTATAACATAGCTTAGCCATGCTGAATTCGGTGATAATGTCAGTTTCGCGGGGGGTAATTTCCACAATGTCAAATCCAACTACTTTTTTGCGTTCTGCCAATCGGCGGAATAGTTTACAACCCTGCATCCAGGTAAGTCCTCCGGGTTCGGCAGTCCCTACAGCCGGACAAACCGAGGGGTCAAATCCGTCTGCATCAATTGTCAGGTAAACTTCATCGCTGAGTTTATCTATGCAAGCATCAATCCATTCATCGTCATTCCAAAGCTGGTGTGCATACCATGTGTGAATATTAGAGGAGGATTTTCTCATATCAGCTTCTTCCTTGCACTGTGCGCGGATGCCCACTTGAACCAAAGGAACACCCAGATCATGAACCCGTGCCATCACGCTGGCGTGGGAGTATGGATTGCCATTGTATTCGGCACGCAGGTCGCTGTGTGCATCGATTTGCAATACACACAGGTTGGGATATTTTTCGAGGTGTGCCTGCACAAAACCCAGAGAAACGGTGTGTTCGGCTCCCAGGGAAACCACAAATTTGCCTTCATTGAGCAGTGCAGTGGTTTGCAAACGGATTTTCTCTACTGCGGCTGCGTCTACAGTATCGGTAAAGTCAGTGGGAGCCAGGGTAGCTATACCTATATTACGGTATGTTTCCGTATCCAGTTCTTCGTCATAAAACTCCACAAAGTGGCTGGCCACAACAATGGCTTCCGGTCCTTTATCGCTGCCTGAAATATAGGAGCTGGTATGTTCGTAGGGGATTTGCTGAATGACTACACGTGCATTTTCAAATGCGGCCAGATGTGCCTCCGGTAACGCCAGAAAACCCTCTTCAGCGGGAAGAACAGACAGGGTATTCAACATTGACCTTTTACGCGTTCCACATATTCCCCGGTGCGGATATCAATTTTGATTTTTTCACCGGTTTCCACAAATAAGGGAACCATAACGGTAGCGCCGGTTTCCACGGTAGCAGGTTTTAGGGTATTGGTGGCAGTATCGCCGCGCACGCCAGGTTCGCTGTAGGTAATTTCCAGCACCACATGCGATGGTGGCGTGGCGCCAATAGGCAATTCGCCTTCAAACGATACCAGTACTTCGTCGCCTTCCTTCATGAATTTGGCACCGTCACCAAACATGAACTTTGGGATGGGAAGCTGATCGTAGGTTTCATTGTTCATGCAGATATAGCTATCGCCTTCCTCATATAGGAACTGAAGTTCGTGTGTTTCCACACGCACAATGATAACTTCTTCGCCACTGCGAAAGCGGTTTTCGGCGTGTTTGCCGTCCTTTACGCGGCGCATTCGGGCCTGGTAAAATGCACGAAGGTTACCGGGTGTGCGGTGCTGCCATTCGATGATCTGGCAAAGTTCTCCGTTGTAGCGGATAAACATGCCATTGGATACGTCCTGGGTTGTTGCCATAAGATAGAGGTGCAAATTTAAGACAAAACCGCTACAGGGGGCGCATTCTTTACTCCAGATACTCCAGTTGAATGCCATAGCGGGTCATGGCGTGGTAAATGACCTGAGACCGTCTTGTAGTAAAGTTGCTTCGCAGTCTGCAGGTTCTGGGACAGGGAAGCAGTCCTGCTATGTGAGCGGCTTCGTTTTTAGTGAGTTTGGCTGCAGATTTTCCATAATAATTTTGGGCGGCGGCTTCCACGCCGAAAAGCCCGTCACCGGTTTCAATCACATTCAGGTAAACTTCCATAATGCGCTCTTTACCCCAAATCAGTTCTATGAGTGCGGTAAACCAAACTTCCAGTCCTTTGCGGACCCAGCTGCGGCCTTCCCAAAGAAATACATTTTTTGCGGTTTGCTGACTGATGGTGCTGGCACCCCGCTTTTTCCCGCCTTTCATGTTGTGTTCTGCAGCCGCTTTAATGGCCTTGAGGTCGAATCCCCAGTGCTGGCAATAGTTTTGGTCTTCACCACAAATGACAGCCAACTGCATATTTTTTGAAATGTTTTCAATTGGCACCCACTCTTTTTTGATGGGATTGTTGCCCGATCTTGACATCATCAAAAGCGTTGTGC
>Ga0194132_10007140_pt1 | contig 16859 bp, 18 predicted proteins | sample TA2KigOf80mmetaG_FD_148612 | JGI IMG/M metagenome (GOLD analysis project Ga0194132, IMG submission 148612) | Freshwater microbial communities from Lake Tanganyika, Tanzania - TA2015054 Kigoma Offshore 80m | ecosystem: Environmental > Aquatic > Freshwater > Lake | place: Tanzania: Lake...
TGAAGACAACCTCGACGTGCTCAACAAAACCGATGACGCCGCCGGCGAATGGGGCCGTGCCGCGACGCGCGATTTGATTCGTTCGCGCATCAAGGTGAAGTCGTTGAATTTCATGCGCGGGCGCACGTTTTTGAACAAATACCTGGTGATCGACGAAGTGCAGAATTTGACCCCCAAACAAATGAAAACGCTAATCACCCGCGCCGGCCCCGGCACCAAGGTGGTGTGCCTCGGGAACATCTCGCAAATCGACACGCCCTACTTGACCGAGGGCAGCTCAGGCATTACTTACGTGGTCGATCGCATGAAAGGCTGGAAACACAGCGGGCATGTGACGTTGACGCGCGGGGAGCGGTCAAGGTTGGCGGATCATGCGGGGGAAGTGCTTTAGAAGCTTTAGAAGGTCAAAAACTTCTTTGCCACAGATTTCACAGATTTACACAGATTTTTCCGCAGTTAATCTGTGTAAATCCGTGAAATCTGTGGCGAAAGATTTTGAAGTTAGTACTGATCCCCGCCAGCGTAATTCTCAAATCGGGTATGCCTTCCAAGGAAGGTCAACGTCACCGGCCCGGTCGGACCGTTACGCTGCTTGGCGACGATGATTTCCGCCTTGCCCTTGCTCGCTTCGTTGGTCGGGTTGTAGACCTCGTCGCGGTAGATGAACAAAATCAAGTCGGCGTCTTGTTCGATGGCGCCGGATTCTCTGAGGTCGGACATCATCGGTCGCTTGTCCACGCGCGATTCGACACTGCGGTTTAACTGCGACAGCGCGACCACCGGCACTTTGAGTTCTTTGGCGAGACTTTTTAGCGAACGCGAAATCTCCGCCACTTCGGTGGCGCGGTTTTCCTCGCGGCCGCTGGCGGTGCCGCTCATCAACTGCAGATAGTCGACCACGATGAGGCTCAAGCCGCCGCATTGGCGATGCAGGCGCCGCGCGCGCGAGCGCACTTCCAGCGCGTTCAATCCGGCGGTGTCGTCGATATGAATTTGCGAGTCGTTCAATTTGCCCACGGCGTCGACCAGCTTGGGCCATTCGCTTTCCTCAAAGGTGCCGGTGCGCAATTTGTGTTGATCGACGCGTCCCACCGAGCCGATCATGCGCAGCGCCAGTTGCGAGCCCGACATTTCCATGCTGAACACCGCGCAGGCTTTTTTAAGCTGCAGCGCCACGTGCTCGACGATATTCATCGCCAGCGCGGTTTTGCCCATCGATGGGCGCGCCGCGATCACCACCAGCTCGCCGCCTTGCAGGCCCGAGGTCATGCGGTCAAGATCAACGTAACCGGTGGCAAGCCCGATCACGTCGTCCTTGTTCTCGCGGCTGTAGAGCATGTCGATGCGCTCGACGGTTTCGGTCAGCAGCGGATCAATTTTGACAAAGCCCTGCTTGGCCTTGGCGCCGACTTCGGCGATTTGAAACACCTTGGCTTCGGCCTCGTCAATCAAATCCTTGGCTTCGCGGCCTTCGGGGTTGTAGGCGGCGTCGGCGATCTCGGTGCCGGCTTGCGCGAGTTGGCGCATGATCGCGCGCTCGCGCACGATCTCGGCATAGCGGCGGATGTTGGCGGCGCTGGGCGTGTTCATCGACAATGAGCCCAGATACGCTTGCCCGCCCGCTTCATCGAGCTTGGCGCTGCGCTCCAGACTCTCGGCCACGGTCAGCACATCGGCCGGACGGTTCGCTTCGATCAACTGCATGATGTGCTGAAAAATCAGCCGGTGATCGGCACGATAAAAATCGCTCTCGCTAACCGTATCGGAAATGCGATCCCACGCGGTGTTATCGAGCAGCAAACCACCCAGCACCGATTGCTCGGCTTCGAGCGATTGCGGCGGCACGCGCAGCGCTTCAAGCTGCGGATCCTTGGGCATACTGCTGATGACTTGCATGGCACACATGATTGTTATTTGTTGTCGTTATCGTTTTAGTTATCGGAAGTATTTGATTTAATTGAATATTTTTTGAACGCCGCACCATCAAGCACTACACCCCCGCAACCAGCGTACAGAAAAAAAAGGGCTGTCGCCAGCCCTTTTTTGCGCTTCCAAAAAAACGTTTTGAATGAGTGACTAAGCGTGCGTCACTGTTCAAAAATGCATCAGCGACATGCTTGTTACGCTGCTTCGCCGAGCACCGACACCGTAACATCCACCAGCACATCGGCGTGTAACACCACTTTGAGCGGCGTGTCGCCCACGGTCTTGATCGGTCCGGCGGGCATGCGGATCGCCGATTTGGAAATTTCAAAGCCCTGCTTTTTCAACGCTTCGGCGATATCGGTGTTGGTCACCGAGCCGAACAGCTTGCCGTCGACACCGGCCTTTTGCGTGATTTGCAGCATCAGGCCATCGACTTTCGCCCCCAATGCCTGCGCCCGGGCGAGCGCATCGTTTTGCGCTTTTTCAAGCTCGGCGCGGCGCTTTTCGAATTCGGCGAGGTTCGCCGGGGTGGCGCGCTTGGCCTTGCCGTGCGGGATCAAAAAGTTGCGCGCAAAGCCGTCCTTCACTTTGACCACGTCGCCCAGCGCGCCCAAGTTCAACACCTTTTCGAGCAGAATAATTTGCATGTTGGTTCCCCTGGGTCTTAGTGCAAGTCGGTGTAATGCAACAGGCCGAGAAAGCGCGCGCGCTTCACCGCCACCGACAACTGGCGCTGATACTTGGCCTTGGTGCCGGTGATGCGCGCCGGGATCAGCTTGCCATTCTCATTGATGAAATCTTTCAGGAGCGCGATATCCTTGTAATCGATTTCCTTGATTTTCTCCGCGGTAAAGCGGCAGAACTTTTTACGGCGAAACAGCGCGTTACCGCCGCGGCGTTTGTTTTTATCGCCGGGCTTGCCCTTGCCGAACCTGCCTTTGCCTCCGAATGCCATGATGGTCTTCCTCTAAATGCGTTGAATGTTCGTGATATGTAGGATCAGTGGATGGCCGCTACGCGTGTGCACCGGCGCGCCGGAGCGCCGTTCGCCCGCGAGAAACCCGTCTATCGTCACCGCATCGCCCGTTTTGAAGCGGGCCGCCGAACTTGCGATGCCGCCGATCGCCATCGCGCTCACCTCGAATGCCGTTTGCCGGTTTACCCCGGCTTCCACCTGCACCGATTGGTGCGCAAGCTTCAAGCGGATCAAAGGCAGCCCGGCCGGCGTGTGGCGCAGCGCGTCGATTGCGGTAATTTCCCCCGTGAGCGTGACCGTGTTGCGCGTGACGGCTATTCCTTAAGCGCTGGCCGCGGGCGCGGCGGCAGGTGCCGCGGCGGGTGCGGCGGGCGCCGGACGCTCTTCGCTCATCGAGCGCGATTTTTCCTCGCGCATCATCGGCGAGGGCGCGGTTTCAGCTTCGCTCTTGCCGACCGTCAGGTGGCGCAGCACCGCGTCGTTGAATTTAAACGCGTGCTCCAACTCTTGTAGCGTTTCGTTGCCGCACTCGATGTTCATCAGCACATAATGCGCCTTATGCATTTTCTGCATCGGGAACGCCATTTGGCGGCGGCCCCAATCCTCGAGGCGGTGGACCTTGCCGCCTTTGCTGGTGATGGTTTGGCGGTAGCGCTCGACCATGCCGGGCACCTGTTCGCTTTGGTCCGGATGGACGATAAATACGATTTCGTAATGTCGCATCAATGAGCTCCTTATGGTCAGTAACGCTTGGGCCTCCCGTTATGCGCGACGGTGAGGCAAGGAAAAAGTTGTTTAAAATCAAATACTTACGTTTATAGGCCGCCGTGACGGCAAACCGAGGCGCGAATTCTACCGTAAACGGCTGAATTTTCAAGTAAAACGCGCTGCGAGGCCGGGCTGAGCCAGCGCCAGAAACCTCACGCAGAAAGCCCTGCCAAAGCCGCCTCGATCGCACTGGAAAGCTTGTCGACGATTTCGGCGATATGCGTGCCGTCGATGATATAGGGCGGCGCCAGCATCACATGGTCGCCGTGCAGCCCGTCGATGGTGCCGCCCATCGGATAGCAAATCAACCCGCGCGCGAACGCCTCGCGTTTGATGCGCGCATGCAGTTTCAATGCCGGATCGAAGCTCGATTTGGCCGCACGGTCAGCCACCAGTTCAACGCCGATAAAAAGCCCGCGTCCGCGCACGTCGCCGACATTGGGATGTTCGGCAAACCGCTGCTGCAGCGCCGCCAGCAACGCCGCGCCTTGGGTGCGCACGTTGGCAAGCAGGTTTTCGCGTTCGATGGTGTGCTGCACGGCAAGCGCCGCCGCGCACGCCAGCGGATGCCCCAGATAGGTGTGGCCATGCTGAAAAAAGCCGCTGCCGCCACGCACCGCATCGAAAATCTTTTTCGACACCAGCGTCGCGCCGATCGGCTGATAACCGCCGCCCAAGCCCTTGGCCACCACCGCCATATCCGGCGTGATGTGCTCCTGCTCGTAGGCGAACAGCGTGCCGGTGCGGCCCATGCCGCACATCACTTCATCGAGAATCAGCAAAATGCCGTAACGGTCGCAGATCTCGCGCACGCGCTTGAAGTAGCCCGGCACTGCGGGCACCGCACCCAGCGTGGCGCCAACGACGGGTTCCGCCACGAACGCGATCACGCGCTTGGGGCCGACGCGCGCCAGCGTTTCTTCGAGTTCGTTGGCGACCCGCAGCCCGTAGTCGGCCTCCGACTCGCCTTCCTTGCGGTCGCGATAGGCATAACACGGCGCGATGTGTTCGACGTTCATCAGCAATGGCGCAAACTGCTTGCGCCGCCACGCATTGCCGCCCACCGCCAGCGCGCCCAGCGTGTTGCCGTGATAACTCTGGCGGCGGCCGATGAACAACTCGCGCCCGGTTTCGCCTGTTTCCAGAAAATACTGCCGCGCGAGTTTGAGCGCGGCTTCAATACCCTCGGAGCCGCCCGACACAAAATACACGCGCTCGAACGCCCGGCCGCTTTTTTGAATTAACAAGTCCGCCAACGCTTCGGCCGGCTCGCTGCTAAAGAACGCGGTGTGCGCGTAAGCGAGTTTGTCGGCTTGCGCCTTGATCGCGTCGATCACCGCGCGATGGCCGTGGCCCAAACACGATACCGCCGCGCCGCCGGAAGCATCGAAATAACGCTTGCCGTCGCGGTCGATGAGATAAGCGCCCTCGCCCGCCACCGCTACCGGCGGCTCGCTGCGTGCATCGCGATGAAAGACATGATTCATAGCGCAAGAAAGGCCGCAGCAAACGCGACGGCTTCAGACAAAACACGCATGGCTTTATTGCGCGCGCAGCAGCGCGAGCACGTCTTGGATTTCTTTGCGCAGCAGGCCCGCTTGGGCAGCGGGCGCGGCACGGGTTGCTGACGGCGCTGCCGTCGGTATTTCCGTGATGCGCGATCTACCATTGCGTTCGCCGTTGCCGCCGCCATCGTCCAACTGGTTACGCGCGCCATTAATGGTGAAACCCTGATCGTACAAGAGCTCGCGAATGCGCCGGATCAGCAACACTTCGTGATGCTGATAATAACGACGGTTGCCGCGGCGCTTCACCGGTTTGAGTTGGGTGAACTCCTGCTCCCAATAGCGCAACACATGCGGCTTGACACCACATAGGTCGCTCACCTCACCGATGGTGAAATAACGCTTCGCCGGGATCGGCGGGAGCGCGGATTTAGGAGCGGGACTTTCCAAGCTGCGCCTGCTCCACCATCGCCTTTAGCTTTTGCGAGGCATGAAACGTCACCACACGGCGCGCGGTAATGGGGATTTCCTCGCCTGTCTTGGGGTTGCGGCCCGGACGCTGCGGCTTGATGCGAAGCTGAAAATTACCAAAACCAGAGAGCTTCACGCCCTTGCCCGCTTCCAGCGCATTGCGCACTTCTTCAAAAAAGGACTCCACCATGTCCTTGGCTTCACGCTTGTTAAAACCAACTTTTTCGAACAAAAGGTCCGCGAGTTCAGCCTTGGTCAAAGTCATGAGTCCCCTCTTAGCGAAGCTTGGCATGGAACTGGTTTTGCAGGACTTTTATGATTTTTGAGACGGCGGAATCGACTTCCGCATCGGTCATTGTTTTATGAGTATCCTGTACTACCATCCTGAATGCAAGACTTTTTTTCCCATTTTCGATGCCCGCGCCGCGGTAAATATCGAACACCGTGAAATCCACCACAGCGGGTGGTTTTTGCGCGTGGACTGCGTCCAGAATCGCTTGATATGACGTGTTTTCGTCAAAAACGAGCGCCAAATCGCGCCAGACTGATGGGAATTTGGAAATCGCACCATAGACGGGCAGCGGCTGCCCCGCCACGACGGCCAAATCCATTTCAAATAGCACCGGCGCGAGAGCGATGTCATATTTTTGTTGCCAGCGCGGATGCAATTCGCCCAGCCAGCCGACGGCCTGCCCATCGCAATGCACCCGCGCGCATTTACCCGGGTGCAACGCCGCATGTGTAGCCGCCTCGAACGTCAAACGGCGCGGCCAGCATAACGCCTCGAGATCGGCTTTGACATCGTAAAAATCCACCGCGCGCAGCGGACGCACGCCCCACTGCTCATCCACCGCTGTGCCACAAGCGGCGGCGGCAATGCGCCACGGCTGCGCGGGCTGCGCCTCGTCACCCGGTAAAAAGCAGCGGCCGATTTCGAATACGCGGATACGCGCTTGCTTGTGGTGCAGGTTGTGGATGAGCGTGTTGACCAAGCCGCCGATCAGACTGGTGCGCATCACCGACATCTGGCTCGCGATCGGATTGGCGAGCGCTATCGGCGCGGCATTGCCGCAAAAATCGGCCTCCCACGCGCGATCGACAAAACTATACGTCACCACCTCCTGATAATCGCGTGCGGCGAGCAGCCGGCGCAACGGCGCCATCGCGCGCTGCCGCTCGGGCATGGGCATCGCCACCGCCGCCACCTTGGGCGGCAGCGCGGGTATGTTGTTATAGCCATGGATGCGCGCGACCTCTTCGATCAAGTCCTCCTCGATCGACAGGTCAAAACGGTACGGCGGCGGTGTAATACGTAAGCCTTCGTCGGTGCGTTGATGCTCGAACCCCAAACGGGTGAACAAGGCCGTCACTTCGTCGGCCGCTAGCGCCACGCCCAGCACCCGTTCAAGGCGTTGCAAACGCAGCTCGATCGGTTTGCGCGTGGGCAAATGCGCCGCGGATTCCGCCGCGGTGGTCGGGCCCGGCGTGCCGCCGCAAATATCGAGTATTAATTGCGTAGCGCGCTCCGCCGCTTCGCGCGCGCCGGCGTAATTCACGCCACGCTCGAAACGGTACGCCGAATCGGACCCAAAACCCAAGACGCGCGACTTGCCGGCGATTGCATCGGGATCGAAAAACGCGCTTTCCAGCAAAATATTTTGCGTGGCATCGCTCACGGCGCTCGACTCACCGCCCATGATGCCGGCAAGCGCCAGCGCTTTTTGGTCATCGGCGATCACCAGAAACGAGCAATCGAGTTCGCGCGTTTCGCCATTGAGCAACGTGAGTTTTTCACCGGCATTCGCCCAGCGCACTTGTATGCCGCCCTGCAATTTGTCGGCGTCGAACGCATGCAACGGCTGGCCCAGTTCCAACATCACATAGTTGGTAACGTCGACGATCGCGCTAATCGAACGGATGCCGCTGCGCGTAAGCCGATCGACCATCCATTGCGGCGAGGGCGCCCGGGCGTTGACGCCGCGCAGTAGACGGCCAACGTAGAGCGGGCACGCCTTAGGCGCATTGAGCGTGATCGTCGGCCGCGCATCGTGCCCCGCCGTCACCGCCGGCACTTTAAGCGGCTTCATCGCCACGCCGCTTAGCGCCGCCACGTCGCGCGCCAGGCCGCGCAAACTCAAGCAATCGCCGCGATTGGGCGTGGGTTTGCTGTCGAACAACTGATCGTCGAGATCCAGCACCGCGCGCAGGCTTGCGCCGATGGTCGCGTTGGCCGGCAATTCCAGCAAACCGTCGGCGGCCTCGCTCAAGCCCAATTCCTTGGCGGAGCACAACATGCCCGACGATTCGACGCCGCGCACCTTGGCGGCTTTGATTTCCAGCGCGGGCAGCTTCGCCCCCACCAAGGCGGCGGGTACGCGCATGCCCGCTCGCACGTTGGGCGCGCCGCACACGATGGTGAGCGGCGCCAAGCCGACGTTGACTTGGCAAACGTTCAAGCGGTCGGCATTCGGGTGTTTTTCCACCGACAACACCTCGCCCACTACCACACGGTCGAACGCCGGCGCCACCGGCGTCACCGCCTCGATCTCGACGCCGCCGAAAGTCAATAAATCGGCAAGCTCACGCGTGTTGATCTTGGGATCGACGAACGTACGCAGCCAGTTCTCGGAGAATTTCATCGCGCGGTTTTCTCCCTAGCGAAACTGGCGCAAAAAGCGCAGATCGTTTTCGAAAAAAAGCCGCAAGTCGTTCACGCCATAACGCAGCATGGTCAAACGATCGAGCCCCATGCCGAAGGCAAAACCCTGATATTGCTGACTATCGATGTTTACGTTCCTCAACACGTTGGGATGCACCATGCCGCAGCCGCCGACCTCCAGCCAACCCTCGCCGAAGCTCATGTCGATTTCCGCGGAAGGTTCCGTAAACGGAAAAAACGACGGACGAAAACGCACCTGCAAATCGTTGCGTTCGAAAAAAAGCTTAAAAAATTCCGTTACCACGCCTTTGAGATTGGCAAACGAAATATGCGTGTCGATCCACAACCCCTCGGCTTGATGAAACATCGGCGAGTGCGTGGCATCGGAATCGACGCGATACACCCGTCCCGGCGCGATAATGCGGATTGGCGGCTGGTGCGTTTGCATGTAACGCACCTGAATCGGCGAGGTGTGGGTGCGCAGCAAGAGCTTGCTGTTTTCCAGATAAAACGTATCGTGCATGCTGCGTGCCGGGTGATTTTCCGGCTGATTCAACGCGGTGAAGTTATAAAAATCGGTCTCGATTTCCGGCCCATCGGCGACTTCAAAACCGAGCGAATGAAAAATCTGCTCCGCGCGCTCCAGCGTGCGCGACACCGGATGCAAACCGCCGAGCCCACTGCCGCGGCCCGGCAACGTCACGTCGAGCGCTTCGGATTTTAATTTTTGTTCAAGCTTGGCCGCCTGGATACGCTCGCGTTGGTCTTTGAGCGCCTCTTCGAGTTTGCTCTTGGCGGCGTTGATGCGGCTGCCCATCGCCGGGCGTTCCGCCGGCGGCAGCTTGCCCAGGCCCTTGGCCAGTTCGTTGATGGCGCCGCTCTTGCCAAGGTAGCGCGCCTTGACGCGCTCGAGTTCATCGGCATCGTTGATACCGGCGAACAAGGTCAGTGCATCGTCGACTACTGCATCTATGTCTTGCATCGTAGGTGTGATTGTTGTCCGGCACTCGGAATATTTAGGGTATGAGGCTTCCCTCACCCCCGGCCCTTCTCCCGAGGGAAGAGGGAAAATTCTAGCAGCAGTGGGCCTGATGACTCATCGCCGAAAATTCGGCTGGCTGCATCGTATCGTAAAAAAAGAGGCCGGAGCCTCTTTTTTTTCACGTCGTTCAGACTTACGCGCCAAGGCTAGCCTTTGCGGTTTCCACAAATTTGGTAAATGCCGGTTTGTCGAGCACGGCAATATCGGCCAGCACTTTGCGGTCAACCTCGATCGCGGCCTTTTTCAACCCGGCCATGAAACGGCTGTAGGTAAGACCATGCTCGCGCACCGCAGCGTTGATGCGCGTAATCCACAGTGCTCGAAACACGCGTTTTTTGTTGCGCCGATCGCGGTAGGCGTATTGCCCCGCGCGCATCACCGCTTCGTTGGCGACGCGAAAGACGTTATTGCGGCGGCCGCGGAAACCCTTGGCTTTTTCCAGAACTTTTTTGTGTGCCGCGCGGGCGATCACACCACGTTTGACTCTAGGCATGGTCGATCTCCTTAATACGGCAACATGGCACGCACGTGGCCGATATCGGACGCGTGTACCGCGGTGGGACCGCGCAAGTGACGCTTACGCTTGGTGGCTTTTTTGGTGAGTATATGGCGACGGTTGGCCGAGCCGCGTTTGATTCCACCACCACCTTGCTTGTGGAAACGCTTGGCCGCGCCGCTCTTGGTTTTGAGCTTCGGCATGACTTCCTCTTTTCTAACATAGCGCCGGGTGTTCGCCTGTGGTTTGGTAGTAGCGCGAAGCTTTACCGACCCGGACAACTACTTCTGGTTACTACGTTTTAGCTACTCGGTTACTTCTTAATCTCGGCAGAAACCGCTGGCTTAGCTGCCGCAGCAGCGACTGCCGCAGGTACTGCCGGTGCTGCTTTGGGCGCTGCTTTCGCTGGCGCCTTGGCAACACTACTACTACTACTCTTCTTGGGCGCCATCACCATCACCAACTGACGGCCCTCCATCTTAGAAAACTGCTCTACAGTGGCGTGCGATTCGAGTTCACCCTTGATGCGCTCCAACAAGCGCACTCCGAATTCCTGATGCGCCATCTCGCGGCCGCGAAAGCGCAACGTGACTTTGACCTTATCGCCTTCCTCCAGGAAACGCAGCAGGTTACGAAGCTTGATCTTGTAATCGCCTTCGTCGGTGCCTGGACGGAATTTCACTTCCTTGACGACGATCTGCTTTTGCTTGAGCTTGGCCTCGTGCTGCCGTTTGCTTTCACGGTATTTGAACTTGCCAAAATCCATGATGCGGCACACGGGCGGGCTCGCCGTCGGTGCGATTTCAACCAGATCAAGCTCGGCTTCTTCGGCCAATTTGTTGGCCGCCGCAATGCTAACGACGCCTATCTGCTCGCCATTTGCGCCGATGAGCCGCACTTCCGGCGCGGTGATTTCCGCATTGATCCGTGCTTCTTTTTGCTGTGCTATGCGATAACCTCTTGATTTAATTAAGTAATTCGCCCACGGTTAGCTTCATCCCGTTGCAATCGGGTAATGAAGTCCGCCAGGGGCATTTGCCCCAAATCTTCACCTTTGCGGGTTCTGACGGCAACCTGGCGGGCCGCGACTTCCTTGTCTCCCACGACCAACTGGTACGGCAACTTTTGGAGACTATGTTCGCGAATTTTATAGGAAATTTTCTCATTTCTCAAGTCGGAAACGGCGCGCACGCCGGCCGCTTTGAGAGTGTTTTCAACATTTTTGGCATATTCCGCTTGATGCTCGGTGATACTAGACACCGCCACCTGCACCGGCGCCAGCCACACCGGCATCGCCCCAGCGTAGTGCTCGATCAAAATGCCGATAAAGCGTTCCAGCGACCCCAGGATCGCGCGATGCAGCATCACCGGCGTTTGGCGCGCGTTGCTTTCGGCCACGTACTCGGCGCCCAAGCGCCCCGGCAAGGCGAAATCCAGTTGCAGCGTGCCGCACTGCCACACGCGGTTTAATGAATCGCGCAGCGAAAATTCGATTTTCGGGCCGTAGAACGCGCCCTCGCCGGGATTCAGATCCCATTTGAGCTGCCTGGCGTCGAGCGAGGCTTTGAGCGCGGCTTCCGCGCGATCCCACACTTCATCCGCGCCGATGCGTTTAAGCGGGCGCGTGGAAAGCTTGACTTCGATTTCGTTAAAACCAAAATCGGCGTAAACGCTGCGCAGCAAATCGATAAAGCGCACCGCCTCGTCCTGAATCTGCTCTTCGGTGCAAAAAATATGCGCGTCGTCCTGCACAAAGCCACGTACGCGCATGATGCCGTGCAGCGCGCCGGAAGGTTCGTTGCGATGGCAGGAGCCGAACTCCGCCAGCCGCAGCGGCAGCTCGCGATAACTCTTCACGCCCTGATTGAAGATTTGCACGTGGCCGGGGCAGTTCATCGGCTTCACCGCATAGTCGCGTTTTTCCGACTCGGTGGTGAACATGTTCTCACGGTAGTTTTCCCAGTGGCCGGATTTTTCCCACAACACGCGGTCCATCACCATCGGCGTGCGCACTTCGCGGTAACCGTTGTCGTTCAGCAAGCCGCGCATGTATTGCTCGATGATCTGCCACACCGTCCAGCCGTTGGGGTGCCAGAACACCATGCCCGGCGCTTCATCCTGCAAATGGAACCAATCAAGCTGGCGGCCAAGCTTGCGGTGATCGCGCTTTTCGGCTTCTTCGAGCCGATGCAGGTACGCATCCTGATCTTCTTTTTTGGCCCACGCCGTGCCATAGACGCGGGTGAGCATTTCGTTTTTGGAGTCACCCCGCCAATACGCACCGGCCACCTTCAACAGCTTGAACACTCTTAACTTGCCGGTGGTTGGCACGTGCGGGCCGCGGCACAGGTCGATGAAGTTATCTTGCTGGTAAAGCGAAATATCTTCGTTGGCGGGAATCGAAGCGATAATTTCCGCCTTGTAGGTTTCGCCCATGCCGCTGAAAAACTTAACCGCTTCGTCACGCGGCATCAAACGGCGCTCGACTTTGATGTCGCGCTTGGCGATTTCCGACATGCGTTTTTCGATCGCCGCCAAATCCTCCGGCGTGAACGGCCGTTTATAGGAAAAATCGTAGTAAAAGCCGTCGTCGATCACCGGGCCGATGGTCACTTGCGCATCGGAAAAGAGCTCCTTCACCGCGTGAGCGAGCAAATGCGCCGAGGAGTGGCGCAGAATTTCCAGTCCCGCGGCGTCTTTGTCGGTGATGATCGCCAACTCGGCGTCGCGCTCGATGCGAAACGAGGTATCGCGCAGCTGGCCGTCGACGCGCCCAGCGAGCGCGGCTTTGGCGAGCCCCGGCCCGATAGACGCCGCGACTTCGGCTATTGTCACCGCTTGCTCGAAGGCCCGCACCGAACCATCGGGAAGTTTTACATTGACCATCTTATGCTCCAACTGAATACGAAAAAAAAGTGCGGGCGAGCCGCACTTTCTTGATAACACGCAAAACCGGCGCGACTAGCCCATCGAAAGCCTTCTCATCCAAGTTCGCGGTGTCATAACGCTCACTTTCAGTAGTCCTTAGTCTGTAGTCCTTAGCGGAAAAATCCGTGTGAATCAACGCCAATCCAGTTAAAGCTTACCACAAAACGCTTACGTTGAAGGCTCACTCGCGCCCGGCAAATCGGGCGCGCGAACCACGGCTTTGCGTGCGAGCGCCGCCATTTCACTGCCGCTATAACCGAGTTCCGACAGAATTTCGCTGGTGTCCCTGCCAGGTGCTGCCGGCGCGTGATGATGCAAGGCAAACTGGTATTCGCTACTTTCGTAGGGCAACGGCGGCAGCCGTCCCGGTTTGCCACCGATCTGCGCCGGCAACAAGCGCCCGTCGGCATTGACATGCTGGTCTTGCATCACGCTCACCGGGGTATTGACTGGCGCCACCGTGACGCCGGCTTGCACCAGCGCGTCCACCACATCCTTCACCTCGCGTTCTGCGACCGCCTTGCTGATGCGCGCCATCAGCATCTCACGCTGCTCGCCGCGCCCGGCGTTGTATTTCAACGCGGGATCGTGTGCGAGGTCCTCCATGCCGAGCACGCCGCATGCGCGCACCCATTGCGGATCGCTCATGATGCCGATGAACACCTGCTTGCCGCCCTTACACTTGAACAAATCGTAAATCGCGGTGCGCCCGCCCTTGGCGGTGCGCGCGGTCGACATCGGCAGCGGCTCCTCGCCTGACAGTTGCGCATTGGACATATGCTGGCCGACGTAAAACAGCGCGGTCTCGAATAAACCACCGGTGATGTGTTGACCTTTGCCGGTGGTTTTACGTTCGAGCAACGCCGCCATGGCGCCGATCACCGCATAGGTCGCCGCACCAATATCCACCACCGACGCACCGGCGCGCAGCGGCTGATCCGGCAGCCCCGTCATGTAGGCGAGCCCCGCGGCCATTTGCCCCGGCTCATCCATCAGCGTGCGCGATTGATAGGGGCCGGTGAGGTAACCCTTGATGCTGCAGTAAACCAAGCCCGGGTTCAGTTCGCGCATCTTGACGTAACCCAGACCCAGCCGATCCATGGTGCCCGGCGCCATGTTCTCGATCAAAATATCGGCGCGTTTTACCAGGCGCAGCGCCACCTCGAGCCCTTCGGGCGTGGCGATATTAAGCGCGATGCCGCGCTTATTGCGATTGAAATAAAAGAACGAACCGTTGCGCAAATTGTTGGGCCGGCTCGGCGAGCCGGCATCGATGGGCTCCACCTTGATCACGTCGGCGCCCATATCGCCGAAGATCAACCCCGCGGTCGGCCCGGAAATTATCTGGCCGAATTCGACCACGCGCATGCCTTGCAGCGGCAGCTTGTTCATTGCCCCTCTCCCCCGGAAATTTAATCGAATGGATACCCATTCGAGCTCGTCATCGAATGTACGACGAGTGCGCGGCCGATGCAAACGCCGCGCGGCTGGCCGCTATGCGGGCGCGCGCGCCTTACCTATCACGCGTATCATGCGCTTGTTCATTCAAGTCTCTGATCCCAGGAATCCACCATGCAAGCCGTTGCCCCGTTTCGGCACCGCTCGTTCCCGCTGAGCCTGCACGCCGGCAAAGGCGCGCTGCAGAACCTGCGCGCGGAAGTCGATCGCGCCAAGGCCAAACGCGCGTTCGTGGTGTGCGGCCCATCGGTCGCCCACCGCACGGATCTCGTCGGCCGCGTTAAAGCGCAGTTGGGCGAAAAATTCGCCGGTGTATTCGACGGCGTGCAAACATCTTCGCCGCTGCCCTCGGTGCTGGCGGGTACGGCGGCGGCGCGCGAGGCGGGCGCGGATTTGATCATCGCCATCGGCGGCGGCAGCGCGATGGTCACCGCGCGCGCGATCATCATTTTGCTGGCGGAAAAAGGCGATATCCACGACATCTGCACGCAGTATCCGCCCGGCCAGCCGCCGTTGAGCCCGAAACTGATGGCGCCGAAAATCCCCAACATCCTAGTGCTCACCACGCCGAGTACGGCGATGACGCGCGCCGGCACCGCGGTGAAAGATATTGAAAGCCGTCATCGTCTGGAGTTGTTCGACCCCAAAACGCGGCCGTTCGCGATGATCTGGGACGAGGACGCGCTGCTCAGCGCGCCGGCCGAACTCTTTGTGAGCACGTCGGCCTCGGCATTAAGCGGCATCGTCGCCGGCGCCGCCACGCCGCGCGTCAATCCGCTCGCGCTCGCGGACTTGCTGCACGCCTTGCGGCTGTCTCTGGAAAGCCTGCCGCTGATGGACGGCGAGCCGAACAACACCGCGCGCATGAATCTGGTCGCCGCCTCGTTCCTCTCCAATCGCGCGCTCGACAGTATGCGCGGCCGCGCCTTCGGCATCATGTCCTCGCTCGGCCACGTCATCGACACGCGCTACGAAACCTTAAGCCATGGTGACGCCGCTTCGCTCACCACGGCATGGGGACTGCGTTTTAATCTGGAGCAAACGCTGGACGGTCAGGCGCGGCTGGCACAGGCGCTCAACGTGGGCGCAAACCTTGCGCCGCTCGAAGCGGCCAAACGCGCGGCGGATTTCATCGAAGATTTTTACCGGCGGCTTAAACTGCCGGTACGTTTGCGCGAGGCGGCTATTCCCCAACAAGATCTCGAGCGCATCGCGCACGACGCGACGGGGGATTTTTATTTGCATCAAAATGCGCGCAAAGTAAAAGACGCCGCCGAACTCACGCAGCTTTTGCGGCAAATGTGGTGAGCGTTTTTATCCACTGCAGCGCAAAATAAAAAACTCAATTAAATCAAATACTTACGTATTTTTGCTACAATACGAAATCAACGTGTTATCGAAGAAAGGAAAGCGCCATGGCACACAATGAAGGCGAACACAAAACCAAGCTGCTCGACTGGGACGCTTTGGTGATCGGCGAAAAATTGCCGACATTATCGTATGTGTTGACGCAGGAAATGGTCGACGAATTTCGCAAAGGCGTGATGGATCCGGACGCGGCCTTCCCCACCATTTCGCAAAAAGTCGACGTGCGTCCGTATCACTTGGTGTATCACGACGACGGCTCGGTCAACGCGCGCTGCGCGTTTCACTGCTACAACCCGCCGATCCCCGGCAAGAAAATCACGGTGCAGGCGTGGATCGCCGACAAGTACGCACGCCGCGGCAAAAACTACATCGTCACCGAAGCGGTGTCGGTGGATGAAGACGGGCGGCTTCTGGATCGCGTCATCACCCACGAATTGAAGCAACCGTCGGAGGTCGGCAAAAAATGGCAATAACACGAAGCTTCAACATCGGCGACGAACTGCCGCCGCTCACCAAACACATGACGCAGGACGCGATCAACGCGTTCGAAAAAAGCGGCGGCGCCACAGGCCCCAGCCAGTTCACCGACCTCGAAGCCGCCAAGAGTACACTGGGCACCTCGAGCACGGTCGCCTCGGGACGCATGTCGCTCACTTTCGCCACCGAAATGCTGCGGCGCTATTTCGGCGCGGATATTTACAACGGCCGCGGCATGGTCGATTTGCGCTTTTTGCGCCCGGTGCGCCCCGGTGATGCGGTCACCTTTACCGGCAAAGTCACCGGCAGCGCCAAGGAAGCCGACGGCGTGCGCATCACGGTTGAAGTCAGCGCCACCAATCAAAAAGGCGCGGTCACCGCGGCGGGCATGGGCGCGTGCGTCGTGCCGAGCGGGTTTTTGCCGCCGGAAGAATAATCCGTGCAATCGCCTAACCCCATGGCCCGGCATGAGCGCCGCGCAGGCCAACGCCGGCGGGTTTAAGAGCGTTGGTATTGTTGCGAAAGCCCATGCATCGTTCGCGCTTGCCGGCCGGCTAGCGCTTATTGATCTTTTCAAAAATCATTACACCGTTCGGGCTCAGCTTGTCGAAGCCCATCCTTGCTTAATCGCCCTTCGACATGCTCAGGGCGAACGGATTTGGTTTGTTACGAATTACGAAAAGATCGATAGGGCCAGGGCTTGCGCGGCAGCGGTTTAGTTGGCGCGAACATCACTGCTCGACCTTGATGTTCGCGGCCTTGATGATTTTGGCGTTCTCCGTGTA
>Ga0194132_10007141_pt1 | contig 16857 bp, 12 predicted proteins | sample TA2KigOf80mmetaG_FD_148612 | JGI IMG/M metagenome (GOLD analysis project Ga0194132, IMG submission 148612) | Freshwater microbial communities from Lake Tanganyika, Tanzania - TA2015054 Kigoma Offshore 80m | ecosystem: Environmental > Aquatic > Freshwater > Lake | place: Tanzania: Lake...
CTCTGCCTATGGCACGGATGAACACCCGCTCCTTTATTTATCCCGTCTAATCAGAACCCTACAAAACACTATCAAATTGCACCCCCAATTGGGGTGAGTTACAATTGACATCACTGACAAGTATGACCCAGAGGAGTTTTGACTTCACCGCAAAGTAGGGACAAATAATCGATGTCCCGCAACTTGGTGAAGTCTTGATGGAAGAGCGGGGATTCAGCCCTCTGCCTATGGCACGGATGAACACCCGCTTGATCCATTTTCGTTTACCAGAAAAGTATCTGATCTGGCATGGCCGGAGTTGCAACTCGGTTGCCCATCTTAGAAGCACTAGCGGCGCCAACAATATTAACACCGAGCTCCCATTGTCGATCCGTGAAAAATAACATTTTTACAAATCCGCTTCTAGGTGCCGATATTTTAAGCCTTTCTGCATGCTTTTCGACGTGTTCTTGTGAAATACATGGGCGCGCATATACAGAAAATTGGATCATTAGGTAACCGTCGTTCAGCAGAAATCTACGGAATGTCGAAGCCATTCGCCGTTCATCATCTGTACCAACAGGCAAATCAAAGATGGCCATGATCCATCCCATTCTATACTTCCCTTGATTTTCACTTTGATGGGACACGCGACTGCTCAAAATTGGCGACATCGAAGGAGGGGATCCATAATTGCGATATATCCTGGTACTCACAGGCATTAGCAAAACTACGAACATAAAAATCGATCGCATCAACCAACTTTAGACTGTACCGTCGATGCGGAACCCTAAATAGCCTCAGACTATTGCCAACATATTTTGCGAAATTCTTCATAGACGAGGACGTATCAGAATAATCGGATTCAGACTCAATGAACTGACTGGTCAACACATCTACGACCGGCCGAAGCGGTTCCATAAGGTCATATACCAGCGGCCATGAGCGGTAACGCGCCATGTGATGAATGCCAATATTTGATAGAAGGCCGTGCACTATAATGCTTCTGTGCATGACTGCTGAAAGCACAGCATATCCATAGTTTAAATAGGCATTGAGCCAGCCATGCTTCTTTTGAGCCCTTGTCTGCCCCCTTGCATCAAGAAGACGGAAAAATGATCTAAAATATATTCTGGCTACTCTTGCCTCATCCTGCGCAATTACAGCAGTTGCACCTACCAGTGGATTTTCACCAATACCCACAGCATCCAATGCGAATACCTGGTGTGATATCTTGCGTCGCAGCACCTCGCCCCACAATTGATCGCGAAATCGATGCCTGGGACGAATCTGGCCCTCCATAATCCTCACATTGATCGTGCTTGTAATCCCAGTTGTTAATCCTACAGGCTGATAGTTTTCATCGCAGTGCAAAATGATCGCACCATGTTCTAGCAATGCTCCAATCAATTGGGTCGATAACGTCAAACCTTTAGCAGCAATAATAACTGCTTTTATATTTTCAATGGGCAAGCTATTCTGACTCTCACCATTCTGACAGTAGAGCCTTCCCGCCCTCTTACGAAGGTAAGACCCATGGTCAAACAAGTGTAAAATATGGAACGACATCCAGATCCTCGTTACTCATCCGTCAACAAGTGTTGCCTTACCTTGCTCCATAATTTTATTAATTGACTTGCGAGCTAAGGCATCTTTACTAGTCTTACTTCCAAGGTTTCCGAGGCAAACTTGCACCCGATTCATAATTGTTAGGATCTTGTAGACTCCTGGAGTCAAATCATCCACTGCATCATGTAATTTAATGAAATCACCGCTTTTTACAAACATGGCTACCTTAGCTTTGGTCGCCACCCATCGAATTTTTTCTGCATGAATTGACTGCCAGGCATAGACAGGCTGCGCTATCCATTTGCCCTCGTAATTGATAATCAAAAATCCTCGATGATCTCCTTTTGGTCTAACCAGCATTGGGCCATGAAGTTTTGTTGCCGGTAAATGAAGGACCTCTTCAACCAATTTATCCGGGACTTTTAATCTCTTTATCCGCGCACCGTTGCGACCACGTAATGCCTCGATCTCGTGTGACCATGCCCTCTCTGGGTTGGGAGAAAGTGCCACTTTTTCACACGTCTCGCTGAGTACGGAAGCCAAATTGATATCAACTAGTTCCACTATTTTTTTGATCCTACTTTCCAGGACTTTCTGGCTGAACTTTGGCTTTGGGTCACTAGTATATCCAAGGGACTTTACGGATGATCGTTTAAACATCAATCCTGGTTCCGCTCCGAGACCATAAAAGTTTTCCTCTAATTGACAGGAAGATCCGGTCACTTTTGGCCTGTGAGAGTCTACATACTTTTTGAACCAATCTCGATTGACGCCATCAGGCAAATGAAATTTGTCTAAACGATCTGTGGATCGATCCCAATCTCGCAAAAACGTAATTACAAGTGCATCCAGCATGTGGTGCCTAATATCAGAACGATTTTTATCGTCAGTGCCTTCAGGAGACAAAATACGATCAAGCTTATACTTGCGTCTAACGCGAGCAGTCTGTCCGCCACTGGCAAAATGGATCCTTTTAGTGGATCCTAATTCATCATTCCATCCGAATTCGCGCCTGATCACTTCAGCTGAAAGTTTGGCAATCCAGGCAGTCTCCGCAAGGTGCGTGTAGCGATCAGCCAGGTCTTGTGCATCTGGGGATAACATGAGTTTAACTGTCTTTGATGGTAGGTCCATATTTGCGACTAAAGTCTCAAATTCTTCCCATCTGTCTCGCAAGCCACCAATCCACTGCCAGGGCGTCCGGTCGCGCTTTTCTAGATTCGCGTGCCCATGTACTAATACTTTATTCCACACTGCATCGGGTCCACCAAGCGCGGTCGGGACTATATGGTCTATCTCCCACATCCCAAGACTAGACTGAGCAATCGACTTACCGGTATAAGGACAGATAAATTTTTGCTGCTTTGCCAGCTTATAACGAAGGACCGCATTATTACCGACATCACCAAATTGGGCCACTTGAGCCTTGGCTTCATTATTAGACGCCTCATTTGCGCGCTGCCAAGAATGGAGACGCTTCTTGGCATCTTCACCCATAAAATCTTCCCGTACCAACTCAACAGTAATATGATCGGGTTGATCTGAAAGACCCTTGGACTTCAGAACTCTTCGCATTTCACGCAATAAATTGTGAAATAGAGTCAATCGGTGACGCACTACCGGGTTATTGACATCACCAATGACACGCCTCACAGTTTCGGCCGAATCTATCGAACTACGTCCTTCAATGAGACGCATAGCAGGTACGTATAGGCGTTCCCAAGGAGTATCACCCAACTCCCGGATCCATCTCAGATCGGCAGAAACTAAACCTTTGACAGGGTCGTGGTTATCTTTAATTGAAATTTCGGCGCACCCACTTGGCCATTTACTAACCTCGCGTAAAATATCACTTGCAGGCTTGCCAGTCAGAAGCGCGTGTTTCATCATCCTGAGAGCCGGTCGCGAGAAGCGAGACCTTCCACTAGAATTGGCGGCCGGCAGATCCGTTGATCCTGGAATTGGCCTCCCGCCCATAATTTTTGCCAGAATTTTGGTCATCGGGATTTTTTTACATGGATTCTTTCCGCTGAGGCTACTGTATACCTTCTGAAATTCATCAAAGGTTAGTCGACGCACTACGCCCTCAGAGTCTCGAAAACTAAACCGATGCAGAGCCATTAGTAGGTGAACCTCGTGGTAAAGAGGCTCAGTTGCGCGACAGGTATTAAGTCTCGGAATCAATGCACATTTGCCAATTACCCTGTTGTCAAACCTCGGAATTTTCTGGCCCAGAAGACCCTGCCAATCGGTTGCCTTACCTCTCTTTAAACCAACCTCATTGTCAATCTTGATCGAGGCATATTGCTCTCGTCCGGGGCCATACAATACGTAGTCGACATCAATTTTCGGATATCGCTTTTTGATCGACTCTAGAATAGCTTTAATTTCCGCAATTACCATTTTGCGCGGTGCAGTATACCCACTCCCCTTATCACTCTCGATACCAGCGGGCTCCGCTAAATGCGACTGTCGGACCCCTGTTATCCCTTTATCAGGATTCCAGAGCCCCATGCGAAATGCCTCGTAGTAGCAAGGCAACCGGTAGGCCTCGGGAATGCCAAGTTCTTCTAGGTGATCTAAAAACGATGCAATTCGTGAATCTTCGTCTTCGTCTTTGTCCTTCGACCTAGCATCTTCGCTGTTCTTCCAAGGAATATCGCGATCATAGCCACGTTTTTGTATGGCCGAATGTACAGCTTTGTATATCTGCCACGAATCTAATTCATTCACCCTACCCTCAACGAGCATCAGCCTGAGGAGACAGCTCGTGTACACTACATCTTCACCCTTTGCAGGAAATTCACGCTTTAGTCGGTCATCAACGGATACAACTCTGATGTCACCATGAGGTGACCTGGTAAATTCTTTTAGAGTTTCCAAACCCGCAAATTTAGCTTGCTCATTCCACCAGAACTCCCTGGCACGATGTGCCATTCGAGTGCGAGCAGCTCTTCGCTTTAATGACGAATTTTTTGTAGATGCGAACTCGGGATCTTTAATATGGAACGACTTAGCATAGATCACTTCCAGTCCCTGACGTATGACGCCCGCCATTGAACCGGTGCCTAGATCGAATCCAAATACGATTTCATCGGTGACAGACTTAATAGGCATTAGCACCCCGAAACTAGAATTTGATCTTAAAAAATGTGCATCGAAAATATTACATCAAAATCTGGCCAACGTCACGAGATGTATGATTTGTCTTACGTCATATACGCGGCCAAGTATCCAGTTTCAGCCAGAGTCGGTAAATTCCCAAAGAGCATTCAGTTTTGCGGTTAATTTTAAGTAGAAAGTACTTACTAACCAAAGAACAGCAGATGTCCGAATTCACTGAACTATGTGACCCGATTTTGCGCGAGCCAGGGGCATTGACTATCGAAGCCACACACGTCAGATCGCAGCCACCTAAGTGTAATTGAATGGGTAACATCAGACACCAAACCCCAGACTCCCGCGAACGAAGATATCCTTGATACCCACGACTTAACAGCAGCATCAAACATCTAAGAATAGACTGAAAGTCATTGCCGATGGTTACACGATTTTCCGGATCGGGATCTATCTTTTGCAGAAGATAGATACTCCGGAACTTGCATGACTACTCGATGGCAAATTAATTTAACAACGCTTTAACAGAGGGCAAAGGTGAATGTGTGCTTCCCACATTTGAATGATCTATACGCGTTTGGTTCGTACTCGAAATAGGTGACCTGATCTTCTAGTTCGCAAAGTATGGCAACCAAATATTGCCAGTGGCTACAAAAAGATACCGCCCTCTAAATTTGCCGTCATGACCCTCGTTTCTCATTAGTTGCCGTTCTGATTAACTTTTACGACCTTTGACTGTTTGGCACCCTCCTTGCTCCTACCTACTACATCAAACAACTGGCAGTTTTTGCTGCCACCTATGAACAGATGGAGTCATTAGTATGTTAGCCTCAACCAAACTAAACATTCAAAAAATTGTGGCCGCAGGTTTCATGATGATCTCGCTTGGATCATCTATTGCGCTTGCTGAAGTGAATGCCGATCCAAAGGCATATTTTCAGCCATGGGCATTTGGCCAACACAGTATCAATGTAGATGGCAAAATCTACAGCGAGAATATTTTCGAATCAGGAATTGGTGATGCCGCACATGCTTTTGACTCTAATCCCGCGGCAGCAAATCGGTTTAACGAATATCTCAGTGAAAAGAAGCTCTCAACATATCTTTTTTGGGGATCAATTGCGTCTGCGATCGCTTTAAATGTCGCCGATGCTAGGCACTTGCATCTACCTCAGCGAGAGCGTGACATTGCCTTTGGCGCACTTATTTATGGCGGCTTAGCTGGTTCTCTATATTTCTCCTCGAAATCGGCACTGAGCCTCGGAAAAGCAATGAATATTTATAATGGGCACGAGAGAGCAAACACAATCAATTCAAGATCTCTTGATCTAACTATCGCACCCTTCGCTATGTCAAGGTCGACAGGCAGTGGCACCAGTTCTGGAGCGGGATTGAGTTTTGAATTGAATTTTTAACAGTCTCAAAAGATGCATTTGCCAGCTAGCGGAAGAACTAGCTGGCATACTTTTGACTGTTCTTTCACTCGAATTTATATCGCAGTGCCCATGATGATATAGTTTTCGAACAGGACGGAATTGGTGCCAAAGTTCTGGAGTTAAGGCGTTGCATATACCTTAGATTCTGTCGATATAACCTTTAACCGCTAAAGCTTTTTGTCTCGATGAGCATCTATTTTAATTCGAAACGCTACCCCTCCAATAACCTCATCACCCTTTCAAGCTCATCCACACTCTGAAACGAAATCACCACCCTCCCCTTCACCCCGTTCGTCTCCACCCTCACTCTAGTGCGGAGCGTCTCGCGAAGCCGTTCCTCAAGAGCAAGGATATCGGCATCTCTCTCCCCTACCCTACTGGCACCTCGCCTGCGAATAGTTGCTCCGTCGACTAGCTTCTGGAGCATAGCCATCAGGTTCGCTTTATTAGTCCATTTTCTGTTGGCAACCTGTCTAGTCAAAGCAGAGACACGAATGCGCGCTGAATTTTTTTTCACAAAATCTCTGGCTTCGATCGGCCAGTTCGCAACCGCTTCATATGTCGCGAGTTGCCGGAGAGGAATACCAAGATCCTCCGATGCCTCAGACTGAGTGAGTCCCATTTGCAAACGGCGTTGCCTGACCCACTCGGCAGCAGCAACCAATCTCGCGGCGGCTAGCTCCTTTGTTCCGGAAACAAAAAGAGCCGCCGGCACTTGCTTCTCGTCCGGTCGGAGAAGTTTACGCCCGGGCTTAAGTGCTGTCGGTTTATGGGTAGCACCTAGGTTGGTGGCCTGAGTCACGAGCACTCCTTTGCAGGATGACCTGGGAACCAAAAAAGAACCTGTGAATTTCACACATCACGCAATATCGTACTACGCTAAGAAACCAATATCAAAAGTGAATTGCCGGATATCGCCAGATTTAGGCGCAAACAGAAACTCCTCTCCCACTCCCCTACCACACCAGATAAAGACGAGATGTTTAGAGCTTTTGCGTGTTTTCAAATAAAGCACGATACAGCCGTATATCTTGATGGTTATGCATCGATTTCATTTGCAGGCCACGATGAAGCATTTCGGACCGAAATCACATCCTTCCGACAGATAAATAATCCTGATCACAAAGCATGACCACCATCGTAAGCACAGATTAGGGCACACCCATACGGGACTCCGTCATCGTATAGGTTTGCACGAGTAAATGTATCGGCGCTCTACCTGGCAGAACCCACATCGAAGTTCAGGCGATAAACATTCTTGGATGCTGCATCAGTTTTATCTTTGACGATAAGGTTCTTCTCAAGAAGTCCCTTAACCGAGCTGAAGATGTGAGTGCGATGTATCTGGGTTCTGGTCATAAGGTCATTGGCCGATATCTCAGCCGTTCCGGTGCCAGAAGCAAGGCACTCTTCCAAGATAGTCAGGAAGACTCTGATCTCACGCATCGACAGTTCGTCTTGGCGAATCATCCGCAATACCCAGAAGGGTAGGGGTACTACGCCATGATCCGGGATCGAACTCTGAGTAGGCGCCGGCTGCGCCCGTTCAGTCGGTGTATGGCCTTGGTAGCTCGCCGTCGTCCCCCGATGGGTAGCCGAATTAGCTACGGTAGCTGTTTCAGCTACCACCATTCGCTGTGCCTGATAGTCGCTGAAACCAGCAGTAGCTGATTCGGCGCCTATATCCGATTTAGCTACTATCTGGCTTGGGCCTCCGGCGAAATTAGGGCTGGCGGTGAGCATTTCCGGCGAATGGAAACCAGTATCTCTTTCAGCTACTATAGCCGAATTAGCTACCACTCTATTATGTAAGCCAGTTCCACTGAATGGGCTGTCGCCACCACTATGACCATTGAACTGGTTGCTGCTTTGGCTATGGTATCCATTTTGGCTACTGTCACCCTGGAGACTCACTCCACCCGTGCCCTGCGGATTTCCAGGGTGCTGACCACCGAGATTGGTAGCTTTTTCAGCTACTATCTCCGATTCGGCTACCAATCTCTGGCTACTCGGGCTCTGGATCCCAGAAACAGTTGCCTGCCCTAAAGCTGCATCTCTTTTAGCTACTGTAGCTGAATCAGCTACCGTCTTTTCGCTCACGTGGTTGGCGACCGGTCCAGGGACATAGGAGTATCCACTTTGGCTACTATATCCGTTTTGTCTACCACAGTGAGGCTGGCTGGTAGTAGCCGTTTCGGATACCACTGCTTCATCCGACGGGACGCCTTTTGCGGCGACTGTATCCGTTTCAGCTATAGTCGCCGAAACGGCACTAGTAGCCACATCGGCTACCATCTCGCTATTAAGCGGCATACCAGCGCTAGTAGCTTTATTAGCTATAGTAGCCGCTTTGGCTACTATGCCAGAGATCTCAGACTTAGCGAACACGGAGCCGTGCTCTCTGTCACTTAGAGGATCTTGGTCACCTTCTGCAACCGTGGGGCCAGAGCGATGAGCGGCAGCAGTACCCTGATCGGCGATAGTATCCTTTTCAGCTACCACGCCGTCAACACGATGCAGGGCTTGATTCTCACTGTCTATAGCTGTTGTGGCCACTATATCCGAACTAGCTACAGTAGCTAAAACAGCTACCAAGCTTTCCCCAGCAGGAGGGGCTTCAATAATCCCATCATCATCGTCGCTAATGCGACTAATAGTAGCTGCCGTAGCTACGGTATCCACATTGGCTATAGTAGCTGATTGAGATACCATTAAGTGGCCACTGGGAAGCCAAGCGTTTACTGACCTAACGGTATCCGATTTGGCTACAGTATCTTTTTTAGCTACTACCTCTTCTCGCACAGACTCTGGGGAGGAGGTACTGCCAGCCCTCCGGCCAATAGTGGCTGTTTCAGATATAGTTGCCGTTTTAGCTACCACATCCTTTTTAGCTACGGTAGCCGCTTTGGCTACCATCTTCTTGGGTGTCTCGGTAGCTGATTTGGCTACTATAGCCTTTTCGGTGACCGTAGTCGATTTAGCGCTGGTACCTTTTTTGGCTACTATTTGCTTCGAGGGGTGAGACGCCACTTTCACATCGTCCCGCGACGAAGCGCCGGCACGCGCCAGGGGCTTTGAGGGCGCAGCATCATGACGAGACTTATTACCCGTAGAGGCGGTCGAGGTGGACTTACTAGCCACAGTCTTCTTGGACTCGACCGTTGACTGAGCCCCTTTACGAGCAGCCGCACCTTTGGCCGGTCGCTCGTCCTGCTCCTCGTCGTCTTCATCACGATCGGACCGAACTAGGTCTTCTCCATCGGCAAGTAGATCATATCCGGAGCTTCTAAACCGCTTCCCCTTACCGGAGCGAAGAAGTTCAGAAATCCCCCTCCGTGCATTAGCCATGCGCCACTACCTCCCTTTTGCGAGAGTGGCTAGAGCTGCCAACCGACTTACGCCGGCCAGCCATCTGGTCCTTCCAGGTTTTGAGATTGAAGACTTCCATCAACAGATTGTTGAAGTCTTCGAGGGCAGCATTCTTACCCTGCTGCGGATTCCAAAGACACTCGTTGGCAGCAATGCTGTTATCGATCTGCTTAGAGACGGTGATATAAGCCTCACACAACATGTCCCGGTACTCGGAAGCCAGCTCGTTGATCACCTCGAAGCCCAGCTTCTGTCTGGCGTCGAACTTGTTGATTACGACATGCAGCTCAGCTTTGGCGCGAAACTTCTTCTGAAGGAGACTCAAATGCTCCAGCGTAAGCTCCAAGCCGTCCAAAGAGAAGCGGTCCGTATTCACAGGCAGAAGGATCTTGTCGGCATAGCAGTGAGCCGCCGATGTCACTCGAGATAGGGAAGGGGGACAGTCGATAAAGATCAGGTCGTAGTCCTTCCGAATCGGCTTGAACATCGACTCGAACAGGTTGCCGATGTTCTCGGTCCCCTGGACAATCGAGACGTCCAAGTTGGCAAGGGTCAGGTTCGCCGGGATGATATGGAGAAAGTCGGTGACCTTCACCACGGTATCCTGAATCTTAACCTTCTTGCCGTTCATGTGCCCGACGTAGACATCGAGGAGCGATGGATCTTTTTTGGGTCGCGAATACACCCCAAAACTAGTGCTCAGGTTGGCCTGTTGATCTAGATCGATCATTAACGTCCGGCAGCCATAGGCACTGGCCCGTGCTGCCAGTCCATGGATCAGTGTCGTCTTACCAACGCCGCCCTTCACAAGGTGGACCACCACCACTCCCGACGGAATGGGAAGCCCCTTCAACTGAGCCACCTGTCTTACACTCGCCGGGTAGATCCGACGTTGCCGTGGATTTGCCATGGTGGATTCAATATGGTGCTCTTTCAGGAGTTTATGGACACCTTGAACCGTGATCCCTAAAGCATCGGCTAGATCCTTAGGCTGAAGAAACAGATCGACGTTCACATCTTCCATAAACTCGCTCCTGCACGCAGTTGATATCTTTCGCATGTTCACTATATATTTTTCAACCTTTCGCATCTGATTGCAAGCTTTAAACAGAAAAAATCTTTAGGGATATCAGGCCCCTCGCGTAACCCTTGTCCCGCGGAACAAGCGCCGCATGACGCCACTCAAGTTGGCAGTGAATATTCAAACAAGGCTCACGAGTAAATGAGGTTCATACCTTTAATATGATCAATTTCTCGAGGTAGACGATGGTAACTAATTTAGAGACTATAGCTGTTTTAGCTATAGTCACTCTTTCTGCATCCAAAAAGAATCACCGCGACTCAAAGTAAGAGCTGATAGCCAATTCAGCTACGGTGCGCACCTTCACCAATCAACCAGATTTTTTTCGCACTCTGTCTCACTTCATTCTCCTCATAACTGAGTGCGCACAAATCAAATTGGTTCTACCCAATGCAAGTACCAGAGTATGTCCTACTATTTCCCATGCGATGAGTTGGTAGCTGTTTTGACTATAGTAGCTAAAAGAGCGACACATCCACTCGTCAACAAACAGTAGCTACATTAGCTACTGTCTCCGCATCAGCTACTACTTTCTCAGCATACTCACTTCTCACGAACCTCAAAAAAACATCGATAAATATCGATGTTTTTAAATATTACGTTAGTAGCTAATTCAGCTATGGTGACAACTTCAGCGCTAGCACTAATTTAGCTATGGTAGCTACTAAAGAGATGATAGCGAAAACAGCGCTAGTGCTTTTTTAGCACTAATATCTGAATCAGTGATAATCACACTTTTAGCTGCTATATCTGATTCAGCTCCTGCAGCTAAATCAGCTCCTATCGCTGTTTTGGCTATCTTTTTACTTTTCTAAAACACGTGCATATTGAAACAGTCGAGAGTTGTTGTGGTCACGTTTAGACCCTTCACACCTAACCGAGGTTTCACGATGCAAGCATCTCCGCTGAAAAAAGGCACGAAAACAGGCTTCACGGCGCTACCCAACGCTGTCATCGACCAGGTACTGGGTGTGAAGCACAGCTGCGACACGTTAGCACTTGCTGTCTATCTTGTCCGCCACCTTGCAGGACAAGCTGGCCAGATCACGCTTACCGGTGAATTCACCCAGGCACGCATGTGTGTGGATCTCGGCTGGGGAGCAACTAACCTCCAGCGTCTCAAAAGAGCTGCGTCACAACTTGCGGCAATCGGGATGCTCAAGACCTCCCTTCGCGACAACAACACTGTCGTCTACGACATCGACGCAAACTTCAGTGTAGCAAGACTAGATGCTCCAAGCGCACCGATGACTCAAAACCACGCTGAAGAAATTCTCCAGGCCTCTCAGGAAAATTTCTCCTCCCCCCTCGAGAGAAAAACTTCAGACCATACGCGTGCACGTATAAGTAAAATAAATATAAATAAATTAAATAAACAAAATCATCTTCGCGACGTATCGGGAGAGTCAACCGATGGGAGGCCAAAAAACGTGCGATCCGACGACGATGATTGGTTGAGTGTTTTTAAACTCTACACCCAACTTTTCAAACAGCCCGTGCCCCAATCACAACGCGCTAGATTTTACGCAGCTGCTAGAGAAAGTGCCTCAACTGTCACAGACATCACAAATCGTTTAAAAGACCTTGCGAGACATCCATTACTGGTAACCGAAGTGTCCTCCATCAACGCTGTCTGGCACTATGCTCACCTGAAAAAGTCCGCGGCAAAGTTTGACGAAAAGGCTAGGGGACTAATCGAAGACATTGCCCGGACCTCGCCTGATCAACAGTCACTCGAAGCTGGCATCAAGCGCATGGTGAAATCGTCGAAAGGGGGACTGATTGATAGCGATCTTTTCTTAGACTATTTTGCATCCGAAGTCGCTAAACATGCACCAGTCCGGGACTTTCAATCAGTGCGTCATTCAGATCAAGCAAGCTCGCCTGAAAGTTATATCCCTGAGGTTCACCCCCGAGTCGCGGATACCGACAGCACTGAGAACTTAGAGACTAGTGACGATACAGAAAGCAAACTTCCCCATTGCCAGGGTCTAACTGCTCCGGAGGGACAGGAGCTGGTAGATCAAATCAAGACAGGAAGCGATTTAAGTCACACGCAGACCCAACCCAAAGCACTGTCAGTCGTCACGGAGAGCCAAAGTAACTCATCACCAAATTTTCAGTCGGCGCTTAATGACCTCAATTCGACCTCGACCAAATCGGCTTTTATAACTCTCCTCCGAGATTTCATCGTTGAAAGCCAGCTAACTGACTCTGAACAAAAAACCTTAGAGACCATGCTGGGTTTGGCGTTGGTGGAAAGTACTCCGCTACAGCTCCTGCTGCGAATGGTGGCGACAAGACTGGATAGGCGTCGTGCAGCCTAAAAATGCTCGCATCCGTAACTAAAAACTATGTGGCATGCCAACATGTTGCTATAAAGAGCGCAGTTAATAAAACTTGAAAATTATAGGCATTTGTTCACGTGTTCGGTGTAAAACAAGCCGAAATGGCCTATTTTTCTTTACGTTGTAAACATTTTTTAGTATACTTCGCAGGTGCTCGGCCATCCCTAGCAAACCCGGAGGCAGTTCATATGAAACTACCGCGTATAAAGCCAACGATGCTGCTAACCTTACTTTCAGCCATTGGTCTCACATCTGCCTGTGGTGACATCAATGATGGCCCTATCAAGCCCTTAGCGACCACCCCGGTGCCAGATATATCTGGCGAGCTAACCAAGCTTGGTCGACTAAAGATTGAAGACTCGTCAGTACTAATGACCACCGGAACAAGCTGTTTCGGTGGCGGCCGTACCAACATGTAAATTTGAATAACCACATGCAAAAGCCTTTAAACGTCATAGTTACTGGGCTTCTACTTGGTTGTCTTCTATCGGTCAGCGCAATCCTTCTAAAGAATCACGAGCGTAAAGGGAGTCTTTCAAAGATGCCAGTCGCAACTTTACGCATGCCAATGGCGATTTCAGATGACCCAAGGGAATCTGATCCAGCACAAATTCTCTTCAATACGACCTGGGGTCATCTTGAAAATTTGGCAAGCCCCTTAGTCGAGTGGTCAGTCGATGGTCAGATACGCGCGGGGGCGGCAAAAACGTTCACCTGGATCGGTGATGAACTTCACCTAGATATGCGTGATGATTATCGCAGCGCAGATGGTATGCCAATTACTGCGGGCGATGCCGCTTTCTCTCTCAAACGACTAATTATGCTAGCGAGAAATACCCACGGTTTTATCGCTGATTTTCTCTGTGGCGATGTGGAGCTTAAGTCTATAGACGACGAATGCAAGGGGATCAGGGTTAGTGGTAATACCCTCATTCTGAAGCCGCTGCGCGGCAAAGACTTTCTGTTGCGTATGCTTACAGCAATGGATTTTGTGGTTCTTTTGAAATCGCAAATTGACCCTGTGTCATTAAAGATTAAATCGTTCAGAAACACCACAGGCCCCTATCGTATCGAGGAAAATTCAGAGGGACACTTGACCTATGTCGCGAATAAAGGCCACTGGCATCATTCCGATAAAATGCCTCTAGAAATCGACTTGATACCATATGACCCAAAGCAGTCAGTAAGGGATGAGAATAACAGACCGGTATTTGAGATTTTTACTGATGACAAGACAGATATAGTCATAAATTTCTCATCTGATCGCCCAGATCTATATAGCGATGCATCAACTCTGGTGCCAAGTGCAAGTTTGGTCCCGACTTTAGATATTGGTCGCCTGATCGCCGTATTCACGCCTAGGGGCCTTAAGGAGCTCAGCGCAACGAGGCGAATAGCCATTGGTAAAGCGATTCGTGATGCAGCACGTTCAGTGATTGTGACCGGAAATAAGATCAATACCCCGGTGGAACAATTTTTTGCTTCATACGGTGATGGATCGCTAAGCGCAGAGCAGTTAAGTCAACTCAGGGGAATTTTCGCGGCAGTTTCACCGGATACTACTGGAGCCGGCGTTAGGATAGCTCTGCCTAAGTCCATGGCACACGTCGCCGAGAAGTTTAAAGCGAGTCTACCCGAGGCAGATTGTCGTGTTGATGCAATTGACTATGTCTTTGGTGAGGCCGATGGTGAGCCCCATGTTTACTTGATTTCAACCGATACCGGGTGGACAGAGGACCTGGGACTGCTGTCTTACTCCGTGAACATGAAGGTATTCTATCCTTCAGATCAAGCAGCAGGTCAAAAATGGGTTCGTGATTATGTTGAAATAACAGATAAAGAAGAGCGTCTAGCTCGCCTCAGGGATTTGCACTTCAAAGCACTATCTGACCCATGGGTAGTCCCTATCGCGAGTCAGGCTTACTACACTTTAGTCCGCTCTCCCTGGCAATACCACGGGCCTAAACTCTTTAACTCAGGTGCATTATGGCATCTACGCCGCCCCTAAGTGCTTGGGCTCTGCAGAAATGCGCAGACCTCGACCTTCAGGCCACTCGGTTGACCTGGGTGGACGAGTGGTGCCCCGCATTGGTCGACTTTATAGTCACCATTAAGGTCAATGGAGAAATTTTTGAAGGTCGAGGCATGGCCGAGACCGAGGACCTGGCTTTCACCAAGGCTGTGGCCGAAGCCCTTGAGCGTGCCATCATGCGGCAGGCAAACGTATATAGCTCCAATGGCCTAGCAGTACATACCACGATCGCTGAAGCGACTGCTGGAGCGAAACGTGAACTAGTCGAGCGGGACGCCTTTTTCTGCCACTGGCTGACACGGACGCCTTTCACAGGCCTGATTGATCCACTAAGCGATATAAAGCTAGGAAACATCGATATCGGTGGCCGTCCCTTAGCGGAAATCGTTGAGCGCATAGCCCGACTAGGCGTCGATCTTAATATTGCGGAAATGGCTGCAGTTAAGCCCTATAAGGCCTATATCTGCGTATCCCGTGGCTCTCGGGCGCCAAGACCCTTTGGAGTCCACATAGGCATGGGTTGTGACCTAGATCCTGCGAGTGCCATAAGACATGCAGTTGTCGAGTGGTTACGGACTACCGTAGCCTGGTGTAGCCCAGGGTATAAGGGACGCCCAGCAATCACTAAGGCTGAATTTGACGCAGCACCCATCAAAGGCCCCTTACATCATGAGCTTCTTGGATTATCACTCGAAAGCTTGGGTAAACTGGATCATCTGCTGGCAACGGAGCCCCTGGCGCCAGAATCTAATCAAACCATTGATATTGACAGTGCCGGTGTCACTATTACGGTGCTCAAAAAGCCAAATCTGATCGCGGATGCCCCGATTGAGAGCGTTCAGGCGTCATCATCGATGCTGCAGGATGCCTTTTTCGGATACCCGACCATAGATAGAGTCAATCTGGCAAGATTAAGGCAGTTCTCTGGACTGGATCTTAAGTTTGAGGAGCTCATGCACGAGCCCCATCCGCTAGGATAGGTGGCTAGCATGAGTCAAAAATGCCAGAGCAGTGCAAGGGGCGCGATTATTCGTTGGGTAGCTTTTACTCAGCTATCGACCCTTATCGTGATTCTGATTGGCTCGTTGGTATTTTCTGCCGTAACGAAGCGCCGGATTTCTGGGCAGGTTGCCACAGACATGCATAATTCGCTTCTGACAGGCGAATACCGCAATGCCATGGTTATAGCCTCGCTCGCGGCAAAAACCGATTTTAGTCGTATCTATTTTACCAAAAAAGATGGCGAGGTAGCTTTCAGTGTTCCAGTGGAGGAGAGTAGGGGACAAAGTCATTTTTTGACGGACGTTATCCGGCAGCCGATAAAGTACGCCCCAGATGGTGGTGAGGTTGCAGGTTATTTGTTTTTTGAGGGGGACCCGTTTGAATTAGTCCCTCAGGGGTTCATCCTGTGGGCGCTGATTACCGTGGTCAGTATCCCGCTTTACGCATCAGCATATCGACGAATTGAAAAACGACATGTCCAAGAGATCGCTGCTCAGAAGAATGAAGCGATCGCACAGCTCTCGCAGAATCTAGCGCACGATCTGAAGAACCCTCTGATAGCCTTTGATTTTGCTGCCAGGTCACAAAGCTGGGACGAGTTCCTGAGGATCCGTGATCAGCTGAATCGCTCTTACGCTACCGTCATGTCAATTATCCATGCAATTGGCAAGGGTGACACCGAGATCACCAAGCCCGAAGACGTAGTGATCGACTTCAACCAAAGTGTGAGTGATATCCGTCAAATTTTTACTGAAGCCCGCACTGCAATCCATTTTGAGGGGCCAGCCTCAATCCGCTGTGTATTCCGACGAAGTCGACATCCGATTCTGGCGCAAGCCGGCAGTGCATTCTGATCATTTCGGCGAAGCCGCTGTCACACTCCCTTTACAAGCCGCAGTAGTACTAGAGCAACGCCTGGGAGTC
>Ga0194132_10007142_pt1 | contig 16855 bp, 13 predicted proteins | sample TA2KigOf80mmetaG_FD_148612 | JGI IMG/M metagenome (GOLD analysis project Ga0194132, IMG submission 148612) | Freshwater microbial communities from Lake Tanganyika, Tanzania - TA2015054 Kigoma Offshore 80m | ecosystem: Environmental > Aquatic > Freshwater > Lake | place: Tanzania: Lake...
TGTCGTACTCGGCACCGTGGACAGCGACCCGCAGCCCGTTCAGTACGGCCTGCCCCCCGTGCTCCAGTCCGGCACCGTGATCAAGGTGTACGTCAAGAACGGCGACGAGATCACCGCGGAGAAGATCGCGTCGGGCCAGCACGCCCTCTACGCCTTCGACGACACCATCCCGCGCGCCAAACTCGACAGCGCGAAGGCCGCCGTCGCTTACGCCAAGACGTTAGAGGAAGGGGCCAAGCAGCTCGAACAGCAGCACAAGGACGCGAAGAAGTTCGCCAAGATCGCCGCGGACGGCGCGAAGGACAAAGTCGATCTGCGGTTCGCGTTCTACACGCTCGTGGACAAGAAACTGGAAGAGAGCTACAAGCGCGACTCGCACCCGCGCGAAACGTGGGCCGAACTGAAGAAGAGCAGTCAGGACCTCTATCAGGCCAACGTCGAGTACCGCGCCGCGCTGGTCGACTGGAACACCGCGAAGGCCAAGCTCGATCAGCTCGAGGCGACCGACCCGACGATCAAAAAGTCCGAAGCCGCGGCCGCAGTGAAGCAGGCGGAAGCGGCGGAGCGCGAGGCGCAGGCCGCGGTCGAGTTGTGCGTGGTGAGGGCCAAAACCCCCGGCATCGTGGAGCAGGTGTCCATCGGGGCCGGGGCGACGCTGGGCGTCAGCACGCGCGCCCCGGCGCTGTGGCTCATCCCCACCGGCGCGCGGGTGATTTGCGCCGAGGTCGAGGCCGAGTTCGCGCACCGCGTGGGCCCGGAACTTCTGGGCAAGACGGTGACCGTCTTCGACCACACCGACGCCAAGTTCACCTACACCGGCGTGGTGAAGCGCGTCGGCACCACGTTCCTCCCGAAGCGCAGCGCCGGCGACAGCTTGCTCGGCAGCGACACCCGCGTCCTCCCCATCGACATCGAAGTGGCCGACTACGCCCCGCAGGGCAAGCCCCCGCTGTTCGTCGGCAAGCGGGTCCGCGTGAGCCTCGGCCAGTGACCGGGGATTTTTGCTCGCAGATTTTTGATTGATGATTGAAGGCGACACGAGCCGGGTGACTCTGGTGAACGGTACAACCCCGCTCGCGATTTGCTGTTCTCAATCGTCAATCACAAATCTGCAATCTTCAATCGTGGCCTGCCGCGCCATCACCCGCGCGGCCAACAGCTCGTTCCCGGTGGCGTTCCGGTTGCTCGCGGCGGCGCAGCGGCGCGCGATGGACGCCCTCTACGCCTACATGCGCGTGACCGACGACCTCGCGGACGAACCCGGCGCGCCGGCCGTGATTCGCGCCAAACTGAGCGCGTGGCGCGCCGGCCTCGTGGCCGCGCTCGCGGGGCAGTTCGCGCACCCCATTCACCCCGCGCTCGTAGCGACCGTGCGTCGCTACGGCGTGCCGCCGCGGTTCCTGTTCGACGCCATCGACGGCATGGAAACCGACCTCGGCCCGGTGCGCATGGCGACCTTCGCGGACCTGTACCCGTACTGCTACCGCGTGGCCTCCGCCGTGGGGCTGGCGTGCGTGCGGGTGTGGGGCACGCGCCCCGGCGTTACCCCGGACGACACCGACCCCGTTGCAGAAGCGGCCGGGATCGCCTTCCAACTCACCAACATCTTGCGCGACCTCGGCGAAGACCTCGCGCGCGACCGCGTGTACCTGCCGGCCGACGAGCTCGAAGCGTTCGGGTGCCCGCCGGACTCGTGGCGCGACCCGGCGCGCGCGGCGCGGTTCCGCGACCTGATGCGGTTTCAGGTCGCCCGCGCCCGCGCGTACTACCGCCGCGGCGCGGCCCTGCTCCCGCTGCTCACCCCGAACGGGCGCGCCATCTTCCACGTCATGAACGGGGCGTACGCGCGCCTGCTCGACGAGATCGAGGCCCGCGACTACGACGTGTTCGCGCGCCGCGTGCGCGTTCCCACGTGGCGCAAGGCCGCCGCCGTCGCGACGGGCTGGCTGCTGAAATGGGGGGTTCTGTAATTGCAGATTGCAGATTGACGATTGTCTTCCTGTAGCCGGCCTCAGTGAGGCCGGTGCTGTACGGCGCGTGTAGCTCCGGCCTCACTGAGGCCGGCTACAGAAGAGAGGGAGCTCCACGCGCACACGCACGAGAACACCGAACGAACAACTCAATGCCTCAATCATCAATCACCAAACGACAATCGGCAATCGTCGTAGGGGGCGGTCTCGCCGGTCTCGCGGCGGCCGTGGGGTTGGCGCAGCACGGCGTGCGCGTCACGGTGCTGGAGTCGCGGAACCGGCTCGGCGGGCGCGCGGGTTCGTTCACCGACCCGGCCAGCGGGCAGATGGTGGACGCGTGCCAGCACGTCAGCATGGGGTGCTGCACGAACCTCGCGCACCTCCTGCGCACGGTCGGCGCGGGGCACCTGCTCGCGCCGCAGCCGAAGCTGTACTTCGTGACGCCCGACCGCCGCACGAGCGTGTTCAAGGCGGACCCGTGGCCCGCGCCGTTCCACCTCGGCCGGGCGCTGTTCGGCGCGCACTACCTTACGCCGCTCGACAAGCTGCGCGTCGCCTACGGGCTGGCCGCGATGCTGTGGGCGCGCCCTGATGCCGACCCGCCGCTGCTCCCGTGGCTTCTCGCGCACCGCCAGAACCGCCGCACGATTGAGCGGTTCTGGGGCGTCGTGCTGACGAGCGCGCTGAACGAGACCGTGGACCGCGTCGGCCTCAAGTACGCGCGGAAGGTGTTCCGCGACGGGTTCGTGCGCCACCGCGACGCCTTCACCGTCCACGTGCCCAGCGTGCCGCTGGGCCGGCTCTACGGCGACGAACTGCGCACGTGGCTGGCGGCGCACGACGTGGAGGTGAGGGAGAACACAGGCGCGCGCCGGTTAGCGGTGTCCCCGGAGGGGAGACACACCGAGGGCGTCGAACTGCGCGACGGCGCGCGCCTCGCGGCCGACTGGTACGTCCTCGCGGTACCGTTCGACCGCGTGGCCGACCTGTTGCCGCCGGAACTGGTCGCACGCGAGCCGTACTTCGCCGCCGCGGGGAACCTCGCGCCGTCGCCCATCACCAGCGTTCACCTGTGGTTCGACCGACCCACGATGGCGCTCCCGCACGCGGTGCTGGTCGATTGCTTGGGGCAGTGGGTGTTCGACCGCGGCGAGGTCGCGCCGGGCGAGTTCTACCTGCAAGTGGTGGTGAGCGCCGCGCGCGACCTGCGCGGCCTCGGGCGCGACGAGATCCGCCAGCGCATCGTGGACGAACTGGGCCGGCTCTTTCCGCCGGTCGCGCGCGCGAAGTTGCTGCGCGCGAAGGTCGTCACGGAGCACAGCGCGACCTTCAGCGCCGTGCCCGGTGTGGACCGCTGGCGCGTGCCGCAGGGGTCGCCGGTGGCGAACCTCGCGCTGGCCGGCGACTGGACGGCGACCGGCTGGCCCGCGACGATGGAAGGGGCCGTCCGCAGCGGGTACCTCGCGGCCGAGGCGCTCCTCGCCCGCGCCGGCGCGCCCGCGCGCTTGGTCCGCCCCGATCTGTAATCCTTGATGGCGTCGCCATGAGCGCGCGAGAGACGTTCACCCTTTAAGGCATGAGCGCGACGGTCGAAGAATCGGCCGACGCGCTCGCGTACACCTTCCGCCCGCTCACGCGCGTCGCGCGGCCGACGGTTCCGTTCAGCTTCGCGCTCGTACTCGTGTTCCTGCCGCTGCTCGTGTTGATGAGCGCGGTCGTCGCGCTGAACCGCGCGGCGAACCGGCCCGACTGGGAACTCGCGCTCTCCGTCGTGCTCGTGCTGCAACTGCTGCTGTGGCTGGTCGCGGGGGCGGTGCAGCTCGCGCTCTTGCTCCGCATGTGGTTCCGGTCGAACGTCACCACGCTGCGGTTCACCCGCACGCACCTGTGGCACGGCCCGATGTGCGTGTGCCCGCTCGAACGGCTCCGCGGCGTGCGGCTGTTCGTGTACCCGTCGGGCGACGCGCGCGAGGCGCACATGAGCTTCGTGATCGGCGACGACGAGCAAACGCACGGCGTGTTCGGGGCGTTCCCGGGGCCGGCGCTGCGGGCCTTCGCACAAGACCTGTCGCACCGCGTCGCGGCGTTCTGTGCGAATCAGGGGCTGATGGCAACGCTTGCGCCGCTGTCCGAGGTGGAGGCGACGGAAGCCGACGCCAACGAGCGAATGCACACGTTGCCCGCGCCGCCGGGCCTGCGTGCCGCGTCGCTCTCGGTCGTCGGCCTCGTCGTGCGCAACCGCGTGATCGGCTCGGTGTGGTGCGTGGTGCTCATCGCGGGGTTGGCCGCCTCTGCCCGCATGGCGGTCGGAGTCGGCCTCAAACCGCAGTACCTCGTCGGGCACGCGATCATGGGCGCGTTTCACGTCATGCTGTTGCTCGCGCACCTGCGCGGCCAGCGCCCCGGCTCGTAACGGCGCGTGGCGACCGCGCCGGCGGGCGACTACAACTGCAAGAACAATTCGAACAGGGGGCCGACGCCCCCCGCTCGCAGCGACCACAGGGGTTCCCTCCCATGCGATACACTCACGCGGCCCTCGCCCTCGTGCTCCTCGGAGTCGGCTCCATGACCGCGGTTTCCGACGAAGGCATGTGGCTCCTCAACGACGCCCCCAAACAGCACCTCAAGGACAAGTACAAGTTCGAGCTGACCGACCCGTGGCTCAAGAACGCCATGCTCGGTTCGGTGCGGCTCAACAGCGGCGGCAGCGGCGGGTTCGTCTCCGCAGAGGGTCTGCTCGTCACGAATCACCACGTCGCCGCCGACGCGCTCCAGAAGCTCAGCAAAGAGGGCCAAGACCTGCTCCGCGACGGCTTCTACGCCGAGAAGCGCGACGCGGAACTGAAGTGCCCGGACCTCGAGATCAACGTGCTGCAAGAGATCGTGGACGTGACCAAAGAGGTGAACGCCGCGGTGAAGCCGGAGATGAAGCCCGCGGAGGCGTTCGCCGCGCGCCGCGCGGTCATGGGCAAGCTCGAAAAGGACTCGCTCGACAAGACCGGGCTGCGGTCCGACGTGGTCACGCTCTACAACGGCGGGCTGTACCACCTGTACAAGTACAAGAAGTACACCGACGTGCGGCTCGTGTTCGCGCCCGAGAAAGCCATCGCCAGTTTCGGCGGCGACGTGGACAACTTCGAGTACCCGCGGATGAACCTCGACGTGGCGTTCTTCCGCGCGTACGAGAACGGCGCGCCCGCGAAGACGCCGAACTTCTTCCGGTGGAGCGACACCGGCCCGGCCGCGGGCGATCTGGTGTTCGTCACCGGGCACCCCGGCACCACCAACCGGCTCGAAACGCTCGCCAAACTGAAGCACCGCCGCGACCTCACGCTGCCGTACACGCTGGCGCGGCTCCGCACGCTCGAAGCGGCGCTCATTCAGTACAGCGAGCAGAGCGGCGAGAAGCGCCGGCAGGCCGCGACCGACCTGCACAGCGCCGCCAACGCGCGCAAGGCGTTCAGCGGGCAGTATCAGGGGCTACTCGACCCGAAGATCATGGCGCAGAAGAAGGCCAGCGAGCGCGCGGTGATCGACGCCGCGGCGCAACTCAAGGCCCGCGCGCTGACGATCCCCGGCCCCACGCCGCCCGGCTGGACCGAAGCGTTCGACAACGCCATGAACGGCCTCGAAGCGGTCGAAGCGGTTCAAGCCAAGCTCCGTGCGTTCGAGAAGCCGTACCTGCTCATCGAAACCGGGCACGCCTTCGCCTCGCCGCTGTTCGGCATCGCCCGGCACTGCGTTCGCGCCGCCGACGAACTACCGAAGAACTCGGCCGACCGGCTGCGCGAGTACCGCGACAGCGCCCTCGATTCGCTCAAGTTCCAACTGTTCAGCCCCGCGCCGATTTATCCCGAACTGGAGCGCGCGAAGCTGACTGTCTCGCTGACGTTCCTCGCGGAGCAACTCGGCGGCGAGCACGAACTGGTGAAGCTCGCGCTCGCGGGCAAGAACCCGGCGGCGCGGGCCGAAGAACTGATCGCCGGCACGAAGCTGTTCGACCCGGCCGAGCGCAAGAAGTTCATCCCCGATCCGGGCGCGCCGGTGCAGGTCGGCATGCGCGCCGTCGACCTGAGCACCGACCCGATGATCGTGCTGGCGCGGACGATTGACGCCGAGGCCCGCAGGCTCCGCGCGCGATACGAGACCGAAGTAGAAGAACCCGAGCGCCAAGCGTACGCGCAGCTCGCCGGCGTGCGGTTCCTCGTGTACGGCAACACGCTCGCCCCGGACGCGACGTTCACGCTGCGGCTCGCGTTCGGCACCGCGCAGGGCTACGAGGTCGGCGGCAAGAACCTGAACTTCCACACCACGTTCGGCGAGGCGTTCGAGAAGCACGCCGAACTTAGCGGCAAGGAGCCGTTCGACCTGCCGAAGCGCTGGCTGGACGGCAAGGACAAACTCGACCTGAAGACGCCGTTCAACTTCGTGAGCACCGCGGACACCATCGGCGGCAACAGCGGCTCGCCCGTGCTGAACCGCGCCGGCGAGTTGATCGGTGTAAATTTCGACCGCAACCGGCACGGGCTGGTGCGCAACTTCGTGTACACCGACGTGCAGGCCCGGCACATCGCGGTTCACTCGAAGTCGGTGCTGGAGGCGCTGCGGAAGCTGTACCCGGCCGCGCCGCTGGTGAAAGAGCTGACGGGGAAGTGATTGTCGTCCTCACGCGGAGCGTGAGGACCGCCGGCGTCGGCGCGACGGGCGGGGCGATCACACCTGCGAACCGCCTACGTCGGTGGTCCTCACGCGGTGCGTGAGGACCACAATCTTCGGACACCTACCGCGCCGCGATGAGGCTGGCGAGGTAGTTCACCGGGTCGTGGCGGGCCTGTGCCGCGTCCGCGAGCGCGGCGAAGTCGTTGGCCTTGCGCGCCAACTCGCTCACCCCGGGGCAGATCAGGTTGCGGTCGTCTTCGGCCAGCAGGAACCGCTTGGCCGCGGCGAGCGCGTCCGCGGGGCGGTTCACCTTGAGCAACAGGTTGATGTAGATTTGCGCCGCGTAAGTCGCGCCCTCGGCGGCCTCGCGCGCGGCCTTCGCCTCGAACCGCGCCAGCCCCTCCGCGACCTTCTCCCCGGCGATCACGTTCAGGTACGCGAGGTAGTCGTCGTAGTTCTCGTCGAACGGGGCGTCGTTGGACCCTTGCAGGTTCGGGGCGAGCTTGCGCCCGTAGGCGCACAGCTCGCGCGCGGCGTTCACGCCCGCGCCCGCGGGCAGGTTCATCACGGCCATTTGCACCACGCTCGACAGGTGCGACGTGTCGATGTGGTAAGCGTCGTCGGCGAACAGCGCCGGGTCGAGTTCGACCATCTCCGCGACGGTGGCGTGCGGCGACAGGCTCGCGCCGCGCCCCGCGAGGTCGGTGCGGATGCGCTCGGAGAGCTGCGCGTGCAGGGCGTGCGCGAGCTTGGTGATGCAGTACTCGCGCAGGTCCGGGTTGCTCGCGAGGTCCGAGCCGCTGACCATTGTGATGGCCGAACAGATGCCGTGGCGGTCGAGGACGAGGTCGAAGCCCTTCTTCGGCAGCAGCCCGTTCTGCCACGCGATCTCGATGACCGGGTACACGTCGTCGTCGGGGCCGGGGGTGAAGGCCTCGAGCGCCTCGCGCACCGGTTCCGGCTCGTTGAGCATCCGGTAGAAGGCCCACGCCTTCGCGTACTCCTTGCGCGCGAGCAAGGTGCCGCCGACCTCGCGCCCGGCGGCGCGGATGGCGTCCTCGTAGGGTTCGTGCGTGTGCGCCGGCAGTTCGCTGGCCGGCCCGGTGGGGAACGGCGACACGCCGAGTTCGACGCGCTTCTTCATGAGCAGCGCGTAGAACAGGTTCTGGAAGTCTTCGGCCGCGCGCAGCTCCGCGATCAACTCATCAATCGCCGCCGCCGGCCCGCGCGCGGCGAGCGCGCCCTTCAGGCGCTCGTACCCCGCGGCATCAAGGGTCGGGGCCGGGGCTTCATCGGGGTCGAACATGCGAGGTGCTCCGCGTGGTGGGGGTGCCGTCAGTGTAGCGGCCCCTCAATGTCCGTCACATGGCGGTACACAGAATGAGTCGGGCCGCTCAAACTTTTGGGGGCGACCCGGTTTCGATCTTCGGTGGGGCTGGCGGGCCGGGCGGTTGCAGTTGAGCCACCGCGACTGCTTTGGCAAAGAGAGACGCCACGAAAGAGGTGAATCCCAATTCGGAATCCGGTTCGACGTAGTCGCCTCTGTCGCTGCCCTGGGAGACAAGAGTAGACAGCAAGCGTCATACAGCCGTTTCCGGACCAAGCGAATGAACAACTGGCGGTATCGCTCCTGATACGAAGCCGCCTTGAACTCCGGTAAGACCTTGAAGTGTGGCTCTCGGACCTTCACGGGTTGCTTGACCGCTGTGACGTCTTCGAGCAACATGAAGAACCCGAGCCAGGGTCGCCCCGACGGTCGGAACGCCCCGTTCTCGTACGTTTCCCAAAGGTCGGTTGCGATGCCGATGGTCTCCTCTGCACGGTTGTTGAAGTTGTTGCCGAACGAACCGACCTGCGACTTGAATTCGATAGCGGCGACCAGTTTCTGATCGGCCACCACGAGCAGATCCCATTTCTTCTCGGCCCGAAACCACCCCGGCAACTCGGTCTTCTCTTGCCAGTAGATGTGGGACCGTTGAAGCCCGGCCTTCTCCAACAGAGCGACAATCAACTCGATGAATCCGTCGAGGTGCTTGCCGCCGGTGACGGCGGCGCGGGTGCCCCGGTCCTTGTCACCCTCCTCCCCACCTTGTGCTTCTGCTTGGCTCCCGCGACAGACCCAGAAGCGCGCGATGGCCTTCTTCAAGCGTTTCTGCAGGTCCTTCGGGAGGTCACTCATTGTGGGGTCTCGGTGCGGAAATCGAGAGTCGTGTTCGAAAACAAATCACTCGTTTTTGCAGTGAGTCGTTTGCGGGCGAACTCGAAATAGGCGGGGTCGATCTCGAACCCGACGCTATTCCGCCCGGTCTGAGCGGCAGCGAGCGCGGTCGTCCCGGTGCCGGCGAACGGATCGAGGATCGTGTCGCCCACGAACGAGAACATGCGGATCAGGCGCGTCGCAACCTCCAACGGGTACGGCGCGGGGTGGTGCCGCGTCGAAGCCCCCGGAACGCCCATCCAGATTTGCTGGAACTGAAGCTCCCCACGAATGGTGGACAGTGGGAAAGCGGTGTAAACTCTGATCACGAGGAGACACACCGATGGCTGGCAAGCGCAAGGTTTACACGCCCGAGTTCAAGCTGGCGGCGGTGAAGATGATCACCGACCAGAAGCTGTCCGTGGCCGAGGTCGCGCGGCGGTTGGGCGTCACCGAGAACCGCCTCCACGAGTGGAAGAAGGCCCTCGCCACCAAGGGGGCCGATGCCTTCCCCGGCTCCGGCCACCTCACGCCCCAGGAGGAGGAGATCCGCAAGCTCCGGGCCGACGTCAAGCGACTGGAGATGGAGCGTGACATCCTAAAAAAAGCCACGGCGTTCTTCGCCGCCCAGACGAACTGATCTTCGCCTGGATCGAGGAACGCAAGACCGAGTGGCCCATCGTGCTGATGTGCCGGGTTCTGGGCGTGTCGCGGTCGGGGTTCTACGCGTGGCGGTCGCGGGAACCCAGTGCTGCCGAGGTCCGACGCGAGGAACTGACCGAGGAGGTGAAGGCGGTTCACGCCCAGGTGAAGGCCCGGTACGGGAGCCCGCGCATCCACGCCGAACTGGTGGCGAAGGGTCACGCGTGCAGCGTGAACTTCGTGGCTCAAGTGATGCAGGAGGCCGGGATCGCCGCGAAAACGACGCGCAAGTTCCGTCAGACGACGGACTCGAACCATTCGATGCCGGTGGCCGAGAACGTGCTGGATCGGGAGTTCGACCCGGACGAGCCGAACACGCGCTGGTGTGCGGACATCACGTACGTCCCGACCCGCGAGGGGTGGCTGTACCTGGCCGCCGTCGAGGACCTGTTCAGCCGCCGAATCGTGGGCTGGTCGATGGATCAGACGATGACCAGTCGGTTGGTGGTGGACGCGTTGGAGATGGCTCTGGTCGGTCGTCTCAAGGGGTCTTCGTCTTCAGGATTGGTGGCGCACTCGGATCGTGGGAGCCAGTACGCGAGCGAGCACTACCAGCGGCGGCTCGCGGAGGAGCGGATCGAATGCAGCATGAGCCGTCGTGGGAACTGCTGGGATAACGCCGCGATGGAGAGCTTCTTCGCGAGCCTGAAGAAGGAGTTGGTTCACGACGAAGATTACGCCACCCGCGACGAGGCGAGGGCGAGCATCTTCGAATACATCGAGGCGTTCTACAACCGGGTCCGACGGCACTCGGCTCTGGGGTACGTCGCCCCAGACGAGTACGAGCGGGCGCATAACCAAACCCACCGCTAAACACTGTCCACTTTTCGTGGGGAACTCCAAACCACGTTTGGTAATGCAGTTCTGGGATGACACTCAAGATACGGGTGGGCAGGTCGGGGGCGCGGTATCCGCCCGGTTTCCTCTGCATCAAGACGAACTCGATGTCGTTTTTGAGGACGGCGTTCGGTTCATACGGTTTCCCCAGAAACGGAGAGCCGTTACCCTCGGCTTCGGTCGCGGCGTTGGCGATCTTGTGCCAGATGATGGGGGCCAAATTGTCGAAGCCAAGAGCTCTGCACCGCTCTTGAATCGAGGCGTGCAACGGAACGACCGTGTGGCGGCCCTTGTTCTGCCGCCGCGACAAGCACACGTCGCCGACAATACAGACGAGTCGCCCGCCCGGAACGAGGGCGGCGAAACAGCCGCGCCAAACTCTGTCCAGCTCGTCGAGGAACTGCTCGTAATCCTCGACATAGCCAAGTTGCCCCTCCGTCCGGTTGTACTCTTTCAGAGTCCAATATGGTGGTGATGTAACCACGAGATGAACACTTTCGGGTGCGAGGGTCAATTCTCGCGAGTCGCGCAGATACAAGCGATGCGTCGTTGGTACTTGACCCAGCGCGCGCTCAATCTCGTCGGTGAACGCCCGATCCTTCGCCAGCCTAGGAATGTCCTTTTGGGGATCGACGAGTTTACGGGCCGTCGCCGGGATGAGAGAGGCGAGATCGAAGGGTTCCGGCATTACCGGACTGGCTACGGGAGGCATGTGGCACCGGAAGTATTGTCCTGTGTCATTCTCGTAAACCATTCTATATCGTCCCTGAACAGGTACTTCCTTGAGGCAACCGCCTGCGTTCAAGAATGGCGTGACTACTCTGAGCCAACCTCGTCACCCCCTCGGGCGCTCCTTTGAGCTTACTCGTACCGGCGGTCAGCGCGATGCACTCACTCTTCGCGCCTTCTCTTCGCCCTCGCGCAGTTCGTAGTACGCGCCGGGTTCGAGGTTGTCCCAACTCTGCGTTCCGCCCCATGACCATTTGACCGTCAGGCGCGTCGGTGTGCCCGCGGTGCCGAGGCCGAAGAGGATGCGGGGGTCGTTCGCACTCAGGTAGCTGCCGCCGCCCTTCGCGAACCGCGTCAGGCGGCCGGCGCTCGTTTCCAGCGTCAGCGTGCTGCCGACCGCGTCGCGGTTGGCACGGCCGATCAGCCGCACGCCGAGCCACTGCGCCGGGGCGTGGCTCTTCACCGCGTTCCGCAGCACAACTGCCGGCGTGTTCGTGTGGCTCACCACGAGGTCGGGCCAGCCGTCGTTGTCGAGGTCGCCGACGGCGAGGCCGCGGCCCAGAGCCGGCTTCTGGAAGTACGGACCCGCGGCGCGGCCGAGGTCGCGGAAGACGCGACGGCCGTTGTCCGACTGGTTCCGCAGGAATAAAAGGCGCTGGCGCACCGGGGCGTCGTGCGGCGGGAACTGCAACACGTGGCCGTGCGCGGCGACGAGGTCTTCCCAGCCGTCGTTGTCCGCGTCGAGGAACGCGGTGCCGAACCCGACCAGCGCGCGGCTCAGGTTGCCGAGGCCGGCGTCTTTGGAGGCGAACCCGAACCGCTCGTTGCCGTCGTTGCGGTACAGCGCGTGCAACTCGGTCTGGAAGTTCGTGACCCACAGCGCCGGCCGCCCGGAGCGGTCGAAGTCGGCCCCGTCCACGCCCATGCTGCCGTTCGGCCGGCCGTTGTCGTCCACCGCGACGCCCGCGCTCAGGCCCTTCTCTTCGAGCCGCCCGTTTCGGTTCACGAACAGGAAGTTGTTGGTGGCGTCGTTGGCGACGTACACGTCGGGCTTGGCGTCGTCGTTGATGTCGATGAGCAGCACGCCGAGGCCGTTGCCCTTCGCGGTGAAGCCGTGCGCCGCCGAGACGTTGCGGAACGCCTTGCCCGCGTCGTTCTTGAACAGCGCGTGAACGAGCGGCTTGAACTTCTCCGGCGGACAGATGTCGCGGCGCACGTCCGTCCGGGCCACGCCCCCGCAGTGCGGGTTGTTGGCGGGCGACCAGTCGCAGTAGTGGCACACGTACAGTTCGGGGAAGCCGTCGCCGTCGAGGTCGCCCCAGCCGGCGCTGGTCGCCCACGAGTCGTCCTTCAGGCCGAGTGCCGCGGTCGCGTCGGCGAACGTGCGGCCCCCCTTCCCGTCCGGTTCGTTGTGGAACAGGGCGATTCGCCCGTAGCCGGTGACGAGCAGGTCGGGCCAGCCGTCGCGGTCGTAGTCGGCCACGGCCGCGCCGTGCGTGTACCACCACTCGACCTTGTCGAGACCGGCGCGCGCCGTGGCGTCCTCGAACCGGAAGTTGCCGAGGTTCTTGAACAGCGTGCACGGCCGGCCCTTGAGTTGGAGCTTGTCGGGGCCGTCGAAGGTGCCGCCGCCGGTGAGGAACACGTCGAGGAGGCCGTCGCCGTCGAAGTCGAGGAGCGCGACCCCGCCGCCGAGCGATTCGAGGATGGTGAACTGTTCGGCCTCGTCGCCGTTGCGGTGTGTGAAGTCGAGTTCGGTTTCGGCGAACCACGGCGGGCCAACGGGTTCCGGTTCCGGCTCCGGGGCCGGCGGGGGCGGCGAGCCGAGCCAGAACGCGACCGCGCACGCGGCGGCAACGAGTGCGCCGACCGCCGCCGCGCGCCAGCGCCGCGCGCGATTGGGTGGGGTGGGGGGTGAGGGCGTACTCACGATCTTGGCCTGTGATGCCGTGCAGTACGTCGAGCCGGATCGGTGCCTCTACCACCAACTGCCCGCGAACCCGGACGAAGACGTGCGCACCAACTTCTACTGTATCACCCGCGATGCCCTCCGTGCAGAACCGGAGCTTGAGTACCCCGTGAAGGAGTCGAACCTTCGCAACCGGGCTTCGTAGACCCAGCGCCGTTGGAACCGACGGACGGGGCAAATCGCCAACAACCGACAGAGGGCCGGGTGGGAATCGAACCCACTACACGCGGGTTAACGGCCCGCTGCTGTGCCATATCAGCTTTCAGCCCAATCAGTACACCGTGCTGGAGTCGAACCAGCTTGCCGGGCTTCGGAAACCCAGCGCCGCACCCTCGGACGGTGCCCACAGTCAGGGTGGCAGGAATCGAACCTGCTTGAACGAGTGCCCAAGACTCGCGGCCGGCCAATGGCCCACACCCTGATACTTGCTCGTCTGCGCGAGCGGCGCGGCGTACGCCCGCCGGTTGGTTACCGCACCGGCGGGCGTACGCCGCGCCGCTCGCCACGTTCTGAACCAGTCCCGGCGGCTGGAGTCGAACCAGCTCCTCCGCGTTTTCAGCGCGGCGCTTCAACCGTGTTAGCTTCACCGAGCGCGAACCGAACCAGTACCTCGCCGGGGGATCGAACCCCGCGTCTGCCGCTTAAAAGGCGGCGGCTTCACCGTTGGAGCACGCGAGGCCCAAGTTCCGGGGGCTGGAATCGAACCAGCGCCCTGCACCTTCAAAGGGTGCCATCCGTACCAGCACGGAATCCCCCGGAGCGACCGAACCCAACCAGTTGCCGGGGCTGGAATCGAACCAGCGCCTTCCACCTTCAGAGGGTGGCATCAGTACCAGCACTGAATCCCCGGCAAGAAGTACCAGCAGCGGTGGTAGGAATCGAACCTACAACATGCGCATTAACAGAGCGCCGCCTTACCATTCGGACCACACCGCTGTGCGAACCGGAGCGCGTGAAAAGACCGTCGGCCGGGCACCTCACGAGGAGACGCCCGGCCGACGGGTGCTGAACCCTGCTCGGTTGAAGCGTCATCCGGTTCGGATGCGATCGCGAATCGGATTGATAAACGGCCGGAACCCGAACGCTTGCCCGCGCGGTTGGCGCGGCTGGCGTTGGGGGTTCGCGGGTCGTTTGATGAAGGCGGTCATGGCGTGTTCTTCTCGGCTCGAAGTTAGGTGGTCACACACATAGACGCGGCGCACACCACTTGGTTCGCGGTGTGCGCCGATTTATTTCGGAATCCTCGCGCCGCCCGCTTACCAGCGCCGGCAGCCGCGGTCCTCGATCACCTCGACCCGGACGCGGTAGCCCCGGTCCTCGAGGCGGCAGGCCACGCGCTCGGCCTCGCGGCGCGTCTCGAACCGGCCCACGCGGTCCCAGTGGTTGCCGTGCCGCACGTAGACCACGTAGTCGTGATCGTGCCGCACGACGGGGCCGGACGGGGGGAAGTACCCGCCGCCGCCGCCCGGACCCAGCGGCCCGCGGCCGGGGTCGTGCGCGCGCGCCGCCGACCCGCCGAACCCGATCGCCACCGCCGCCGCCGCGCCCAGAATCATCTTGCGAAACATCGGAAACTCCCGCCCTGCTTGTGGCGAGACCCTTGAGGGTGCCCGGCGGTTCTATTCGCCCGCCGGTTGCGCTCAAGTAACGCGCTCGACCTGCCGACTTGCGCCCTACGGTTTTCTTGTGGCCCGGTCTTCGACCGCGTATGTTGGGGAAAATGCGATGCCGACTGGCACAACTGGGGAATTGGCGGCCGACGTTCGGGATCAGTCCCGTGGCGACGCGCTCACCCGAACGCCGCTCCCCGCGACCGATCTGAGGCCCCGAATGGCCCGCGCGCCGCTGTACCCGCTGCGGTTCGAACCGATCTTCACCACGAACCTGTGGGGCGGTCGCCGGCTCCCCGCGTTCCTCAACCGTACCGTCGCGCACGCCGACCCCGTGGGCGAGGCGTGGGTGCTGAGTGATGTGGACGGCAGCCTCAGTTGCGTGGCCGACGGCCCGCTCGCCGGCGCGACCCTGCGCGACCTGATGGGCGAACCCGCGCGCGTGATCGGCGGCGCGAAGCCCGCGCAGGGCCGGTTCCCGCTGCTGCTCAAGTTCCTCGACGCGCGCCAAGAACTGTCCGTTCAAGTTCACCCCAACGACGAGCAGGCGGCGAAACTCGGGCCGGGCAAGTTCGGCAAAACGGAAGCGTGGGTCGTCCTCGACCGCGACCCGGCGACCAGCCGCCTCTATTCCGGCTTCGCGCCGGGCGTCACCGCGCCCGACTTCCGCGCCGCGCTCGACGCCAAGACCACGCCGGGCACCCTGCACAGCTTCACCCCCAACGTCGGCGACTGCGTGTTCCTCGAAGCCGGCACCGTTCACGCCATCGGCCAGAACCTGCTGCTGTTCGAAGTGCAGCAAACGAGCGACATCACGTACCGCCTGTACGACTGGGACCGCGTCGACGCGAAGACGAAGCGGCCGCGCGAGCTGCACATCGACAAGGGGTTGGAGTGCGCCGACTTCCGCCGCGGGCCGTGCGCGCCGGTCGGCCCGTGCGTCGAGGTGCGCGCCGGCGTGCGCCGCGAAGGGCTGGTCGCGTGCAACTACTTCACGCTCGAACGGCTCACGAGCGCGGTGCCGTTCCGCGTCGGCGCGGCGAACCAGTGCCGCGCCGTCGTGTGCGTGAAGGGCAGCGGCGAACTCGAATCGCGCGGCGCGCGGTTCGCCTTCCGCACCGGGGACGTGTTCCTGCTCCCGGCGGAAGTGGGCGCGTGCCTCGCGCTGCCGCGCGAGGAGGTGACGCTACTGGAATGCGGGCTACCGGAGTGAAGCCGCTCGCGGCTTCGCAACATCATGCTCATCGACCTGAACGCGGACCTCGGCGAAGGCGCGGGGTTCGACGCCGAACTGATGGCGCTCGTCACCAGCGCCAACGTGTGCTGCGGCCTGCACGCCGGCGGGCCGAGCGACATCGCCCGCACGCTCGTGCTGGCGCAGAAGCACGGCGTCGCGGTGGGCGCGCACCCCGGCTACCACGACCGCGAACACTTCGGCCGGCGCGAACTCGCGCTCACCAATCAGGAACTCGTCGGCCTGTGCGTGTACCAACTCGGCGCGCTGACCGCGATGGCCGCGGTGATGGGCCTCACGGTGCGCTACGTCAAGCCGCACGGCGCGCTGTACAACCAAGCGTGCCGCGACCGCTCCGTCGCCGACCTGCTCGTCGTCGGCCTCGCGCAGTTCGAGTTGCCGCTCGTCGGGTTGCCGGACTCGCAACTCGCCGCGGCGTGCGCGGAGCGGTTGCCGTTCGTGCCCGAAGGCTACGCCGACCGGCGCTACCGGCCCGACGGCTCGCTCGTGCCGCGCTCCGAACCGGATGCGTTCGTCCACGATCCCGACGAAGCCGTGAAACAGGTCGAGTGGCTGATCCGCGAGCGCGGGGTGCGGACGATCTGCGTTCACGGCGACAACCCGGACGCGGTCGCGTTCACGACGGCCGTGCGCGCCGCGCTGCTGGCCCGCGGCTTCACGCTCAAGGCGTTCGCATGAGCCTGCGCGTGCGCGAACCCGGCCTCCAATCTCTGTTGGTCGATCTCGGCCGCGAGCGGAGCCGCGCGCTGGGCGTGCCGGTCGGCGGCGCGGCCGACCGCGCGGCGCTCGCGCTCGGGAACGCGCTCGTCGGCAACGCGCCGGACGCGGTCGCGCTCGAAGCGGCGTTCGCCGGGCCGACGCTCGAAGCGCTGCACCCGACCGCGTGCGTGATCTTCGGCGCGCCGTTCGAGAGTACCGTAAACGGCG
>Ga0194132_10007143_pt1 | contig 16854 bp, 15 predicted proteins | sample TA2KigOf80mmetaG_FD_148612 | JGI IMG/M metagenome (GOLD analysis project Ga0194132, IMG submission 148612) | Freshwater microbial communities from Lake Tanganyika, Tanzania - TA2015054 Kigoma Offshore 80m | ecosystem: Environmental > Aquatic > Freshwater > Lake | place: Tanzania: Lake...
TGGATGATCGCGACGTGCACCGGGCGCAGCAACTGGGTCGGCACGATCCCGTAGGCGGCATAGAGATGGAAGAGCGACGCCGCGACCGCGAGGCCGCCGATCACCCAGGCGAGCCAGCCCTTCAGGCGATGGGTCGCGCCTTCCTCGCGCTCGATGAGCTCGGTCGCGCGCTTCAACGCCGCATCGGCGTCGGCCGGAAGCGCGCCCTCACCAGCGCGCGTCGGTTCGCTCATGCCTGACCCTCCCCTGACCGTGCGTTGCGGCCAAACCCCTTCTTATCGTGGGCCCGGACATGCGAACCCCGTCCCGCGGGCGCGGGACGGGGTCCAGTATTATCGGATAATCGCTCGGGCGGTCAGTTCGTCGCGACACCCCGCTCGGCGAAGAAGCGGAGCGCACCCGGGTGGAACGGCACCGGCGTGTTCGCGACCTTCTGGTTCTTGAGATCGAAGTCCTCAGATTGTTTGTGAACCGCGACCATTTCCGGCTTCCGCTCGATCAGCGTCTTGACGATGTTGTAGGCGACATCGTCCGGCATCTTCGCCGGGGCGACGAGGATGTTCCAAACCGCGGTCGATTGCGTCGCCTTGTCCTGGCCAGGATAGGTCCCGGCGGGAATGACGGCCGCGGAATAGAGCTGGCCGTGTTTCTGGTTCATCGGCGCCGCGAGCTCGGCATGATCGAGGATACGGATCTTGGTGCCCGGGGTCGCCGCAAGGTCGGTCACGGCCGCGGTCGGCAGTCCGCCGACCCAGAAATAGGCGTCGATCTTCTTGTCCTTGATCGCGTTGGTCGACTCCGCGACGCCGAGACGCTCGCGCCGGAGATCCTTGTCGCGGTCGAGCCCGGCGGCTTCGATCACGCGGAACGCCATCACCTCGGTCGCGCTGCCAGGCGAGCCGGTCGAGACGCGCTTGCCCTTGAGATCGCGGAGCGTATTGATGCCGGAACCGTCGACGGTGACGACGTGCATGATGTTGGGATAGAGCACCATGAGCGCGCGGTGCTCGACCGCGGCACCCTTGAACTTGTCCTCGCCCTTGGCCGCATCGAGGCTGGCATCGGCCATCGTGAACGCAATGTCGGCCTTGCCGGCGCCGACGAGCTTCAGGTTGTCGACCGAGCCGCCGGTGACCTCGGCCGTCGCCTGCCAGCCCGGAACGTGCTTGGACAAGAGATTGGCGAGGCCGCCGCCGAGCGGGTAGTAGACGCCACCAGTGCCGCCGGTCGCGATCGAGAGCGTGCGTTTGTCCTGGGCGAGGGTGGGTGTCGCTGCGAATGCGAGTGCGACGACACCGGCGGCGACGGCGCGCAGGGCGGAACTCATGCGAGGCATCGGGCGTCTCCTTCTTGTGGGACTACTCGGACGCGTAAGCGCAACCACGGGGCAGCCCCGGGTACGGCTCGACGGACCGTAATCTATGCGTCATTCGGCTGACGTAAATAGGGGCCGGTGAAGAAAGCCGTCAATCGCTTGCCAAATCCGCGCGCCCGGTGCGACCATGGCCCATGCGCCGTGCCGACCTCGTATTCCTAGCCCTCCTGGTGCCGGTCCCGGCGACCGCGATCGAGCTTCTGCCGGGCGATCCGGATGTCGGGCGAGACCTCGCCGCCCGATGGTGCGCCAATTGCCATGACATCGCGCCCCGGCGGCAGACCTCGCTCCTCGCCGTGGCGCCGGCCTTCCAGAGCATCGCGGAGAAGCCGGGGGCGACCGTCCTGTCGCTCCGGGTCTATCTCCAGTCGCCGCACGGCGACATGCCCGACATCATGCTGTCACCCGACCAGACCGATAACCTGGTGAGCTACATCCTGAGCCTTCGCGGCTCCTGACCCGACCGGAAGCGGCCGCGCTTCCCCCGGCGGACCGCGACGATTCACCCGACCCGTTCACGCTGGGGGGAAGGCATGATCGATCCCGACCACATCCCGTTCGCCTGGGCCCGTCGCGAGCTCAGCTTCACGGCGGCGATCACGCGTGGCCACAAGGGCAAGCGTGCGCGGCTCGTCCAGGAGCTCCTGACGCTCGCCGGGCACGCGGTCGCGATCGATGCGGGCTTCGGCCCGGCGACCGAGGCGGGCGTGCGCGGGTTCCAGAAGGGCGTCGGGCTCGCGCTGACCGGGAGCGTCGATGCGGCGCCCTTCGCCGCCCTGACCGCGCCCCTTCGCCGCGCGCTGACACCGATCGATCGGGGCAAGGCCGGTCTCGGCGCGCTCGTCGTCCGCTATGCCGAGCAGCACGCCGACGAGCACCCGCGCGAGGTCGGCGGCCAGAACGCGGGCCCGTGGGTCCGCCTCTATATGCACGGGAACGAGGGTCCGCCCTGGGCGTGGTGCGGCGGGTTCGTGTCGCTGATCCTCCGCCAGGCCTGCGACACGCTCGGCCTGACGCTGCCGATCGCGCCGAGCTTCAGCTGCTATGCGCTCGCGGTCGATGCCCGCCACCGCGGCATCCTGAAGTCGGGCGCGGCGGTCACCGGCGCGGTGCCGCCCGGGTCGCTGTTCCTCCAGCGCCGCAGCGCGAGCGACTGGGTCCACACCGGGATCGTCGTTACGGCGTCTCCGGCCTCGTTCGCGACGATCGAGGGCAACACCAACGATGCCGGTGATCGCGAAGGCTACGAAGTCTGTCGGCGGATCCGCAGCTATGAGAGCAAGGATTTCGTCGTCTTGCCCGCAGCCTGAGGATGCGCGCCCGCATCGCCGGCGGCCGAGGCTCGATGCCGCCGCCCTTGCCGCCGCCCGCCAATGCGAGGCGCATCACTGCCCCTGTCCCAGAGAGTAGCCGGCCTCGCCGTCGAAGCGGCAGAGGTTCTCGGTCTTGATGAAGTCGATGCCGGCCGATGCCGCCCGGCGCATCAGCTCGACGATCGCTGCGTGGTCGATCGGCCCGTTCATCGTCGTAAACCGGCAGCGCCAGCGGTCGGTGCAGAACGTCTCCGGAATGCCTTCCGGCCACACCTTGACGCCGCGGTTGGTGATCAGGCTGAGCGCGAGCTTGTTGCCGCCGAGCGGGCGCATGATCTCGGCGAGGCGGTCGGGCGTCTCGGGCCGCGCGTGGACGAACACATCGACGCCGACGAGCTCCTTGTGCGCCGGCGCGATCGCCGTCGGCCGCGGCATCGCGAAGCGCACGCCGCCCGCGGCGTAGTCGACCGGCGCGAGCGTGCGCGGCTTCTGGCCGAGGCGCGCGATCACCGCGTCGGCGAACAGCGCCGGGCTTGGCAGCCGTCGCCAGCCGTCGTCCTCGATCCGGTTGGCGAGAAAGCGGCCGGCGCCGCTCACCCCGTCGCGATAGAGAAAGATGAGCCGACCGTCGGCGTCGCGGACCCAGGCCGGGTATGTGGTCCGGGCCTCGTCGCGTCCGGTCATGCCGGCTTCGAGCGCGAGGCTCACGAGATCCTGTGGCCGGCTCATCCGGGCATAGACCAGCGGGCTCGCATGCATGTTGCCGGCGACATGGAGCCGGCGTTCGGCATCGAGCGCGAGAACGATGGCGTTGTGATTGTCCCAACCCTCGAACGTCGAATCGAGCCGTCGATGCGACCAGCGTCGCGCCGCGCGGTCGAACGCCGCGACCGTGAGCGCGCGATCGGCGTCGTAATAGCCGACATAGAGCGTGCGCGCATCGGCGACGGCATCGAACAGGACACCGACGCCGGACTACGCCCGATCGATGCGATGGATCGCCCGGACATTCGGCACGAAGTCCGAATCGCGCGCGAGGACGACGCAATCGAGCGTGCCGGCGCGGCCCTCCGGTAGGATCGAGAGACTTCCGGCGCGGTCGTCGAGATCGATGCGCCCGATGCGCTGCCATGCGCCGGCCGTGGACCCCGGCAGTGCGAGGCGGAGCGCGGTGTCCGGCGCGCGGACGAGGCGGAGCGTGCCGCCCGGCGCAGCGCCCGCGGTGCGGACCCAGAGCGTATAGGGTGCGGCCGCGATCGCGCTCGGGAGCGCGATGCGCTCCGGCGCGTCCGAGGCGATGCAGTGACCGGCGGCGCGCGGGTCGGTCGCGCAGGCGAGCTCCTGGGTAAGCGGGTCGGCCGCAACCGTCTGCCCGAAACGCTGGCCGCATGTCATGCTCGGGGCCTCGCGCGCGCCGCCGTCGGACACGGCGAGGGCGACGACGAGGATGACGATGCCGATGCGCGTCCGCTTCATGCGGCCCGCGCCGGGAGCCGCGCTGTGCGGACGCGGAAAGGACGGGTGCGGCCCGTGGCCAAGGCGGCGTGGCGTTCGGCGAGCGCATCGAGGAGGGCGGCGTGCGCGGCGCCGTCGTCCGCGCGGCCGTCGTCGGCGATCGGGGCGGCGTCGGCCCGCCAGGTCTTGTCCCAGAAATGGACGGCGACGGTCTCCGACGTCACGGCCTCGAGCGCGAACGGCTCGTTCCACGAGAACGGGTAGAAGACGGGTTGCGGCAGGACGGTCACGTCGCTCACCTCGACGCCGCCCGGATCATAGGCCGCAAGCCCGCGCGCGCGAAGGAGCCGCGTCACGAGGCGTGGCGCCGAATGGTTGGCCGGCTCGCTGCCGTCGAAATCGGCGACCAGCCGGCGGAGACAGGTCGCGATGAACCAATGGCCGGGCCGCGCGCCGAACACCGCGTTGTTGACCCAGTCCTTCTCGGGCGCCACCGACTGGAAGCCGAAGAAGCAGCGCCGCGTCCGGAACCGGTCGAGCGCGCCGAGGAGCATCACGTCGGTATCGAGATAGATGCCGCCATAGGCGAGCACCTTGGCGAAGCGGATATAGTTGGACGCATTCGCCCAGTTGCCGGCGGCGAAGCAATGGCGAAGATAGGGCGTATCCGCGACCACGGTCTCGTTGGTCCAGGCGCGGACCTCGTAGCCCGGGTTGGTCTCGCGCCAGGTGTCGATGTTGCGGCGATATTTCTCCGGCAGCTTCCGGTCGCCGACCCAGACAAAGTGGAGGATGCGCGGGATCACCCGGGCTTCCCTCCGGCCGCCCTTCGCGACCGCCTCAACCGGTTGCGGCCCGCGGCTCGGCGGTCGTGCGCGGCGAAACCGCGACCGCCGACGGCGCCGGGGCGTAGTCCTCGAGCGTCCAGCGATAGACGTTGGCGCGCTTCTGGCCCTCGGCCTGTTGGACGTCGGAGGAGGCTATGTCGCTCTCGGTCGTATCCTGGATGATCAGGTTCGGCAGCATCGTGAACGATCGTTCGGCGAAGCTCCTCTTGACGTGGCTCAGCGCGCCGACGTCGAGCGGCAGGTCGAAGAACTGCGCCTGGTGCATAAGCATGGCCATGACGCTCCGGTGGATTCCGGTGGCGTGGCTGCCGACGCTCGAGCCGTTGCAGCGGTAGAGATTGTCCGAGAGCCGGGTGATCCAGTCCTCGCCCCAGTCGTACTGAAGCGCGCCGAGCTGGAGAATCTTCCAGTCGTCCGGCACCTCTTCGACGAAGCGGGCGAACAGCGCGTTGAAGTTGCGGTGGAACAACGCATCGTCGTCGAGAACGAGGATCGATTCGTAGCCTGCGGCGATCGCGTCCTCGAGGATGGCGATATAGGACTTGAGATAGCCCCAGGCGCCCGGCGTGCGGATCGCCTTGCCGTTGATGGTCTTCTCGAGAAAAGCGACGCGCGCGATTCGGCTGTCATAGGTCTGATAGAAGTCCTTCGAGCGCGTGATCGGCTTCAACCCGGCCGGCACGGTGACGACCGGCTTCTGCGAGTAGGCGAGATACTCGTCGACATGGGGCTTCGCCTTGCCGTCGACGGCGCGGAAACGTTCATAGGTGATCCCGAGCGCCGTCATCTGGCGGTCGATCGCGGCGAGCCAGTCGGGTCGGCGGTCGAGGTTGAGGACATAGACGCGGTCGAAGAAGCTGTTGACGGTCTTCCTCGTCCGCGCCGGCTTCGCGGGCGGGATGATCGTGGTGGGCAGCGGAATATAGACACGCGTTTCGTCGCGCATCACGCGGTCGCGCCGCTTGAGCTCCTCCGGGTCCTTGGTCTTCTTGTATTCCGGTCCCCACGGCAGGCTGCACCGGTAGGTCGGCTTGTTCGCCTGGAGCTCGATGTACTGGTTCGAATCGCGCGCGTCGTAGAAATGCGTCGGATCGTTGAGCCCGGCGCGGCAGACGCGGATCGAGTAGTCGATGTGCCACTGGCCGCGGATCGGGAAGTTAATCTCGTCGTTGTAGCCGACCTTCTTGATCACCTCCGGCGTGAAGGTGAAGAGGCAGCCGTCGCACGACCAGACGTCGACGATGGTCTCGCACTTGCTCGAGGCGTCGATGTGGAGCGGCGGCGGGCTGAAGTCGGGCTGCGTCCGGCGGCGCAGATTGACGAACTGCTTGTGGTTGCGGTGGCAGAGATGCGGATAGCCGCTCGCCGCTGCGGCCTCGATGTAGAGCCGATCCCAGCCGCGCTTCAGGAACGAGATGTCATCGTCGATCGTGAACGCGAAGTCGTAGCCGATCGTCTCGCAGAGCTCGATGATCGTGTTGGTCTGGCCGCAGGCATAGCGGCCCTTGTTGCGGATGACGTGGAGCTCGACCTGGAGCTGGAGCTTGTCGAGATAGTCGAGCGTTCCGTCCTCCGAGCCGTCGTCGGCGATCATCAACACCCAGTCGTAATCGGCCGAGCGCGTGGCCATGAACGTGTCGACACACTCGCGGAGATAGTCGAGCCGGTTCCAGGTCGTGATCGACATGACGACCTTCTTGCGCGGCACGCCGGCGACGGTGACGGGCTGGAAGGTGATCGGCCAGTGTGCCTTGGCGACCGCGGACTGGACGAGGCTCGTGTCGAAGGCCGATCCGTCCTTGCCGTGCGAGGCGTCGTAGATGGTGGGCACGCCGCCCTTGACCGTGTTCTGGACCACCCAGTTGCGCGGCCGGGCGATGCAGATCATCGGCATGTGCTGGGTCTGGGCCTGCTCCATCAGCCAGATGTCGGCCATGTTGCGGCACTGGAAGTCGCGCTTCCGGAGCGTCAGGGTGCGCGCGTCGTAGAGGACCGCGCCGGTGCCGAGGACGTGGACCTGATAGTCGACGCTGTTCGCGTGGAGGAAGCGCCGGACGTGGCGGTATTGCTCGTTGTAGTAGCCGGGTATCGGCTGCTTCAGGAGGATGCCGTGCAGCCCGACGATGACCTTGTTGTCGTAGCGCCGGAGCGCCTCGACCATGCGCGGCACGTAGTCGGCGGGATAGAGGAGATCGTCGTCGCAGACGAGCTTGAGCGGATGCTCGGTGTCCTCGCACCAGTGGAACTTGCCGGCGTCGCCGTCATCGCCGTGGGTCGCCGAATGGACGATCTCGACGCGCGGCAGAGCGAGGCCGGCGGGGACGCGCTCATGGCCGTTGAGATAGACCCGCACCCGGTCGACGAAGGGATAGAGGGAGAGGACCGCATCGACCAGCATCGGGTCGCGGCCCGGGACGCTCGCCATCGTGGCGACGATCTTGTCGCCGATCGCCTCGCCGCTCGAGGCCGGCACGTAGAGATCGGCGCGGCCGAGCGCATCGAGGCGGATGGTCTCGAGCCGGCACTCGTCGCCGATGGCCGGATTCTCGACCAGGACACGGAGGATCAGCCGCCTGGTGCGCCCGGTGGTCATGAACACCCGGCTCGCCGTGCCGCTCTCCGCCGTCACGTAGGCGGCCGATGTCAGATGGAGGTCGTTGTCGGGATCGAAGGCCGAAAGATAGATCCGCTTCGCCTCGGCCTTGAAGGTGCCGGTGACCGAGAGCTCGTAATAGGTGTGCGGCGCCACGCTGACGGCGTTGCGCTCGATGCCGGGCGTCGAGCGGTTCTGCTCGATCGTGAACAGACCGAGCGCGCCGAGCTTCACCTTCTGGTGGTAGCGCCAGGCGCCCCAGCCGTCGATGAAGCTGTCCTCGAACACGGGCTCGGGGCGCGTCGGGACGCGGCGGAAGGGCGTCACGCTCGCCTCTCTCGGTGCCGCCGCCGCGGCATGGGTCTTCACATCGAGCGCGATCAGCGCCTGCAGGCTCGCGGCGATGCCGCGCATGTCCTTCTGCAGCGTCGTGATCTCGGCGCCGAGCGCATCGAGGCGGGCGGCGAGCCGGTCCTCTGTCGCGTGCTGGTCGCGCCGCGCCTCCTGCAGGCGCTGCATGAGCTGCGCGAACGCATCGCTCGCGGCCAGGACCGTGGCCGGCTGCGACTCTGGCGCCGGCACCGCCGCCGGCACCGCTGGGGCCGGGGCGTCCTCGGGCAGGCTCTTGATCGTGCCGCCTTCGCGGAACAGCGCAAAGTCGATGTCGGTGATGTCGACCCGCGCCGCGGCGCGGAAATCGGCGCGCCAGGTGAACTCGGCGAGCGTCCGCTCGTCCATCCCGACGCGCACCTTGTTGTGGGGCGCGAGATCGACGCGGATGAGGAAGGGGAGGCCCTTGGGGAAGGCGACATTGGCCGTCGCGAGCTCCGCGCCCCACTGGCCGGACAGGTTCTCGTTGACCACGAGCGCGGCCTGGTCGATCCGGAACGACAGATGGAGGAGGTTTCCGCCGGTTTCGTCCAGGAAGTTAAGGGTAAATATTCCGAATTGAGGACAAACACCGCGGAAATATAGGCTCTGCGGCAGTGCCATCAGATCCTTGAACGCGTACGTACTGATCATCGGAATGACCCCCTAACGAACCCCGCGATACAAGTGCCCCAAGCGCGTTAATCTCCACTTAGAGGCTCGAATATTCCGGCATGCCGTCGGGTCAAGGGGCGTGCGGTCGGCGGGCGATGACGGCGGGCGAAATCGTGCTATCTCAACGAGCGTCGAATGATGGGGGAGTGCCATGGCCTTCTTTTCGCTCAAGAAGCTCGGTCTGCCGACGCCCGCCGAGGCGCTGCCCGGCCGCGCGACGCCGATGCGGGTGCCGGCGAAGCACTTCGTCAACGGCAATCCCCTGCGACCGCCGTTTGCGGACGGTCTCGAGCGGGTGATGGTCGGCATGGGCTGCTTCTGGGGGGCGGAGCGCATGTTCTGGACCGCGCCCGGCGTCCATTCGACCGCGGTCGGATATGCCGCCGGTCTGACGCCGAACCCGACCTATGAGGAGGTGTGCTCCGGCATGACCGGCCATAACGAGGTCGTCTTGGTCGTGTTCGACCCGGCGCGGACCTCCTTCGCGGCGATGCTCAAGATCTTCTGGGAGGGCCACGATCCGACCCAGGGCATGCGCCAGGGCAACGATGTCGGCACGCAGTACCGCTCCGGCGTCTATGTCTATTCGGACGCCCAGCGCACGGCTGCAATCGAGAGCCGCGACATGTACCAGGCGCTTCTCCTGAAGGACGGCTTCGGCGCGATCACGACCGAGATCCTCGATGCGCCCGAGTTCTATTACGCCGAGGACTACCATCAGCAATATCTCGCCAAGAACCCGGGCGGCTATTGCGGTCACGGCGGCACGGGCGTGCGCTGCCCGATCGGCGTCGTCGCCGCCGCGAAGTAGCGCCCATGGCGGCGGCGCCGGCGTCGCGCGCGCGCCGGGCTTCGCGCCTGGGTCGTGCTCGGCGCGTTCGTGTTCGTCTGCTTCGCGGTCTCGGCGATCGGCGGCGCGATTACCGCGACCTCGGTCGGCACCTGGTACCAGGGCCTCGCCAAGCCGTCATACAACCCGCCCGACTGGGTGTTCTCGCCGGTCTGGACGATCCTCTATGCGCTGATGGCCTTCGCCGCCTGGCGGGTGTGGCACGCCGTCGGATGGTCGGCGGCGGCGGGCGCGCTCGTCCTCTTCATCGTCCAGCTCGGCCTCAATCTCGCCTGGTCGGCGCTCTTCTTCGGTCATCGCGCGATCGGTGCCGCGCTCGTCGAGATCGTGGTGCTGTGGATCGCGATCGCCGCGACCATGGTGGTGTTCTTCCGCCACGACCGGATCGCGGGCTGGATGATCGTTCCCTATCTCCTCTGGGTTTCGTTCGCGCTCCTCCTCAATCTCGCGATCTGGCGGCTCAACTGAGCCTCAGCGATCGGCGGTCGCCGCGCTCTCGTGCCAGCGTCTGAGCAGCCGGCGCGCGAGGAGGCCGAGCGCCGCGTGGATCACGACGCCGGCGAGCGTCAGGAGGAAGAGTGCTGCGAACATGCGCGGGATCTGGAGCCGATAGCCGGCCTCGAGGATGCGGAAGGCGAGCCCGCTCTCGTTGCCGCCGGAGCCGGCGACGAACTCGGCGACGACCGCGCCGATCAGCGCGAGCCCGCCCGAGATGCGGACACCCTCGAGGAAATAGGGGAGCGCCGTCGGCAGGCGGAGATGGACGAGCATCTGCCAGCGCGACGCTCCGTAGAGCCGGAACAGCTCGCCCAGTCCGCGGTCGGCGCTGTTGAGCCCGAGCGTCGTGTTGGCGACGATCGGAAAGAACGCGACGATCCAGGCGCAGATCAGGAGCGACAGGAAGAGATCGTCGGACCAGATGATGATGAGCGGCGCGATCGAGACGATCGGCGTCACCTGGAGCATCACGAGATAGGGATAGAACGAGCGCTCGATCAGCGGTGACTGGGCGAGGGCGACCGCGATCGCGAGCCCGAGGAGCGTCGCGGCCGTGAGCGCGATGAAGGTCGTCCTGAGCGTCACCCAGAGCGCGGCGAGGAGGCTCGGCCCGTCGGTCCAGAGCGTCGCCACGACGCGGATCGGGCTCGGCAGGATATAAGGCGGGATCTCGTTGACGCGGACGACCGCCTCCCAGCCGGAGAGGAACACGATCGCGACGACGACGGGCGCGATCCAGCCGGCGGCGCGCCCGCCTCTCATGCCGCCATCGCCGCGGCGAGCCTGTCGCTCACGCGCTTGCACATCGCACCGAACTCTGGGCTCGTGCGAAGCGCCGCGCTCCGCGGTTGCGCGAGCTCGACCGGAAGCTCGGCGACGATCCGGCCCGGGCGCGGCGACATCACGACGATCCGGCTCGACAGGAAAACGGACTCGAACACGCTATGGGTCACGAACACGGCCGTCCAGCGGTGCGCGTGCCAGAGCCGCATCAGATCGTCGTTGAGCTTGAAGCGCGTGATCTCGTCGAGCGCGGCGAACGGCTCGTCGAGGAGAAGAAGGCGCGGCCTCGTCACGAGCGCGCGCGCGATCGAGACGCGCATCCGCATGCCGCCCGAGAGCTCGCGCGGAAGCGCCGCGGCAAAGCCCTCGAGACCGACGAGCGCGAGCGCCTCGGCGATGCGCAGAGCCGCCTCGCTGCGCGAGACGCCCGCGAGGCGGAGCGGCAGCCACACATTGTCGAAGACGCTCGCCCAGGGAAGGAGCGTCGCCTCCTGGAAGACGAAGCCGATGCCGCCGTGGCGTTCGCGCTCGACATGCCAGCGGACCGCGCCGGCGGAGGGCGAGGCGAGGCCGGCGACGAGGCGAAGGAGGGTCGACTTACCGCAGCCCGACGGGCCCACGAGGCTGACGAACGCGCCGTCCTCGATCGCGAGATCGATCGGCTCGAGCGCACGGGTGCCGTTGTCGAAGGTCTTGGCGACGCCCTCGATGGAGAGAAGACGTCCCATCGCGCGCATCAGCGCTTAAGCGACATGCCGACCTTCTTGTTGACGAAGTCGAGCGTGTAGCCGGTGCGCCAGTCGAGGGTCTGCGGGTAGAGACCCTGGGCCGCCATCACGGCATGGAAGTCGCGCCAGCGCGCCTCGCTCATGGCGCCGACGCCCATCGTCTCGGCGTCGCCCGAATCGACGATGCCGCGGTCCTTCATGCGCGCGATGCCGTAGGCGATCAGCGCGTCGGTCATCTCGGGGTTGTCCTTCTTGATGAGGGCGTTGCCGGGTGACGGATCGCGGTAGAGATAGCTGTACCAGCCTTCGATCGAGGCATCGACGAAACGCTGCACGAGGTCGCGGCGCTCGCGCACCAGACGCTGCGAGGTCTGGATGATCGCGCCATAGCCGGAGAACCCGGCATCGGCGAGGAGATGCACCACCGGCTTGACGCCGCCCTGGGATTCGATGGTGAACGGCTCGCTGCCGAGATAGCCCTGCTGGATCGCCGCCTTGTTGGCGAGGAACGGCGCGACCGAGAAGGTGTAGGGGCGGATCTGATCGTCGGCGTAGCCGAACTTCGCCTTGAGGAACAGCCACCAGCTCACGCGCGCATCGGAGCCGATCATGATCGGCTTGCCCTTGAGCGCGGCGAGCGTGTCGTGGCCCTGGCCGGGATGGGCGATGAGCACGGTCGGGTCCTTCTGGAACAGCGCCGCGACCGCGACCATCGGGATGGTCTCCTTCACGTAGTTGAGCACGATGAAGGAGTTCGACGACATGTTGAAGTCGAGCCGGCCGGCGGCGAGGAGCTGGGCGTGGTTGACCTGCGGTCCGCCCGGACGGAGCGTCACCTCGAGCCCGTGGCGGGCATAGATGCCGGCGGCGAGCGCCTGATAGAAGCCGCCGTGCTCGGCCTGCGCCTTCCAGTCGGTGCCGAACGACACCTTGTCCTGGGCGAGCGCGGGCGACGACGCGGCGAGAAGCGCGGCGACCACGAGACTCGAACGGCTCCGGGCGAAATTCATCTCAGGACCTCGTCGTCGGAGAAATGGGGCGCTATCGGACAGGATGTGGGCGCCGCGCGCAAGCCTCTCGGCTATCACCGCACCGCGCGCCGGCGGCGGTGGCTCATTGCGGATTTGTGCCGCGCCGGATCAGCTCGAGGAGACGATGTGGGCGCACCGGATATTCCCCGAGACGTACGCCGAACGGGCGGAGCGCATCCTCGATCGCCGACACGATCGCGGCGGCGGCGGGCAGGGTGCCGCACTCGCCGATGCCCTTGACGCCGAGCGGATTGAGCGGCGAGGGCGATTCATGGTGGATCACGGTGAAGCGCGGGATCTCAGGCGCGGTCGGCATCAGATATTCGGCGAGCGTCGTCGTCAGCGGTTGCGCGCCCTGGTCGTAGCCCATCCACTCGAACAGCGCGTTGCCGATTCCGTGCGCGGCGCCGCCGTGGAGCTGGCCGTCCGCCGTCATCGGGTTCACCAGCCGCCCGCTGTCGCTCACCAGGACATAGTTGACGAAGTGGACCTGCCCGGTCTCGACATCGACCTCGAGCTCGACGGCGTGGCATCCGTTCGAGTAGGCGAGGGACTCGGGCGCGAAATTCTGGTTCGATTCGAGCCCGGCCTCGACGCCCTTGGGGATCGAATAGCCCGGCATCCCGGTCGCGACGAGCGCGACGTCGCGGAGGCTGACCGACATGTCGGCGACGCCCTTGACGCGCACCTCGCCGTCGCGGAGCTCGAGGTCGGACTCCGCCGCCTCGAGGAGATTGGCGGCGACCTTGAGGACCTTGGCCCGCACCTCGCCGGCGGCGATGTGCACCGACGAGCCGGCCGTCACCGTCTGTCGGCTCGCGAAACCGCCGAGCCCGAGCGGGATCGTCGCGGTATCGCCGGCGACCACCTCGATGTCGTCGACGGCGACGCCGAGCTGATCGGCGGTGATCTGGGCGAGGATGGTCTTGAGCCCCTGGCCCATCGCGAGCGCGCCGGTATAGACGCTCACCTTGCCCGACCGGCCGATCCGCACCGTGCCCGATTCATAAGGTCCGCGGCCGGTTCCCTTGATGCCGTGCGCGAGACCGAGACCGATATAGCGACCGGCCTTTCGGGCGCTCTCCTGCCGAGCTCGAAAGCTCGCAAAATCAATGCCGTCGAGCGCTTTGTTCTGGCACAACGGGAAATCGCCGCTGTCATACTCGACCGGCGTCTTGGCGCGTGTCAGGAGCGGCGTGCGGTAGGGCATGCGCTCGGCCGGGACGAGATTGCGCCGACGCACCTCGATGCGATCGAGCCCGAGCCCGTCGGCGACCGCATCGAGCATCCGCTCCATCGCGAAGCAGCCCTCGGGATAGCCGGCGCCGCGCACGGGCGCGACCGGCACCCGGTTGGTCTCGACCACCTGGACATGGAGCCGGTAGGCCGGCAGCACATAGACCGACGGGACGACGGTCGAGGCGTTGTAGGGAAGATTGATCCCCTGCGGGGTATAGGCACCCTGATCGTGGATCATCCGGCCGCGCGCACCGAGGAGGCGGCCATCCGGGTCGGCGGCGACCTCCATCTCCCACACCTGGTCGCGCTCCTGGATCGCCGCGAGGAAGTGCTCGCGCCGGTCCTCGATCCATTTGATCGGCCGGCCGATCATCCGGGTTGCGGTGGCGAGGGCGGCCTCCTCGGCGTAGAGGATGAACTTGCAGCCGAAGCCGCCGCCGACATCGGGCGCGACCACCCGGATGCGGTTCTCGTCGAGATTGAGAAGCTCGCCCAGGAACGACCTGATCTCGTGCGACTGCTGCGTCGAATCCCACAGCGTCAGCCGGTCGTCGGCCGCCTCGTAGCGCGCGACGACGCCGCGGCCCTCGATTGGGTGGGCGACGCCGCGGTGCTGATTGAGCTTCACCGCGAAAACGTGCGCCGCCTTCGCGAAGGCCCCGGCGACATCGCCGTATTCCTGGTTGAACTCGGTGAGCACGTTGGACTTCATCGCGAGCCGCGCGCGCGGCGCGCCGGGCGCCACCGCCGCGCGGCAGTCGGGGACGGCGGGGAGCGGCTCGTAGTCGACCGCGATCGCGGCCGCCGCGTCCTCGGCGCGGTAGCGGCTGTCCGCGATCACGAGGGCGACCGGCTCGCCGACATAGACGACCTCGTCCTTGGCGAGGACATAGGGCGTGATCCCGTCCGGCAGCGCTCGGGTGCGGAAGCCGAGCGGCAGGCGCTCCTCGGTGAGATGGGGTGCGAGATCGGCGATGGTGAGAACAGCGTGGACGCCGGGCATCGCCTTGGCGGTCGCGGTATCGATCCCGATCAGGCGTGCGTGTGCGTGCGGGCTCCGGAGGAATGCCGCGTGCACCATGTCGGGCAGGTGGATGTCGTCGACATAGCGGCCACGACCGGTGACGAGCGGTGGATCCTCGATCCGCCGGACGCGCGAGCCGAACCAGGTCCCGGTCATCGAAACACCTTCCTGCGCTGCGGGGCTGAGCCGGCCGGCCCACCCGGATCTGCGCTTATCGCCCGTGCCGGGCGCACGGTCAATCGGTGCGGCTCCGGGCCGTTCATGCTCTAATGTGCGCCGCCGAGTGCGGACGAGGGAGCCATGCGGAGTGCCGGAGCCGTGGCCGTGGCGATGCTCGCCGCGACCTGTTGGATCGCGCCGTCGCCGATTGCGATCGCGGCCGACGAGCGCGCCGCGACCACCGCGCCCGATGCCGCCGTCCGGTCGCTCGAGCTCCGCCGCTATTTCAGCCAGTGGCTCGCATCCTGCCGCGACGACGGCTCGGGCTTCTGCAATATCGCCGCATTCGTCTGCGACCCGCGGAGCGCCGCCAACCGGCACGCGTTCGAGTTGCGCATCGTCCGCCCGCAACCCGGTGCCGACCCCGAGATCGTGCTGATCCCGGTGTTCGACTATGTCGCGCCCGGCGCATCGATCACGGTCCGGATCGATCAGGATCAGCCCGTCGTGCTCCGACACGAGGTCGGCTACCGTCCGGTCAGCACGCTCAACGACTACACCGTCGTCGACCGCGCCGTGGTCGACAGGCTCCTCGCGCGCATGCGTGCGGGTCGGGCGATCCGGTTCAGCTATCGGAGCGCCGATGGGCGGGCGGTCGACGCCCGCTTCGGTCTCGACGGGTTCACCGCCGCGCTCGGCCATGTCGAGCGACTGCAATCCCGTCTCCGGCGCGATCCGGCCCCGGGGGTCGGCCTCGCCGCCGCCCCGACTTTGCCGACCGCGCTCCTCTGCAGCGGCAACGAGCCGGTCTGGCGTCTCGATATCGATGCCGGCGAGGCGCGCTATTCGACGCCGCTCGGCGAATCGGGGCGGACGGAGGTGCGGCTCCGCGGCAGCTATCGCTGGCTCGACTATCTCAAGGTCAAGCTGTTCGTGTGGCGCGGCCGCATCCCGACCCCGGGGTCGACTGATCTCGTCGCGTTCATCACCGAGGAGCGCTGCGCCGACACGATGGTCGACCGCAGCGAGCCCTTCACCGCGCGCCTCTCGCTGCCGGATGCAGCCGTGCGGCTCGGCTGCTGCCGGCCGGCGACCGCGGAGGGTGGCGAGGAGCCGCGCCCACGACCGTGACGGGGCTTGGCGGACGGTTCGCTGCGTCCCTATATTCAAGCTCGGGCCGGTGAGTGGCAGGGCGTGGGAGAGTGCCATGGGCGACCGACACGACGGACGCACGACGCGGCGGGGGTTCCTCGGCTTCTCGGCCGCGCTCGGCGCTGGCCTCCCCTTCGCGGCGCACGCGCTTTCGATCGAGGAGGCGCCTGCGGCGATCGACGAGATTCTGACCGCCGCCTGCCTCGCCCGCTCGCACCACGCGCAGATCCGCGCCGCACTGATCGCCGAGCTCGACCGCCGGGGGTTCCCACCGGCGGAGGCCGAAGCCATCGTCGGCACGATGGACTGTCCGCAATGCGGCTGCCGCATCGGGCTCGCGCGCGACGACATCACGACCGATCTCGACAGGCTCTGATCAGCGCTCAATCCGAAAGACGGAACACGATCGGCACGTCGACCGTGCCGTCGACCGCGACGCCGTCGATGGTCGCGGGCGTGAACCGCCACCCCGCGACCGCGCGCCGCGCCGCCTCGTCGAGCATCGCGTGGCGGCTCGATCCGATCACGGTCACGCTTCGCGCGCGGCCGGTGGCATCGACCATCGCGCGGAGCAGCACCCGACCCTCGATGCCACGCTCGCGCGCCGTCTCGGGATAATCCGGCGGCGCATTGCCCTGCGCCGCGATCCCGACGCGGGTGGGGACGCGGAGCGCGGCGAGGCGTCCGTCGGCCGCCGCGCCCGGCGCGGCAGCGGTCGCGGCCTCGCCGATCGTCGCGTCCGCGGGCGTGTCTGCTGACGTT
>Ga0194132_10007145_pt1 | contig 16848 bp, 12 predicted proteins | sample TA2KigOf80mmetaG_FD_148612 | JGI IMG/M metagenome (GOLD analysis project Ga0194132, IMG submission 148612) | Freshwater microbial communities from Lake Tanganyika, Tanzania - TA2015054 Kigoma Offshore 80m | ecosystem: Environmental > Aquatic > Freshwater > Lake | place: Tanzania: Lake...
CGAGGTATTGACAATCGCGCGGAGAAGGTGTAAGGTGAAGATCGAGCCGCACCCGCCCTTGATAAGTGTCAAGCAAGAATCCAGGCTAAAGTGTCAAGGATGTGTCCGGTCGCGCAGTTTCAACTGCCTGATCTAGATTCATAGGATTCGTTTTTGGACACTTTAGCGCAAAAGGAGAAACAATCGATGCAACAGACTCTCCGCCTTTCGGCAAAGCCCCTCCTGATCTGTCTGGCCTCCGCTGCCTGCCTGTGGGGGCAGTCGACTTCGGGTAACTTCGTAGGCACGGTCACCGACTCTTCCGGCAGTTCCGTACCTGGGGCCAAGGTTAGCATCACCCGGCAGGAAACGGGCCTGATCCGTACCGCCACCAGCGATTCCGATGGGAACTACGAGTTCCGGATCGTCGAAGCAGGCACCTACACGGTCGCCGTGGAAGCAACAGGATTCAAAAAGTACAGCAACCAGGAACTGGTGTTGTTCGCCCGGCAGACCCGCCGCGTGGACGCCAAGCTCGAGATCGGCGCCGTTACGGAAAACGTGGTTGTGACCTCGGAGGCGCCTGTCATCAACACCGAGAGCGCGCAGGTGAGCGAAACGCGGACGTCTAAGCTGTTGACGGAGGGGCCGCAAGGCACGCCGATCATGTCGCGGTTCGGATTGAACACGGCGCAGTGGTCGCTGACGATCCGCTCCGGCACCTCTCCCGAGGGCAACTACAAGTCCATGGGCTCGCGGCCGACCATGGCGGAGACCGCCGTCGACGGCAACGCCGTGGAAGCGGCTTGGGTCGGCCCGCCCACCGAGGCGGTGGCAGAGGAAAAGAACGTCGTCCTCAACGCGTCAGCCGAGCAGCGGGCGCCGGTAGTAGTGGATGCGGTCACCAAACAAGGAACCAATAGCCTGCATGGAGCGTTCACCGGCAGTTTGACCCACGCCGCTTTGAACGCGCTTGCCGCTGGCCCTCCTGGCCGAAAGCGCGGCGCCTCGGTGCCCCGCAAGGTCTACAACATCACCGGGGGCGGGCCGGTATACATTCCCAAGATCTACGACGGCAGAAACAAGACCTTCTGGTTCATCTCCGCGGAGCGGAATCCCCGCACCGATACGAACTACTTCCTGACTCAGTACATCGACGCCGCTTCGGTACCGACCGCCGCGATGCGCAACGGGGACTTCTCCCGCTACCTGGCGAAGACGAAGCCCAACCTCCAGTTGATGAACCCGCTGTCGGGCTTGCCGTTTTCCGGCAACGTAATTCCGCGCGCCAATTGGAACCCCGCCGCAGTGAAGGCCGTGGACCAGTTTTACCCCGCGCCAAACGTCTCCCAGGTGAATGACTCCGATCTGCCCTTCCGCAACCTCGAGTACAAATACAACGAGATAGGTACCTTCAGCCAGTGGTTCTGGCGCGTGGATCAGAAAGTCACGAACAAGAACACCGCGGGGTTCTCTTACACTTCGCGGCCTTTGATCGAAACCGGTCAACACGCCGGATGGTGGGGGCTGTTGCCGACAACGGGCCGTTACTACGCGGATCGCCGCGCCTGGGACTACGCCTGGCGTGACACGCATGTCTTCTCGCCCGCCGTCGTCAACGAGTTCAAGTTGGGTTGGTACCGGGCCCGGAACTTGCTTGGGGGAACGCAACCGGCGTCGACCGTCATCGACGGGCTCGGCATCGACCTCGGCGCCGACGCGGCCCGGCGCAAGGCGCTCAACGTGATTCCGTCGATCGCGATCACCGGGTACGACAAAATCGGCGGACTGTATGGCCAGACGGACGAGACCTACAACTGGTGGAACTTCCGCAACAACCTGAGTTGGAATAAAGGAGCGCACACGCTCAAGTTCGGCTACGACCACCGGTTCAAGCACTTCGACGCCGACAACGTTTCCCTGGACGCGGCGGGCAACTGGAACTTCACGGGACGGTTCACCGGCGATGCGTTCGCGGATTTCGTGCTCGGTCTGCCGGAACAAACCATCCGGTTCACGCCGCGCCCGATTCTCAAGGGCAGGTACAACGAGTTCGGGTTCTTCGCGCAAGACGACTTCAAGGTCAACCGGAGCCTTACCCTGAACCTGGGGCTCCGCCTGGACCGGATCAGTCCGCGCACCGACGCCAGCAATGCCCACTACAACTTCAACCCGGCCAGCGGCGCTCTCGTGTTGCCGAACGACGCTGCCAGGAGGCAGGTGAACCCGGCCTTCCCTGCTTCCATTCCCATCGAAACGGCTTCGCAAGCGCGCTACCCCGATAAGCTGACGTCTGGATGGTTCGCGTTCACGCCGCGGTTCGGTTTGGCGTGGCGTCCAGGAGCCCGCAACACGCGGGTGTTCCGCGTTGGATATGGGGTGTTCGCGGTGGATGCTGGCTTCCAGAGCAACAACTTCGCCTTCCTGCAGGGCGGCGGTCCTTTTGCCCTGAGCGAGACGTTCATCAACAGCATCACTGGAAGCACTCCCCTGGTAACGCTGGACAAGCCGTTTCCCTCGGTCTCCGGCCGCGTGCCGGCGACCTTCAACATCGCCGGCGTGAATCCGAACCTCCGCACTCCCTACATGCAGCAATGGAACGTCTCCGTGGAACAGCAGATCGGAACGTGGGGATTGCGAGCGTCCTACGTGGGAGCCAAATCCACGCAACTGACCTATACGCGCAACATCAACCGGCCGGCTCCGAGCCTCATTCCGTTCACGACGGACCGGCTCCTCTACCGGGGCTTCAACAACATCACGTGGTTCGATTCCGGCGCCAACTCCCGCTACCACTCGGCCCAGTTTCAATTCACGCACCAGTTCCGCGGCGGGCTGTTCGTGGACGGGTTGTTCATGTGGGCGAACGAAATCGCCGACCTGGCTGACGGCGGCGGACCGGGCGTTGGGATCGAGAACCCGTATAACCGTTCGCGCGATCGCGCCAAGGCCTTCATCGACTCAGTGGACTTCCGCACGAACTTCATTTATCAACTTCCCTTCGGCCGGAAGCGGAAGTTCGCGGCCAATACCAACCGGTTCGTAAACGGGATCATCGGCGAATGGGAGGTCTCCGGGATCGTCGACGCACGCAACGGCCGACCGGAGACGGTGATTTTCGCCGGCCGCGACCCCTCCAACACTGGCACGTTCGGAGGGCGCGCCAGCCTGGCGAGCCCAGGCTGCAACACCCGTCCCGGGCAGGGCCGGTTCGACCGCGTGCCCTACCTTAACATCAACTGCTTTGCGTTCCCCACCACAGGCGACTATGGCAATCTGGGCCGTGACATTCTACGCAAGCCCGGATCGTGGGACTTCAGCGGCAGCGTCTACAAGTTCTTCACGCTGGGCTTCCTGAGGGAGGACGTGAAGCTGCGCTTCTCGAGTACGTTCGGGAACCTCTTCAATCACCCGACCTGGAACAACGTCGGCAACAATATCAGTGTCCCTGCAAGCTTTGGCCAGTTGAGCGGACAGGGAGCCTTCGGCCGACGGTCCGGCGCGAGGTCGATCGCCCTGCAGGGCCAGGTTCAGTTCTGAAAACGTGGCGCGGCCGCCCGCTCCTGCTGGCGGTGCTGCTGACGCAGGCGCTGCCGGGCGGTCAGGCCCTTCTCCAATGGGAGGACCTGACCGATTCGGAAAGGCGGGTTCTCGCGCTGGATGAGCGGCAGTCCGGACCACGCTTCTCCGGATACGCCGCCCAACTGCGGACCGGGCACGAGGGCCGCGCTGGCGCGGCGCTGGACTACGAGGTGGTGAAGCTGTTCCGCAATCCCGTCACGCCGGGGAACTGCTTCCACGACTACCTGCTTGCTCAGGCCGCCTCGCAAGGAGCGGTCGCTTCCGCGGATCGCCTCGCGTTTCTCAACCAGGCGCGGCAAACCCTGGACGCGAACTCATACCAGTTCCGGTTTCAGGGAACATGGCGGGCGCTCACGGGCGCTGGCTGCCCGGACGATGAACGCACTCCCATCTGGCGGCGCCTTCTTGCCGCGCGCGGCGTTTCCGTCTCCGACCCGCGGCAGGTGATGGAGCTGATCGAAAAGACTGCGGACGCCTTTGACCGCCAGTTTCGTGGCGAGGAGAAGCAACTCGCGGGTCCGGGTGGACCTGGACGCCTCGGATTCCGGCGGGACTCCGGGCTCTTCGTCACTTCGATCTTCGACACCGCGTTCCGGCTGGATCGCCTGGTGGCATACGTGGACCGCCAGCCAGACCGGCAGCCGGTGCGGCGCGTGCTGGTGGCGGGCCCCGGCCTCAACATTGTCGATCCCTTCCTCGGCACGCAAGTTCCCGTATCTTCTCCGCAGCCCATTTGCCTGCTCGAGAGCCTGCTGGCGCGCGGTCTGGCCGACGGCCGCACGCGCCTGGACCTCGTGGATCTCAACAGCGAAGTGATCGGGCACTGGAAACAGGCAGCCGGGGGATCTTCCGCGTACCGCCTGCTCGCATACCTGTTGGCGGGCGAGGTCCACGGTGAGGCCGGCCGGATGACGCGCGCCTATCTGGATCGCCTGGGCGTGCGCGCGGGCCGGTGGTTTTCCAACGGTCCGCCGCGGAGCCCGCTGCTTGGGGTGGATTCCACCGGCGGCTTGACGTTCTCACCCGAAGGAATCCACGTGCGCGAGATCGCCGTGAGCGCCCAGGCGCTGCGCCAGTTTTCACCGGTCCGGGGAGACATCGTGACGGATCGTCTCGCGGAGGCCGGCACCCATGACCTCGCGGTAGCCACCAACCTTTTGCTGTATTTCGATGCGCGGGAGGCCGCGCTCGCCGTGTTCAACCTGACTCGCCTGCTGCGGCCGGGAGGCTACCTGTTCGTGACGGAAGATCTCAGTCCGGTTTTGCCGGCGGGATATCCTCTTGCCCGCGTGTGGATCGATGAACTGAAAGAGGCCGTGCCAGCCGGCGTGCGTCTGCCGACGTTCCACGTCTACCGGAAAACCACGGGCGAAACCCGGTCCGCCGACGTTCCGCGGGCTCTTCCCAGGTAGTTCTGAACTTACGGCACGGCTCGCGTCAGCCGCGATCCCATCGCGACGGATCGATGCCCGGCGGCGTGAAGACTGATGCCCGGATGTCCCGGTTCCGACCGGGCGAAGCCAAAGACATCATGACGATCTCGCCGCCGAACAACTCACGCAGGAACGCAATCGTGGGAGGATGCGCGATCAGTTGTGTGATATCGCCGCCGCGGAACTGGATTCCGGGCGAAGTCCTCTGGTGCGGACTGTAGTCCACCGCGGTGAGCGGGAGTTCATTCACTTCGCGCTTCAGCCGCGCCAGGTGGGCCGCGTCCAGAAGATCAGGCAGAACCAGGTAACCCTCCACTTCGATCTGGCGGATTCGTTCTCCAAGTGTCAAGGCGCTCCAGTCGCGGTTGTCGATTCTCTTGCTTGACCTGATTCCATACCAGGTGAACCCTTTCCCTTCGAATCAGGTAAACTCAGGCAATCCGGCCGCCACGATGCAATTCGCACTCAAATACACGTTCTGACCGGAAAAGGGGAGAGGCAAGGTATGAATGATCGCCGAGCGTGGCCAACGTCCGGCCTGCAAACAGGCATCAACCGCCGGATGGCCGGACGTGCCCTGGCTGGGGTGATGGCGGGCCTTCCCGCATTGGCCGCTCCTGGCATGACGAATTCGGAGTTGGAGAAGAAGGCGCGGCGCATCGAGAATCTGCTCGAAACCAGGATCGTGCAGAGGCATGGCCTGATTCCCATGTTCGTGCGGGCGAGCGACTACAAGCTGCCCACCGCCGAGGACTACAAGGGGGCTTACCGGCACCGCCACCTGAAGGGCAAAACCGAAGAGCAACTCGGCATCGCTCCGATGCACGTCTGGCGCGCCTGGGAGAATACGGCAACGGATGTAGCCTACTATCTGGCCGCGACGGCTTACAAATACCGCTGCACGGGCGATCCCAAGGATCTCGCGATCTCCCGCCGCGGCTTCGGCGCCCTGAAGTATATCTTCGGATTGACGGCCGCGAAGGGCGAGACAGGGCGTCTGTGCAAACCTTACGGAGGAGTCTGGAGCAACCAATCGTCCGGCGACCAGACGCAGTGCGTCCTGTGGGGCCTGGCCGCGTACCGGGCGATCGCGCCGCCCGCGGACTTGGCCGAATGGAACAGGATTGTGAAGGAAGCGGCCGACTACAACATCAGGACCGGCTACATCGAGCCGCACGGCTACTTCGGCTGGACGCAGGAGATGTCGCGGGACGCAATTTTCGGCGATGACAAGTGGAGCAAGGCCGGCTGGTCTTACGCCACGATTTTTCTCCCGCAGTTGTACCTGGCCTGGCAGGCTACTGGCGACGAGCGGTTTCTGAAGGCTACCCGCCAGTGGTATGAGGCCTGTGACGGGAAGCAGGTGCAAGAGGGAGGGGCGCACCGCGATCTCTACCTGCCTTCCCTGATGATGGAAATGGACCCGGGCCGTCATCGCATCTGGCGCAGCATGATGCTCAATGCTTTTCGAAAGAACTCCGAGATTCTTCCCGACGGAACGCAACCGAACCACGCTGGACGATCCGCCATCGTCGCGATGGGTTGCGCCTCGGCGCAGCGCTGGTTCGCGGATCTCGATATGACCTCATTGGGACGCCGGATTCTGGAAAAGCTCGACGTAGACACCTTCCGCTTCGTGCGGCCCGGAACCAAGCCGCCATGGGCGGGCGCGGGCGAAACGGTGGAGCAGTGGGCCGTGGAGTCGAAGCTCGTTGACGGTGACAGCCTGACGGCATGGCTCGCGGCGTTCTGGGAAGGACGATGGCGGGGCTACTGGTAGAGCGCGCCGGCGAGGGGTTACCGGTGCACGGACACGGGCACGTAGAGGAGCCGGTGAATCTTCCGTTTGACGTCGAACTGAGCGAAAGTATAGATCCAGCGATTGCGGCCCGTCTCGACGAACTGCCCGTTCATTGCGTTGTAGTGGCCGTCGAAGGGACGGCCCTCGGGATCGGCTTGAATCACGCGCTCGGGCGTCCACGTCTTGCCCTCGTTGCGGCTGCGGAAGAAGATCAGTCCAAAGTGATCCTTGGCGGGCAGCGGGTAAAGCGTTCTCGAGTATGGAACCCGGGATGCGAACAGCAGCGAGCCGTCGGGTAGTGTAATTCCAGAGGAGGGAGCGCCGGTACCCGCGGCATCGGTCAGTTCCGCCATGGACCAGGTTTCGCCGCCATCGGCCGAGACGGCGCGGGAGTAGAAAGTGTCGCGAGGGCTGCTAGGCACGCGGCCAAGCCCCTCGCGCCCCCGGATGATGGAGACGAGCCGGCCGGAGCGTGTTTGAAACAGGGTCTGTTCGTTGTAGCCTGCCGGGGTCCTGGGATCGTTGCGAATGGAATGCTCCGGTTCATAGGCGACGTCGCGGTAACGCCATGTGCGCCCGTCATCGTCGCTGAGCAGGACTCCTGCCCGCCAGTTCTCGCCGCGGCTGCGCGCGCCCCAGATCTGTGCCACGATGCGTCCGCCGGGAAGCATGAGCCCGGGAGCGGGAAACTGCTCGCCCAGGAACGTGCCGGAGGGGAACTGCTGGTAGTCGAAGCGCGATGCACCTCGGGCGAGGCGTCCGATGACGGCGGTACTCGCGCGCCAGCGAAGGTCTTCCTGGTACTGCGCCTTGTCGTCCTTCCGCGCGCCGCTTGCCAGGTGATAGCCGATGGAAAACACCGTTGGTCGCCGCGGGGAGCCGAACAACATGAGGAACAGAGCTTCGTTCTCAGGCGCGCGGACGAGCGTGTAGGCAAGTTCCTGGCCGAAGGGAGTGGGCGGCGTCCAGGTTCTTCCCCTGTCTGGCGAAGTGGTCCAGAGCGTGGTGGAGCCCCGCTCGTCGTCTTCGACGAAGCCAGAGAACGACATCAGGTACCGTCCGCCGCGCTGACCGGTAAGGTAGGCCATGGTAACGGGAAAGCCTTCGTTCTGGCGGTCAAAGATGACTGCTGGGTCGCCCACAGTGAGCGTTGCGGCGGCAAACAGAACAAGCACGAATTTAGGGTAGCAATCGGCAAGAACCGGCTTTGCTTGGTTCCCGGCGAATGTGGTATCGTCCGATTTCCATGCCCACCCAGCCGCCACGTCGCTGCGGCCCGGCCGTGAGCGGAAGAAGGAGCTGAATTTGATCGTTCCGAGAAGAGATCTGTTGCGCACTGCCGGAGTGCTCGGCGCGGTGGGCGCTATCCGCCCGGCGGCCTATGCGGCTCCGCGCGGCGACATTGGGCAATTGCGCGAGGCGCTGCGGGGAGTTCACAACTTCCTGGTGACTCCGTTCCGGAAGAATCATGATCTCGACGCCGATGGTTTGCGGCGCAACGTGGCCTTCCACGCTGCCCGCCCCGTGGAGCAGATGAGCATCGTGGTGGGCGGAGGGCTGGGTGAACTGTTCACGCTCGACGCCGGCGAGCAGCGTGCAATGGCCGATGCCGCCGTGGCCGGGGCGGCGGGAAAGCTGCCGGTGATTGTGGGCGCCGGCGGCGGCTACAGGCTCGCGCTGCGCATGGTGGAGAACGCCGAAAAGGCAGGGGCCGGCGCCGCCCTTGTCTTTTCGCCCCCTTACGGCAGCGAATCCGCCGATGGGGCGTATCGCTATTTCCGCGACGTGTGCGAGTCGGTTCGCATCGGCATCGTGCTCTACCCGCGAGGCTCGGAGGACTACTGGCCATCGGTGATCAGACGATTGGCGGAGTTGCCGAACGTGATCGGGTTCAAGGATCCCAGCGGCGGAGTGGCCATCGGCAAGGCCCTTGGCGATCTCATTCGCAACCGCCTGGTGTGGGTGGCCGAGGGCGAAACGCACGCGATCGAGGCGCTGCCGGCTGGGGCGCGCGCCTACACCAGTGCGCTGGCCACCTTTGTCCCGCGCGCCTGCCTGGATTTCTGGAAGCGAGGAGCGGCGGGAGACCAAGAGGGAATGCGGCGCGTGTTCGCCGAACGCCTCGAGCCCATCTCCCGCGTGCGCTCGTTACGCCCGGGATACGGCATCAGCGGTATCAAGGCAGCGCTGGAATCGTTGAACCGCGCCGGCGGACCCGTCCGTCCGCCAGGCACGCAAGTGGTGGAAGAAGACCGGCCGAAGCTGGCCCAGATCGCACGAAAGTATGCGGAATCCGACTAGCAGTACCACCCGTCGAAGCGTCTTGAAAATCGCTGCCGCGGCACTGGGTGCGCAAGCAAGTGCCGGTTCGTCAGACTTGGTCCGCTTTGGCCACACGGACCTGCGCGTGTCACGGCTCTGTCAGGGAACGGCGTTTCGCCAGCTCAAGCGCGATGGCGATGACCCGGGCGGGCAGGCGGTCTTGCGCCGTTGCCTGGATCTGGGGATCAACTTCTTCGATTCCTCCAATGCCTATGGCTGGGGCGGCGCCGAGACCGCGTTGGGCAAAGCGTTGGCTGGCCGGCGCGACAAGGCGGTGATTTGCACGAAGGTCTCGCCGCACGCCGCACCGGGGACCTCGGAAAATCCTACCCTGAGCCGTGAGTTCGTGTTCCGCGAAGTGGAAGCCAGTCTCCGGCGTCTCCAAACGGACTACATCGACCTATATCTGTATCACAACCCCGACAACGTCACTCCGGCGGAAGTGCTGGCCGACACCATGGACAGACTGGTTCGCGCTGGCAAGATCCGCTACTGGGGCGCTTCCAACTTCTCTGGCAAACAGGTAGCGGAACTGGTGCAGTTAGGCAAGCGGAAGGGCAAGGCGGCGATCGCTGGCCTCGAGGACTACTACAACATCATCGCCGGCTCTCGGGGCGATTTCATGGAACGGGAGTTGTTCCCGCAGATCCGTCGCGGCCGGCTGGGTCTGATGGCGTTCAGCCCCATCGGCGAAGGGCGGCTTGCGCCCGAACGCCCGCTGGATCGCACCAAGCCATGGGCCCCGGTAGCCGACGCAGTGGACGAAGTGGCCAAGCAACTCGGCGCCACCAGGCCGCAGATATGCGTGGCGTGGGTGCTGACGCGTCCGGAAGTGACGTGCGTGCTTGCCGGCGCGGAGCGGCCCGAGCATGTGGACGACAATTTTCGAGGAACGCAGATCAAAATTCCCGCGGACGCGTTGCAGCGGCTGAACGAGGCCAGTGCGAGGCTTCGCGGTGTCGACACGAGCGGGTAACGGCGAATCAGAGGCAGTCCAGTAGGACTACGCCAGAATCTCCTTCATCACCACTCCGCCCAAGTCCGTCAACCGCCGGTTGCGGCCCGCGTGGTAGTAGGTCAACCGCATGTCGTTCAGTCCCATCAGGTGGAGGATCGTCGCATGGACATCGCGGATCCGGTAGATGTTCTCCACCGCCTTGAATCCCAGGTCATCGGTCCGGCCCACGAGCGAGCCGCCGCGCGTTCCACCGCCGACAAAGAAGATGGTCATCGCGCGCGTGTTGTGGTCGCGTCCCGCTTTGTCCCGCTGATCGGCGAGATTGTCGGGAGTCCGGCCGAACTCACCCATCCACACGATCAACGTGGAATCTAGCAGTCCCCGCTGCTTCAGATCCTTGATCAGCGCGGCGATGGGCTGGTCCACTTCATCCGCGTTATTCTTGTGGCGGGTGAGGATCTCCGAGTGGGAATCCCAGGACTGGCTCGGCGTGTAAAGCTGCACGAAGCGCACGCCCTTTTCCACGAGCCTCCGCGCCATCAGACAGCGCCGCCCGAACGACTCTGTCACCTCGCGGTTCAGTCCGTACATCTCGCGGACCGCATCCGGCTCCCGGTCGATGTCGAGCGTTCCGGGAACCTCCATCTGCATCCGGTAGGCAAGCTCATAGGCGTCGATCCGGCCCTGCAATTCGGGATTCGTGAAGTGGCCCGCCGCGTGGCCGCTGTTCCAATCGCGCAGCAGGTCGAGCTCGGTGCGCTGGGCCGCCGCGTCCACTCCCGCCGGCGGCTTCAGATCACGCACTGGCTCGCCTCTCCATTGCATCATCGTGCCCTGGTAGCTTGCGGGCAGGTAGCCGGGACCCCACTGCTGCGACCCGGAAAACGGCAGCGCGCGGAAATCGGGCAGGACGACAAATCCCGGCAGATTCTGGTTCGGCGTGCCCAGCCCGTAGGTGCACCAGGCGCCCACTGACGGCGATCCGGGCACGACCGTGCCTGTGTTCATGAGGAACACCGCCGCCGGATGGTTGCCGTTTTCCGCCTGCACGCTGCGCACGAAGGCCATGTCGTCGACACAGGTGGCAAGGTGCGGGAACAGCTCAGACACGTCCATGCCGCACTGGCCGTACTTCTTGAACGTCCACGGCGACTTGAGGATCAGGCGCGGCTTGGCGAACAGGCTCACCTGGTCGGTGGCGCGCTCCTTGCTCCAGTCCATCACGGTGTTGTCGAACCGGTCGAGCCCGGGCTTGGGATCGAACGTGTCCATCTGGCTCACGCCGCCGAGCATGGTGAGAAAGATGCATGCCTTAGCCTTCGGCCCGTGGTGCGGACTCCTCAGCGCCAGAGGGGACTCAGCGGCGCGCAGGGCCACGGGTCCGGCGCCGAGCAGCGTGTTGTAGAGGAAGTGGCGGCGGTCCATGTGCGTTCCTTACTCCAGGTAGATAAATTCGTTGAGATTGAACAGCACCACGGCGAGGCGCTCAAGCGGAACCGTGTGCGCGCGCCGGGCTTCGTCATCCGATGGCGGACGCTGGAGCGCAAGCTCGAAAGCGAGCCGCGTCTGCCGCGCACGATCGGAACCCGCGGCCTCGGTGATCCGGCTGGCGAAGTGCCGGGCGGCGGACGTGGTGAGATGCCCGTTCAATAGCGTGAAGGCTTGCGGCGCCACGGTAGTCGTGTTGCGGCGCGAGCAGGACTCGCTCATGTTGGTGCCGTCGAACACCTCCATCATCGGCATCATCACGCTACGGCGCTGGAACATGTAGATGGTCCGCCGGTTCTGTTCCGCATGGCTCGACGGGAACCACTTAAAGAACTCGAATCCATCGGCCACATCCTGTCCAACCGCGAAGAACGCACCAGGACCACCGCCCGCGCTCTCAAGCTGGCCGCCGAGCGACAGCAGCGTGTCGCGCAGCACCTCGGATTCGAGCCGCTGCCAGTTCATCCGCCACAGCAGCCGGTTGTCCGGGTCGAGATTCGCGTAGCTCTTCCATTGCGGATGGGCGGCCGACTGCTGATAGGTGTTCGACATCAGCATCAACTTATGCATCGCCTTGATGCTCCACCCCTTTGCGGTGAACTCGCGCGCCAGCCAGTCGAGCAGTTCCGGATGCGTGGGCCGCTCGCCGTTGCGCCCGAAATCGGACGGAGTCCGCACAATGCCTTCGCCGAAGTGATGCTGCCAGATGCGGTTCACCATCACGCGCGCGGTGAGCGGATTCGCGGGACTGGCGATCCATTCGGCGAGCGCGCGACGCCGTCCGGCGCTTCCCCCGGCGAAGGGAATCACGGCGGGATCCGCTTTGCCGGTGACACATTCGAGGAACCCGGGCTCAACCTTTTCGCCCCGCGCCGACAGCTCCCCGCCCTTCAGAATATAAGTGTCGGGCAGCGACGGGACATGTGGTGGAACGATGTCGCTTACCGAGTATGCCACCGGGCGGTAGCGTCCGGTCCCTTCCGAGATGCGCCGCTGGTGGTTGCGCGCCGTCTCCCACTGTTCCCGCTCGGCGGCGGTGAATAGGGTGTTCTTCTTGTCCCGCAAGGCCCCAACGAAGTCGCCGGACTTGCCTGCCTGCTTGTGCTTGTCCCGGAGGGGCTTCTCGATCTCCTTGAGCGCCGCATCCGCGGCATCGGACTCGTCTTCATGGTTGCGCATCATGCGCCGCATCGCCGCCGGATCCTCGACGGGCAGGAACGGCGCGGCGCGCTCGTCCACGCGGGTTGCGGCGAAGAAGGCTTGCAGCCGGTAGAAGTCGCGAGTGGGAATCGGATCGTACTTGTGGTCGTGGCAGCGTGCGCATCCAGCAGTGAGTCCGAGGAAGACTTGCGAGGCAGCGCCAGTGATCTCATTGAGGAAATCCTGGCGGAGCTGGGTTTTGAAATTGGCGTCGGCCTCCCAGGTGGCCATGCGGAGGAAGCCCATCGCGACGAGCCGCTCGGCCTGGTCGCCTGCGCGCTTGTCATCGATCTCGTCGCCCGCGAGTTGCTCCTTCACGAACAGGTCGTAGGGCTTGTCCTGTTGAAACGAGCGGATCACATAGTCGCGGTAGCGCCACGCGGTGGGGCGCTCACCGTCGATCGCGAATCCGTCGGTTTCCGCAAACCGTGCGAGATCGAGCCAGTGCCGCGCCCAGCGTTCTCCGTACCGTTTGTCGGCGAGCAGGGCGTCGATCACTTTTTCGAACGCGGCGGGCGAGGGGTCGGCTTCGAAGGCCGCCACCTGTCCGGGCGAGGGCGGGAGTCCGATGAGGTCGAAATAGACGCGGCGGAGCAGCGCACGGCGTGAGGCGGGCGGCGCTGGCGTCATGGACTTGGCGTCGAGCCGGGCGAGGATGAACGCGTCGACCGGATTACGGACCCAGTCCGGGCGCGAGACCGCGGGGATCGGCGGAGCCGCGGGCGGCGTGTACAGCCACGGGTCTTTCTTGCTGGTTGCGGCTTGCGTCTGGCGGGGCAGGCTGTTAATGGCCTCGTTGATCTCCGCGATCACGGCGGGAGGCAGCGCATCAGCGCCCAGGGGCATGCGTGGCTGCGCCTCACCGCTGAGATACTTGAGGAGCAGGCTCGACTTCGAGTCGCCTGGAACGATGGCGTGTCCGTGTTTGCCGCCCTCGATGAGCTTGTCGAGGCTGGCGAGGCTGAGTCCACCGGCGGGCTGTTTCCCGCCGTGGCAGGAGATGCAGTGTTTGGTGAACACGGGCGCGAGCTTGCCGGTGAACGGATCGGCGAAGGCGAGGGCGGCGGTGAGCAGGCAGAGAACGCGGAGAACCATGCGGTCTCCTCCTATTCTATGGCCAACGGGAACGCTCGGCGCACCTCACCTGTTTGCAGTATTGCGTTGCGCACGGATTAGTGGCATAAGGGGGCCTGCTGTACCGCTCCCTTGACAAGGAGCATGAATCATGAATCTTCTTCTACGCGCGGCGGTCCCGCAGAGCTGCCTTTCGACTTTATCGAGCTGCCTTATCCAGCGAAGCAGACGTTAACGCGATCGGACCGCGGACTTTGAATTTCGCTTCTTCGGTTGACGGATCGTGCGGCTCACCTCGAGTACCGCGCGCAGAGCGGCGTTGACCGCATCGCTATCGGGAAACGCCTCCACCAGTTCCGGATGGATCACCACGAGATTCGTGAAAGTGCGCCCGGCATACTTGCCACGCACAGCGCCCTTCATTGACGCAAGATCGTATTCGGACCGCATCTCCTCGACTTCACCGCTAGCGCTATCATTGTTCATAGTATCGCCTTTCCCCGACTGTCGCCTTCCTGGCGCTGATTATTCTTACGATGCTCCCGTCGTCGGAATGCGCGACAATCAGTGTTCGTAGCCGGATTGACAACCCGATGGTGAGGTACCGCGGTTCTTCGGACGAATGCTCCGCGTCTGGAACCGTCACTGCCAAGCCATCATCCAGCACGCTCGCAGCTTCCTGAAAATCAACACCGTGCTTCTTCAGATTGGAATTCGCTTTTGCCGAATCCCACAGAATCAACACAGTTTCAGTATAATCGACCTGACCGCAACGTGGACCGTCGCTCAGGTGTGGACACGCCCAAGGCATCTACTCCCCGCGCCGGTACTCTCCAATCAAAATCGTCATATCATCCCGGTGCGGAACCCCATCCGCAAACACCCGGACCTCCCGGTCCAGCCGCGCATGCAACTCCCCGCAGGACTCCCCCGCCCCGGCCCGCAGGCACGCATTCACTCGCGCCATGCCGAACGCTTCACCGCGCGGATTCTCCGCATCGGAAATCCCGTCGCTGTACACCACCACCTTCGCGCCAGACACGAGATTCTCCCCGGTCACCCCGAACTCGCCCACATCCAGCATCCCGACCGGAAGCGCCGGTGGCATGAGCGCCTTCACACGCCCGTCCGGCAACACGAGCGACGCCTGCCCGTGGCCCGCACTGCACCAGTACAACGACCCGCTCCGGTGCATCGCGCCATAGAACAGCGTCGCGTACTTTGCGCCCTCGGCCCGTTCATATATATAGGCGTTGATCCGTGCCAGAAGCTGCGAGATCCCTTCCGGATCCCCAGGCGCGGCGATCAGCGCCCCTTGCAGCAGCGCCGCCATCAGCGCCGAGCTGACGCCCTTGCCGCTCACGTCCGCCATCACGAACACCCACAGATCCGGTCCACGCTGCAGGACGTCGTAGTAATCGCCGCCCACCTGCAGGCTCGGCGACGACGATGCCGCGGCGCGGAACCAGCCCGATTGCGGACACGCAGCGGGCAGCAGCGTACGCTGAATATCTCGCGCGATGCGCAGTTCCTCGTCCTGGCGCAGCTTCACCCGCTCCTGCTCGATCAGGCGCGCGTTCTCGATCACGGATGCGGCTTCGAGCGCCAGCGTCTGGAGGATCTCGTGGCCGCCCGCGGCGGTTGAGACGGCATCATCGTCCGAGTCCAGGTACAGGACGCCCACGGGTGCCGACAACGGCGCGTACATCGTCTCCTGGCTCGACGCCGGCCGGACCTTGACGAGCGGCACCGCAATCCCGTGGGAGGCCGCCTGCATTGCCTCGCGCGGGTTGTTCAACGCGCGCTGGATCACCGCGTGGTCATTCCCCGATAACGCATCCACGCTGCCGTTGCGCGACACCCGCAGGTCGAGTTCGGCGCCGCGTGCCAGGAACAGGAACCCGCGCGAGCAGCCAGTAACCGAAAGAGCCGCTTCCACCACGGCCTCCAGCACCTCCTCCATCGACAGCGCGCCATGCACCGCCCGGGCGACCTCGGTCAGCGCACGGAGTTTCGACATGCTCGTGCCGTGGAGATGCTCGGCCAGGCGCGCGACTCCGGCAGTGTCCTCGCGCGGCTCGAACACCAACCGGTAGCCTTCCTCCACTCCGAACTCGATCGAATCCCCTTCGGCGAGCACGGTCGGTTGCGTGATCTGGCGTCCATTGAGGAAGGTCCCGTTGCGGCTCTGCGCGTCTTCCAGGAAAAACGCCCCACCCTCGTTCAGGATCCGCGCATGGACCCGCGACACCCGGTTGTCGCGCAGCACCAGGTGATTGCCCGTCTGCCTGCCGATCAGAAACGGACTCGCCTTGATCGCCACACGGCTGCCCTGTCCACCAGGATCAAAAACGCTGAGCAGTCCCTGCATCTACTTGCGGCGGTTGTGCGAGTCCTCTTGCGGCTCGCCCGCGTGCGCGAGCTCCCGTGCCCGCAACACCTGGCAATGCGGACAGTATCCGCCGACCTCGGTGCGCGTCAGCAGGATCTCGAATCCGAAGTGCTCCTCGATCTGCCTCCGCAGCCGCTGCAGCGACTCGCCGAAGTACTCCTCCACCTTGCCGCACCGCAGGCAGATGATGTGCGCGTGCTCCTGCTTGGCGCGCGTCTCGTAGTAGTGCTGATCGCCGCCGTAGTGCAACAGGTCGAGTTCGTCGACAAGGCCGCCCTTCTTGAGCAGCTTCAGGGTCCGGTAAACGGTGACGCGGTTCAGCTTCGGATCCTTGGCCCGGGCCAGTTGGTACAGACTCTCCGCGTCCAGATGTTTCCCCGACTGGTCAATCAGATCGAGCAGAATCTGCCGCTGCCGGGTCAACCGGATGCCACGCTCTTTAAGCGAATCTGATGTTTCTGTCGCGGCCAAACTCTGACTGTACCACCTTCAGACCGTGCATGCGTCAGCGGGCTCTGGTGCAAATTCCGAGTCGAGCCAAATTCGGTAACGGCCGACGTCTCGATCGAACCCGACTCCGATCACGCAGCCAACGCGGCTCGCCAGATCTCCGGCATCG
>Ga0194132_10007146_pt1 | contig 16847 bp, 13 predicted proteins | sample TA2KigOf80mmetaG_FD_148612 | JGI IMG/M metagenome (GOLD analysis project Ga0194132, IMG submission 148612) | Freshwater microbial communities from Lake Tanganyika, Tanzania - TA2015054 Kigoma Offshore 80m | ecosystem: Environmental > Aquatic > Freshwater > Lake | place: Tanzania: Lake...
CTTCACGCTCAATTGAACGACGCCGCCACTCCCCAATACGCCCACACCACGCTCCCGCGCGACAGCGCCGACGTGGCGCAGTGGATCGCGCAACACGCGCACGAGCACGGCTTTGAGCTGGATGATTCCCAGCTCAAAGCCGTCGACCGTCTCGAACGGCTCTACGAAGACCTGATTGGCCTGGAAAAAATGGAGTCGCTGCTGGTGCGGCTGCTGGCGCGCAAACGCGTGGTGAAGGGCATTTATCTTTGGGGCGGCGTGGGGCGCGGGAAAAGTTTTTTGATGCACAGCTTTTTTAATTGCGCGCCGGCCGCCAAAAAACGCCGCATTCATTTTCACCGCTTTATGCAGGAGGTGCATCAGCGTATGAACGCATTGACCGGCCAGTCCGAGCCGCTTGCCGGTGTCGCGCGCGAAGTGGCGAAGGATGCGCGCTTGCTGTGTCTGGATGAGTTTCATATTACCGACATCACCGACGCGATGCTGATGAGGAAGCTCCTGGAGGGTTTGATCGAGCAGGGCGTGGTGGTGCTCACCACGTCGAATTTCGCCCCGGATGAGTTGTACCTGCACGGCTTGCAGCGCAACCAGTTCTTGCCGGCGATCGAACTCATCAAAAAGAACTTCGACGTGGTGAACGTCGACGACGGCACTGATTACCGTTTGCGCGAACTGGAAAAAGCCGGCGTGTATCACATCGGCGTCGATGCCGAAGAGCGCATGGCGCGCGAATTCGTGGCGATCGCGCGTCACGATATGTCGGAGGTCGGGGAACTCGAAATCGAAGGCCGCCTGATTCCGGTGAAACGCCATGCGCGCGACGTGGTTTGGTTCGACTTCGAAGCACTGTGCGACGGGCCGCGCGGCAAACCCGATTACATCGAGCTTTCCAAAAACTATCACACGGTGCTGGTATCCCATGTGCCACGATTCGGCGCGGGTATGGCGGATAAACTGCGCCGCTTTGTGTGGATGGTCGACGAGTTTTACGATCGCCGAGTGAAGCTCATTGTGTCGGCGGCCGCACCGGCGCAAGATTTGATTTTAGAGGCCGATGCAGCGGACGCGTTTCAGGCCAACCTCAATGCGTCCTTGCGCGATCGGCTGGTGAGCCGCTTGACCGAAATGCAATCGCACGATTATTTGGCGCAACCCCATCTGCCGTAAACTAAGCAACTATCGGCCATTTGGCTGATAGTTAGTAAAACTGCCCCTCTCCCTGTGGGGGCGACCAGGGGGGAGGGAAATCGCCCGACCACCTGAAGGGATGCCAATGAGCAACTTCAAAGCCTATAGAATCTTCAACGAAAACAACAAAATCGCAGGCCGCATCAGCGATCTCACGCTGGACGATTTAAAGCCCGGCGAAGTCGTCTTCAAAAATCATTTTTCCAGTGTCAACTACAAAGACGCACTGGCCGCGACCGGCAGCGGCGGCAAAATCATCCGCAGTTATCCGCTGGTGGGCGGCATCGATGCCTCGGGCGTGGTCGAGTCTTCAACGGATGCGCGTTTCAAGCCGGGCGATTCGGTGATTTGCACCAGCTACGATTTCGGCGTCGGTCACGACGGCGGTTTCGCCCAATATTGCCGCGTGCCGGCGGCGTGGGTGGTGCCGCTGCCGCAGGGTTTGTCGTTCTACGAGGCGATGGTGCTCGGCACGGCGGGATACACCGCGGGCCTTGCGGTAGCGTTGCTCGAATTAAACGGCATGGCGCCGGCTAACGGCAAGGTGCTAGTCAACGGCGCCACCGGCGGCGTGGCGAGCCTTGCCATCGACATGCTGGCGGGCAAGGGCTACGACATCACCGCGATTACCGGCAAAGACAGCGAGCACGCGTTTTTGCAAAAACTCGGCGCGAAAGAGATTCTTTCTCGCGCGAGCCTCGACATGGGCGCGCGGCCTTTGGAAAAATCGATTTGGGCCGCGGCCTTCGATTCGGTGGGCGGCGATCAGTTATCGTGGTTGACGCGCACCATGAATCAACAGGGGTTGATCGCGAGTTTTGGCAACGCCGGCGGCATTGAGCTTAAAACCAACGTGCTGCCGTTTATTTTGCGCGGCGTGCGCTTGATTGGCGTGGATAGCGCCGCGACGCCGATGCCACTGCGGCAAAACGTTTGGCAACGGCTTGCCACGGATTTAAAGCCGCGGCATCTCGCCGATATAGCCAACCTGATTACCTTGGCCGACTTGCCCGGATACTTCGAAAAAATGCTAAAAGGCGGTATACGCGGCCGCGCGGTGGTCAGGATGTCGTAAGCGCGGGCACATTAAGCTCGACAGGCTCTTATCACGGGAGAGGATGTATGGGCGCCTATCAAGATTTCCACCAACGCTCGCTTTCAGAGCGCGACACCTTCTGGCGCGAACAAGCCGCGCTGATCGATTGGCACAAGCCGTTTGCGCAAGTCTGTGATTTCAGCCGTCCGCCGTTCGCCAAATGGTTTGGGGGCGGCGAAACCAATTTGTGCCATAACGCGATCGACCGCCATCTCGCCGCGCGCGGTAATCAAAAAGCGCTGATTTATATTTCCACTGAAACCGGCGTCGAAAAGAGCTATACCTTCAGGGAACTTTACAAAGAGGTCAGCCGCGCCGCCGGTATGTTGCGCACGCTGGGCGTCGCCAAGGGCGACCGGGTGCTGATTTACATGCCGATGATCGCCGAGGCGGTATTCGCGATGCTGGCGTGCGCGAGGATCGGCGCCATTCACTCAGTGGTGTTCGGCGGTTTCGCCGCGGCGAGTTTGGCGACGCGTATCGACGACGCCAGACCTAAGCTGATGATTACCGCGGATGCTGGCATGCGCGGCGGACGCGCGATACCCTACAAACCGCTGGTGGATGAGGCACTGCGGCTCGCCGCTTATCCGCCCGCGCAAGTGATCGTGGTCAATCGCGGCATCGACAGGGACTATCGGCCCGTCGCCGTACGTGACCTCGACTACGCGACATTGCGCAAGGCTCACGCCGAGGTCAACACGCCGGTGACGTGGCTCGAATCGAGCGATCCATCCTACATACTCTACACATCAGGAACCACTGGTCGACCCAAGGGCGTGCAGCGCGACACCGGCGGTTACGCGGTGGCGCTGGCCGCGTCGATGAAGCACATCTATTGCGGCAACGCCGGCGAAACCATGTTCACCACTTCCGACATTGGTTGGGTGGTTGGGCATTCGTACATCGTCTACGCGCCGCTGATCGCGGGTATGACGACGATCCTCTATGAAGGCTTGCCGATCCGCCCCGACGCGGGCATCTGGTGGAAAATCGTCGCCGAAAACAAGGTAACGGTGATGTTCTCCTCACCGACGGCGGCGCGCGTGCTCAAAAAACAAGATCCGGCTTATCTCACGAAATACGATCTCTCGTCGCTGCGGTACTTGTTCCTCGCCGGCGAGCCGCTGGATGAACCGACGCATCGCTGGATTGCCGAGGCGCTTAACAAACCGGTGATCGATCATTATTGGCAAACCGAAACCGGCTGGCCGATTTTGTCGGCGGTGCACGGCGTGGAGAAAATGCCGATCAAATTCGGCACGCCGAGTTTTCCGGTTTACGGCTACGACTTGCGGATTCTGCGCGAGTCCGATGCGACCGAAGCCGCGCCCGACGAGAAGGGCGTGGTCGCCATTGTGCCGCCATTGCCGCCGGGCTGCATGACCACGGTGTGGGGCGACGACGAGCGTTTCGTCAACACCTACTTCAAAAGTTTTTCCACTAAGCAAGTGTATTCGACCTTCGACTGGGGCATCCGCGACAAAGACGGTTATCACTTCATCTTGGGCCGCACCGATGACGTGATCAACGTCGCCGGGCATCGCTTGGGCACGCGCGAGATCGAGGAAGCCGTGCAATCACACGCCAATATCGCCGAGGTGGCAGTGGTGGGCGTGGCGGATCAATTGAAGGGCCAGATGCCGATTGCATTTGCGGTGGTTAAAGACGCCGCAAAAATCGAAACGCCTTCGCTCAAAGCCGCGCATGAAAAAGAAGTGATGGAAGCGGTCGACAAACAGCTCGGCGCCATTGGCCGTCCGTCGCGCGTGCATTTTGTGACGCTGTTGCCCAAAACGCGTTCGGGCAAATTGCTGCGGCGTTCGATACAAGCGCTCGCCGAAGGGCGCGATCCGGGCGATCTCACCACCATCGAAGACCCAGCCGCGCTGGAGCAGATTCGCGCGGCATTGGTTGGGTAGCTGCTAGCCGGTAAGCTTCACCGGCTTACCGGTTTCAATCGACGTGGTAATCGCCTCAAACGCGCCGATAGTGTTGACGATTTCATCGGGCGTAATGGGGTAGGGCGCGCGGCCCTCGACAGCGTCGGCGAAGGCGTCGATTTCCGCCATTAGCGATTCGATTTTCGGCAACACCTTGCGCTCGAATTTGTTGCCGGATAAGCGCGTGATGCATTCGGTTTCGCCCAGCGCCTCGACGGAGCCTTTGTCGCCGAACACGTGCACGCGCCAATAAATCGGCGACGGGCGCACCGCGCCGAGAAACCCGCTGACACCATTGCGGAATTTGAACAGCACCGAAATGGTGTCCAGCGGATCGTGCCCGCCGCGCGTGGACACAAACTGCGCGTTGACTTCTGCCGTAGGGCCGGCGAGATGGGTGAACGCATCGAGGATGTGGATACCGGTGCCGGTCATCCCCGCGCCCGGTGTCTCGCTCGGTAAATCGCGCCACGGCGCGAAAAAGTTGCTGGAGTTTTCGTTGCTGTAGTGGCCTTCGATATGCAGCACGCGCCCCAACACGCCGCTTGCCACCACGCGGTTTAACTCCACCATCGCGGGCCAAAAGCGCTTGTTTTGGCCCACGCCCACCGGCACGCCGGCTTTTTTGCACGCATCGACCATCGCCGCCGCGTCGGCGAATTTCAGCGCAAACGGTTTTTCGCAGAACAACGGTTTTTTCGCCGCAGCCACTTGCTCGGCGAGTTTGCGGTGCGTGGAGTGCGGCGTGGCGAGCCACACCGCCTGCACGTGCGGGTCGGCGAGCGCGGCTTCGAGTGTAGTCGATAGCGTGAAGCCTTTTTCTTTTGCAAAGTCGCGCACGCTGTCGGGCTCTTGCGACACGCCGTGCACAAAACGCACCTTGTCACTTTTGCCTTGCACCGCGTTGATGATGGTTTTGCCCCACCAGCCGAGGCCGACCATGGCGATATTAATCATTTAAAAATCCTTTAAAATCAGATACTTATATGTTATTGCTATTGAGTGCAACGATGACTTGCGGTGGTAACGCCGCTTTCAAGGTGGCATGCAAAAAACAAGTTGTTGCCGCGATGCGCATCAGCTTTTCAAACGTTTCATCGGGCGCGTTGCCGTGCAAAAACAAATGGGTGTCCACCGGCGCCACGCGACCACGCCTGCCGTCGCACGCAAACGGCGAGAACTGCACCAAGCGCATGTGATGGATGTCGAGCTTTAAATAATCGATGTAGCGCGCCAACTGCGTCATGTAGCAAAACACAATGCCCGCCGACAACAGCGCCAAACCGCTGGGTGCGGCGCCGACGTTCGATTCATCCGAGCGCAGCGCGAATTCGCTCATGCCGGGCAGTTGCAGGCACACGCGCGTCAACGTTGCGGCGCGCTCGACATCGACCACGCAGCGGCCTTCGACATGGCGCACGATGGGCTGCCCCGGCTGTGCGGCGGGTACGGCGATGGCGATGTCGCCTTCGCGCTTGATGCCGGTTTTGACGATCAAATCAGTGGTGCTGCCGGCGAGCGGCGCGGGTGGTGCGTGATAAGTTTTGAGTGGATCGGCCGCATCGGGCGCGGTGGAGGCGGGCACGCTGGTCACGGCGCGCCGTGCGCCATTCACGTAAAGCGCAAACGTGTTGGTGATCGGCTCACGCATGCCGGCGAAAGCGGGTGAAGCTGCGATCGCGTCGTTGATCAATGTTTTGATCGCCGCCGCGTCCGCCGACGATTGCACGTTGACCTGCAAGCGTGCGGGCTCGGCGCCGCCCACGCCATCGCCTTGATAAAACGAGCCGGTCATGCTGTAACCGGTCACACAATGCAAGTCGAGTTGGCGCAGTCCAATGCCGCGCGCACGTGCGAGTACAACGATGCGACCCGCCACATCGGCTTGCAAGCCCGCGTTGTAAAACCCCAGCGGAAACGGCGCGAGATCGTCGCCCTTGATGTGGCGGCCTTCGTCGCTCACCATGCGCCAGGCACTGCCTTCCGTACCTTCGCTGACGACGGCTTCTTTTTGATGATGCGCGGCGAAGTGGCGTGCTTCAGCTTTGAAAGTTTCGCGGCCCGCGCCACCAATCACCGCTGCGCGTGCCGCGCCTTTGCGAACCGCAAAACCGAGTGGGTAGCCGGAACTGGCTATACTCTCGGCCATTTTAAAATATAAATAAAATAAAATACTTAAAAAATTTCGGTGGGCGCACTACCCCGCAACGATTTTTTGCGATTGTTGCCCCAAGCCTTGAATGCCAAGCGTGACCACATCGCCCGCCTTCAGATAAATCGGATTGGGCTTTTTGCCCATGCCCACGCCGGGCGGCGTGCCGGTGCAAATCACGTCGCCGGGCAACAGCGTCATGTAGTGGCTGCAATAGGAGACGATTTTTCTCACGCCGAAAATCATGGTGCGGGTGTTGCCGGCCTGCATGCGCTCGCCGTTGACATCGAGCCACATGTCGAGCGCTTGCGGATCGGGGATTTCATCCCTGGTGACCATACATGGGCCGATCGGGCCGAAGGTGTCGCAGCCCTTGCCCTTGTCCCACTGTGAGGATTGCAATTGGAACGCGCGTTCGGAGACATCGTTGGCGACGCAATAACCGGCGACGTAATTCAACGAATCTTCTTCGCTCACGTATTGCGCCTTGCTGCCGATGACGATCGCCAGTTCGCATTCCCAATCGAGCTTGCTGGAGTTGCGCGGAATAATCGTGTCGTCGTTGGGCCCGCAAATCGAGGTGGTGGCCTTGAAAAAAATAATCGGCTCGGTGGGCACCGCCATGCCGGCCTCGGCGGCGTGGTCGGAGTAGTTCAGCCCGATCGCCACGTATTTGGAAATGCCGGTAAAGGGCACGCCAAAGCGCGGGTTGCCGGTGACCACCGGCAGCGTTTCCGGCTTGATTTTGGCGAGCCGCGACAACTCGCGCGGCGACAGCGAACTAGCGTCGAGCTGGGCGGTGATCTTGGACAAATCGCGCAGCTTGCCCTGGGCGTCGATCAAACCCGGTTTTTCGTTTCCATCTTTTCCGTAGCGGCACAGCTTCATGTTTGCTCCCTAAAATTAACCCCAAAATTCTTGAGACGCAGATTAACGCAGATTCGCGCAGATTTTTCCACACCCAAAATTTATCTGCGTCAATCTGCGTCGAAAAAGCTTTTTACAACCCAGCGCGGCTCTTGCCTTTCACCGCTTTGTTGACCACGTTGATCGGCCATTCGCCGCTCAACACGCGGCGCACTTCCCCGGGCGCGCCCGCTTGCAGGCCGACCATCGCCTGTTCGCTGTACCACGCGGCATGCGGGTTGATGATGACGTTTTCGCGCCCGCGCAAAGCGTGCGGGTTGGGCAATGGCTCCGGGTCGGTGGTGTCTAGCGCGGCGCCGGCGATTTTTTTGGCGTCGAGCGCTCGCACTAAAGCATCGGTGTTGATCACCGGGCCGCGCGAGCAGTTGACGATCATCGCGTTGGGTTTCATTTGGCCCAAGGATTCGTCGTTGATCATGCCGCGCGTTTGCGGCGTCAAAGGCGGGTGCAGGGAAATAAAATCCGCTTTGGCGTAAAGCTCGGGCAACCCGACCTTGCTGCCAGGCTCCTTGAATTGGCCATCTTTGACGAACGGATCGGCATACAACACCTTCATTCCAAACGCCGCCGCGCGCGCAGCCACTTGGCGCGCGATATTGCCAAAGCCCACCAGCCCCAGCGTGCTGCCGGCCAAGCGCTGAATCGGTTTACCGGGCGGCACCGCCCAAGTGCCCGCGCGCACCGCGCGATCGTAAAACGTGATCTTGCGCGCGGCCGAGAGCAGCAGCGCCATGGTGTGCTCGGCGACTTCCTCGATGCAGTAGGTGGGGTTGTTGGTGACGATGATGCCCGCCGCGGTGGCGGCTTCAAGATCGATGGTGTCAACACCAATGCCGTAACGCGCGATGATTTTGCACTTGGGCATTTTCGCCATGTCGGCGGCAGTGATCGGCCCGGCATAAGTGTTGAGCAGCGCGTCGCAGTCGGCGGCTTGCGCTAAAAACTCTTCTGGTTTTTTAGTTTGTAGCGGTGTGAGCTCGGCAAGCCCGGCGAGGGTTTTTTTCTCGACGTCGAGCGATTCCCACACGTAATCGGTTAAAACGACTTTGGCTAAGGCCATCAGGTCACCTAAAATATTCAATAAAATCAGATACTTAAAAACTAAAGACCTAGACGCAGATAAACGCAGATGCACGCAGATTAACCGCGAAAAAATCTGCGTAAATCCGCGTAAATCTGCGTCGAAAGGTTTTGACGTTAACCATAAATCTCCGCGTTCCAGCAATTCGGTGGCCGCCGGCCTTCGATAATCGCGACGATATTATCCACCACCACGTTGGCCATCGCTTCACGCAACTCGCGCACGGCGCTGCCCATGTGCGGCGTGCACACCACGTTGTTCATTTTGAGCAACTCGGGATGCGGCTTGGGTTCGTGCTCGAACACATCGAGGCCGGCGCCGGCAATGCGTTTTTCTTTTAATGCTTGAACTAGTGCGAGTTCGTCGACTAGCGGCCCGCGCGCGGAGTTGATGAGATACGCGCTGGGTTTCATCAGCGCTAACGCTTGGGCATCGACCACATGCCGCGTTTGCGGGTTGAGATTGACGTGTATCGACACGAAATCCGCGTCGCGAAACAGTTGTTCGAACGGCACCCAGGTAGCGCCCAGCTCGCGCTCTTGTTCGGGTGAGAGGCGCCGCGGATCGTAATAAATAATTTTCATCGCAAAGCCGCGCGCGCGTTGCGCCATCGCCGTGCCCACCCCGCCAACACCGAGCAAACCAATGGTCTTGCGTGACACCGTGCCGCCTTCGACGTAGTTCGACTGCGAGCCGGGAAACACGCCGCCGCGCATCACGCGGTCGCCTTCGGCGACGCGGCGCACGGTGGCGAGCAACAGTGCAAACGCCAAGTCGGCAGTGGCATCGTTTAACAGCAGGGCAGGGATCACCGTCACCGGCAGTTTGCGCGCGCTGGCGGCCTGGGTGTCGATATCCGCCGGGGTGATGGTCATCGAGGCGATGGCCTTTAGCTTCGGATTGGCGTTGATCACCTGCGCATCGAGCTTGTCGTGCAGTAGGCAAAAAATGATGTCGTGGCCGCGCGCGGCGGAGAGCAGTTCGTCTTTGCTGGCGATATGCAGCGGGTCGGGGTTTAACGTGACATCGGCCAAGGCTTGAAGCCGATTGAGCGCGCTGGGGGCGATCGGCTGAGTAACATAAACACGCGGTCGCATTACTTAACTATTTGATTCTAAGTTATTTTTTATTGAACCCAGCGAACGATGCCAGCGACGCCATCAACCGCCACTTGTGCGCCGTCGGGGATGGTGGTGGTGGCATCCATCACGCCCAGCACCATCGGGATGTCGCGCTCGCGCGCGAGCGACGCCAAGTGCGAGGTGCTGCCGCCGAGTTCGGCGACAACACCGGACACGTTGGTGAGGATGCGCCCCAACGCCGGCCCTGCGCTTTTAGTGACCAACACATCGCCCGGCGCGACATGCGCGAGTTCGCATTCGCAAGTGACCACGCGCGCGCGGCCGGTGCCCCAGCCCACGCCGGCGGGCTGGCCGCGCAGCCGCGGGTGATTGCGCCAGATTTCGTCGGGCACTTGTTCTTGCTGACCGATGTGCAGTGGGCGCGCTTGCAGCATTTTGATGCCGCCGTCATCCATCGCCCATTCGATTTCCACCGGCAAGCCCATGATGTCTTCGGCGCGGCGTAAATAGCCGCCGAGCTCACCGACTTGCGCATCGTTCAAGCAGCGCTTGGGCGGCGTGCCTTTGGGGATCGGCGCGAACTTGCGATGGGTGCAGCCTGCGAGATGGTATTTCGGGCCGACCGCGGCTTCGGTGAGCACGGCGTCACGCGATAAAAGATAACGATCAGGCGTGACTTCGCCTTGCGCGATGCTCGAGCCCAGGCCCCACGTGGCGTTGATCAGCATGCCGCCATCGACGGTTTGCGAAAGCCCCCCGCCCGCGGCGATCGCCGACACCAGCGGCTGGATGATTAGCGCCATCGCGGTGTCGGCGGGGTCGAGATTGTGGGTCGCCATGTAACGCAGCGCGCGCGTGGACCACAACGCCGCCCAGCAGGCTTTGATCGCGGTTTGATAATCGGTTTCGGTTTCGAGATCGAGAAAACTCTCGAACTGTCCGGCGAAGCTGGAGCCGAAGCGGTCTTCCACCAGCGCGGAGGAGCGAACCACGATGGGTAAACCGTACTTGGCTTTGATCGCGTGCCAGGTTTGCATCAGTGGCTCGAGAATTTGCGGCGCGATGGGTTCGTCCATCAGGCCGAGTTTCATGTCGAGCGCGTACTTGCGCGCTTGCGGGCTGTCGTCGGCGGCGAAGGCGCCTTTTGCAGATTCTTCCAGACCGAGGTGTTTGATTTGCAGTCTGTAAGCGTCGGCGCAGAGGCAATAACCGCCAGGCGTGGGCAGGCCACCGTGGCCGAGCCTGGCGAGGTTGGCGCCTTTGGGGCCGAAGCGGGTGGCGTCGGCGGCTTCGGGGGCGGTGAGGGGAACGAGCAGAGTCGACATTAGATATTGCGTGAACCGGTACGATTAAATGCCACGGTGTCGTTCCCGCGCGGGCGGGAACCCATAGGGTGTCGCACGTAGCGCTGTGTTATGGGTTCCCGCCTGCGCGGGAACGACACTGCTGTGGGGTAAGCTATTTGGCAGCGGATGTGCAGGTTGATAGTGCATGATTTACGAAGCCCGCGAATCAATCACCAACCGCAACACGCCATTCGAGTTGCCTTCGTATGCTTTGAAAGCCTCCGGCGTTTTGCCCAGCGGGAAGGTGCCCGACACAAACCCCTTCACATCGATCTTGCCTGCTCGCACCAAATCAATCGAAGGCGCCATGTCGGTGGGGTGCAGCGCGCGCGAACCGATGATGGAGATTTCTTTAAAATAAAGCGGAAAGGTAGTGAAGGTGGTGCAGCACTCGTGGCTCACCGCGTATGGCGACAAACGCCCGCCCGGTTTGATCATGTCAATGGCGGCTTGCAGCGTGGCGGCGCCGCCAGCAGTGTCGATCACCACATCGGCGCCGTGGTTGCCGGTTAGGCGCATGACTTCACTCAACGCTTTTTCCGCGCTGACATCGAGCGCGTGATGCGCGCCCATGCGGGTGGCCATGTCGAGCTTCCAGCGGGTGCGAGAGATCGCGATCACCGGGTTGGCGCCGGCGAGCGCGGCAAGCTGCGTGTGCAGCAGGCCGGTGGTGCCTTGACCCAACACGACCACCGATTCACCGGCTTTGATGCCCAAACGATCTTGCGCGTGTTTCACCGTCGCCAGCGTTTCGATCAGCGTTGCGTCGTCCAACGCAATATCCGCCGGCAGCGGATGCGCATACTTGGCGGCCACATGCACCAGCTCCGCCAACGAGCCATCGACTTCGCGCCCGAAGAGCCCCGCGTTGCGGCACAGGTTTTGCATATCCCGCTGGCACATGTCGCAATGGCCGCAGGAGATGATCGGGTTGATGATGACGGGGTCACCGCGTTTTAAGTGCGACACGGTGTCGCCGGCGGCTTCCACCACGCCGGTGGATTCATGGCCCATCACTACCGGGTATTTCAGGTTGGCGTAGGCGCCTTTGTAAATACCGAGATCGGTGTGGCACACCGCGGTGGCGGCGATGCGCACCACGACGTGATCGGGCGCGACCATGGGTATGGTGCGCTCGATCAGTGAAAACGTTCGCGGCGCTGTGAGCGCCGCGGTTTTGGAGGTGTAGGGCATTTTGATATGCGCGCGAACCTGCGCACGCTGACTTGTTTTCCCCTCTCCCGCTGGCGGGAGAGGGGGTAACTTTGCTGAGCTTTACCGACCCGGTAACTTGCCAAAATTGCAATACCCCGGCATCGGATCGACCACCGTGATTTGCTCCACCGGGAAGTTCGACACGATTTCGACGCTGTCCTTGTGCACGATCAACATTTCCTCGATGCGCACACCCCATTGATGGGTCTTGCCGTGCTGGGTTTCCAGCGCGAACACCATGCCTTCCTTGATTTCAATCGGGTGATCGAGCGACCAGATTCGCGAAATCACCGGCTGGTCGTACTGCGCCAAGCCCAGACCGTGACCCCACAAGTTGGCTGCCGCCTGGTCTTCTTCCTCGTAGCCCCAGGTTTCTTTGGCCGACGGCCATTTGAGCGCGATGTCGCGGGTGGTGGCGCCGACTTTCACCGCTTTGATCGAATCGTAGAGCCACTTTAGCGCGGTGGCGTAAATGTCTTTTTGCTCTTGATTCGGCTCGCGGCCCACCATGTAGGTGCGGTAGTAGCACGACTTGTAGCCGTTCCAGGTCAACGCGGCCAGGTCCATGAACACCATGTCGCCCGGCTTGATGATGCGGTCGGAGAAGTTGCGCCAGTTCGGCCAGGTGTTCAGACCCGAGGATACGATCACGTCTTCCACGTCTTCCATGCCGGGAATTTCGTAGAGGAACTTCATGATGTGCGCGGTCAACTGGTTTTCAGTCAGGCCGGGCTTCAAATACTTCATAAATTCCCAGTGCGCGGCGTCGCCGATGGCGCCGACTTGGCGCATGCACTCGTGCTCGTCCTGGTTTTTGACGGCGCGCGCTTCCATCATCGGGGTCATGCCGTCGACCCAGTCGATGTTGTTGTCCTTGAAAATCTGGATCATGTTGATGTCGATGAAGTCGACACCGAGTTTTTGGCCGTCGACACCGGCCTTCTTCATGGCTTTTTTGACGCCGCCGACGAACTTGGTCACCTGCTGCAGCGAGGCAGCACCCGCCGCGCCTTTAATCCAGGCGTAGGAATACTTGATGTTTTCCTTGGGGATCCATGGCGAGTGTTTTTCGATATGCACGCCAATATCGCCCTGCTCGAACAGCACCGGCGCATCGTCGCCGCACAGCATGGCGTAGCGCAGGCCGGGCTTTAAGCGGTTCCAGCCGGGGGTCAGCGTGCTGGTGACGTAACGCACGTTTTCGTCGTACATCAACAGCAATGCGCCCAGACCGTGGGCCTTCATGCGCTCGCGCGCGCGGTCCAGACGGTGCTTGCGCAGCCGATCCCAGTTAATCCGCTCCTGCCAATCCAAACCTACCATGCCGACGTTTGCCATTACGCTCTCCTGTGATGCGAGTCTTTTAGACTATTATAAAAAAATACTTCAAAATCAGATACTTATGATTACCACGACAGTGCGGACTCAGATTAGCAAGAGGCTGCGAAGCGGGGTATTTGTGCGGCCAAAATTCTGCCCGTTTTGCCCGCCAAACACAAGCGAAATCAAGCTTTAAGCGGGGTTTGCTACAGCGCTGCAAAGCCCCGCTTGGTGGTGTGCGCCTGAGCCCGCCGACATCGAGGCTGGCTCAGGTGCTCAGGTATTTCTCCAATCGCAATCAGGTTTGCCCCGATGGGAGCGGCGCGCAGCCGCGCCGACAATGCTGCCGCTCGCATGGCGATGTGTTGCCGCAAGCGATGCGCACTGCAGGGCGCGTCAATGTTGTCGCTTAAGTGCCAATGGCGTGAGGTTCTTGTAAAAAATTCGTCAATTCATTGTGCCGGGGGAGGTTGGACACATTTTTTCCTCTCGACGCTGAGTAACATCGCGCCCGCATTGCAGCAACAACAACATTTTGGGGCGCCGTGAGCGGTTCACACTTTGTACCCGGCCTTCGCCAGATGGGTTTTCCGTGGGCGGTTTTTAAAACGTTTAGCAGCGATTTCTTAACTCTTGGAGGCATAGACAACGATGACTAACCTGGCTGATTTACCGCTGTTCCACACCTTACTCGACAACACCCAAATCACCAGCCGCGAGATGGGGCGTTACATCGCGTACGTGGCCGTGCCGTGCCGCGATCTGGACGAGGCGCAAGCCTGGTATTGCGAGGTGATCGGCGCGCAGGCGGTGCGCAAGTTGAAAGATCGCGTTACCTTTAGCGTGGGCGGGGTGTTGTAACTGGTTTGCCACCTTGACCTCAATGATGTTCAGACCAAGCCGCGCGCCTATCCGCGCCACCTGGGGCTCACCTTGCTCGACAAAGCGGATTATGACCGACTGGGTAACCATATCGCGGCGCTGGGCATCCCCTTCCTGAGCAAGCCGAGCTTGCGTTTTGTGAAAAGCGCGCACGAACACGACACCTTCATGATCGCTGACCCCTCCGGCAACGTGGTGGAGTTCAAATGTTATGTGCAGCCGGAGAATAGTTACTAAGGCTGAGCGGGCTTGATATAGTAGGGTGATCCGTTTCGAGGGATCACCCCATGTCCGAACGCCGCCCGCAGCACATTGTTTGCCTGAGCTTCGACTTCGACGCCATGTCGGGGTTTATTTCGCGCGGCATGAATTCGCCGTCGCCGATTTCGCGCGGCGAGTTCGGCGCCAACGTCGGGGCGCAGCGCATCCTCGATTTACTCAAAAAATACGACGTGCCGTCGAGCTGGTACATCCCCGGCCACACGCTCGAAACCTATCCAACGCAGTGTCAGCGCGTGTTCGACGCCGGCCACGAGATCGGCCACCACGGCTGGACGCACGTGCCTCCGGCCAACATGACGCGCGAGCAGGAAGAAGCGGGGCTCGTGCGCGCCAACGAACAAATCAAAAAACTCACCGGTCAGTACGCGCGCGGCTACCGTTCGCCGTCGTGGGACTTGAGCCCGCATTCGGTGGAGCTGTTGATCAAGCACGGCTTTTATTACGACAGCAGCATGATGGGCGATGACTACACGCCGTATCGCGTGCGCCAGGGTGACGTCATCACGCTGGAGCAGCCGGCGCTGTTCGGCCAAGAAACCAAGCTCATTGAAATGCCGATCAGTTGGTCGCTCGACGATTACCCGCATTTCGAATTCGTGCGCACCAACACCACGATTCTGCCGGGCAACATGAACGCGCATCACGTGCTACAGAACTGGAGCGATGATTTTTTCTATCTGCGCGATCACCTGCAATGGGGCGTCATAACCTACACCTTTCACCCGTTCGTGATCGGGCGCGGGCATCGCATGATCGTGCTGGAAAAACTCATCCGCATGTTGAAAGATAGCGGCGCGAGCTTTATGCGGCTCGCGGATGCCGCGGCGGCCTATGATGCCCGCTAAAAAATAATCAATAAAATCCAATAGTTACATTTAGTGGTCGCAGGCATCGCACGGTTGTAACGCGTGCACGCGTGCAGTATTGTTTCGCCTCACGGGTCTTTATCGGGAGCCAAATCATGGGTGCTACTGCCGGCCTCACCTTCACATCGTTAAATCCCATTTTCGCCGCCGAATGTTCCGGCGTGGACATTGGTGAACCGATATCGCCGCAAATCGCGGAGGCCATCCATCAAGGCATGGATCGCTACGCGGTGCTGGTGTTTCGCCGCGTCAAACCTTTGACGACGCAACAGCAGTTGAGCTTCACCCGCAGCCTGGGCGAGCTGGAAGGCAAGTACACCAAAATCGAAGCCGAAGAGGGCATGCGGCTGGACACGCCGCTGCTGTCCGATATCTCCAACCTTTCGCCCAAGAACGAGCTGTTGCCGCCCGAAGACCGCAAGCGCTTGTTTAGCCTCGGCAACCGCTTGTGGCACAGCGACAGCAGCTACAAAAAAGTGCCGGCGCGGTATTCCGCGTTAAACGCCCACGTGCTGCCGCCCGAGGGCGGCGACACCGAGTTCGCTGACATGCGCGTGGCGTGGGACACGCTCGATGCCGCGACGCAGACGCGCATCAAGGGCTTGATCGCCGAGCACAGCCGCATCTTCTCCAAGGGCACGCTCGGATTTCGCTTTACCGAAAGCGAGCTCAATGATTTCGCACCGGTGCGCCAACCGCTGGTGCGCACGCACCCGCGCAGCGGGCGGCGCTCGCTGTATTTGTCCTCGCACGCCGGACGCATCGTCGACATGCCGCAAGTCGAAGCGCTGATGCTGCTGCGCGAACTGACCGAACACGCCACGCAGCGCGAATTTGTCTATCGCCATAAATGGCGCGTGGGCGACCTGGTGATGTGGGACAATCAAGCCACCATGCACCGCGCGCGGCCGTATGACGATTTGAAATACCCGCGCGATTTGCGCCGCTCGACGTTGACGGCGGGCGCGCCGGCGTTAAGTTTTAACGGGCGGGTGGAGCATGTGGCGGCGTGATTAGGTCGCGCTCCTCCCCTTGCGAAGCGGGGGGAGGTTGGGAGGGGGCAAACAGCGTGCCACTTGAAGCTGTGTTATGGGTTCCCGCCTACGCGGGAACGACTCGGAAACGCTTATTTGCCTTCGAAAGTTGTCGTGTAACTCATGTATGTTGAAACTTAGCGTAGGGTTTTGGCGTGCATCGCTAACAAGGAAATTTAATGACCTCGCAGTTGTTCTCGCCGCTAACCATCCGCGGCATCACACTAAAAAACCGCATCGTGTTATCACCCATGTTGCAGTACTGCGCTGACAACGGCCACGTCAACGAGTGGCACTTCATGCACTACGGCAAGTACGCCGCGGGCGGCTCAGGCTTGGTGTTTGTCGAGTCGACCAAGGTCGATCCGCGCGGCTGCTCCACGCCGCGCGATTTGGGTTTGTGGAAAGACGATTTCGTCGCGCCGTTTAAACG
>Ga0194132_10007148_pt1 | contig 16846 bp, 16 predicted proteins | sample TA2KigOf80mmetaG_FD_148612 | JGI IMG/M metagenome (GOLD analysis project Ga0194132, IMG submission 148612) | Freshwater microbial communities from Lake Tanganyika, Tanzania - TA2015054 Kigoma Offshore 80m | ecosystem: Environmental > Aquatic > Freshwater > Lake | place: Tanzania: Lake...
CGGCGGCCCCAGCCGGGGTGGCCGGCCCGGCGGTGGCGGCAGACCCGTGCCCGGCACCGGACGTCCTTCGGCTGCCGATGGCGGCGGCCGCCCTGCCCCCGGCACGGGACGTCGCGGCGACGACGACGAATAACGGCGCACCAGGTATCTCCGATCCGACCTGGCCTGGTGGCTGTCGAGAGGAGGAGGAATGGTGCGGACCAAGCACGTACCGCTACGCAGTTGCATTATCTGCGGCACCAAGGCGGCGAAGCGCGAGCTTGTCCGTGTGGTGCGCACACCCGAGGGCGAGTGCCTGATCGACCCGACGGGCAAGCGCAATGGGCGGGGCGCGTACCTCTGCCACGACCCGGGGTGCTGGAACAAGGCCTTCAAGGGCAACCGGCTCTCCAAGGCATTGCAGGTCGAGATCGCGGAGACGGACCGCGCCCGCCTCGCAGCCCATGGCGAGGCCCTGGCCGCCGCGTCCGTCGGTGAAAAGCAGTAGCGAGGAGGGGAGAAAGACATGGTAGACCAGCAGACGGGCACGAGGAAGGTAACTCTCCGCGCACTCCACATTCCCGAAGCCGTCACCGTGGGCGCCCTCGCGGAGCGCATGCACGTCGAACCCGTTGCCGTCATCAAGCAGCTCATGCGGGCCGGCATCTTCGCCAACATCAACCAGGTCGTCGACTTCGAAACGGCGGCCGTCACCGCGCGCACCTTCGGGTTCGCCGCCCGCCGCCCCGAGGAGTCCAAGTCGAACGGCGCCGCCGTCGCGGAAGCGCCGCAGGCCGCCGCCGAAGACCTCGCCAAGCTCAAGGAGCGTCCTCCCGTCGTCACCATCCTCGGCCATGTCGACCACGGCAAGACCACGCTGCTCGACGCCATCCGCAAGGCCAACGTCGCCGCGAAGGAAGCCGGCGGCATCACCCAGCACATCGGCGCCTACCAGGTCGACTACAAGGGCCACCCCATCACCTTCCTTGACACCCCGGGCCACGAGGCGTTTACCGCCATGCGTGCCCGCGGCGCCCAAGTCACCGACGCCGCCATCCTCGTCGTCGCCGCCAACGATGGCGTCATGCCGCAGACCATCGAGGCCATCAACCACATCAAGGCCGCGAAAGTGCCCATCGTCGTCGCCATCAACAAGATGGACACCGTCGACGCCGACCCCGACCGCGTCCGCCGCCAGCTCTCGGAGCACGACCTCGTCGTCGAGACGTGGGGCGGCGATGTCATCGACGTGGAATGCTCCGCGAAGACCGGCAAGGGGCTGGACGACGTGCTGGAAAGCATCCTCGTCGTGTCCGAGGTCGCCGAGCTGCGTGCAAATCCCGATCGCCCGGCATCCGGCGTCGTCGTCGAAGCCCGGCTCGACAAGAGCCGAGGCCCGGCCGCCACGGTGCTGATCCAGAACGGCACCCTCCACCTTGGCGACCATGTCGTCGTCGGCACCGTGCGCGGCAAGGTCAAGGCGCTCACCAGCGACTCCGGTCGTCGCCTGCGAAGCGCCGGCCCATCGACCCCCGTCGAACTGCTGGGCCTGAGCGAGCTGCCCCAGGCCGGCGACAAACTCAACGCCGCCGCCGACGAGCGCTCCGCCCGCGAGATGCAGGCCGAGCATCAGCGCGCCGCCGAGGCCCGCCGAGCCCGCGGCCTCACGCTTGAGGAGTTCGGTTCCCGCAAGTCCGCCGGCCAGGTGAAGGAGCTGAACCTCGTCATCAAGACGGACGTGCAGGGCAGCATCGACGCCATCCGCCACGCCGTCGAGCAGCTCGGCACCGAGCAGACGCAGGTCCGCATCCTCCATGCCGCTACCGGCTCCGTCACGGAGAGCGACGTGCTCCTCGCCGCCGCGTCGCAGGCCATCATCGTCGGGTTCAACGCCAAGCCCGAGCCGGGCGCCCGCCGCATCGCCGAGCAAGACGGCGTCGACATCCGCGAATACGGCATCATCTACCGCCTCGTCGAAGACATGCAGGCCGCCATCGCCGGCATGCTTGAACCCGTCGTCAAGGACGTCGTCGAGGGCAAGGCGGAGGTGCGCCAGGTCTTCGAGCTGAAGAAGGGCCGCACCGTGGCCGGCAGCTACGTGCTCGACGGCCAGCTCAGCCGAGGCGCGCTCGGCCGTGTGCTGCGGGGCGGCAAGCAGGTCCACGATGGCCCCATCGCCGGCCTGCGCCGCTTCAAGGACGACGTTCGCGAGGTGAAAGCCGGCTACGAGTGCGGCATCACACTGGAAGGGTTCGACGCCTTCCAGGTGGGCGACATCATCGAGGCGCACCGCCAGCAGAAGGGCTCCTAGCCCTCCGCCGGCCGGTGCCGCTCGTGTTGTTTCATCCAGCCCGCTGGGGGTGCGCCATGACACGCCGTATGGACCGCGTTGGCGGTCTGTTGCACGAAGAGATCAGCAAACTCATCGCGACCGAGCTGCGCGACCCGCGCCTGCGCGCCATGGTCACGGTCACGGGTGTCCGCATGTCGGTCGACCTTGAGCACGCCACCGTCACCATCACCGCCCTCGGCGACGAGCAAGAACGGAAGGACGCCCTCAAGGGATTGGAGTCCGCCAAGGGCTTCCTCCGGCGCGAGCTCGCCCAGCGCGTGGAGCTGCGCCACATACCCGACCTCCGCTTCGTGCTGGACACCGCGCTGGTGGAGGGCAACCGCGTGCTCGCGATGATGGACCGCATGCGACAGGAGCGTCAGACGAATGGCTAGGCCCGAGGCCCACGGCATCATCAACCTCGACAAGCCGGTCGACGCCACGTCGATGGACATGGTGCGGCTTGCCAAGCGCGTCACCAAGGTCAAGCACGTCGGTCATGCCGGCACGCTCGACCCCATCGCCAGCGGCGTCCTGCCCATCTGCTTCGGCCAGGCCACCCGCCTCATGGAGCACATGGTCGGCGGCCGCAAGGTCTACCGCGCCGGCATCACGCTCGGCGTCTCCACCGACACCTACGACGCCCAGGGCAAGCCCGTGCGGACGGCCGACCCCGCCGGCGTGACGCGCGACCAGGTCGAGGCGCTGCTGCCGCGTTTCGTCGGCAAGATCATGCAGCGCCCGCCCATGTACAGCGCCCTGAAGCACGACGGCCAGCGCCTCTACGACCTCGCCCGCGACGGCGTCGAGGTCGAGCGCGACGAGCGCGAGGTCGTCGTCTACCGACTTGCGCTCGTGGACTGGGCGCCGCCGCTGTTCACCATCGAGGCCGAGTGCGGCCGCGGCTTCTACGTCCGCACCTTGGCCCACGACCTCGGCGAGGCCCTGGGCTGCGGCGCGCACATGAGCTCGCTCGTCCGCACTCGCGCCGGCCACTTCGCCATCGAGGACTCCATCACGCCCGACCGGCTTGAGGCCGCCGGCGCCGACGGCTCCTGGGAGGACTTGCTCGTGCCGCCCGACGCCGCCGTGCTCGACATGGAGGCGCTGGTCGTCGAGTCCGCCGCCGAGCGCCACCTGCGTAACGGTCAGGCCGCCACGCTGCGGAACACCAGCATGTACGTCCAGCACCTCGAACCGCGCCGCGCCTACAGCCACGACGGCCGCTTCCTCGGCATCATCCGATTCAACCGCCCGGTGAACCAGTGGCAGCCGGAGAAGATGTTCTCGCTGCCCGAGCCGTCGCGGTACGCCCCCGTCGTGCGCTAAGACGCCGAGCCCGCCGGTGTCGCGGTGCCGCTCGGCGCCACCCGCGCCGGCGCCGTGTCCAGCGCGCCACGTCCCGCCAGCACGAACAGCCGCCCCGCTGTCACGCCCACCCACAGCAGCGTTGCCGCGAAGAACGCCCGCTGCCACACCCCCGCGATGCCCGGCCACCAGTCGGCCTGGAACGGCACCACGAGCGCGGCCGTCAGCACGCCCATCGCCAGCGAGAAGACGCGCCACCCCCGCCACCGCGGATCGCGCCGCAGCAGATACGGCACCAGCAGCGTCATCGTCATGATCGCGCTGAAGCCGACGCGCCCCACCACGTCGTGCCAGACGTTCTCCGTCACGCCGAGGATCACAGCCGTCGACTGGTCGGTGAACACGGTCGCGAGCACCGCGCCGCCGCCGTACACCACCACCAGCCCCCAAACGAGGCGGCCGCCCAGCCCGCCGATCGCGCGCAGCAGCAGCGGCCCCAGCGGCTGCATCATGACGCCATAGGCCACGAACCCGGCATTCACGATGGCCGGGTGCGGCATGCCCGGCGCCGCCAACTGGCTCACCGTTTGGCCCGCGCTGCTGTAGCCGTCGGTCAGCAGCGTGGCGACCGCCGCCGACTCGGCGAACGCGATGGGCGCGGCCGCCACGCACAGGGCAAGCATCCGTAGGAACCGCGATCGCGGGCTCATAGCGCGCGCACGCCCGCATACATGGCGCTAACCCCGGCGACCAGCACCAGCGCGAGCGTCAGCTTGCGGAACCGCGCCGCCGGAACGCGGCCGTGCAGACGGATGCCGAGCACCACCCCAAGGACCGCCGCCGGCATCGTCATCATGCCCAGCGTCGCGCGGTCCACCGTCATCACGCCCGTCGAGATGAACGACACGATGGCGATGTACGTCATCACGTTGAAGAACGCCACGATGTTCGCCCGGAACTCCCGCGGGTCCATCCCCTGGTTCGCGAAGAACAGGATGACCGGCGGCCCCGCCGCGCCGATCGAGCCGCTCAGCAGCCCGCTCGCGCCGCCCACCACGCCCGAGGCGACGGACTCGTTGCGTATCGCCTTTCGGAACCCCGTGAGCATCGCGATGCCCGTCAGTGTCACCATCGCGCCGATGAAAACCCGCAGCGGCCCCGGGTCCACCGCCCGCAGGATCAGCGCGCCGAACGGCGTCGCCACCGCGCCCGCGAGCGTCAGCAGCCAAATCCGCCCCGGTCGCACCGACTTGCGCGCGTCGAACAGCACGATGCCGTTCAGCGCGACATTGTGTACGATCACGGCCGTGATCGCCGCCTCCGGCTCCAACAGCAGCGCCAACAACGGAATCGCGAGGATGTTGTAGCCGAACCCGGTGACTCCGTTGACGATGGCGGTGCCGAAGATGAGCATGAGCGCGGCGATGAGGATCGGCAGCTCAGGCATTGCGGCGAAGGATAGCGCATCGCCCTGGCGAATCCCATCCGCGAGCGGCCCGTTTCCGCGCCGCTTCCAGGCGCCGCCCGCGCGTCAGCGCGCCTTCGCCACCTCGGCCAGCAGCGACAGCGCCCGCTCGCGCGAGCCCACGGCGTCCGCTCCCGCCGGCACCACCGTCACCAGCAGCTCGCCGAAGCCCCACTCGCTCAGCTCGCGCAGCCGCATCGCGACCTGCTCCTCGCCGCCCGACACCACCACCGCGTCGATCATCGCATTGCTCCACGTCCCCTCGCGCGCTTCCGGGTGGCCCGACGCCGCGAACATCTCCTGGTAGTTGAACGAGCGGGGGTACGTCGCCAGCTGCTCGCGCACGGCGGCGCGCACCTCGTTCACGTCGCCGTGCACGCACACGGGCACGTGCGCCACCAGCGGCGGCGCCGGCCGCCCCGCCCGCGCCGCCCCGGCTCGCAGCGCCGGCAGCGCCTTGTCCCGCAGGTAGGCGTGCGGGCTCACCCATGAAATGGCCCCGTCCGCCAGCTCGCCGCACACCTCATACGATGCCTCGCGCAGCGCGGAGGCCATCACCGGCACGTCGGGCAGCGGCCGGGCGATCGAGGCGGCCGCCTTGTAGACCTTGCCACTGAAGTCGACGTTGCCGTCGCGCAGCAACCGCCGGGCCACGGTGACATATTCGCGCAGGTTGCGTACCGGCGCCTCGTACTTGAAGCCGAAGATGCCCTCGACCGCCGGCCGGTGGCTGGGGCCGACGCCGACCCGGAACCGCCCCGGCGCCAACTGCGCGATGACCTGCGCCTGCTGCGTCGCCACGATGGGATGGCGCGGCCACGTCGGCGTGATGGAGGTGCCCAGGCGGACGCGCTCCGTCCGCGCGGCGGCGGCGGCAAGCAGCGTCAGCCCGTCGAGGCCGGCGCCTCCCGTGGTGAGCCATGCGGCGTTGATGCCGCGCCGTTCGAGGTCACGGACCGCCGCCACCACCTGGCGGGCATCGGGGCTGTTCGCGGCGACTCCAATCGGAATGCGAGCCATGCGTCACCCTCGGGAGCGGATTGGATCAGCCGAGCCGTCCACCGGCGAGCGCCGTCTTTGCGACATCGGCCACGAAGGCGGTCGCACGGTCGTAAGACTTGTCCTTGTCCGGCCCCGCCGCCACCACCTCGACCAAGATCTCGCGGGCGCCGGCGTCGATGAAGGCTTGCAACCGCTTCGCCACCCGCGCTTCGTCGCCGTGGGCCACTGTGCCGTCGGTCAGCGCGTCGCTCCACTTGCCCTCGGCGGCGTCGGCGAACCCCGCGTCGACGAACATGTCCCGCCACACCTTCAGCTGCGGGTAGAAGCCCAGGCGCTCGCTCACCGCCGCGCGGACGTCCGCCGCGCTGGTGGAGAGGCACACCGGCACGTGAGCGTACAGGGCTGGAGCGGGGCGGTTGGCCCGCGCCGCGCCCGCGCGCAACGCCGGCAGCCCGCGCCGCTGAATGTATTCCAGCGGCGTCACCCAGCTGATCGCTCCGTCCGCCGCCTCGCCGGCCGCCTCGTACGATTTGGCGATGAGCGTGGCGGCCAGCACGGGAACGTCCGGGTACGTGGCGGAAATGGTGGCGTGGGCGTGGTAGTGCGCGCCGTCGAGGTCGACCTTACCCCGCTGCAGCAGGTCCTTCAGCACGCGGACATACTCCTTCAAGTTCGCGAGCGGCGCGTGAAACGGCACCCCGAACATGCCCTCGATCGAGTCGCGCGAGCTCGTGCCGATGCCGAGCCGCAGCCGCCCCGGCGCCAGCTGCGCGATGACCTGCGCCTGCTGCGCCAGCACGATGGGATGCCGGGGCCACGTGGGCGTGACGGACGAGCCCAATGCGATGCGTTCCGTGCGCGTGGCGGCGGCCGCCAACACCGAAGGCCCGTCGACGCCCGCGCCGACCGTGGTGAGCCATACGGCGGGCACGCCTCGGCGGTCGAGCTGTTCGATCGCGTCCAGCAGCGCAGGCGCGGTGGTGTCTCTGGCGACGATCCCCATGGTGACCGAGGTCATAGGGAAGCATCTCCCGTTCGAAGGTGGGGCCATCTTACGGTCAACCAGGGCCTTCGTGCGAGTGCCGCGTGGCCGGCTCGGCCACCGCCGGCCGCTGCCTGGCCCGGCGGAGCGCGGACGTGGCCTCCGCGGCCAGCAGCAGCCCTATCGACGTGAACACGATGGCGCCGCCTGCCGCCACGTTGACGTAGAACGCCGCGATGGTGCCGGCAACGGAGCTGACCACCCCGGTGGTGATGGCGATTGCCAGCGTCGCGCGCAGCCCCGTCGCGAGCCGGAGGGCCGTCTGCACCGGCACAACGATGAGCGCCCCCACCAGCAGCACTCCCACCACCCGCATCGACAGGGTGATGGTCGCCCCGGTCAGCACGGCCAACGCCAGGTTCACCCAGCGCACCGGCACGCCGGACACGCGGGCCAGGTCGTCGTCGAACGCCTCTTGCGCCAGCTCGGTGAAGAACGCGGTCACGAACAGCAGGCACACGGCGGCCAGCCCCGCCAGCATCCACACGTCGGCCGCGCGCGTTGTGAGCACGCTGCCGAACAGGAAGCCGAAGATGTCCATGCCGAACCCGTTGGAAAGGCCGATCACCACCACCGCGATCGCGAGCGCCGCGTACAAGACGATCGCCAAGGCCACGTCGCCCGGCAGCCTGCGCCGCGCTCGCAGCTCCTCGATCGCCGCCGCGCCAATCGCCGCCGTCCCCAGCGCCACGGCCGCCGGCGCCGCCCGCAGCGCGAGGCCGATGGCGACGCCCATGAACGCCACGTGCGACAGCGTGTCGGCGATGAGCGACAACCGCCGCAGCACCAGGAAGGTGCCCAGCGTCGGAGCGATGACGCCCACGAGCGCCGCGCCGATCAGCGCGCGGACCATGAACTCGTATTGCAGAAACGCCGGCATGCTAGGCGTCACGCTGCCCGGGCCGGCGCTCGGCCGCCGGCAGCGGCGCGTCGTCGTGCAGCAAGATGTTGACGGGAAACCCGTAGATCGACGAGAGCGTCTCCGCCGTCAGCTGCCGCGCCGGGCCGTGGAACACGAGCGTGCGGTTGACGCAGGCGACCGAAGTGGCCTCGCGCACGATGGCGCCGATGTCGTGCGTGACGAGCAGGACCGAGATGCCGGAATCCCGGTTGAGCCGTCGCAGGATGTCGTAGATCTGCTCCTCGCCGTGGATGTCGACCCCCGCGGCGGGTTCGTCCAGCACGAGCAGTCGCGGCTGTTTCACCAGCGCCCGCGCCAGCAGCACTCGCTGATGCTGCCCGACCGACATCTCGCCAATGCGCCGGTTCCACAGGTGGGCCGCGTTCACGCTCTCCAGCGCCGCCATCACCCGCCCATCGACGCGCCGGCGCCAGAATGCGAACGGCGCGAACCCAAGGTAGAGCCCCTGCGCCACCAGCTCGGCGGCCGTGGCCGGAAACTGGCCGCGCACGCCGGCGGCCACCTGCGGCACATAGCCGACCGCGTGCCAGTCGCGGAAGCGCCTCGTTTCCACGCCAAACAGTCGCGCCACGCCGGAGGTCGGCCGCAGCAGCCCCAGCGCGAGCTTGATGAGGGTGCTCTTGCCGCTGCCGTTCGGCCCGACCACCGCGACGAACTCGCCCTGCGCCACGCGGAAGGTCACATCGGCCAGCGCCAGGTCGCCAGTGTCGTAGGCGAACCCGGCGGACACTAATTCCACCACCGGCCCCTCACTCCGCATGCCCGCCGCTCGTGACGCCTCCATCGGCTCCGCCTATCCAACCACGGTTCGCCCTGGTCGGCCAGCTAATGATACAACATCTCATCCTTGAAGGCGCAGTCGCCGCCGGCGGCCTACTCCTGCCCGCGGGCGAGGCATTCGGCGCAGTTCATGTAGAGTTCGATCCGGTGGCCCACCAGCTCGCCGGGCACGTCGCTCCGTATCGCACGGACGAGCCGCTCGACGGCGGGGTGCCGGAACTCCTGCACCTTGCCGCACGACACGCAGACGAAGTGGTGGTGATGGTGCGGGCCGTCCAGGCTGTAGCGCGCCGCGCCGTCGGGCAGCGTGGCCTTGCACAGCACGCCGGCGTCCAGCAGCAGCTTCACCGTGCGGTAGACCGTCGCGCGGCCCAGGCCCGGCAGCTCGCCCGCCAGCTCCTCCGCCGTGAACGACCCCCTCCGGCGGGCCAAGTGCTCCGCTATGCGCAGGCGCGGGCCCGTCAGCCGGTAACCCCGGTCCTCCAGCGTCGGCAGCAGATCCGGCCGTGCATCGGCGTGCTCGTGCGCCATCGCGGTCGCCATGTCACCCCTCCCACTGAGACAACGTACAAGTATCGTGATGCCGCGTCAATCGGCCGCGGCGGTTCGAAATCGGTGCCCGCCAGCGTGTAAACTGTCCGCCATCCGTCCCGACAGGACTGCCGCATGAACGCATCCGGCCGCCGCCCGGCCCGGCCGCGCCGGCTCTACTACGGCTGGATCATCGTCGCGGGCTACTTCCTCTCGGGCGTCGCGGGCTCCGGGCCGACCCTCTGGGCGTTCAGCGTCTTCGTCGTGCCCATGCAGGACGACCTCGGTTGGACGCGCGGCACCTTCTATTTCGCCATCACGATTCGCACGCTGCTCATGGGCGTGATGACGGTGTTCTTCAGCCGCCTGATGGACCGCAAGGGTTGGCCCGCTCCCGTCATGGTCACGTCCAGCATCATATCCGCCGTCGCAATCATGCTGCTCGGCACCGTCCACACCGTCTGGCAATACCTGCTCGTCTCGGCGCTGCTGCTCGGCGTCGGCTCGGCCGGCTCCATGGGCATGCTGCACATGGCGATCGTGCCCAAGTGGTTCGTCCGCCGGCGCGGGCAGGCGCTCGCGCTCGGCAGCATGGGCACGGCGGTCGCCGCGTTCGTCTTCCCGCAGTTCGCCAACGTCGCCATCGACGCCTTCGGCTGGCGCGGCGCGTGGCTCGCCATGGGCATCAGCAGCTTCCTCCTGCTCGTGCCCATCGCCTTCTTCCAGCGCCGCGCGCCCGAGGACATGGGCCTGCTGCCCGACGGCGACACCGCCGCCGAGGTTGCCGCCCGCCACGCCGCGCAGGCCGGCCGGGGCATCCGGGCGCAAGACGAATATAGCTTCCAGGTGAAAGAGATCATCTGGCACCCGACGACCTGGTTCATCGTGGCCGCCACCACGCTCGCCGCGCCCACCATGGTGGGCCTTACCGCGAACTGGGTGCCCCACTATCGCGACATCGGCATCAGCCAGGCCGTCTCCGCGACCGCGCTCACGCTCTACGGCGCGGGCTCCATCGTGTCGCGATTCGCCTGGGGCTTCTTCCTCGACCGCTTCCACGTGCGCTGGGTGTCCATCGCCCAGGCCCTGCTCACGGTGCTCACCATCCTGTTCCTGCTTTTCTTCGTGCGGAGCGGCACCACCGCCATGGTCTACGGCGCCCTCCAAGGCCTCGTCCTTGGCGGCTACCTGCCCATTCAGCCGCTCGTGTGGGCAAACTTCTTTGGCCGCCGGCACCTCGGCGCCATCCGTGGCACGTTCAGTCCGTTCACCACGCTGTCGTCCGCGCTCGGCCCGTTCGCCATCGCCGCCGTCCACGACGTGCGCGGCGATTACGCGCTCGCCTTTTGGGTATTGCTGGCGTTCTGGCTGCTGGTCGCGGCGTTCATGGCGCTGGCCCGGCCCATTCCCCGGCCCGCCCCCGTCGCGCGGGCCGCGGAGGCGGGATGACCTGACGGCGCTTCGAGGCCGGCTGCGCCGCCGCGCCGGCTAGAACGAGATCCGCTGGCCGACCTTCTCCTCGAACGCGATCTCCTCCACCGGCAACCGCGACTTGCGCCCGTGCTTGTTGCGGCCCGCGCCAGAGGGGTAGCCCAGCGGAATCAGGCACGTCGGCGTGAGGTTGTCGGGAATTCTCAGGTACTCGCGGAACTCCCGCTCCATCTCGCGGAAGCTGGTCGTGATCGTGCCGCCAAGGCCCAGGCCGCGCGCGGCGAGCAGCAGGTTTTGGATGGCCGGGAACGTCTGCCCGAACGGGCCCACCGTCTGCGGCCCCTCGGTCGCCGGCTTGATGGCGCACACGATGATGAGCACCGGCGCGGCGCGGAGCAGCCCCGCGAAGTCGGCCACGGGCGCGGCGGTGCCGGTGGGCCGGTTGCCGGCGGCCGGGCGGCGGTCCTGCCCGATCCGCACCAGCTCGGCGACCTTGTCCTTTCCCTGCTGGCCGCGGATGACGATGAACTTCCACGGCTGGCGGTTGCCGCCGCTCGGCGCCTGCCCCGCCGCTTCGATTACCTTGCGTAAGAGGTCGTCCGGCACCGGGTCGGGCTTGAAGTCACGGATCGCCCGCATCGTGTAGATCGCCTCGAACAGACCGATCTCGTTGGACGTCGCCACGGCACGCCTCCTGGGCATCGCGGATCGTGGCGGTAGGTTCGCGCACCGCCGCCCGCGCGTCTAGTCCCTCGCCGGGCCGCGGTGTACCCTGCGGTGGTTCCGAGTCACGTGGCGTGGTGTCGTGAGGCGTATGGAATCGAGCGCGCAGCGGGCAACCCCCGTCCGCAAGACGGGGTTCTTTTATGGATGGGTGGTCGTGACCGTGATGGTGGCCTTCTCGGCCATCACCGTGGCGATGGCGGGGCCCAACTTCGGCCAGTTCATCAAGCCGATGCAGGCCGAGCTTGGCTGGGGCGCCACCATCTTCGGCATCTCGCAGACCGTGCGAATGTTCGCCGGCGTCGTGACGGGCCCGGCCATCGGCCGGATGATCGACCGCTTCGGCCCGCGGGTGCCGGTCGCCACGGCGGCGCTGCTGCTGGGCTTGTCGCTCATCGCGATGAAGTGGATGAGCACCCAATGGCAGATGCTGGTGCCGTTCGCCATCACCGGGCTGATTGGCATGGGACGCGCCGCCGACATGTATGTGGGCGCGACGATCGCCAAGTGGTTCATCCGCAAGCGCGGCCTCGCCATGAGCATCGCCATGGCCGGCACGCCTATCGGCATCATCTTCGTCTTCCCGCTCACGCAGTACCTCATCGACCACTTCGGCTGGCGGCAGACGTTGTTCATCTTCGGCGCGTCCGGGGCGGCGCTCATCGTGCCGATGTCGCTCATCTGGCTGCGCCGCGAGCCGGAGGACATGGGCCTGCTGCCCGATGGCGACACCTCGCGGCCCAGCGTCGGCTCGGCCGGCGACGAGACCTCGTGGACGCGCGCCGAGGCGATGCGGCACCCCACGTTCTGGCTGATGCTGCTCGGCTTCAGCCTGTTCTCGTTCGCCTTCTCGACGGTCACGGTGTTTCGCGTGCCGCACTACATCGAGCGTGGCCTCAACCCCAGCACCGTCGCCTTCGCCGTCACCGCCGACTCCATCGTCGCGGTCATCTCCAGCGTCGTGCTCGGCACGGTGTTCGCGCGCGCCGCATCGCGGGTCGTCGTCGCCGCCGGGATGGCGGGCATGGCCGCCTGCACGGCCCTACTCATCGTGGTCGGCGACAACTGGGTGCTGTTCATTTCGTCGATGCTGTGGGGTTTCGGCATCCAGGTGGCGATCGTGGCGCAGAGCGTGATGTGGGGGGACTACTGGGGGCGTCGCCACCTCGGCGCGATCCGCGGCATCACGATCCCGCTGACGATCGGCGTGGGCTCGACCGCCTTCTTCATCGCCGGCCTCATCCGCGACGAGGCGGGCAGCTACACGCCGGCGTGGTTCATGGCGATCGCCGTGTTCGCCGCGTCGGTGGCGGTGCTGCTGCCGCTCCGCAAGCCACGGAGGCGGCTCGCGCCGGGGCGGCCGTGACGGCGCGGCCGCCGGCTATGCGCCTGTCGCTGGCGATTGCGCGCCGGCGGCCTCGATGAGCCGCGCGAGCCGCGCGTGGCTGCGGAACCGCTTGAGCTCCAGCTCGCGATGGCGGGCTGCGAGGTTGTCGGCCGCCTGCTCGGTATAGACGACCTTCCAGGGACGGTAGAACTTCGTCGACTGCACGCGTCCGGCGTTGTGCAGTCGCAGCCGTGCGTCCATGTCCTTGGTCGAGCCGACATAGAACCGACCGTGCGGCTCGCTTTGCAGGATGTAGACGACGTGCATGAGGAGTTGGCGGCGGAGGAGGGGATTTCCCGCCTTGGCGGGACGCTGGAACCGGCGATGGAGTTGGTGGGCCACCCAAGAATCGAACTTGGGACCTCAGTCTTATCAGGACTGCGCTCTAACCGACTGAGCTAGTGGCCCACGCCAAAGGAACCGACCACCCGAACTTGGAACCTTCCCGCCTTGGCGGGACGCTCTAACCGACCGGGCTCGTGGCCCAGGAGGTGCAAGGCTTTCGATTGTAGGTGGCGGCCAGCCTCGCGGTCAAGGCGCGGTGGCCGTTAAACACAGGAGACCCCGGTGCCGGGGTCTCCGCGCTAAGGGCCTTAGCGCAGTGCATAGTGGAAGGAGAGGCGCGATGGCTTCGTCCGGTCCCACCGGAGTGGGAGATGGACCACGTCCATGACGGAAGCGGGAGCAGAGCTCGACCGAGCGACCGTCTGGGGTGTGTTCCCCGAACGAGACCGACCTAGGATTTCCCCGAAGGGAAGCTCCCTAGAAAGGAGGTGATCCAGCCGCACCTTCCGGTACAGCTACCTTGTTACGACTTCGTCCCAGTCACTAGTCCCGCCCTCGGCGCAGGCCTCCTTACGGTTAGCCGTGCGACTTCAGGCGTTACCAGCTTCCATGACGTGACGGGCGGTGTGTACAAGGCCCGGGAACGTATTCACCGCGGTAAGGCTGATCCGCGGTTACTAGCAACTCCACGTTCACGCAGGCGGGTTGCAGCCTGCGATCCCAACTGAGGGGCGGTTTGAGGGATTAGCTCCACCTCGCGGTGTGGCTGCCCGTTGTCCGACCCATTGTAGCGTGTGTGTAGCCCTGAACGTAAGAGCCATGATGATTTGACGTCATCCCCACCTTCCTCCCCGAATTACGGGGCGGTCTCGCTAGAGAGTGCAACTAGCGACGAGGGTTGCGCTCGTTGCGGGACTTAACCCAACACCTCACGGCACGAGCTGACGACAACCATGCAGCATCTGTGGCGGCTCCCCGAAGGGTCCCCTAGCCTTTCGGTAGGGTACCACCGTCATGTCAAGTCCAGGTGAGGTTCTTCGCTTTGCATCGAATTAAACCACACGCTCCGCTGCTTGTGCGGGCCCCCGTCAATTCCTTTGAGTTTTAGCCTTGCGGCCGTAGTTCCCAGGCGGGATGCTTAACGCGTTAGCTTCGGCACGGAGGGGGTCGATACCCTCCATACCCAGCATCCATCGTTTAGGGCGTGGACTACCCGGGTATCTAATCCGGTTTGCTACCCACGCTTTAGAGCCTGAGCGTCAGGAACGGCCCAGAGCACCGCTTTCGCCACTGGTGTTCCTCCCGATATCTACGCATTTCACCACTACACCGGGAATTCCGTGCTCCTCTACCGTCCTCGAGCCAAGTGGTATCGGTGAACGTTTCCAGGTTAAGCCTGGAGATTAAATCACCGACGGACCTAGCCGCCTGCGCTCCCTTTACGCCCAGTGAATCCGGACAACGTTCGCCTCCTACGTATTACCGCGGCTGCTGGCACGTAGTTAGCCGAGGCTTATTCCCAGGGTACCGTCCTGTCTCTTCCCCTGGAAAAGAGGTTTACAATCCGCAGACCTTCTTCCCTCACGCGGCGTCGCTGCGTCAGGCTTTCGCCCATTGCGCAAGATTCCCTGCTGCTGCCTCCCGTAGGAGTGGGGGCCGTGTCGCAGTCCCCCTCTGGCTGGTCGTGCTCTCACACCAGCTACCCGTCGTCGGCTTGGTGGGCCGTTACCCCGCCAACTACCTGATGGGACGCAAGCCCGTCCACTGGTGCCTTGCGGCTTTCATTGTCCAGCCTATGCCAGACAATCACATGCGGTATTAGCTCGGATTTCTCCGGGTTGTCCCCCGCCAGTGGGTTGATTGCTTACGCGTTACTCAGCCGTCTGCCACTGTCCCTTGCGGGACCGTTCGACTTGCATGCATTAGGCGCGCCGCCAACGTTCGTCCTGAGCCAGGATCAAACTCTCATGAAAATCATGAGGGTCTGACTGATGACCCTACATTGAACTCACAAAGAAACCGTCCCCTCCCGAAAGAGGGTACGGGGCGCCTTCCTTCCACTATGCACTTGTTAAGGTTCCTCAGATGAGGGCACCCCCTCGAAGAGGGGGCAGAGGGACAATCTATCCCGTTCATGCGGGACTTGTCAAGAGCGCCGTCTTGGGTGATGTGAGCGCCCCGAAGGACAACCTCACGGGGCTTTCCCCGCCCACAAGGAAAGTGTACACCACACCAGGGCGATATGCAAAATTCCAAGCCATGCGCGAAAGCCGCGCGCGCCTCCGCGAACCGCCTCCAGCGGAGCCGCGGTCCGCACTCGACACCGCGCCGGACGCGCCCGCCTAGATGCCCGGCAGCCGCGCGGAGGCGTCCAGCGGTGTGGCCCGTGCCTGCAGCCGCTCCATGACACGCCGCCACAGCTCGTCCGCCACCGCCTCCACGCTCTCGCCGGCGTCGACGATCGCCCACCGCTCCGATTGTTGCCGGGCGATCGCATGAAAGCCCTCGCGCACGCGCCGGTGGAAGGCCAACCCCGCCTGCTCGAACCGCTGCTGGTCGTGCTCGCCGCCCCGGTTGCGCGCGGTCGACTCACGGTGCCCGGCGCCGTGGCCGAGCGAGGGCTGCACCCGCGCCCGCGCGAGCACCGCCTCCGGGTCGGCATCCAGCAGCAGCGTGAGGTCGGGCCACAGCCCGCCCGTCGCGAGGTTGTTGGCGCTCTCCACGGCGCGCATGGGCAGGCGCCGCCCGTAACCCTGGTAGGCGGTCGTGGAGTCGGCGTACCGGTCGGCCAGCACGATGCCGCCCTTGTCCAGCGCCGGCTTGATGACGCGCCGCACGAGCTCGGCCCGCGCGGCGGCGAACAGGAACAGCTCCGCCTCGGGCGTCAGCGGCTTGACGCTCGACTTGACCCACCTGCGGATGTCTTCGCCGAGGTCGGTGCCGCCGGGCTCGTGGACGAACTCGACGCGGTACCCGGCGGCGGCGAGGCGCTCGCGCAGCAAATTGCCCTGCGTCGTCTTGCCGGCGCCTTCGCCGCCCTCGATGGAAATGAAGAAGCCGGCCACTCGGCCCTCTTATCCGCGGTGGATGGTGACCCGTCGCTGCGGGTCGCGGCCAATGCTGCGGGAGCGAAGGTTCGCCTGCTCGGCGATGCGGTGCTGCACGCGCCGGATGAACGAGCTCTGCGGGTTCAGCTCCACGTGGTCCGCCTCTCCCTTCAAGATGCGCGTGACGCCCTCCTGCGCCTCTTGCGTGGCGCGGTCCACGCCCGCCCCGGCGCCGGGGCCCGACGCCTCCTCGGCCTCGTCGCCGGCGCTCCGCATGACGAACGTGCGGATTTGGTCGGGCGTGTTGCGCCGCAGCACGAACACCGGCTTGCCCAGTTCCTCCGCCGTCTGTATCAGCCCCGCGCGCTGGCGGAAGTGCGACTTGGTGGTGAGGATGAGGTCGGCGTCCTCCAGCGAGGAGGTGACGGCCACGTCGGCGTTGGCATGGCGCGCCTCTTGCTCGAGGCGCTCGCGGCTGACGCCGAATGGATAGACCTTCGTTGGCGGCTCATCGGCGCGCTGCCCGTTGCCCGCCAGCGCGAAGGCCTCGGGGCGGTCGGCGAGCGGCTCGCGGACGCGGCCGCGGTAGCCCCGGTCCACGCGCTCCTCACG
>Ga0194132_10007150_pt1 | contig 16843 bp, 9 predicted proteins | sample TA2KigOf80mmetaG_FD_148612 | JGI IMG/M metagenome (GOLD analysis project Ga0194132, IMG submission 148612) | Freshwater microbial communities from Lake Tanganyika, Tanzania - TA2015054 Kigoma Offshore 80m | ecosystem: Environmental > Aquatic > Freshwater > Lake | place: Tanzania: Lake Tanganyika...
TCGCGCCATCAAGCACAACACTCTTGACCGTCAGCAGAAAGCCGCGTAGGAACCGTCAACCCGCGAGACCGCCGCTTCGATCACGCGAAGATCAACAGCGTACGGGACATCCCCGGAGAGACCGAGGTTCAACAGACGCCTGGCGGATCCCGCTTCAATGATCCAAGCGCGAAGCGCGCTGCGCTCCTCGCCACCTGGTACTTGCGGAACTCTCCGGAGTTTACAGTCGGGATCATCACCCCGTATCGTGCGCAGATAAAACACATCCACGACCACTTGAAAGGTACGGGACTCACCTCGGAAGCCCTCGAACGGCTCCATGTAGGAACAGTGCATACCTTCCAAGGGTCCGAGCGGGACATCATCATCTGGGATCTGGTCGAGGCGCGCCACCATCGAATCGGTCGTCTATTCCGCAACCGAGAAGGCGATCGATTGTCGAACGTGGCGATAACAAGGGCAAGAGGGAAGCTTCTCGTGTTGGGCGACCCAGTTGCCTTCAGCCAGGCCGATGGAGCCAATTCGGTGAGGCAGTTGCGAACGATCCTCTTGATCGAACTTGGTAGCAGCAAGATGGACTTCAAAGACGTCGAGAAGAAGTTACTCCCCGACCCCTCCCTGTCCTGAGGATAGGTGACTGGCGATCGGGGCTTCCCGTCACGCGGGAGCGATCTTGGCCCTGAGTGCGGACAGGTCGAGGCGCAATTCGGAGACCCGTTCTTCATCCTTGCTAAGTCCCCGCCGTTTCAGCAACGCCACCATGTCGTCCTGCCGCGGCTGCCCAAACGCGAGACGGTAGAGCGCAAGGACATCCCGCAGCTCTGCCCACCGTGACACGTCGCGACTCAGCGGATAGCAGAGGAGATGCCGCTCGATCCGCGCCTCGCCGGGGTAAATCCAGTACGGCACGAGGTCCGTCTCGCCCGGCTCCCGCTCCGCATGCGCGAGCGCGTACAACGCGCTCCACGGATCAGCTTCCTCGCGCTGTGACAGCGCGGCACGCCCGAACTTCGCTGCGATGTTGCGCCGGACCGCGTGCCCCTTGAAGCGGTTGACCCGCCCCTCGCGCTGCTCGAAATCGACGGGATTGGCCGGCAGATTCCAGTGGACGATCGCGTGGCACCACCAGTGGAAGTCCACGCCCTCCTGCCCGATCGACGTCGTCGCGAGGATGAACGGCCAGAAGGGCGAATTGAACGCCGCTCTGACTTCGGGGAGACGCACGTCCTCCTGGTCCTGCCGAGTGTTGCCGAACCGAAGGGCGAACCGGCTCAAGAACGAGATCCCGGACGAGTCTTCGCTCTCGGGGTCGAAGGCCACGTACCGCGCGGGCCGCAGCGTGATCGCGCGCCGCGCCTCGTGTGCAAGCTCCAGGAGGCCGGCATCCATCTTGACGTCGAACGACCCAGCATCCTCCAGGTGATGCAGGTACTCGTCGAGACACGCCTGCAGGTTGCCGTGCAGGCAGTATCGCAGGACAGTCTGGGCGTAGGTCGCCTCGTTGCTGCGCTCGACGTCGTCGATCAGGTAGGTGACCTCCGGCCGGTTGAAGAGAGTACGGAATCCGGATGCGATCACTGCCGCGGCGCGCCAACGGCCCGCAGGGGTCGTTCGGTGGTCGGGCGGCAGAATCCTTCCGAGCGATCGCCAGGCACAGCTCGCCGGCGATGCCAGCGCGAGCAGTGTAACGACGTCGAGGAGATCGCCAGGGCGGTCGACGTCCGGCCGCGCGCCGGCGAGCGTTCGTAACGCCAGCTCGACGTGTGCTGCGAGGATTCGACCGCCCCCGGCAGCTTCCTCGTCGTGATCCGACTCACCGCCCGCCACAGCCTCCACGAGAAGGGGTGGATCGACCTGAGAAAGCGCTGAGCCGAACGGTGTTCCACCATCTGCAAGCAGGGGCGCGGCCCAATGCCATGCGGAGGATGCCGTCATCGCACTTGCGCCGCTCTCGCCGACCAATGGTCTTACGCGGTCGCGTGCCCATGCGAGCAGCCCTTGAACGTCGACGAGCGCATCGCCGCGTTCGCGGGCGGCATCGAGTGGATCGGTAACGTCGGCAAGTGCCGGGAAAGGCCAGAACAACGACAGTGCCGACATCGACGCGGGGCGGTCTCCGTCGAGACGCGGCGCAAGCCGGGAAGTTGCTGCGCGACGCTCCTCGGGCGTGTTCACGAACCTGTTCACTGCCGTGTGGATGCGGCGCTCGACCTCGTAGCTCAGCAGCGACGCGATCGCGGTCGGCGCCGCCACCCAGCTTGAGAAGATCAAGCGCTTCGTGAGCCGCTGCACTTCGGGTGCAGCGAACGCACCGCCAAAGCCGTGATACGGCAGCGATGGTGGCAGCCAGAGCAGCTTCCAGGAGCCGTTGTCGATCACGTCGCGTCCGAGTTGGCGCATACGCGCGTTGCCCCAATCGACGTGCTGGAACGACTCGATGCTGCGTCGGTGAATCCGCTGAAGTCGATGCACCGTTGGCGCCAGCGTCGCGCGCCGCGCCGGATCCTTCATCGCATCCTTCAGCTTCTCGCCGATCTTGTAGCCGTCGAGAAAGTTCCCGAAGTACGGTGCCGACTTCCAGTATTCGACCGTGAGCGGTGCCTGAAGCGCACTCGCGACATCGTGGAGCGCCGCGTATGCCGCGAGATCGGAGCCCTCGACATGATCGACGACGTGGTCGCGTGCAGCGAGCATTCCGTCCGGGCCAAGAGCGGGCCGCTCGGTGCGGCACATCAGCCTGCGAAGACTCGACTCGAGAAGGCCTCGCTCGGCCGCGATCGGCCGTCCGGCGAGAGCGTTCCGACGGATGTCGGCGAGCGCCGTCTTGATGTTCGCGACATCGGCGTGGCCGTTGCCGAGGAACTCGAGCGTGCGAACCAGATCGGCATAGTGATCGTCGCCCGCGGCCGCCTCTTCGGCGTACGTGAAGGCCTTGTAGGGCGTCGCCGACAAAAGGAGGACGCGTGCATCGGGTTGATCGAACAGGTGCGCGGCAAGCTCACCCGCGTCACTGTCGTCCGCGAGCAAGTTTCGGAAGCGCTGGAACTCGTCGAGAATCACCAGATCCGGCTGGAGAGCGGCCACACTCGCTCGCGCGAGCAAATGGCGCAGCGCTGCCGTCAAGCGTCTCGCATGATCTCCTTGCGATTCTGAAAGCGCGCTGCGGTACCGGGCACCCTCAATCAATGACTCCAGCTCCCCGCGCGCTGGAGATGCATCAAATGCGACAAGGAAAGCGGCCTTGATCCCCGGCTCCCACAGCCCCTTCCTGCTCTCACGCGAGGAGGCAACGTAGTACTCGAAGCGATCGAGGCTCGTGACGTTTCCCTGCAGGACGCGCTTCAGTGCAGTGGCGTCGGCGCCGCGCAGAGACAGATGCTCCGCCAGCAAGTCGAACAGGACGGCGCGCTCCCTCGCCTTCCCGACGCGCCCACCAAACTCGAACGACGTTGCGGGAGTGAACGCCACGAAAGTCACCGGCTTCGCGGTGTCGGTCGCCGTCGAGCGCAGGAGCTCGTGCTCCGCCACGAGCATCGTGAGGCGCGTGGCCGGCGTCGGCCGATGGTCTCCGGTGACCACGAGCTTCCGCAGGTTCTGATCGGCGATGTCGCCGTTCGAGCAGACGTAGACGATGTCGATCCGCTGCACGTCGTCGCGGTGCTGAAGGTGCTCGATGGTCTTCGCGATCACGCCCTTCGCGACGTGCGTCTTTCCGAGACCGGTCTCGTCGGCGACGAGGAAGCGACGACTGCTGTCCGGGGCGAGGTAGAGACGTTCGAACGCGTGCTCGACGGTCCCGCGCTGGAAGTCGTAGAGCTTGTCGATGATCGGCACGGCCGAAAAGATTTCGCTCATGCCGGCGCTCCGAGGAGCTTGCGGGCGTCGGTGACGGCTTGCCACACGCGCTCCCAGCCCGCGGGGAGAATGCGGGCGCCAGCCTCCCGCTCACGATCGCCGGCCATCAGCCGTCGCACGATCTCGTCGAGACGGTCGATCGCAGTCGGATCCGTTGCGAGGGCACGCACGAGCGTCTCGAACACGCCCGCTGATGATGCGCCCCAGCTTCCGGCACCCGCACCGGCGCCGAGTGGATTCGGCATTACGGACGCCTCGGCGGTTCCGAGGCCGAGCAGAAGAAACAGGAGACGGAGAAACTTCTCGGGAGTATCGATCTGCCGGGCGAGAATCTCACCCAGACGATCCGTCGGGCCACCAGCGAGCGTCGCCTTGACGATCCCGGAGCGCTCGATCGGATGGCCGTGCAGCGAGGTTCGCGCGATCAAGACGAGAAAGGGCGTCAGGTCCGCCGCCACGCGGGCCGCGAGCTCTACGTGCACACGCGCTCCGGGCGTCAGCGTCGCTTCCTCGAGCGGCCGGTTGAATGGACGCACTGAGGTCTCGACGCCGAGCGGCGACGAAGGCAGCTCATCGTCCGTGGTCAGCGCCGCGCGCCAGCCGCCGGGCCCCTCCTCGACCGTCATGAGAAAGCGCAGCTGCGCCACGTCGACGAGGTACGCGTCGAGCCTGCGACCAACCTCGGCGGCCTCGTCGACGACCGGCTCAGCAGGCGGCTGGTACTCCACGAGCAGCTTCTTGAACTCCGCCTTCTCGCCCAGCATGCGATCGATCCCGAGCTGGCTTGGCCCGCCTTCGAGCTCGACCATCATCTCGACGTTTCCGTCGAATGCGGCGTCCGTCGCGTTCGCAGATCCGAGAAAGAGACGCGCACGTCGGTTGATCTCGACGAGAATGACCTTCGCGTGCAGCGCGCCGAACGGCGTCATCGGCTGCGCGTTCGCCGTTGCGTCGGCGGCATCCGGATCGAGTCCGGCGAGCGGGTCGATCACGTAGACCCTTCGCGAAGCAAAGGCTTCGCGCGGAAGGCGATCGAGCTCTTCGGGCCGCGAGACGATGGTCGCGTCGGTTTCACTGCCGGTCGGACGCAATATGGTGGTGAGGCCTCCGGGCGTCACGAAGGGCGAGATCACCAGGTGCCGATAGCCGCGGAAGAGGTCGTCGAGCTTCGAGCGCGGCTGAGCCGGTAGCCCGAACGGCCAGAAGCGCGCCTCTCGTACGCCCTCCGGCATCTCCCACTCGACGCGATGAAGACGGTCCGCGAGAGCGCGAATCGCCTGACTGCGCTCGTCTGGCAGCGGATCCTTCGCCATGTCCACGAGGGCCGCGACGAAGCGGACCAGGCCGTCGTTGTCGCGGTTGCGCTTGCGAGCTGCTTCGCCGTCGAGCCGCACGACCACGTCCCAGCTACAGTCGCCGGTCAGGTTCCGCGACAGCACGAGGACACGGAAGCGATCGGACGCATCGGGATCGCCGGAGGCATCCACGTAATGCGCAACCCACGTCTTCGGATGAAACAGATGCCCCGGACGTGGTCGGCGCACCTCATGCACCACGGCCTCGAGAAGGGCGACGAGGTCGGACGCCTTCCGCGGGATCTGGACGGCGCCCGCCTGGAAGAAGACGTCGAGTCGATCGGCGCTCGAGCGCAGTGCTTCCATGATCGCGATCGGGTCGGGGGTGGCCGTGAGCGCGTAGCCAGCGAAGGCAAGCGGGACCGTGAGTGCCGTCTCGAGGTCGAGCGTGAACGTCGTCCCAACCGCGCGCTCGAGGCGAAACCCGGGCGGCGGGCGCAAACCATCGAGCAGGAGCGCGCGGTCGTCAGGTGCCAGCACGCGCGCTTCGTCCCGAGCAGATGTCGTTCAGGATCTGCTGCACCTGCGACCAGCGAAAGGTGATTCGCTTCCCACCCGAGTTCCCGCCCCACTGCTGCAGCAGGCGATCGTTCACCAGTCGCGCCTGGCTGCCCTTCTGCTGACGCTCACGCGTCGCAACCATGCGGCGCGCGTCATCGTCATGTGCGAGCGAGCCCGGAGCTGCCACGGACAGATCGATCCAGCGCTCGACGAACATGCGCGTGGCGAAAGCGACGCGAGGATTGATGTCCGTGACGAGCTTCCAGAACGCCGCGCGGTCCCAGGACGTAAGCGCGGTACGTGCTGCTTCCATCTCCGCGGACCAGTCACGCAGCAGGCCCTCGAACTCATCCCGCTTGTCCGCGTACTGCGTGAGACCGATCTGCTGCGCCCGTTCGGCGAGGAGCAGGTTGTACAGCAACGCCGCGCCCAGCAGCACGAGTGAAAACATCTCCGCATGGTGCACCGTCTCCCGAATCGGTGCGGGTGCACGCGAAACGAGCGCGTCCTCCCAGGCGGCAGTGGTCCCGGTGAGCGTCGTCCCGGACTCCGCGAGCCACGCGAGCAAGGTCCCCGGAACACTCGTGACGACGCGTTCCGCGAGCCAGTCGGCCTCGGAATGCGTCAGAACGAACGACGCGACGTCCATGTCGAAGAAGCCGTCGGGGGGCGAAGGGATGTTCGGATCCCAGACACCGTCACCGCGCTCAACCAGCTCCGTGAGCGCCTCCTCGAGCGACGACGGCTGGCCGGCCGTTCCGGCGATCTGCTCCTGAGTGCCGCCGTGGCGCAGGATTCCGAAGCGGTGCAGGGCGGACCAGTAGATCATGGACGGGACGATCTTGAGCCGCACGCCTGCAACCTTGCCGATCAGTCCGCTGTCGTCACCGCCGCGGCGCAGCGACTCGATGAGACGACGTTCCTGGTTGTGGACCCACACCACACGGTCGGAAGCCCGTCCGCTGCGTCGCTCGGCTCGGCGGAACAGCCATGGCACGAAGAGAAGGTATCGGGCGCGGCTCTGAAGGACCGAGATACCGGGGAACATCGCATCGCTGAGCGCGTCGCGGATGGTACCGATGCCGAGCTCGTCGCGGCTGTCCTGCTGCGAGAAGAGCTGGACGATCTCGCGGGCGCGGCGTTGGTCGGCTTCGGAGAAGTCGAGCCAGGAGATGGACGACGGCATGCGCGGCTATGCGGGCTCGGGCATCAAGACCACGACTCGTCGTCGAGATCCTCGTGATCGGGAAACGAGTCGTACCGGCCGTCGGTCGTTCTTACGACAGACTCACCAAAAAGGCGTGGTGCTTCCTTCCTGCGCCGAAGACGCTCTGACGGGAGCGGGCGGTGGACCAGCTGGACCTCGTCCCCGCGTACCTTGGCGGCCTTGATTCCGAAGCTAACGACAACTCGCTCAATACCGTCTGGTTCGACCATGCTTCGCAGGACCCGTCCGCTGCCCATCCGCGCATGGACGACCTCATCGTTCTTCTGGAATTGGGCAGCAGGAAGCTCGTGAGGCTGAACTCCCAACTCCGGCCTCGACTTCCTAAGCGCCCGATCATAGGCCGCCTTCTTCTGGCGATCCATGAGAAATTCGTAGGCTGCCCGACTTTCTCGCGACATCAGAATTGCCCGGCCGGGGCTATGCGCTCGAACAAGTTCCACGAGACGGCGACGTTTGATGTAGGCCGCCTCGACAACGTCGGGCGACGCGCACACCGGAACCTCTAGAATTTCGTAGTAGTTTCGATCCATTGATCAATCACCGAGAGCCGCAAGAGTCATCTGTATCTACGATAATTCCAGTCGTGCGTGAGAACTTCGGCGACGGTTCGGGCCACCAAATAATGAGCCGGAGCTTCACGTACCTGGAGTGCCTCGAAGTGCGCCTTGCCGCATTCAATCTTCTTTCCCTCTTTCTCTCGAAGATCGCCCGCGAATAGGCTGCTTTTCGTTTCGACGACAAGGTAGAGGCGTTCGGCCCCATCTCTCTCCACGAGGACTGCCCAGTCAGGGTTGTAGGTGCCCAAGGGGGTGGGCACTCTGAACCACCCCGGCAGTTTGGCGTAGAGCTTGATTGCGTCGTTCTTCTCAAGATCATTGGCGAAGTCGGCTTCCGTACCCGAGTCGTAGACCACCTGCTCGTAAACGGACTTCTTCGTCTCCGTGAGCATGTTCTTGAGGTACCCAGTTAGCTCCTCCTTCTCGAAAAGCTCCTGGGCGTAGCACTGCTCGTCGCCGAGGCGTTGATACTTGATGCCGTCGACGACAGCGAGGCGCTTGCGGTGATTAATCGCCTCGGCAGCCAACTCGATGAAAGCCTGGGGATTGCGCCTGAAGTCATCGAGCCGCCCGCTTCCCGTCACTACGCGATGGATGGTGCGGCGGGTGAGCTGGGTGCGATCCTGGAGCTGCGTCAGCAGGTCGGGTAGCTCGATGTCCGCTTCGTCTAGCACGACGGTCTGGGCGCCTCCGCGCTCGGTGGCTTCGATACCAGCCTTGCCGATTGCCAGGTCGGCCTTGCGCCACTGCAACCGGGTCTTCGGTATGGCGCGCGCGTCGCGCAGCGCCTTGATGCAGCTCTCGACCAGCTTTTCGTTGTCGAACTCGACCCGGTAGGTGGTCTTGTGCTTGATGCGGTCCCAGAGCGCCTTGAACTCCGGGCTGTGCAGGATCGCCTGACGCGGTCGCACCTGGCGGCGCTCGTCGGCGTTTTTGATCTCGAGGCGGCCGGCGAGCTTGCGCAGGATCTGGGTGATCTGGCCGGACTGTGGCGCGAAGGATTCCGGGAGCTTCACTTGGTCGGCCTTGAGGGCCGCACGCAGGGTGTCCTGCACCTTGCCCTTCGCATCGATGAAGCCCTGGTCTTTCAAGTGATCCCACAGCACCTTCGACTGCTCGATACCCAGCGGCGCCGCCGTGCCGTCCGCTGCCATCACCGTCACGGTCGCAAACTGGTGCGTCTCGACGATGCCGAAGCGGATGCCGGTCTCCTCCTCGATCTCCTTCTGCAGGTTCTCGGCAAACTTCTCGTAGCTCTCCGTCGCCACCACCGTCAGTGTATTGATCTCGAAGCCGCGCAACCGTTGGCCGTCCTGGTTGACGCACAGCCGCAGCCCACGGCCGATGGTCTGGCGCCGCTCGCGCTCGGTCTGAATGTCGCGCAGCGTGCAGATCTGGAAGACGTTCGGATTGTCCCAGCCCTCGCGCAGCGCGGAGTGCGAGAAGATGAACTTGAGTGGCGTCTCGAAGGAGAGCAGCTTTTCCTTCTCCTTCATGATCAGGTTGTAGGCCTGCTCGGCAGCCTCTCGCCCGGCCTGATTGCCTTCCTCGGTGTCCACCGCGCGCTTGGACCGCTTGTCGATGGAGAAGTAGCCGTCGTGGACCTCCTCGGTGGTGCGACTCAGGTCCACTTCTGGAAAGAGCGTCCGGTAGTCGGGGTGGTTGCCCAGGCGACGGTATTCCTCCTCGAAGATCTGCGCGTAGTCGCCCTTGAGCGGATTCCCGTCCGAATCGTATTGCCGGTAGCGTGCCACCTCGTCGATGAAGAAGAGTGACAGCACCTTGATGCCCTGCGGCCGCAGGCGCTTCTCCTTGTCGAGGTGCTCCTTGATCGTGCGGCGGATCATCTCGCGCTGGACGGCGAGCCCATCCACGTCGCCCCAGGCCTGTCCCGGCCGCAGGTACTGCTCGCCGCCGGGCACGCGCAGCTCCATGAACTCGTCGCCCTTGGCGACACGGATCTCGCCGACGCGGCAATCCGCGTACACCGCGCGCTTCGTCGTCTGTTCCAGGTCGTCGCCGTCCTGCACCACGACTTCACGTCGCTGCACACCGGTGGCGGTCTCGACGTCAAGCTCAACCTTCGCGCTGATGCTGCCACGCTTGTTGCTCACGGACACGACGCGCACGTAGGGCTTGTTGTGGGCGTCCTCCACCGTAGCCGCCGCCACTTCGATTTGCTTCACGAGCCGGCGTTCGTAGGCGTCCACCGCGTCGATCCGGTAGACCATGTGGTGCTTGTCCACGTGCGTCGCCGAGTAGCGCAGTGTGCAGAGCGGGTTCATGGCCTCGAGGGCCGACTTGCCCGCTCCCTTCAGACCGCCGTCCACGCTCTGCGGTTCGTCGACGATCACGATCGGCCGCGTCGCCTTGATCAGGTCGATCGGCTTCTCGCCGCCGGTCTTCTCGCTGTCCTTGTAGAGGTTGTTGACGTCCTTCTTGTTGATGGCGCCGACGGTCACCACCATGATCTGGATCTGGGCGCTGGTGGCGAAGTTGCGCACCTGGCCGAGCTTGCTGGAGTCGTAGAGGAAGTAGTCGAAGGGCACGCCGGCGTAGAGACGCTTGAAGTGGTCCTCGGTGATCTGGAGCGACTTGTAGACGCCCTCCTTGATGGCGATCGAGGGCACTACGATCACGAACTTGGCGAAGCCGAAGCGCCGGTTCAGCTCGAAGATCGTGCGCAGGTACACGTAGGTCTTGCCGGTGCCGGTCTCCATCTCCACGGTGAAGTCGCCAGAGGCGAGCGCTTCGGCCGGGGCCAGGCCGTTCCGGATCTGGATGTCGTTCAGGTTCTTCAGTAGCTCGTCGTCGAGCAGGGTCAGGCGGTTGCCGATGCCGAGGTCGTTCTGCGCGAAGCCGAGCCGCATCTGGGCGCCCGCGGCATCGCGCGTGACCGTGAACTCGGTGCGGCAGATCTCCTGCCCGCGGAACAGCTCGCAGACCGCCTCGATGGCCTCGAGCTGGTAGTCGAGATCGGGTTCGAAGTGGAGCTTCATCACGCGCCCATCCTCACAGGCTCCGCACGTTGGCGATGCCGTGCTGTTCCAGGATCGCCGCCAGGTTGGTCTTCGCGACGTCGTCGGCGAAGGCGCTGTCGCGGAAGACGCAGGTGGTGTCCCCGGCTGGCGCGAGCGCTTTGCGCCACTCCACGATGCCCTGTGCCAGCCCCTCCACTTCGCCGCGCTCCATCTTCTCCGCGAGACAGGCCATCAGGACGCCCCCGCCGACGGCGTGCACCTCCTTCCCGCCGAGGATGCGCGTCTCGATCGGCACGCACAGGTCGAGACCGCGCTTGAGCAGAACTTCGTAGAGCACGTCTGCTTCGCTGCGCCCGGGCATCAAGTGCTCGACAGACTTGAGCAGCGTCTTGTCGAGGTCGTCGCGATCCGGCTCCCACCCGCGGAAATTGCTGGAGTCGAGCTTGAAGACACGGAAGCCGAGGTCGCCTGTGAACATCGGGGTCTCGTCCTTGATCTTCTTTGCGGCGCGGCGGAGGCGCTCCTTGGTCAGCTCGGCGATATTGCGGGGTTTTCGGTGCTCGTCGCAAAACTCGGCTGCGACTTTCTGGTCCCTGTTCTCTGGATCGAGGGGTTCGGGCAGCTGGACGAGGATGTAACAACGGTTGGCACCGTCATCGGCATTCTGTGCCATGACGGCGTGACCCGTCGTGCCCGAACCAGCGAAGAAGTCCATCACGATGTCGTTGGCACTGGCACCTATGGAACGAATGAAAAACCGCAAAAGAGACGTCGGCTTGGGGTAGCTGTACAACTCTTTCCCGAACAAAGTACGGAGTTCAGCATTGGCTGCCAGCACATCGCCGATCAGATCGTTGGGCAAGATCTTCGTTGGTCGGAGAGCCGTCTGCTTGTAGGTCTTACGATAATACGGAATCAGAGATTCGGACTTGATGGCTAGAGAGACACCTGCCTCGATCTCCTGATCGAGGTACTCCTGACTCCACTTGAAGCGGCCGGTGATGCGGACGTCGTGGACATTGCGCTCACTTACCACGACGACGTCGTCCATTACTTCGATCTCGCCGTATTGCCCCCTTGGGTAAGTATCGTCCGGCAGTGAAACTCGAATACTCCCCGCCGGAAACAGCAAAGTCCGTGGGGCGTTATTGTTCTGCGTCAGAGAGGCGTCTCCCTGAGGATCCTCCAGTCTTTCCGTCAGCTCGAAATCGCCGGACGCGTCTCGGGAGTAGAGGATGACATACTCCGCATTCTTTCGAGTGCGCCTGGACATGTTAGATGGGCGAAAGATGCTTTCCCAGAAGAACGTTTCTACTAGGTTCTCATCGCCGAAGATCTCGTCCAGCGCGACACGAAGGTTGCCGACTTCAGAGTCTGAGATGCTTACCGCGAGAAAGCCATCCGTTCTCAAGAGAGTTCTCGCTAGCTTCAACCGCGGATACATCATGTTTAGCCAGCCGGTGTGGAACCGCCCACTACCTTCCGTGTTGCTGCTGATCTTGGCTCCGCCTTCGATCTGCCCGGTCAGTTCCAAGTAGTTCTTGATGCTGTCCTGGAAGTTGTCCGGGTACACGAAGTCCTTGCCCGTGTTGTACGGTGGGTCGATATAGATGAGCTTCACCTTCCCGGCGTAGCTCTTCTGCAGAAGCTTCAGCACCTCCAGGTTGTCACCCTCGATCATCAGGTTCTGCGTGGTGCCCCAGTCCACGCTGTCTTCCGGGCACGGGCGGAGCGTACCGGCCGAGGGCGTGAGCGCGAGCTCGCGCACGCGCCGCTTGCCGTGCCAGTTGAGGCCGTACTTCTCGTCCGCGTCGGTGACGGTCGCATCGCCCACCAGCGCCTTGAGTACGTCTACGTTGACCGCGGCGCCGTTCGGCCCCTCCGCCACCAGTTCCGGGAAGAGCGCCTTCAGCCGCTCGACGTTCTCGGCGATGAGGTCGGGCGAGCGGCTTTCGGGATCGTCGGCGGTCAGCTTCTTCATCGTCATCTCGTTCCTCACAATAGTGCGAGCGCAGCAGCGCGGGCGGCCTCGGCGCGCTTGAGTTCCAGGTTCAGCTCAACCTGCCGGGGCATCTGCCTCTCCTTCGCCGCTGCCGCGCGCAGGCGCGCCATCTCCGCCTCGAGACGCGCGCAGTCCCGCAGCGCCTCGCGGCGAGCGGCCCGGCGTTCGGCAACGTCCGGGATCTCGAACCGGCCCGACCGCCGGGCAGCCTCGAGCGCGAGCAGCACGTCGACCCAACCCTGATAGAGTGTCAGCAGCGAGGCTTGCGGTTGGCGCCCTAGCGCCAGGGTAGCGACGAGCGCGGGCTCAAAGGGGTCCCCGTCGCGTGGGCACTCGATGGCCACCGGCTCGCCTTCGAGCACGGTCTTGCCGGCCTCGCCCTGCGACCAGCGCTTGTGTGCGAGCGACAGGTTCACGCGGTCACCGAGCTCGGCCACGACAAGGAGCGGGTACGGCACGGCCCGGTGCAGCAGCTCGACGAGCCGGGGTATCTTGGCATTCGCCCGGAGCGCCACGCGGAGCACCGCGATCTCCAGGTAGTCGCGCGCGGCGTCCCGATGCGCGGCAACGCCGATTGTCGTGGGTTTCAAGGCGGCTACCCACTGGATCTGCTCGACGCCCTCGTTGATGTGGCGCTTGTCCGCGGCCGTAGGCGCCCCATGCTCAAGGAGCAGCGTCTTCGCCACGCGACGATCCACGCGCGCAGCCGCGGGAAGGTCGAGGGCAGCGATGGCGTCGTCGCCGGTCACGCAGGCACCTCCGGCAGGACGGCCAGGTACGCGACGACCTCCAAGTCGTCGATCCCGGCGAACTCGCCGACCAGCGCATGCGTGCCGCCGGGTGTGAAAAGGCTCGCGACGGCGCGCTCCTCGCTCTTGCCGACCACCGACGCCACGGCGGCCGCGAGCAGCTTCTGCGCATGCCGCATGTCCTCGCCGTCCTTCGTCGCCTTGTCGAAGCGGGCGCAGGCGCCGGCGTCGGGCAGGTCGCGCCCCAGGCACAGGCGCTTCAGGCGGTCGAGGATCTGCTTGGCCTGCGGGTAGGCCAGGAGGACCGCGCCGTCGTCGCCGACATGGACCAGGTAGTGGGGGGCGAGCGGGTAGCCGCCTTCGGGAATGCGGGCGGCCGCGCCCCCTTCGGCGCGCAGGCAGAAGACGATGCCGGGAGGAATCTCGGCCTCGCCGGTGGTGGTGACCGCGAAGGTGCCGAGCGGCTGGGACTCCAGCGCGTCGGGATGCGCCTTGCGGAACTCCGCGAGGTCGATGCGGAAGTCGGTCAACGTGAGATCGGCAATGGAGACGCCGGTCGAGAGGTCCTCCAGATCGATGACGGCGTCCTGGAGCTTGAGGAGCTGCTTGCGGCGGTACTCCAGGTCGTTCATCTGGTTGCCCGACTGCTGCTCGATCAGGTTCTCCTCGCCCGTCGCCGAGATGTCGAGCAGCACCATGCGGCCGCTCACGCGCTGCTCGAGGTTGATGTACTCCTCGAGCTCCATGTTGGGCCAGAAGTTCACGAGCTGGATGCGTTCGTTCGGCGAACCGATGCGGTCGATGCGCCCGAAGCGCTGGATGATGCGCACCGGGTTCCAGTGGATGTCGTAGTTGACGAGCCAGTCGCAGTCCTGGAGGTTCTGGCCCTCCGAGATGCAGTCGGTCGCGATCAGCAGGTCGACATCACCTTCAGCTGCAAGCTCCTCCGGGCGCTCCTTCGAGTGTGGCGCGAATGCCGTGAGGATCGAGCCGAGATCGCGCCGAAGCTTGGGTGGCGTGGCCTGGTTGCTGCCGGTGCCTGTCACCAAGGCGCTTTCGAGCCCGAGGTGGGCCTTCGCCCAGGGAGCGAGCTCTTCATAGAGGTAGCGCGCGGTATCGGCGAAGGCGGTGAACATGATCACCTTCCGATTGTCCCCGTTGATCGGATGGCGGCATTTGCTCTCAAGCACCTCGCGAAGAGCTGCCAGCTTGGCGTCGCGCTCGGCGGAGATCTCACGGGCTGCCGCGACGAGGGTAGCGAGGCGATTCCGATCCTCGATGAGGTCCTGCCTCCAACGAACGAGGTCCACGTCCCGAAGGAGCACCTTGACCTTTCGGCCAACGACGAGGCTCTCGAAGGCGGGGTCCGAAATGTCGACATCGGCGATGTCGATCTCCTCGAGCTCTTCTGCCTGGGCCTCGATCCGCCGAAGCGTGGCGTCGACATCGGCTAGCTGTCGCTCGACGGTCAGCGCGAAGGATACGACCGAACTTTCCATCCGCTTGAGGACGTTGACTCGAAGCAGGTGAACGAGACTTTCCTCGCGATCCACCTGCCGGAAGAATCCTGTACCGCCCTTTACCTCGGTGCTGTATTTCTTGTCGTAGGCCTTCTGCTTGTGCGGCAACACGTAGCGCAGTGGTGCATATGCGGCCAAGTTCAGGCGACGGATCTCGAGGTTGATCTCACGGATCGCCGGGAAGGCGCCACGCCGATCGACGTCGGCCTTGATGTTGATCGGCTTCAGGCGGGCAGGGAAGCGTCCCACCTCAGCGAGGCCGTAGTACTTTTCAATATGTTTGCGCGACCGTGCGATCGTAAGCAGGTCGAGCAGCGTGAAGTAGTCGAAACCGAGCATCTCGATCAGGCGCGACGGCGTACGTTCTGTCTCGTCGAGGTCGAGCCAACGGTTGAACTGCTTCTGAGCGAAGCGGGTGGTGCCGTCGATGCTACCGATGCCGTGGTCCAGCAGGGCCGTGTCGTCCCCTTCAGTGGCGAAAACGATCTGATTGCGCAGATCCGCCATGCGATTGTTGACCGGTGTTGCCGAGAGCATCAGCACACGGGTCTTTACTCCCTCGCGGATGATCTTTCGCATGAGCCGATCGTAGCGCGTCTCGCCGCCGGCCTGCGGCGTCTTCTTGTTCCTGAAGTTGTGCGACTCGTCGATCACGACAAGGTCGTAGTTTCCCCAGTTGACGTGCGCGAGATCGAGGTCGCCAGAAAGGCCACCGTCGCGAGAGAGGTCCGTATGATTCAGCACGTCGTAGTTGAGGCGATCGGCGGCAAGAATGTTTCGGCGATCGTTCGCCTTGTAGAGGGTCCAGTTGTCGCGTAGGCGCTTGGGGCACAGGACAAGGACACGGTCGTTCCGCAGCTCGTGGTACTTGATGACGGCAAGCGCCTCGAATGTCTTTCCGAGACCTACGCTGTCCGCAATGATGCAGCCCCCGAAGCGATTCAGCTTGTCGATTGCCCCGACAACTCCGTCACGCTGGAACTTGAAGAGCTTCTTCCAGACGAGCGTGTTCCGGATGCCCGTGGCGGACTTGATGACCTGCTCTTCGTCGAGCTCATCGCCTCTCGCTGCGAATACGTGATGGAGCACTACGCCGTAGATCAGGTTGGGTGCGGCATGGAGCGCGATCGCGTCCAGCAGTGCCCCGAGCGCTTCCTTGGCGCGGGGCGTGTCGGGCAGGCTGGCCCACTGTGCATCAAACCATTGGCCCAGCATCGCCGCTTCGTCAGGGGTCTCGGACGCCTGGACGATCGCCAGCGGGTTTCCGGGAGCGAGTCCAAGGCCATCGGTAGTCAGTGCGACCGCCCCCAAGAACGCTTGCACGGGTTCGTTCGACCGCTCACGAATAACGAGTGCACCCTGGGGAACTAGCCCAGGTGCGAGTCGGACTTCTGCGCTCCCAGTCAGCCACGCGCGAAGACGCCCCGCGAGCCACCGGCCCTGTAGGCGGTTCCGTGCAGGGCGGTCGGCGTTCGAGCCGACGATGCTGTGAATGTCCAGGTCGGACGGCACTACCAATCGACACCGCGGAGCGCGGTGTCGCTCCGCAATCAACTCTCCGCTGCCGAAAATCGACAGTGATGGGCTGACCACGTCGATGCAGCGGTCGTCCTGGAGGTGCAGCCGAACGATGTCGGCAACGCGGTCAGTGCCAATGTTGCGAACGATCTTCAAGCTGTCGGACTCCCTCAGAGAAGGCAGCCCATGAGCCTGCCTTCTGTGAACGTCCCGAGACCCTCACGAACGGTGGACCAGCCAGCGTTCGACGAACGAGATTCCCGCTACAGGCGCTTGAGGTCAAGAACTCGACCGATGTCTGACCTCAGAACGGCCAACGGTTGGCTCCCCACAGGGGTCGACTCCATGGCTCCTGGTGATGCTCTTCCCCGATCGACGCGCTACCCACGGATCGCTTGACGACTGACCTCGCCGTACGCGACGACAAGCCCCGATGCGGCCGCTCGACTGTCCGTTCTGCACCTCCTCGACGGACCGCACCTTCCACGAAGGCCCCCTCACCCTCGCCCTCTGGGACGCCTTCCCCGTCTCCCCCGCGCACGCGCTCCTCATCCCGCGCCGCCACGTCGCCACCTGG
>Ga0194132_10007151_pt1 | contig 16840 bp, 19 predicted proteins | sample TA2KigOf80mmetaG_FD_148612 | JGI IMG/M metagenome (GOLD analysis project Ga0194132, IMG submission 148612) | Freshwater microbial communities from Lake Tanganyika, Tanzania - TA2015054 Kigoma Offshore 80m | ecosystem: Environmental > Aquatic > Freshwater > Lake | place: Tanzania: Lake...
TGCACCAGCAAGCCACCGCCTAGACTGACAAACCAGATGGGCCGAAGCCTCCATTAATAAAGCCTTCGATCAGTCTCAAATGATCTGACGACGGACACCGGCTTGCCTTCCGGACTTGGTGCGCAAGATCGACGAAGGTTACGACATAGTTAGCGGCGTGCGTGAGAAACGCGACGATCCCTGGCTGCTCAATCGCTTTCCGTCGTATCTCGGCGGCCTGCTGATCAATCGCGCCTTGGGCATCCGCCAGTCCGATTTCGGAGCCGTCAAGGGTTACTCGCGCACGCTCGTCGACGAGTTGAAGAGCCTGAAGCCAAGTAGGCCGATGGTGTACGCGGCGGCCTACGCTCTGTCGAAGAATTTCGCCGAGATTCCCGTGGGCCATCAACGGCGGAAGACGGGTCGCACCAAGTGGTCGCTGCTGAAGCGGATCGAAACCTACCTTGACATCTACACCACCTACGCGCCGCGGCCGTTCGCAGGCGTCCTGGTCGGCAGTGTTGCCCTTATGCTGGCCGGAGTTGCGTTGACTCTCGGGATCGCCGCCTATCGTCTGTGGACTAATGAGGAATTCTCGGGACTGATCATCTTTTTCGCAGTCTTCCTGGTGGGCATTGGGTTTCAGTTCGCGCTGCTGTCTCTGATCGGCGAATTCGTCACGCGGATGCTTCGAGCGGAGCCGCTGTTTCGCAGCGACCCCGTGGTGACGGTATGGGGGGCGAATGGCGCACCAGTGCAGAAGCTGGAATCTCCTCGCTAGATGCGGGTGATCAGCATCATGCAGCCCGGGTATCTGCCGTGGCTTGGGTATTTCGACATGTGCGCGCTGTCGAACGTCTTCGTGGTGTATGACGACGTCCAGTTCGACCGCCATGGATGGCGAAACCGCAATAGAATCTTGGTGCGCGGCGGGCCGTCGTGGCTCACGGTACCGGTGACCCGGCAGTTCGCAGCCCCGATACGCGAAATTCGGATCGCCGATCCGCGTTGGCCTCGCAAACACCTTGGCAGCCTGCGCGCCGCGTACGGCCGGGCGCCTTTCTTCGACTGGTGCTTCCCGGAGCTGACCCGCACGCTATTACAGCGTCCTTATGAATGGCTCCTTGACGTCTGCGTCGACCTGCACGGTCTTTTAAGCAGGTTGCTCGCGCTCGACACGCCAATGCGTCTCGCGAGCGAGATCGGTTACGAGGGCGTCGGCCGCACCGAGCGACTCGTCGCGATCTGCGGCACATTGAACGCCTCGCACTACTTGGCGACAGACGCGAGCAAGGCCTACATGGACGAGCCGCTCTGGCGGGCGCACGCCATGACCCTCGTCTACCAAGGCTACCCACACCCGACCTACCCGCAATTCGACCATCCTTTCGTCAGCCATCTATCGGCGGTCGATGCTCTGATGTTTGTTGGCCCTGAGGCACGTAAGCTTCTGCGGCTGCCCCGGCCATCGCTCGCGCTTTTCTCCGAGCACCAGCTGGGATGAGAAAATCGCGAATCGTCCTCGGTGTTTCGGACTCGCATGACGCCGGGGTCGCACTGCTGCGCGACGGCGAGATCGTCGCGGCGCTCAACGAAGAGCGGCTTTCGCGGCGCAAGCAGGCATCGGGTACGCCGGTGAAGGCCCTACAGCGGATCTTCGAATTCAGCGGCATCGCCCCCGAAGAAGTCGATGTGGTGGCCGTCGCCGGTCGGGCATCGCTCGGAGCGCCACCGCTCAATAACGACTTCTCGCACGCCGACGGCCGGTATCCGGTGTCGATGGCAGTCGCCGAGACCATCAGCGTGCTGCCCGGCGGCATGGAGGCGCTCAGGCAGCCGGCGGCCGTCGCGTTGTACCAGGGCGTGCTCGCTCCGGTTCGTCGCCGCACCGTGGCACGACTCGCGGACGCGCTATCGGCCCTCGAAGTGCGCGCCCCCATGAAGTTCTTCGACCATCACGACGCGCATCTGGCCGCCGCCTACTTCACTAGCGGCATGCCCGACTGCCTAGTCATCTCCAACGACGGGTTCGGCGATGGCGTGTGCGCCAAAGTCGCGATCGGGCGCTCGGGTCGGCTTTCGGTCATTGCCGAGAACAGCTTCGCCAATTCGTTGGGCGTCCTCTACAACTACGCCACGCTGTTGTGCGGCTTCCGGCCGAGTTACCACACGGGCAAGACCACGGGGCTGGCGGCATATGGCGATCCCAGCAAGACCATCGACTTATTCCGCGATCTCCTGGCCTGGGACCCTACACACGGCATGTATGCGTGCCGCGGGCCACTCTATCGGAGGATGATCCGCAAGTTGGCCGCAGCCTTGACCGGTGTGCGCCGCGAGGACATCGCTGCTGGAATCCAGCTTCACGTCGAACAGGTGTTGACGGCGATGACCCGGCACTACCTCCACCGTACCGGAGAGCGGTGCATCGCCCTTACCGGCGGGATTCACGCCAATGTCCGCGCCAACCAGCGGATCGGCGAACTGGCTGGAGTCGACCAGGCGTTCATCTTTCCCCACATGGGCGACGGCGGCCTATCGCTCGGCGCAGCCTTTCTCGCCAACGTTGCGACGCACGGCGGTCGTTCGAAGCGGTTGGAACACGTCTATTTCGGTCCGACATTCAGCGATGCTGAGGCCGCGCAGTCTCTGGCGGCGAATGGTGTCCACTACGAGCGGCCAGCCGACATGGCTACCTCGGTCGCCGACGCGCTTGCGCAAGGCTGGATCGTCGCACGTTGCAGCGGCGCCATGGAGTACGGCCCGCGAGCGCTCGGCAACCGCTCGATTCTTGGCCCGGCCCACGATAAGGACATCAACGACAACCTCAACCGACGGCTCGCCCGCTCGGAGTTCATGCCTTTCGCACCGATTGTGCGCGACGAGCACGCGCCTACGCATTTTCCGGACCTTCCCGCTGCCCTGGCGCATGCCGCCGAGTTCATGACCACGACCACCGGGGTGGCGCCGCGTACGGCGACCGAAGCACCAGCGGTCGTGCATGTCGATGGCACGGCACGACCGCAGGTTTTACGGCAAGCGACCAACCCGGAACTCTATACGATCCTTGGCCGCTACTACGCCCGCACCGGCCGCGCTGTGCTCATCAACACCAGCTTCAACCGCCACGACGAGCCGATCGTCTGCAGTCCCGCCGAAGCGGTCGACGCGTTCCTGGAGAGCCGGTTGGACTTCCTGGCACTCGGACCGTTTCTGGCGCGACACCCTGCCCTCCGATGACCGCATTCACTTATGAGCCGCGCGCCACCTGCATCTGCGGCGCTCGATTGATCCCGACCGCGCTCGCGATCAGGCGTGCGTTCGCATGGGGCAGTGCTTGCTTTCGCCGCTGTGAAGCTTGCGGCAGCTACGTGCAGGCACCGCAGATCGATCGCGTTTCCCTGCAGCGCTGGTACGAGTCGGACGCCTACCTCTCTGGCGCCACCGCCTACAGCAACTATCTGGACGACGAAGCGAGCCGCCGAGACGAAGCCCGCGGCCGCTTAGAACGAGATCTGCGGCCGTTCTTGGCAGCGCCGCGACGTATCCTCGAGGTTGGCTGCGCGACCGCGACATTACTGAACATGCTTCATCAGCATGGCCATCTCGTCACCGGCGTGGACCTGTCGGCGCGCTTTGCCGAGCGCGCCAGGGCGCTCTATGGCATCCCTGTGATTGCGAGCGACTTTGTCGAGGCTGCCCTACCCTGCAACAGTTTCGACCTTGTGCTGATGCTTGGTACGATCTCGAATCTCGCCAATCTGGACGCCGCGCTCGCCAAGGTTCGGTCGCTCCTGGCTGCGGCCGGTACGTTCCACTTCAACTTTCCCCGCGCCGACTCGCTCACTGCGCGCCTGTATGGATCGCGGCACTGGATGTTCACGGCCAGCGTAAGCGCATTCATGACCTTCGAAGGATGCCGCCTAGCGCTCGCCCGCGCCGGCTTTCACATCGTGTCCGCTGCCATCGATGTGCAGCGGCCGAGCGTGGGCAAGTTCGTCGCCTTTTCCGGCCTTCGACGGTTCGCCGATGCGGGGCAACGTTCGCGCACGCCGTTTCCGTTCAGCATGCCGATCCCCGGCGTATGGTGGGTAGTCGCGCGACCGATTTGACGAGACACGCGGCACCCTGTTTTCATTAGGCAAATGGCGCACGGGGCAAAGGTCACCAACGAACCGGGTATCGAACGGTTCGCCCGGCTCGGCTACGAGGACTTTCACCGCTTTGCCATTGACGATCAGATCAGCAAGTACAATAAGATCGGCTTTCCCGACTCGTATCGCCATGGCTTCGAGGAGTCGATTTTCGCCGATATCTGCCGCGAGCTCTCGGTTCTGGAGCAGAAGGAGATCACCGTCCTCGACATCGGACCCGGCTGCATCTTCGACTTTCTGGACCGCTCCTCTCGCTGCTCCGCCCCGGCGGCCAGACTCTAAGCGGCGACACCCGCGCAGCCCGGCAGGGGAAGACGTCGTCCACATGACCATCGCGAGAACTGACGAGCGGGACGCGGCGCGGCGCGCCCTAGCGTCCGTCGGCATCGAAACCGCGATCCCCTATCCAATACCCGACTGTCGGCAGCCGGGCCTTGCGTCGCCGCTCGGTTGCGTCTCAGCGCTGCCCGCGACCGAGGCGGCGGTGCGGGAAAGCCGTGACGCTTCCGGCCTTTTCGACGAAACTGGAAACCGAGGTGGCGTACGTCATCGATACCGTGAGGCATTTCTTCGATGCCGACTAGGCTGAAGCGGTCCGATCGCAAAGGGGGGAAGCGCTTCGACCGGCTCTCGTACGCCGACTTTCGCCGAATGGCGCGCGATGCCAAGCTGAGCAAGTACGAGAAGATCGGATTTCCCGATCACTACCGGGCCGACTACGAGAAGGCGATCTTCCGCGACATCCTGCTCAAGCTCCCCAAACTCCTTGCGAAGCGCCAGGTCGTTCTCGATATCGGCCCTGGCTGCAGCGATCTGCCGCGGATGCTCATCGATCTCTGCCGCAGGCAGGAGCACCGCTTGGTTCTGGTCGACTCCATGGAGATGCTCGATCTGCTTCCCGAGGCGCCGTTCCTCACCAAGGTAAGCGGCAAGTATCCCGGGAACGCCAAGGCAATCGTCCGGGCGTCCAGACAGTACGATGTGATGCTGTGTTACAGCGTCCTGCATCATGTGTTCGTCGACGGAAACATCTGGTCGTTCCTGGACCGCTCGCTCGCCTTGCTCGGCGCCGGCGGTCAGATGTTGATCGGAGACGTGCCGAATGTCTCCAAACGCCGGCGTTTCTTTTCCAGCGACGCCGGGATCGCGTTTCACCGCTCCTTCATGGGGACGGCCGACGACCCGACGGTCCGCTTCAACGTCGCGACACCCGGCGAAATCGACGATGCCGCGGTTCTTGGCCTGTTGTTGCGGGCCAGGAACGCGGGCGTGGACGCCTACCTGGTTCCTCAGGCTCCCGACCTCCCGATGGCTAATCGTCGGGAAGACTTGCTGCTGAGGAAGCCTTAACCGTCCGTGATGACTGAAGCTCGAAAACTGGTGATCGTCGGCGACAGCGCGTTCGCGGAAGTCGCCCACGAATACTTTACTCGCGACTCGAACTATTCCGTCGTCGCCTTTGCGGTCGAAGAGGAATACCTCGCACGCGACCGGCTGCAGGGGCTTCCGGTCGTCTCACTGGATCGTCTTGGCGAGTCGTTTTCCAGTACGACGCATGACGTCTATGTCGCGGTCGCCTATGCGCAACTCAACCGCTTGCGCACGCGCCTGGCAAAGAAGGCGAAAGAGATGGGCTACCGGCTGGCCAGCTACGTGAGCAGCCGCGCCATGGTCTCCCCCAGCGCCACGGTCGGCGAGCACTGCTTCATCTTTGAAGGCAATGTCGTTCAGCCGTTCGTCCGGATCGAAACCAACGTCGTCCTGTGGAGTGGCAACCACATTGGTCACCACTCCGTCATTCGTGCAAACAGCTTCATCGCTTCGCACGTCGTGGTCTCCGGTTTTTGCGATGTCGGCGAGAACGTCTTTCTCGGCGTCAATGCGGGGGTGGCCAACAACATTCGAATCGCGCCGGATTGCTGGATCGGGCCCGGTGTCGTAGTCGTCGACGACACCCAGCGCGGAGAGATCTACCGTGCGCCGAAGGTCGTGGCATCCAAGGTAAGCGCGCTAAGGATGTTCAAAGTCGAGCCCTAGGGATGCGCTGGCAAAAGCGGGGACTGGTCTACGTGCCCGATGGATCGGTAAGTTGGGCGAAAAGCCACGCGATGTTGCCAACGCCGTGGCTGATCGATGGCGGGCCTCTGCGGGTGTTCGTCGGTTGTTGTGACAGGGACATGGTTGGGCGGATCGGGTTTGTCGACTTGGATCCGACCGAACCGACCCGGGTGCTTAGGGTTTCCGACAAACCGGTGCTTGATATCGGCGTCGAGGGCACTTTCGATGACAGCGGGGTGATCCCGTCGTGCGTGATCCAACGCGACGACAAGGTGTGGCTCTACTACGTCGGCTTTCAGCGTGGCGTCCGCGTGCGCTATTTCATGTTCTCCGGTCTGGCCGTCAGTGACGATGGCGGCGAGACGTTCGCTCGTTTCAGCGAGGCGCCTGTGCTTGACCGCGTTGACGGCGAAGTCGTTGCGAGAACCGCGCCGTACGTACGCCGCGGCGTGGACGGGTGGCGCGTATGGTATGTGGGGGGCGACCGCTTCATCGAAGTCCGGCACAAGCAGGTCCCGACCTATACCCTGCGCAGTCTTCAATCGGCCGACGGCGCGTCATGGCGAGGCACCGGGCGCAGCCTGTTCGGATTCGGATCGGCCGACGAGTACGGTTTCGGTCGTCCGTGGATACTGGACGCCCGTAGTGGGTACCAGATGTGGTACTCGATCCGCAGCGTCACCCTCGGATATCGGCTTGGCTTCGCCACCTCCGCTGACGGCGAAGTCTGGCGCCGTCGCGACCACGAAGTGGGGCTCGACGTGTCGGAACGTGGTTGGGATGCCGAGATGATTTGCTACGCCTCGGTGGTTGTCACCGATCGAAACGCGTTCCTCTTCTACAATGGCAACGACTACGGCAGAACAGGGTTCGGCGTCGCGATTGCGCCCGCAGCAGACCTAACCACCACCGACAGCCGCCGTGACCACAATGCGTAACGTCGACGAGCCAAGAATCGTGTCGATCGTAGTCCCGGTCTACTACAACGAAGAGTCGCTCGAACCCCTGTTCGACCGCCTCCGCGTTTTCGAAGCCGCGCTCCAGCAGCGGCGGCTGCGCCTTGAACTCATCTTCGTCGATGACGGCTCGGGCGACGGTTCTCTTGCCGTGTTGCAACGGATACGGGGGGCACGGCCGGAAACTAAGATCATCAAGCTGACGCGCAACTTTGGCGCCTTGGCTGCTTCCAAGACCGGCCTCCGCTACGCGACCGGCGATTGCGTTTCGATACTTGCGGCCGACCTGCAGGATCCGGTCGAAAAGGTTCTCGAAATGGTCGATTGCTGGCGTGCGGGCCGCAAGTTCGTCATCTGCGTGCGGGCGAATCGCGACGACCCTTGGACCACGAAGCTGTTTGCAGCCCTGTACTACCGGATCATCCGTTTTCTGGTCATCAGGGACTACCCGCGCGCCGGTTTCGATCTGATGCTGATGGACCGTGATCTTCTGCCGCACATGCTGGCGATCGGCCCGAATACCCATCCGAACCTCTTTGCGTATTGGCTTGGATTCGAGCCGCAGGTCCTCACCTATTTTCGTCAAAAGCGGCAGTTTGGTCGATCACGGTGGAGCTTCAAGAAAAAGCTCGCTCTCTTCGTCGATACGTTGACCGGCTTTTCGGTCGTACCCATCCGTATGCTGGCTGGCTTCGGATTTTTCGTCGCGACCGCGAGCTTCCTCTACGGATTCTACATTCTGATCAACGCTATGCTCGGCGAGATCGAGGTTGCCGGCTTTGCGACCCTGGTGGTCCTCATCACGTTCTTCAGCGGCTTGATATTGGTGATGCTCGGAGTGGTCGGCGAGTATCTGTGGCGGATCTTCGACAACAGTCAGAACAAGCCGGAAAGCATCGTCGAACGAGCTGACCTCTAGAAACCTGTCTGGCGCGAGAAAGCTGTTGTTCTCCATCACCCGATTCGAGCCGGCGCTGAAGCCCGCATGGGACCGGTTCGTCGACCAAAGCCCGAACGGTACGTTCCTGTTCCGGCGCGACTACATGGACTATCATCGCGACCGTTTTCGTGATCATTCGCTCATCGTCGAAGATCATGGGACGATCGTGGCGCTGCTGCCCGCCAACGAGGCGGACGGCGTGCTGTTCAGCCACCAAGGTCTCACTTACGGCGGTTTCATCGTCTGTCCGCGGATGGCGGCCGAATCGATGCTGGAGGCGTTTTCCGCAGTTCTCGACTATCTCGCGGAGCTGAACTTCCTGCGCTTCGACTACAAGACGATCCCACACATCTACCACGGAAGGCCCGCCGAGGAGGATCGCTACGCGCTTTTCCGTGTCGGCGCGACGCTGGTCGGGCGCGACATTCTTAGCGTCATCGCCGGGCGGAGGCGCGGCCCGGTCCAGCACCGCCGGCGCCGCGCGCTTGCGAAAGCGCGCCAACGGAACCTTGCGGTATCGGAGACGGAGGATTGGGCGGAGTTTTGGCCGGTGCTGACGCACCGGCTGCGCGAACGTTACGCCATCTCACCCGTCCATTCCCTCGCCGAGATCCAGCGCCTCAACCAACGGTTCCCGGAAAACATCCGATTGTTCACGTGCAACGGTGCATCGGGGCTGTGTGGCGGCGCTGTTGTTTATGAGACTCCTCGCGTGGCCCATGTGCAATATGTCGCCGCGTCCGACGAAGGCCTCGAAACAGGTGCGCTCGACGCTCTGTTCGAGCACCTTATCGAGGTCATATACGCGCAAAAGCCGTATTTCGATTTCGGCCGCTCGACCGAAGGTGACAGCCGTCGGCTGAACGCGGGGCTTGTCGCTTTCAAGGAAGGCTTCGGCGCCACCACGGTGGTGCACGACAGTTATTCGATCGCGATTAGATAACGGAGGGCGGGGAACATGCAGAAACCCACGCTGCCGAGGATGAAGCATGACCGTCCGCAACCGGAAGCGGTCGTGCCGTTGAAACAGGTAACCTCGCCTGCAAACGGCACGCTGGGCATCGTCGAATCCGGGCGCGACGTGCCCTTTGAGATCCGTCAGGTTCTGTACCAGTACGCGATGCCTGCAAATGCCCGTCGCGGGGGACACGCGCGTTATACGGCGGAGGAACTGATCATCTGCATTCAGGGCCAGTTGCACGTAGCGCTCGAAAGTGCGTCGGGGCTGCGCGAGCACACGCTCACCTCGGCGGACCGCGGCATCTATGTCCCGCCGCTTACCTGGGTGCGGCTGACGACACAAAGCAGCGATGTCGTCACCGTGTTGCTGTTGTCCCGCCCGTACGACGAGGCCGACTACATTCGCGACTATGCGACCTTCAGAGCCACCATCGAGCGGCTCTAGCCGGGCGATTTTCGCGGAGCGGCGGCTCGTCATGCTGGCGGGCGCTGCAGGGCTCGCGTTCGGTGCCCGCGTGTGGCTCGCCGTGGGCTGGCCGACCGTTTCGGGCGATTGGATCGTCTACAGCAAAGTCGCCCGAAATATCCTGTGGAACGGATGCGTCTCGCTGTCGGATCCCAGCACCGGCCTCTGCGAACCGCACTGGGGCGGAAATCAACTGCCGGGTTTTCCGCTCTTCGTTGCTGCGCTTTGGCGGGCCTTTCCCGAAGGCTGGCTTCCCATCGCCGTCGGTCACTGCCTCGTCTTTGCCGTCGCTACCGGCTATCTCCTATGGTCGCTCAATCGGTGGTGCGAAGACCGAGCGCTATGCCTCGCTGCAATCCTGCTGGTGGCGTTGTCGCCGCTCACGGTGCCCTGGGCGCGTTTCACCCTTACCGAAACCCTCGCCGTCGCCGCCAACGTTTGGATACTGGCCGAACTGGTACGGTCCTTTGCCGACCGCTCTTTGCGGACATTGCCGCTCGCGCTCGCGTGTACCGTCGCGATCTTCATTCGATATGACAATGCGCTAGCCGCCGTTCCGATCGCGGTGTGTGGCTTCCTGCTGCACCGGCCGGGCGAGGCGATACGACGCGGTTCGACGTTGGCCCTGCTGGTGAGCCTGCCGCTCGGCCTCTGGATGGCGCGCAGCGTTGCGCAGGGACTCGGTCCGGTACCCGACCTCTATTTCAGCGCCCTCGGGCATCCGATGCCCAAGGGCTATCTGGCGTGGGGCAAGACCTGGGCGACGACACAGTACGAGGCTCCCGGGTGGTTTTACGCGGTGCATACCGGCGAATACAGCGGTATTCGCCTTCCCGAGACAGCCTATCGCGAGCCGGCGCAGCGGGCGCACATCGACGCGCTGATCGCCGAGCTCGCCCGCCACGACGGTCGCTCGTTTCCGGCCGCCATCGATCAATCATTTGCTGGGATCGCCGCCGAGCGTTGTGCCGCCGTGCCGTTCGATTGCGCCGTGACGCTGCCGCTCCGGCGGATATGGAACATATTGTGGAACCCGCGCAACAGCGGTGGCTGGCCGGTGTCGCTCGGCGTCGGTGTCGGCACGCCGCCGCCCGTGGACCTGGTCGCGACCGTCTTGGCGCACCCCATCGCTGCGGTCGTGAAAGTCGGCACCTCGACCTATCGCCTGGCGCTGTTCGTAGGCGTCGCGACCTTAGCCTTATGGACGGTTTTGGCCGGATGGCGGGGACCGCCGGCGGTGCTGCTCTGGATGGCCGCCTCCTATGCGATCGCCCGGGTTGCGTTTATGGGTTGGGGCTTCTTCATGGAGAGCCGCTACCTGCTCGAAGCCGTGCCCTTCCTGGAAGTGGCTTTGGTTCTGACGCTGGGGACGTGGTGGAAGCGGCGAGCAAGGACCGGACCGGCTTCTGGCAATTCTGGCTGAGCGCGGCCCTGGTCGATTCCGCGGTTTGCCCTCTGGTGACGGATGCCGAACGTAGGATCGGAGTGGAAGCGGGGGAAATCGCCTTCCTGGAGGCCGCTTCCTGCGTCAACAAGGGTCAGCCGGTAGCCTACAACGCCGCGCATCGACGCGACAAAGGCCGCGTAATGCAGATTCAGCCGCGCCCTCTTCCTCGGCACCGAGTTCTTCAGGGAAAGCTGATACCTGCTCGGCGCGGTGCCGTTCATAAAGGTTGCCCTCGTCCTCGCCTTCCTCGTCTACCCGAGCGAGGTCAGGCTCGGTGCCGCCGGCAGGGCGGCTCTGGCTTAGACGAAAGCGACGGCTTTCCGCACCGCCTCGATGACGTGGCCGACCTCTTCGTTGGTCATTTCCGGGAAGTTCGGCAACGTCAGCACCTCGCGGCTGGCGCGATCCGTCACAGGGAGCGAGACCGGACCGGGAAGCGCAGCCTTGAGCGCTGGCTGGCCGTAGTCGGGCACCGGGTAGTGGACCGAGGTACCGACCCCGGCGTCCGTGAGGCGCGTGCGAAGGCGATCGCGGTCGCGGCTCCGCAATACACAGAGGTGCACCGCGTGATCCTCTCCGGCGGCATCCGGCCAATCGATAGCCGGATGCTCGATCATGGCGCGATAGGCGGCATCGATCGCGCGGCGGCGCGCGTTCCATGCGTCCAAATGGCGCAGCTTCAAGTGCAAAACTGCGGCCTGGATCTCATCGAGGCGGCTGTTTCGGCCGCCGCCGAGCTCGGCGACCATCTTTCCCACCCAACCGTATTGGCGCAATGCCCGCACCTTCGTTGCGAGCTCTTCATCGTCGGTGACAATGGCACCGGCATCGCCGACCGCACCCAGGCACTTCGTCGGGTAAAAACTGAAGCAGCCGACGTCACCAAAGCCTCCCGCCGGGCGACCGTTGCGCACCGCTCCGTGCGCCTGCGCCGCGTCTTCGATGATCGAAATCCCAGCCGCACGCGCGATTCGCACGATGGGCTCCATCGGGGCAAGACGGCCATACAAGTGTGTCACAATAATGGCCCGGGTGCGTCGTGTGAGAGCTCTTTCGACTTTCGCGGTATCGATGTTCATGGTCGACCAGTCGACGTCGACATAGACCGGCAACGCATGTGTCATCAGGATGGCGAGCGATCCGAAACCGCCGGCGTTGGCGACCGTGACGACCTCGTCACCCGCCCCGATGCCCAAGCCGCGGAGCCCGATCTCGATCGCGTCGTAGCCGTTGCCGACCCCGATGCAATATCGGCGGCCGCAGGCGCGCGCGAAAGCCTGCTCGAATGCGTCGAGCTCGGGGCCGCCCACGTACCTGCCGCTCCTGATCACCCGCGACACCGCCGCGTTGAGCTCGCCTTCGATCGACAATGCCTGCCGCTTCAGGTCGTTGACCGGAATACGCATAGGTGGACGCTAGATCTCCTGCTCCAGCAGCAGTGAGCGCAGATAGTTACCATAGCTGCTGTTGTTGCCAGCCAACGCCAAGGCCGCTAGCGCGTCATCGTCGATCCAGCCCATGCGCCAGGCGATTTCTTCGACGCAGGCGATCTTCAATCCCTGCCGCTTTTCGATGGCGCTGACGTAGTTGGCGGCTTCGAGCAGCGACTCAGGGGTGCCGGCATCGAGCCAGGCGAAGCCGCGCTCGAAGCGCAAGCCGGTCAGGGCACCTGCCGCAAGGTAGATGTTATTGAGGTCTGTTATTTCGAGCTCGCCGCGCGAAGACGGCCGCAGCCCGGACGCGAACTCTACCACCCGCTCATCGTAAAAGTAGAGGCCGGTGACCGCATAGTGCGAACGCGGCTCGCTCGGCTTCTCCTCGATACTGAGGACGTTGCCCTTCGCGTCAAACTCGACGACACCGAATCCTCGTGGGTCGGACACCCAATAGCCGAAAATCGTGGCACCGCTGGGCTGGGCCGTGGCGCGAGCAAGAAACCGCTTCAGGCCGTGACCAACGAAGATGTTATCGCCCAACACGAGCGCGACCCGATTCTGACCGGTGAATTGGCGGCCGATCACGAACGCTTCGGCGATGCCTCTCGGCTCGGCTTGCGTCGCATATTCAATAGCCAAGCCCCACTTGCTACCGTCGCTCAGGAGTTGGCGAAACAACGGCAGGTCGCCCGGCCGACTGATCAGCAGGATCTCGCGGATTCCTGCGAGCATAAGTGTGGCCAACGAATAGTAGATTAGAGGCTTGTCATACACGGCAAGCAGTTGCTTGCAGTACGTAGCCGTGAGGGGATAGAGACGGGACCCCGTCCCACCCGCAAGAAGAATGCCCTTCATCTCATAAATCCGAGCGCTACGCCGGCTGGCCGAGTCCCAGCCTTTCACCGCGATACTGCCCTTTTACCATCGCGTCCTGCCACTCGGTATTGTCCAGGTACCAAGCGACAGTACCGGCTAGGCCCGCCGCGAAATCGGTGGCGGGCCGCCATCCTAGTTCGTCGCGAATGCGGCTCGTATCCAGAGCATAACGTCGATCGTGTGCAGGCCTGTCATCGACCAAACGAATCAGGTCGCGGTATGGGCCCTGCCGCCGGGGCCGTCTGCGATCAAGTTCAGCGCAAACCGCTGTGACGACATCGACATTGCGCCGTAACACGCCGGTCGCGACGTTGTAGGCACGGCCAGGGCGGCCGTGATGCAGCACAGCCAGCAACGCGTCGACATGATCCTCGACGTACAGCCAATCGCGCTGCTGCTCGCCCTTCCCATAAAGGAGCACCGACTGCCCGCTCAGCGCACGCGCCAACGTTACGGGTATCAACTTTTCCGGAAACTGACGGGGGCCGAAGTTGTTCGAACTGTAGCTGACGAGGATCGGCAGGCCGTATGTCCCGTGCCATGACCAAACAAGGTGGTCCGAGGCAGCTTTCGTCGCTGCATACGGCGAACTGGGATTGAGCGGGCTGTCCTCGGTGAAGTACCGGCCCTCCGGTACCGATCCGAATACCTCGTCGGTGGATACGTGGTGGAACCGGAAACGCTGCCGTTTCTGTTCAGGCAGCGTGCGCCAATAGCGGAGTACTTCGTGAAGCAGGACGGAGGTACCAACGCAATTCGACTGAATAAAGGGGCGCGGATCATCGATCGAGCGGTCAACATGGGTTTCCGCCGCCAAATGCATCACAAGGTCCGGCGAATGCACCACAAAGATCTCGGCAAGCGCCTCCGCATCACAGATGTCCACGCGACAAAACATGTACCGAGGGTGTGGCAGCAGATCTTCCAACGCGTGTGGATTCGAAGCGTAAGTCAGCTTGTCGACGTTTATGACCGTGTCCGTTGACTGCCTGAGTAGACGGTAAACAAGCGCCGTACCGATAAAGCCGCACCCTCCGGTTATCAGGATCTTCATCGTTAGGTGTCCGCTGTGAGGAAGGGCCGCGGCGGGGATGTCGCCTGACCTCGCCGGTTGTTGGCATGCCAGTGATCCGATTCAAGCTTCTGCGGCCAACTGGTTTGCTCGAAGCCTGAAGAATCGTGCATGGTCGGCCCGCTGACTGTTCGAATTGATCCATTAGATGAGGATTTCGGGTTCCCCACCATATCCTACACTCGGTCCGATAAGCGTAGAAGAGCATGGCCCTGCGTTTCGCCGTTTTGGGAAGTTGCGGACGATCAAGGTCGGAATATCGAATGGATCGGCACGTCGGTCTCGAAGGAGGTCGCGTTCGCGCGGCGATCTGTAGCTCGCAGCAACCTTTCATTAACCATGCCGTGCCACCTTAGGTGGAGCCGGACGCCGCTCCGGCGCGAAAGGATTGGCGAGCATGAGCTTCTACGGCCCTCCGGTCGAAGCCTTGGGGCGTTTCGTCCACCACCTGGGCGCCGCGATCAACATCTACAAGGAGAACAACATCGCCTATTGGGCCGGCGACAACGTCGTCGCGCTGGCGCGCCGGTTCTCGTTCTCGCGCGACCAGCGCTTTCGCGCCGCCTTCGCCAAGCACGCCGGCCCTGACGACGATTCGAAGATGTGGCGGGTCGCGACCTATCGCTGGGCGATCCGGAGCGCGTTCGGCGCCCACGGCGACTTGGTCGAATGCGGCGCCTTCAAGGGCTTCTACGCCGGGGTCGCGGTCGACTACCTGGAACTCGACCGCGGCGACCGCACGTTCTACCTCTACGACACGTTCGAAGGGCTCGATGCCGAGTTCTCGAGCGAGCACGCACGCGACACCCTGAACCCTCACTACGCGACGCCGTTCTATGAAAACGTCGTCCGTCGCTTCGCATCCTACCGCCACGTCAGGATCGTCAAGGGCGTCGTGCCAAACATCTTGAGCGAGGTCGCACCGGCCGCGGTCGCGTTCCTCCATCTCGACATGAACGCGGGTCATGCCGAGCACGAGGCGCTCGAATTCTTCTGGCCGCGAATCCCGGTTGGCGGTGTCGTCCTGTCCGACGATTTCGGCCGCATCGAGCACGACGTCTACGACGCGCTCAGCGTGTGGGCGACGCATGTCGGGCACGCCTTCCTCGAGTTGCCGACCGGTCAAGGCCTGCTGTTCAAGACCCACGTTTGAACCGCGCGGGTCCGCCGCGCGCGATCGCATCTTGCTCAACCGCGCCGCTTGCTGCTAACCCGTGACCGGGCAGGCGGCAGGGGGAGCCTCGCGGTGGACGCAAGCGACATCTATCTCAAGACGGCGACCGGCAAGCTTTACGGCACCCGCCTCGATCCCGGCGGCGGCCCAGCGCCGCTCGCGCTCGTCATCGCCGATGCCGGCCCGACCGATCGCGACGGCAACAACCCGTTGAGCGGCCGCAGCGATTGCCTGCGGCTCGTGGCCGAGAACCTGGCGGCGTTCGGAATCGCCAGCGTCCGCTACGACAAGCGCGGCGTCGCGGCGAGCGCCGACGCGGCGCCGCGCGAAGAAGACCTCCGCTTCGACGTCTATGTCGAGGACATCCGGCGCTGGTGCGACTACCTCACCCGCGACGCCGCGGTCAGCCGGATCGTCCTGATCGGACATGGCGAAGGCGGCTTGGCCGCGATCCTCGCTGCGGCCCGCACCGAGGTCGGCGGCCTCGTCACCCTCGCCGCCTCGGGATCACCGGCGGATCGCATGCTCCGCCGCCAGCTCGCCGCGGCCGGCTTGCCCGACGAGCTCCGCACCCACGCCAACGGCATCATCGACAGTTTGGCCGCCGGCCAGCCGGTCGGCTACGTCGATCCCCGCCTCTCCGCCTTGTTCCGCCCGAGCGCGCAACCCTATCTGATTTCGCAGTTTCGCCATGACCCGTTGGCAAGCTTGCGCGCGGTGCGCTGCCCGGTGCTGGTGGTCCAAGGCACCCACGACAACCAAATAATGCTCGCCGATGCCGAGGCGTTGGTCGCGGCGCGGCCGGGCACCGCGCTTGCGACCTTCGCCGGCATGAACCACGTCCTCAAGGAAACGCCGGCCGATCTCGGCAGTAATATTGCGGCCTACAACGATCCGACGCTCCCGCTCGCGGCCGGTCTCGTCGCATGCATCGCCGAGTTCATCGAGGTTCGGCACTAACGCAAGGCAGGCAATCGATGGCTGCGACGACGCGTCAGGCCGGTAGAGCCGGTAAAAAAGCGGCGACCGCGATTCGCGCCTTCGCGCTCGGCTTCCCCGCCGCGTACGAGGACTTCCCGTGGGGCGAACGCGTCGTCAAGGTCGCCAAGAAAGTGCTCGTGTTCATGGGCCGGGGCGACGGCAGCAAGGGCTTCGGGCCGAGCGTCAAGCTGCCGCACTCGGCGGCCGACGTTCTGATCCTCCCGTTCGCGGCCCCGACCGGCTGATCGGCCCCCACCGAGTGGTCCGATCAGAATGTTAGTGCATCGTGGCCTCCTTCGCGATTGGCGGCTGTAGGTGGAGCGAAGCGGAACCGGAAGGCG
>Ga0194132_10007153_pt1 | contig 16839 bp, 12 predicted proteins | sample TA2KigOf80mmetaG_FD_148612 | JGI IMG/M metagenome (GOLD analysis project Ga0194132, IMG submission 148612) | Freshwater microbial communities from Lake Tanganyika, Tanzania - TA2015054 Kigoma Offshore 80m | ecosystem: Environmental > Aquatic > Freshwater > Lake | place: Tanzania: Lake...
GGATGGGGCGAGTGGGACGGATGGGGCGAGTGGGACAGAGGGGATGAGCCCACTCGCCCGACTCGCCCCACTCGCCCCACTCGCCCTGTTCTAGACCTGCTTCCCGTGCACGACTTCCTGCACGGGCGACGACTGCGGCTTCGGTCGCCCGCCGAGACCGGCGATCTGGATCGTCGGCTGCTCCTTGAGCACCTCCTGCCGGTAGAGCCGCTCCATCTCCTGGTGATGCCGGAGCTCCGCGGGCGTCATCTGCGTCTTCTTCCGCGCCGCGAGCTTCTCGTCGCGGGCATTCTTGGCGATGCCCTGCTCGTCGAGGTCCGTCTGGGCGCCGGCGGCGACCGCTTCGGCGTTCAGCACCAGCGAGTGGCTCGCGTCCGCCATCGGCACGTGCTTGTTGCCGGCGAAGATCTCGTGGCGGCCGTGTTCCTCGTACCACTTGGTCAGCGAGGCGGTCATGTGCATCTTCTCGATGATGTTCCGCCAGCCGATCCCGGTGTTGTAGGCGCAGAAGGAGATCTCGCCCTGCTGCGTCGCGTAGGGGATGATGCACATCTCCGTGCGCCGGAAGTCGTAGTTGAACAGGTCCTGGAACCACATGCCCGCGATGAACAGGAAGTTCCAGCGATCCGACCGGCGCTTCTCGATATCCGCCATGGTCCGGTCGCCGCTCACCTTGCCGTAGTCCTTGCCGGTGGCGCCGAACGTCTTGTCGAACTTCTTCAGCAGGTCCGTCAGCCGGAAGTGCTTCGGCGCCTTGAACGGGTCGTAGTTGCGGAACAGCGCCAGCGTCATGCCGGCGATCGACAGGAACTTGCCGCGGGCCGCGTCGTTGACCTGCGCCACGTCCTTCGCGAGCCGCTCGGCGTTCAGGAACGCCGTGACCGGCACGGCCTCCTTCGTTTCCTTGTCGATCATCACCGCCATGCCGACGCCGCAGTTGGGGTGGCAGCCGCAGGTGAGGTTGCCCCACGGCGTGTCCGGCCCGTGCACCACATCGGCCCAGTCGGTGAAGGTGCCCATGAACGAGATCGGGAACCAGTCGCGCGTCGGCTCGCCGAGGCCCGTCTGCGTCTTCACGTCGTGCGCCAGGTGCGACAGCGTGTAGCGCTGCGCCGCGCGGCGCTCCGGCGTGACCTCCTCGTCGCGGCCGGTGAACGACACCGGCTGGAAGGAGAGGAAGTTGATCCGCTTCGGGTTGTCGAGCGCGAACTCGATCACGCGGCCGACCTGTTCGTTGTTCACGCCGTTGACGATCGTGATGACCGGCACGATGTCCACGCCCGCCTTGTGCAGGTTCTCGATGGCGCGCAGCTTCACGTCGAACAGATTGCCCACGCGGCGGTGCGAGTTGGCGGCGTTGCCGATGCCGTCGAACTGCAGGTAGGCGTAGCGCAGCCCGGCTTCGGCCGCCTCGCGGGCGAACTCGAAGCTCTTGGCGAACTCGATGCCGTTGGTGGCCGCCTGGACGCTGCTGTAGCCGACCTTCCTGGCGTAGCGGACCGCGTCGAGGAAGTGCGGCGACATCGTCGGCTCGCCGCCGGAGAACTGCACCGACATCTGGCGCCGCGGTTTGATGGTGATCGCGTTGTCGAGCACCTGCTTGATGTCCTCCCAGGTCAGCTCGTGGACGAAGCCCACCTGGTTGGCGTCCATGAAGCAGGGGTCGCACATCATGTTGCAGCGGTTCGTCAGGTCGACCGTCAGCACCGACCCGCGGCCGTGCTGGATCGTGGAGCTGCCATGGTTGTGCAGCTTCTCGTCGTTGTGCGCCCGGATGTCACGGCCCGGGAACACCTCCTCGAGGTGCTTGAAGAACGCCGTGTCGATCGCCATCACGTCCTCGAACCGGCCGTGGATGGGGCACTCCTTCACCATGAGGATCTTGCCGTCGCGCTCGAGAATGGTGGCCTTGATCTCGCCCACCTTCTCGTTGAGCAGCACCGAGACGTCCTTCCTGCCGTCCAGGATGTCCTGCCGCGCCTCGCGCACGCAGGTCGGGCAGAGCGAGTCGGTCTCGCGCGGCCAGCCGAGCGGCGGCTTGGTCTTCTGGTAGGACTTCAGCAGCGGCTTGTCGGACCAGGCCGGCGTGAAGGACGGGTTCTGAGCCACCTTGTTGGCGGTGGCAAACACGGTCCAGACCCCGTTGGCCACGACCGACAACCCCTTCTCCACGAGCTTGATGGGCGCGTGCATGCGTCAACTCCTCACAGACTGGCCCCGGGACGGCGCCCGGGGACGTCGAATGGCAGCGATGTTAGCGGCCGGAGGGCGGGTCTCGAGGCGATTTGCAGCCGGCTGGCCATTCCGGGCGCCCACCGGGCAGGGGACAGGCCGGCAGGACAATTCAGACCTGATTGGTCCGGTATCCAGCTGCGACCACCGGGACCGGTGGAACCAGGGGCGAGCCTCATCCGTCGAAGCTGAGGCGCCCACCGCCGGGTTTCGGCGGGCCCTTCAGGAGGACAGTCATGTTTTGTACCCTGGTTCGTGCCGCGTTCGCAGCCGCTCTGACCATCGCGATCGCGCAGCCCGCCGCCGCCCAGTCGCCGGTCCCGTCTGCCGACGTGGCGGCCCTGCTCGGCGTGTGGACCGCCACCTTCGACGGCCCCGAGGGCCCGTTCTCGATGGCCGTGACGCTCAGCGACAACGCGGGCAGCCTGGCGGCCAAGGTGACGTCCGATGCGTTCCCCGCGGGCGAAGCCGGCGAGCTGAAGAAGACGGACAAGGGCGTGTCTTTCGCGTTCACGATCGACGCGCAGGGCATGACGGTGCCCACGGTTCTGAGCGTGACGCCGGACGGCGACAAGGCCAGCCTCTTCTGGGATCTCGCCGATGGGCAGTTCTCGCTGAGCGGGTCGGCCACGAAGACCCGCTGACATACGATGAACGGGTGATTCGAGACGTCCTCATCGTCGGGGCCGGACCTGCGGGGCTGGCCACCGCCATCTCCGCCAACCAGCGGCAGCTCGACTACGTGCTGGTCGAGAAAGGCGTGCTGGTCAACTCCATCTTCAACTTTCCGGCGCACATGGTGTTCTTCACCACGCCGGAGCTGCTGGAAATCGGCCGGCTCCCGCTGGTGACGCCGTACGAGAAGCCGACGCGCCTCGAGGCGCTGCGCTACTACCGCCGCGTCGTGGACACCTACGACCTCCAGATCTCGTTCGACGAGGAGGTGACCGCGATCGAGCTGGAGCGCGACGGGCTGTTCGTCGTCGAGACGCGGACGCCGAAGGGGGTCCGGCGCGGGCGGCACGCGCGTGCCGTGGTGCTGGCCATCGGGTACTACGACCGGCCGAACATGCTGAACGTGCCCGGCGAGGACCTGCCCCACGCCTCGCACTACTTCACCGACCCGCATCCGTACTACCGCAAGCGCGTGGTCATCGTCGGCGGGAAGAACTCCGCCGCCGAGGCGGCCCTGGAGCTGTACCGCGCCGGCAGCTTCCCGACGATCGTGCACCGGCACGCCACGCTCGGCGACTCCATCAAGTACTGGGTCCGTCCCGACATCGAGAACCGGATCAAGGAAGGCTCCGTCGGCGCGCGCTTCGAGACGCGCGTCGTCGAGATCACCCCGTCGTTCGTGATCGTGGAGGGGCCGAGCGGCATGCGCGAGGAACTGCCCGCGGAAGCCGTGTTCCTCCTGACCGGCTATCACCCGGACGTCGAGCTGATGCGGACCGCGGGCGTGCGGTGCGATCCCGAGACGCTCGCGCCGGACTTCAACGCGGAGACGTACGAGACCAACGTTCCGAACCTGTTCGTGGCCGGAGGCGCGATTGCGGGACGCAACACCGGGACGATCTTCATCGAGAACGGCCGGTTCCACGGGGAGCGCATCGTCACCGTCCTGGCGGAGCGCTTCCGGGCCTGAGGCGATCTCTCCCCGGGGGGCTGCCGGGGCGATGCAGGTGGACATCGACCGCACGACCGGACAGATCCTCAGCTCCGCCACGGCCGTCCGGTCGCCAGGCACGCCGGATGACTTCCCATTGACCTGGCCTGCAACACGAGCCAGGGACCGTACGGGGCGTTCTGGCTCCGGCGCCCGTCAGTGGCTGGCGCCCTCGTTCCAGTGCCCGCCCGGCGCCAGCAGTTTCATCTCCACCAGTTCGATCAGCGCCCGGCACCGAGCCGGAACCCCGTCACATTCGAGCAGCGCCTGCCGCTCGATCGGCTCCAGCTCCAGGTGCTGCGACAGCGCGTTCACGAGGTCGTCGTCCGGCATCGCCGGGGGAAACCTGGGTTCGCCGGCGGCCCGCTCCGTCATCGCGGCCAGCAGCGCTTCGAGCCGGATCCGCTGCGTCTGCAGCGTCCGCCTGGCTCCGTCGTCCAGCGTCTCGGGGATCGCGTCGACCTCGGCGAGCCGGTACGCGCGGCTCTGATCCTCGCCCGTGATCGAGAACTTCCCGATCCCCCGGAGCACGATGTTGTAGCGGCCGTCGCCGAGGCGCGCGGCATGCGTGATCACGCCGGCGCAGCCGACGGCGTACACCGGAGGCCTGCCGGCGTAGCCCGCTTCGTAGCCCGGCTTGAGCAGGGCCATCCCGATGAAGCGGTCCCCCTCCAGCGCATCCCGCACCATCTCCCGATACCGCGCCTCGAAGACGTGGAGCGGCAGGAAGACGTTGGGGAAGAGGACGACGTTCGGCAGCGGGAAGATCGGGAGGCGGGCGGGGATCAGTGGATGGTCCTCGTCTTCCGGTCCATGTAGTCCATCAGCACGTACCGGCCGAGCGTGAACGGCGTCGTGAAGTACGCCTTGCCCCGGCAGATCGCGGCCACACGCCGGACGAAGGCGACCAGGTCGTGGTCGCGGGCGAGCATGAAGGTGTTGATCATGATGCCGGCCTTCTGGCAGGCGGACACCTCCGCGAACGTCTCGGCCACGATGTGCGGGTCGAGCCCGAACGCGTTCTTGTAGATCCGCCCGTCGGGACGGGTCAGTGCCGACGGCTTGCCGTCGGTGATCATGATGATCTGGCGCATGTCGTGCCGCTGGCGCTCGAGGATGCGCCGCGCCAGGCGCAGGCCTTCACGGGTGTTCGTGTAGTACGGCCCCACCCGGACGCGGCCGAGCCGGGCGATCGGCACCTCTTCGGCCGAGTCGTGGAACAGCACGGCGTGCAGCGAGTCGCCCGGGTACTGCACGCGAATCAGGTGGGCCAGCGCCAGCGCGACGCGCTTGGCCGGCGTGAAGCGATCTTCCCCGTACAGGATCATGCTGTGGCTGCAGTCCAGCATGATCACCGTGGCGCAGGAGCTCTGGTATTCGCTCTGCGCCACCATCAGGTCCGGGTAGTCCACGTCGATCGCGAACCGCCCGGCGCTGCCGCGCAGGCCGGCGCCCAGCCGCTGGACGGCGTTGAGAATCGTGCCGCTGGCATCGAGGTTCAGCGTGTCGCCGAACTCGTACGGCTTCGAGGCTGCCGCCGCCTCGATGCCGGTCGACAGGCTGTGCGTGTCGTGGCGGCCGGCGCTGCTTCGTCCCATGGCGCCCAGCAGATCGCGCAGCGCCCGGTAGCCGAGAAAGTCGAGGCTCTTGTCGGTGACCTCGAAGCGGACCTGTCCCGGCTCGCCGTCGTGCCCGCCGCCGGTCTCCCGGCGTGTCTGCTCGCGATCGAGGTCGGGCGCCGCCGTGATGAACCCGTCCTCCATCATCCGGTCGATGATCTCCTGGACGAGCTGTTCGATCTGCTGGCGGGTCGCCTCCTGGTCCCCGTCGGCCGGGTCGCCCAGCAGCTGCTGCACGGCGTCGTCGGACAGCACGCCGCCGCTGAACAGCGCCTCGAGGATGGCATCGTGCAGCGCCTGCATCGTGCGGTCCTCGTCGTCGGCGGCCGGATCCCCCCAGGGGCTGCGGAACCCGCTCGACAGGAACAGGTCGGACAGCTTCGACACGAGCTCGTCGAGATCGATCCCGTCGAGCAGGCTGGGGACGTACTTGCTGTAGCGATACTTCATCGCCTGAGCCGCGAGCCCTAGTTGTAGTACTTCTTCTTTCCCGCCGGCAGCGGCACGTCGTCCACCGACGGCTCCGGCCGGACGGGCCGGCGCACCGGGCCTTCCGCCGCGTGGTAGCCGCGCTCCTCGCTGCGCGCGATCTTCTTCAGCGCGCACAGTCCTTCCAGCACGAAGTCCACGCCCGATGCGAGGAGCGGCGGCGGCGCGCCGTCCGGCACACCGGCGGCGTGCGCCAGCGCCAGCAGCCCCTGCACCTCGCTCGCGTACGCCAGCACGTCGGTTGCCGACGTCGTGTCGGACAGGTGCAGCGCGCCTCCGAGGTCGAACCACTCGACGACCTGCCGCGTCTCGAGGTGGGACAGGCAGCCGTCGGCGACGTTGGCGATCGCCGCCCGGACCAGGTCCCGCGCCACGACGTCGGCGCCCTTGAGCTCGCCTTCGTACTCCATTTCGAACTTGCCCGTGATCGAGGGCAGGGCGGCGTAGACGTCGATCACGCGTGCCGTCGCCGTGGCCTCGCCGCACAGCAGGGCCCGCCGCTCGGCGTTCGACACGACGTTCTCGGTCGCGGAGATGGCGAGCCGCTGGCTGACCCCTGATCGCTTGTCCACGCGGCGGTCCTGCCGCGCCTGGAAGGCGATCTCCTCGACGACCTCGGCGACGAAGGACGGGATCTCGACCGGGGGCGCGTGTGTGTCGCGGCGGACCCACGCTTCCTGCGCCGTGATCACCATCGCCTCGTGCCGGCCCTGGGGGTAGTGCGTCCGGATCTCCGAGCCGATCCGATCCTTGAGCGGGGTGATGATCTTCCCGCGGGCCGTGTAGTCCTCCGGGTTGGCGGTGAAGGCCATGAGCACGTCGAGCGGCAGGCGCACGGGGTAGCCCTTAATCTGGACGTCGCCCTCCTGCAGGATGTTGAACAGGCCGACCTGGATCTTCCCGGCCAGGTCCGGCAGCTCGTTGATGGCGAAGATCCCGCGGTTCGCCCGTGGCAGCAGGCCGTAGTGCATCGTCAGCTCGCTGGACAGCTCGAGCCCGCCCCGCGCCGCCTTGATCGGATCGATGTCGCCCACGATGTCGGCGATCGTCACGTCGGGGGTGGCCAGCTTCTCGACGTAGCGGGCGTCGCGCGGCAGCCAGGCGACCGGCGTGCCGTCGCCCTGCCCGGCCACGCGGGCGCGACAGGCCCCGCAGATGGGATCGAGCGGATCGTCGTTCAGTTCGCAGCCGGGCATGACCGCGACCTCGTCGTCGAGCAGCGTCGCCAGCGCCCGCAGCAGCCGGGTCTTGGCCTGGCCGCGCAGGCCGAGCAGGATGAAGTTGTGCTGTGACAGCAGCGCGTTCACCAGTTGCGGCACGACGGTGTCGTCGTAGCCGACGATGCCGGGGAACAGGGGAGCCCCCGATCGCAGCCTGGCGATCAGGTTCTCGCGCACCTCCTGATGTACGCTTCTGTGCGGGAGGTCACCCGCGTCGACCGCCCGGCGCAACGCGCCCAGCGTGGAAACCGCGTGAGAGATGCCCATGGCCGCGATTCTAGCAGCCGCGGTCGGCAGGGGCGCGTCGCGGGGCCGGGCCACGACCCATGCCGTTCTTCAATCACCCCCGCGGTCTCGTGTTCGCACATCGGGGAGGCTCCGCCATCGGGCCGGAGAACACCATGGCGGCGTTCGACGCCGGCCTGGCGGCCGGGGCGGATGGCCTCGAGCTCGACGTGCGGCTGTCGAGCGACGGTGTGCCCGTGGTGATACACGACGCCACGCTCGATCGGACCACCAGCGGCACCGGTCCCGTGTCGGCGCACACCGCTGCGGCGCTGGCGCGCCTGGATGCCGCGTGCCGGTTCCAGGGCGACGGCGACTTCCCCTGGCGGGGTCGCGGCGTCGGCGTGCCGTCGCTGGCCGAGGTGCTCCGGCGCCACCGGGACTGCCGGGTGATCGTCGAGATGAAAGGGAACGAGCCTGCGCTCGGGTCCGCGGTCGCCCGCGTGCTGCGCGACGCGGACGCGCTCGACCGGGTGTGCGCCGCCGGATTCGGCGCGGACGCGATGCGGGCGTTCCGCCGCGCCCTGCCGGAAGCCGCGACGAGCGCTCATCGGGAGGAAGTGCGCCTGGCGCTGTGCCGGTCCTGGGTCCGGTGGCCGCTCCGCGACCTCCCGTACGGAGGCTACCAGGTTCCCGAACGTGCCGGGCGTCTGCGGGTGGTGTCGCCGGCGTTCGTCCGCGGTGCGCACGCGGCGGGGCTGCAGGTGCACGTGTGGACGGTCAATGACGCCGGCGACGTCCGGCGCCTGCTGGACTGGGGGGTGGACGCGCTCATCACGGACCGGCCGGGCGACGTGCGCGACATCGTGTCCGGCGTGACGCCCGGCACGCGTTGACAGGCCGCGGGGTCGCGCGACGGGCGTGAAACGGCGCGGCAACCCCGGTGGCCGCGCCGCAGATCGTCTTGCGCGGGACAGACGGGTGGGCTAGCATGCGCCGACCGCAGATCACCAAGGAGGGTGAGATGGGACGTTTCCTGGCAGGTGTGGCTGTGCTGTCCGTGGTGCTGGCCGGGTCGATCGGCCATGCGCAGATGAAGGTTGCCAACCTCGACGACTACCGGAAGGCGATGCAGGCGATCGGCGGCGCAGTCGGTGGCGCCAACAAGGCCCTCCAGGGCGGGATGATGGCGGACGCGAAGAAGGCGCTCGCGGCGGCGAAGCCGAACCTGATGGGCGTCGAGGCGTTCTTCACCGCGCGCAGCAAGCCGGAGCTCGTCGCGATGGCGAAGACGGCCATCGAGAAGGTGGACGCGCTGGACAAGGCGCTGGGCGGGACCGACTCGGCGGCGGCCATGGCTGCGTTCAAGGAAGTCGGCGCGACGTGCCAGGCGTGCCACGCCAAGGCCCGCGATCAGGATCCGAACACGAAGGCCTACAGCTTCAAGCCCGGGATCCTCTGAGTCGAGGGCGGGCGCGGGCGGCCGTCACGCCGTCCGCGCCGCCCCGCTCGACGAGCCGCTTCGCGGTCGCAAAGACCGCGCTGATCATCGCCGGCGTCAGCCTGCCCGTGTTCGTGTTCTGCCGGCTCGGGTGATAGCACCCGACCAGCGTGGCGCCGGCCCCCGCCGCCACCACGCCGTGCGCGAACTGCGGCCGTGGCCTGATCCCCGTCCCGTTCCTGGCCAGCAGCCGCAGCCATGCGGCGAACGCGATCTGACCGAGCGCCACGACCACGGTGACCCGGGTCAACCCGGCGACCTCGTGTGCCAGGTGCTCGAGGCAGCGTTCCAGCTCGTCCGGAGCCGGGCGGTTGTCCGGCGGGGCGCACCGCACGGCCGCCGCAATCCACGCATCGCGCAGGCGGAGGCCGTCGCCGGCATGGCGGGAGGTCGGGATGTTCGCGAAGCCGTTCGCATGCAGCGCGGCCATCAGCACGTCACCCGACCCGCCGATCCCGTCGCCGGTGAACACGCGTCCCGTCCGGTTGGCGCCGTGGGCGGCCGGTGCCAGCCCCAGCACGAGCAGCCGCGCGCGCGGGTCGCCGAACCCGGGGACCGGACGCCCCCAGTACGTGTCGTCGAGGTACGCGCGACGCTTCTGGTCCGCGACCTGCCGACAGTATTGTCGAAGCCGCGGACAGCGCTCGCACGCCACGATCGCGTCACGAACGGCGGCCAATGCGCTCGGCAGGGGGAACGGACGGGCGAGGGCGGGCATCGTGGCGATCGCGATAATCGGAGGAGAGCCGCGGTCCGGCGCGGTCGTCATGCCGCCGCGCGCACGCGGAGGGTAAGATACCCCGAGGATGGCCGCGCGTGGTGCCGGCCGGGAGCACGCCCGATGCGCAGCATGGCCCCGAACGAGACGGCGGAGCTGGAAGCCCTCGAGACGCGCGAGTGGCTCGACTCGCTGGACCACGTCCTGAGGGACGGCGGTCCGCTGCGGGTGCGCCGGCTGCTGCACGAGCTCGGCGTCCACGCGCGGCGGAGCGGAGTCCGGCTGCCCTTCAGCGCCAACACGCCCTACATCAACACGATTCCGGCCGACGACCAGCCGCCCTATCCGGGCAGCCGTGAGATCGAGCGCCGCATCAAGAGCCTGGTGCGGTGGAACGCGCTCGCCATGGTCGTGCGCGCCAACCGGCACGAGGAAGGGATCGGCGGCCACATCTCGACGTACGCGTCGGCGGCCACCCTGTACGAGGTCGGCTTCAACCACTTCTTCAGGGGGAAAGGCGCCGGCGACGACGAGGACATCATCTACTTCCAGGGACACGCCGCGCCCGGGATCTACGCCCGGGCGTTCCTGGAGGGTCGGCTCTCGCTGGAGCAGTTGGGCAACTTCCGCCGGGAGCTGGCCGATGGCCCCGGGTTGTCGTCGTACCCCCACCCGTGGCTCATGCCGGACTTCTGGGAGTTTCCCACGGTGTCGATGGGCCTGGGGCCGATCATGGCCATCTACCAGGCGCGCTTCCTGCGCTACCTCGAGGACCGCGGTCTGAAGCCGGCCTCGCACTCGAAGGTGTGGGCCTTCATCGGCGACGGCGAGACCGACGAGCCCGAGGCGCTGGGCGCCATTACCCTGGCGTCGCGGGAGAGGCTCGACAACCTGATCTTCGTCATCAACTGCAACCTTCAGCGGCTCGACGGCCCCGTGCGCGGGAACGGGCAGATCATTCAGGAGCTCGAGGCGGCGTTCCGCGGCGCGGGCTGGAACGTCATCAAGGTGCTGTGGGGCTCGGAGTGGGACGGCCTGCTCGAGAAGGACCATGACGGGCTGCTGGTGCGGCGCATGGGCGAGATCGTCGACGGGCAGTACCAGCGGTACGCGGTCGAGTCGGGCGCCTACATCCGTGACCACTTCTGGGGTGTGGATGCGCGCCTGCTGGAGATGGTGGACCACCTGTCCGACGAGCAGCTCAAGAAGCTGAGCCTCGGGGGCCACGACACCTACAAGGTGTTCGCCGCCTACCACGCGGCCGTGGAGCACACGGGCCAGCCGACGGTCATCCTCGCCAGGACCATCAAGGGCTACGGGATCGGTGAAGCCGGCGAGGGCAAGAACATCACGCACCAGCAGAAGAAGCTCAACGAAGACGAGCTGCGCGCGTTCCGGGCCCGCTTCGGGATCCCGATCTCCGACGACGAGGTGGCGGAAGCGCCCTTCTACCGGCCGCCCGGGAACAGTCCCGAGGCGATCTACATGCGGGAGCGGCGCGAGGCCCTCGGCGGCTTCGTGCCGCGCCGTGATGGCCGGTCCGAGCCGCTCACGCTCGACACGCTGCCGGAGGTGTTCGCCGAGTTCCACGCCGGAACGGGCGAGCGGAAGGTCTCCACGACGATGGCCTTCGTGCGGATGCTGTCGAAGCTGCTGCGCGATCCGGAGATCGGCGACCTGGTCGTGCCGATCGTGCCGGACGAGGCGCGCACCTTCGGCATGGAGCCGCTCTTCCGGCAGGTGGGGATCTACTCGCACGTGGGGCAGCTCTACGAGCCGGTGGACCACGACACGCTGCTCTACTACAAGGAAGCCACCGACGGGCAGATCCTCGAAGAGGGGATCACCGAGGCCGGCTCGATGTCCTCGTTCATCGCAGCAGGCACGGCCTACGCCACGCGCGGGGTCAACACGATCCCCTTCTTCATCTTCTACTCGATGTTCGGCATGCAGCGCGTGGGCGACCTGGTGTGGGCCGCCGGCGACTCGCGCACCCGCGGCTTCATGATCGGCGGCACGGCGGGGCGCACGACGCTGGCCGGCGAGGGACTGCAGCACCAGGACGGACACAGCCACCTGCTGGCGAGCGCCGTGCCCAACCTGGTGTCGTACGATCCGGCGTTCGCGTACGAGATCGCCGTCATCGTCGAGGACGGCCTCCGGCGCATGTACAGGGACCAGGAGAGCGTCTTCTACTACCTGACGGTGGAGAACCAGCCGTACGAGATGCCGGAGATGCCCGAGGGCGTGCGGGACGGCATCCTGAAGGGGTTGTACCGCTTCCGCAAGTCGTCGAAGACGCGGGCGAAGCGCCGCGCGCAGCTGCTCGGCAGCGGCGCGATCCTGCACGAGGCGCTCGATGCGCAGGAGATGCTCGAGGAGAAATACGGCGTGGCCGCCGACGTCTGGAGCGTGACCAGCTACACCGAGCTCTCGCGCGACGGGCACGACGTGGACCGGTGGAACCGCCTGCACCCCGGCGAGCAGCCGAGAGTGTCGCACGTGGCTTCGTCCCTGGGCGACACGAGCGGTGTCATCGTGGCCGCGTCCGACTACGTGAAGGCGCTGCCCGATGCCGTCAGCCGCTGGAGTCCGCGTCCGGTGGTGTCGCTCGGGACCGACGGGTTCGGCCGGAGCGAAGGGCGCTCGGCGCTCCGGGACTTCTTCGAGGTGGACGCGAAGCACATCGCCGTCGCCGCGCTCTCGGCGCTGTCGCGCGAGGGCCAGATCGAGGCCGGCGTCGTCACCGACGCCATGAAGGAACTGGGCATCGAGCCCGACCGGATGAACCCGGCGCGGCGGTGACGCGTTCCCGGCACATGGCGGGCATTGAGGATGCCTTCGTTCACGCTCCCTGAGCTCGGCGAAAACATCACCTCCGGAACCGTGTCGCGCGTGCTGGTGTCGGTCGGCGACACGATCGACGTGGACCAGCCGGTGGTTGAACTCGAGACCGACAAGGCGACGGTCGAGGTGCCGACGTCGATCGCGGGCACCATCAGCGGGATCGCGGTCAAGGCCGGGGACACGGTGAAGGTGGGCGCCATCGTGCTGACGGTCGGTGGTGGCGACGACGCGGCGGCGGGATCCGGGAAGAGGAAGTCGCCACGCGGCAGTGCGACGGACGACCAGGTGGAGAAGGACGCCGAGGCTCCGGAACGGGGAGCGGGCCCGCCCCGGACATCTGCGCCGAGGACGGCGCGGGCGGCAGAGGCCGACGCCGGCGATGACGAGTCGGGCTCGGACGGCAGCGACGCCGACCGGCCGCGGTCGCAGGGCGACGGCAAGGTGATCGCCATGAGCCGGTCGTCGCGGTCCGAGGCACAGGCACCAGGCCCCGCGCCGGCGTCGCCCGCTGTGCGCCGGCTGGCGCGGGAGATCGGCGTGGACATCGATGCCGTCCGGGGCAGTGGTCCCGGCGGCCGCATCTCGACCGAAGACGTCAAGCAGTACTCACAGCGCGTGCTCGCCAGCCTGGGCTCGCCCAGGAGTGCGGGGGGGGCGTCGCCCGTCGGGCTGCCCGACTTCAGCCGCTGGGGCGAGGTGGAGCGGCAGCCGATGAGCGGCGTGCGGAGGAAGACTGCGGAGCACCTGTCGCATGCGTGGACCGCCATCCCGCACGTCACGCAGGTCGAGAAGGCGGACGTCACCGACCTGGAGGCGCTCCGCACGCGTCACGCGGCAGCCGTCGAGGCCAGGGGCGGCAAGCTGACGATGACCGCCATTCTGGTCAAGGTGCTGGCCGCCGCAGTGAAGGAGTTCGCGCAGTTCGGCGCGTCGGTGGACATGGAGGCCCAGGAACTGGTCCTCAAGCGCTACGTGCACGTGGGTGTCGCGGTGGACACCGATCGCGGGCTGCTGGTGCCGGTCGTGCGCGACGCGGACCGGAAGGGCCTCGTCGAGATCGCGGTGGAGGTGCAGGCGCTGGCCGAGAAGGCGCGCGCGCGGAAGCTCACGCTCGACGACATGAGCGGCGGCACGATCACCGTGTCGAACCTCGGGGGCATCGGCGGCACGCACTTCACGCCGATCGTCAACTGGCCCGAGGTGGCGATCCTCGGCGTCTCGCGCGGCAGGCGCGAGCCGGTCTACCGCGGCGACACGCTCGAGCCGCGGCTGATGCTCCCGCTGTCGCTCTCCTACGACCACCGTGTGATCGACGGCGCCGACGCCATGCGCTTCCTGCGCTGGGTCGCCGACGCGCTCGAGCAGCCCTTCCAGCTCGCACTCTGAACCGCTCGCGTGGGCGCGGGGGTCTTCGTGGCGGCGGTCGAGCGGCTAAGGGCCCTGGCCGGAATACGGTTGCCATCTCGGCCGACGATGCATCCCGCCTCGCCGCGTTGCTCGTCGGTCACAGGCACCCGGCCTGCTCCCTCCTCGCGCCTGGCGATCCGGGCGCCTCGCCGCCCGAGAGTCGGCAACCCTATTCCCGCCAGGGCCCTAAGGGCCCAGAGCGGCCGCTCCGCGCTGGCCTACGCGACCGTCGTCGCGATACCGCTCCTGCTCTTCCGCGTGCACGTGTCCGGCGCGGGCACGTGGATCGGGAACCCCGATCGCCTGAACGGCGCGCTCCGGCTCCTCGTATTCCACGTCCGCGGCGTCCTGCGCGGACACCTCGATGCGTGGAACGAGCACGTCATGCTCGGCTTCGACAGCCTGGCCCTGCCCGGGACCTACCCGGCGCCGACCATGTGGCTCACCGCGGCCGTCGCCGGGCCGGACCTCCTGCATGCAGAGGGTTGGGTGGCCATCGGGCAACTCGTACTGGTGGGCGTGGCGGCGCTGGCGTTCCTGCGCCGGCTCGGCGCCGGGGCCTTCGAGGCCGTTGTCGGGGCGGGCTGCTACCAGTTGTGCGGCCTCACCGTCCTCTTGATCAGTCAGTACACGAGCAGCGCCGCGATCCTGATCGTGATCCCCGTCGCCCTCCTGCTGATTGGCAGGTCTCACGAGGGCCGGCCCGCGGCGGTCTGCCTCGCTCTGGCGATCGCCCTCGCGGCGATGGTGCAGTTCATGGCGCTGCAGTCGGCGGCCTACGTCCTGCTGTTGGTTGCCGCCTACGCGCTGTGGCGCGGCTGGCACGCGCGTTCGCCCGCGGCCGTGCTGCTGACCGCGGCCGGCGGCGCGGCGGCCCTCGTCGGCACAGCTCCGCGATGGGTGGGATGCCTGTCGGCGCTGGGCCGGTACTCCCGCGAACCCGCGGACGGGGCGCTGCGCGACTTCGCGGCCACGTACGAGTTTCAGAACATCCGTCCGTACGAGGTACTCAGGTGGCTGGATGGCGCGATTTTCGGCGTGTCACCGTCGGACGCCGCTCGCCTCCAGAACAACATCAACCTGACCGAAGGGTTCCTCCTCACGACCAGCGCCGTCGTGCCGCTGCTTCTGCTCGCGGCGCTCCCGCGCTTCTCCGGCCGCTGGGCCGGGCTGGTACGCGAGCGCACGCACGACACGTCCTTCTGGTGCTGGGTGGTGGCCTCGACCGTGCTGGTGGTCGTGTGGAAGCCGCTCGCGCATCTGGTCCATGTGCTGTTCTTCGGCCTCGACTTCACGCACACCCGGGTACTGCTCGTCGGTGCGCTGCCGATGTACGCGCTGGTCGCGATCGTCCTGACGCGATGGAATCCGCCCGCTGGGGGGCGCACGTTCGCTGCCGGGCTGGTGGCCGGCGTCGTGGCTGCGGTCGTCGTGGAGGTGGCCGCGGGCTCGGTGCCGGGCGGAGTGCCGCTCGCGCGCGTGGGGCTCTTCGCGGAGGTGTCCGGGCGAATGACCCTCCGCGCCGAGAGCCTGGCGAGGGTTGCAGGCACGTGCGCGGCAGGAGCGCTGCTGCTGTGCCTGGTCGTCGTGCAGCGCGCACGGCGCCCGCCCCTGGCTGGCGCGGCTCATGCCGCTCTGGGAAGCCTGATCCTGGTCCAGGCGTTCCTTGCCGCCGACGGGCAGGTCAACGCGCGGCCGGGGCGCATGCCCGCGACGCCGTTCTACCTCGGAGACATGTACATGGCCGCGCGGCACGAGTTCCGTCTGCCGACGCCGCGACAGATCGACGAACTCCACGATCGGGTCGGCCCGGACCGGGTCGCGTTCGTGTGCGACCCCGACGTGGCCGGCGGCTTCTGCGCCGGGCACCTCGCCGACACCTGGCAACTTCGCAGCGCAGACGGGTACTACGGTCTCGGCGTGCCGCGTCGCGTGCGCGAGCTGCCCTGGGGTGATGCGGTCGGACTTCGCACCGTGTCGTTCACGCGGATCGACGCGCTGCCCTGGCCGCTGCTGGGGCTGCTGAACGTCGGCGCGGCGCTGATCGTCGACAGGGAGCTGCTGACCAACAGCACCGCCGACGGGCGACCGGCGGATGTCTCGCGCATCCGGATCGTCAGGAACCCGGCCGGCGCCGTGCCGCGGGCGTTCTTCGCCCGCAGTGCTGTGCCGGTGGCCGACGCCGCGGAGGCGTCCGCCAGGCTCTTCGGCGGCAGGGTTCAGCGAGATGTCCGCCGGCGCTCGTTCGTCGAGGGGCTCCCGGCCGCGGCTTCGTACGCGACCGATGGCGGCGTCGTCGTCTCCGGCAGGGGGGACCGGCTTCGGTTCGACCTGTCCGGGTCGCTCCAATCACGCCTGCTCGTCGTCAACGAGCTCCACGCGCCCGGCTGGCGGGCCTTCGCCGATGACCGCGAGGTTCCAGTGCTGCCGGCGAACGTCGTGATGCGCGCGGTCGTCGTTCCCGAGGGTGTCCGGAGGGTCGAGATGGTGTACGAGCCGTTCGTCCGGAGTTCATCGGCTCGCGCCCTCCGATGGGCGGGATGGGCCGTGCTGCTCGGCTGCCTGTGGATCGCGCGGCGCATGGGTCAGCGGCGCCGTCTGGCACGTCCCGGGACGCAGGTCCGGGACCGAGCCTTCTCATGACGCGGCGGGGTGGTCCCACCGGGCGGCCCCGCTCCCGGCGCCTGCACGCCGCCGCTCGTCGATGATCTCCCCGATCGCGGCCGGCGGCGACGGCTGGCGCGCGTGCCACGCCCCGACCCGGGCGAGCACGCCGAACGCGCACGCCGCTGCGCCGGCCATGCCGATCACGAGCCCCGGCAGGAGCACCCAGGGCTCCGCCGGCGGGCGAAGCAGGGTGGCGGACAGGAGCAGGAGGGTGACGCCGGTCAACGCGCGCCCGGCGGCGCGGCGGA
>Ga0194132_10007154_pt1 | contig 16838 bp, 14 predicted proteins | sample TA2KigOf80mmetaG_FD_148612 | JGI IMG/M metagenome (GOLD analysis project Ga0194132, IMG submission 148612) | Freshwater microbial communities from Lake Tanganyika, Tanzania - TA2015054 Kigoma Offshore 80m | ecosystem: Environmental > Aquatic > Freshwater > Lake | place: Tanzania: Lake...
AGGGACCCGCGGGGGCCGTCACGTTCGAGCAGGGCCGTCCGATTCCACTTCGATCGTTGTTCCTCTTGCTCCTTGTGCCTGCGCGTTATGGTTCGGTGCGACGATCGCCCCTTGCGCTTCGGGGCGCTCGACGCACCCGGGCCGCCTGCGGTAGCTCGCAACGTGCACGCACGCTGCGAACAGACACCATCGGGATCGCTCCCGACGGCGGGGCAAAAAGAAAGGGAGGCGTCCCGACGAGCCGGAGGCGCACGCGCGCGTCCCCGACGATCGGTCCGCCTCCCCGGCTCTCTGTCCTGGCGAAGGCGTAAGCTTTTTGTGCTTACGAGACAATACTATGCAGAATAGGCAGTGGTGTCAAGAGCGACCTGTCATCCATTTTGGAAGGGGGTTGCTCCATTGAAGGAACAGAGCTAGGAGGAAGAGGTCTATCTGTCCCTGCGTTATCGCCGTGCGATTAGAATAGACGCCCTATGCAGAAGCGACGCTCGGTCGTTGTCGTCGGCGGCGGCATCACGGGACTTTCGGCGGCGTGGTACCTCCAGCAAGGGGGCGCGTCCCTCGATGTCACCCTCGTGGAGTCGGAATCGCGACTCGGCGGCAAGGTGCTGACCGAGCGCGGAGGCGGCTTCCTCGTCGAAGGAGGCCCCGAGTCGTTCCTGGCGCAGAAGCCCTGGGCGCTCAACCTGGCGCGGGAGCTCGGCATCGAGGGAGAGGTCGTGCGCCCCACGGTGAGCCAGGTCTACCTCCTCTATCGCGGCGCCCTCCACGAGATCCCCGAGGGACTGCTGGGGCTCGTCCCCGTGCGGCCATCGGCCCTCTGGAAGGCCTCCTTTCTCTCCTTCGCCGGGAAGGCGCGGGCCTCCCTGGAGCCGCTGCGCCCGGGGCGAAGGTCCCAAGACGATGAATCGCTCAGGCGATTCCTGACGCGCCGCCTTGGCCGCCAGTGGGCCGACCGCCTGGGCGAACCCCTCATGGCGGGCATCCACGCCGGCGATGGCGAACGGCTCAGCATGCAGGCGCTCTTCCCGAACCTGGTGGCGTGGGAGTGCAAGTACGGGAGCATCGCCCGGGCGCTGAGGAAAGAGGCGCCGCCCGTGCCACACACCAAGCGCGTCAGCCCCTTTGTCACCTTCGCCGGAGGCGCCGCCGCCCTTACGGGTGCCATCGCACAGCGACTTGCCTCGGTGCGCATCATCACCGGGAGGCGCGTGATGCGTCTCACCAAACCTGGGCCAAGCTACCTCCTCACCCTGGATAAGGGCGAACAGCTCACCGCTGAAAGCATCGTCCTCACCACTCCGGCCTACGCCTCGGCTCAGATACTTTTGGAGCTTGCGCCCCAGGCCTCCGCCCTTCTGGACAAGCTGGGATATGCCTCAACCGCCAGCGTGACGCTCGCCTTCAAGCGATCGGCTGTGGCGCATCCTCTTAACGGGAGCGGCTTTATCATGGCGCGGTCGGAGCGGCAGCCCTTCACCGCCTGCACATGGTCGTCCGCAAAGTGGGCGGGCCGCGCGCCGGAGGGCTATGCGCTCCTTCGGGCCTTTGCCGGGTGGAGCGGCGACGATTCGTTCATGCGGCAGGACGATGCGACCCTGGTCCGCTCCGTGGCGGAAGCCCTGCGGCCGCTCCTGAGTATCCAGGGCGAGCCTGAGAAGACCTGGGTCCACCGCTGGGTGCGCGCGATGCCGCAGTACCATGTCGGCCACCTGGCCTGGATAGACAGCGTGCAGAAGGCCCTGGCGGCGCATCCCGATGTGGCGCTGACGGGCGCGGCCTTCCACGGCGTGGGCCTGCCCGATTGCGTGCGCCAGGGGAAAGAGGCGGCGGAGCGCGTCCTGGCGACGGCTCCGGCCCAGGGAGAAAGCTAAGAGAGGAGAAGGCCGATGGGCGATGGGTCGAACGAAGGGCCGCCGGCTCGCTACCGCATCCTCGACCTGACGGAGGGCGGCGTCAACTGGGCCGGTCGCCTCCTGGCCGATCTGGGCGCCGATGTCATCAAGGTGGAGCCGCCGGATGGCAGCGCGACCAGGGGCCGAGGGCCATTTGCCGGCGATAAGCCCCACCTGGAGAAGAGCCTCTTCTGGCTGGCCTATTGCGCCAACAAGCGCGGCGTCAGCCTGGACATCGCAAGCGCGAAGGGGCGCGGCGCATTCCTCCGTCTCGTCGCAACCGCCGATGTGCTCGTGGAGTCATTTCCCCCAGGGCATATGGCGCGACTGGGCCTGGGCCATGAGGAGCTTCAGCGCGTCAACTCAAGGCTCATCGCCGTCTCCGTATCGCCCTTCGGCCGGGATGGGCCCTACGCCGGATATAAGGCCACCGACCTGACGCTCTGGTCCATGGGCGGCGCCACCTTTCTCGCCGGCGACCTGGACAGGCCGCCGGTGCGGGTGGCGATGCACCAGGCGGAGCTGCACGCCGGGGCGCAGGCGGCCGCAGGGGTGATGGCGGCGCTGTGGCACAGGGAGCGCACCGGGCGCGGTCAGCGTATTGATGTCTCGATGCAGGAGGCGGTGGAGTGGACAACCTTCAACGCCTGGGCCTTCCCGCCGATGCAGGGGGTGAACTATGTGCGCGGGACGAATATGCGCGGCGCGGCGAAGATCACGGAGGCGTGCAAAGACGGCCATGTGAACGTCGCCATCGCGGGCGGGGCGGCATACGGCAACTCGACGGGATACCTGGTGCGATGGATGGTGGAGGAGGGCTTTGCGCCGAAGGCGATGCTCGTGCGCGACTGGCGGTCGTGGGACACCTGGGCCGTCCAGGAGACCAGGGGTCCCGAGCGGCAGGAGTTCGAGGAGGCGCGCGAGCTGGCGCGGCGCTTCCTCAAGACCAAGGCGAAGGCGGAGCTTTTCGAGCGGGCCGTCCGCGACGGCATCATGCTCGCTCCCTGCAACACGGCGCGAGACATCCTGGAGAGCCCGCACCTGGCGAAGCGGGGCTTCTGGGCCGCGCTCGATACCGGCGGAAAGCCGGCGCGTTTCCCAGGGCCGTGGATGCGCCTCAGCGCGACCCCGCTGAGCCTGCGCCGCCGCGCGCCGAGGCTGGGCGAGCACAATCGCGAGGTGCTGGGGCCGTTGGCAGCGCGTAAGACCCGCCGCCCGGCGACAAGCCGCACACCCGGGGACGCGACCTTCGCCGGCCTGCGCATCCTCGATCTTTCGTGGGTGGCCGTTGGGCCCATCACAACGCGCTACTTCGCGGACTACGGCGCCACGGTAATCCGCGTGGAATCGGCGGCGCGGCCCGATGTCTCGCGCATGATCGTGCCGTTCAAGGATGGAAAGCCGGGCATCAATCGCGGCGCCTTTTCGGCGAACTGGAATGCGAATAAGCTGGGCCTTGGGCTGAACCTGGCGAAGCCGGAGGCGCGGGAGGTGGTGAAGCGCCTGGTGCGCGAGTGGGGCCCGGACGTGCTGGTGGAATCGTTCAGCCCGGGGACGATGGCGCAGTGGGGCTTGGACTATGCCAGTGCTCGGCGACTTCGCCCGGACATCATCTATCTCAGCACGAGCCAGCTTGGGCAGAGCGGCCCCCATGCCGGGTTCAAGGGCTATGGCGTCCACGCATCGGCCATCGCGGGCTTCGACTATCTGACGGGCTGGCCCGATCGCATGCCGGAAGGCCCGTACGGGGCCTACACAGACTTCGTCAATCCGCCCTTGGCCGCCGTGGCGGTCATCGCGGCGCTCATGCACCGCCAGCGGACGGGCCGGGGCCAGTATCTCGATCAATCACAGGTTGAGTGCGCGCTCCAGTACCTGGCCCCGACGCTCTTGGACTGCGACGTGAACGGGCGCATCGCGAAGCGGCAGGGAAATGCCGATAGCGACTATGCGCCGCACGGGGTGTACCCCTGCAAGGAGAAGACAACGTACCAAGGCGGCGGCTCGTGGGTCGCCATCGCGGTGACGACGGCGGAAGAGTGGAAATCACTGACGAGAGCGATAGGGAGGATAGACCTTGCGGACGACCCGGCGCTGGCGACCGCGGCCGGCCGCAGGGCGGGAGCGGCGGGGATTGATGCGGCGATCGCGGCGTGGACGCAGGGCTATGACCGCCATGAGGCGATGAGGCTTCTGCAGGCGGCGGGCGTGCCCGCTGGCGCGGCGCAGAAGGCCTCTGACCTATGGGAGGACCCGCAGCTGGCGCACCATCGCCACTTCCGATGGCTCCAGCACCCCGAGTGCGGCGCGATGCCGTACGTCGCGACGCAGTTCAGGCTGAGCGGATCGCCGGGGAGCCTGCGAACGCCTGGGCCGATGATCGGACAGCATAACGCCCTTGTCCTGGGCGATTTCCTGGGGATGACCGGGGACGAGATTGCGAACCTGGCGGCGGAGGGAGTCGTGGATGCCTCGTAAGCCGTAGCTCACGGCTGCGGTTTGCCGCCGGCCCGCGCCTTGTAGTAGTCGGCGACTCTGGAGAAGTCCCAGGTGGTGACTTTCTCCAGGGGGACTTTGAGAAGGATGCGGTCGCCACGGTCAAGGCGCTGCTGGCGGTTGCCGTGGAACCACTGGGGCATGCCGTCCATGCCGTCGCCGATGCGAGCGTTCTTTTCCTGCCGCGCCGCTTCGTAGCGATCGCGCTCGGCGGGGTCAGTCACGGGCGTGCAACGGCCCTGGATCATCACGCCCTTGAGGTCGAGGTAACGCTCGCCGCTTTCCACCAGGCAGGCGACGCGGTTATCGTGCTGGATGTTCTTGTACTTGAAGCTCTTCGTCTGGATGTTGAAGTAGACGGCGCCGTCTAGGTAGACGAACCAGAGGGCGTGGGCCGCCGGCGCGCCGTCCTTCTTCGTCGTCGAAAGGATGATGGTGCGCTGGCTGCGCAGGTAATCGGCGATAGCGGCGGGATCCATGGCGGTGGCCATCGTTACGTCCTTTGCCCGGCTTTCGGCGCTGGGGGCATGCCCATGATAGCGCGCGCCTCGTCGGGCGTCGCGGGTTCGCGGCCCAGGGCGCGCGCCATCGCCACGACGCGCTCCACCAGGGCGGCGTTGGTCGGGTGGCCCCATTCGGCGTAGTGGTAATCGCCGATGCCGATGCGGATGTGGCCGCCCAAGGTGAGCGCCTGGAGGTTGAGAGGGAACTGGTTCCCGCCGTAGGTGAGGGGCGACCAGACAAGCGCTTCATTGTGGAAGAGCTCGGCGAGGCGATCACGGTAGAAGAAGAGGGTCTGGGGCGTGGCGTCCATGGGGCGGAGGAAGAACTTCACCACAAAGGGCGGCGCTCCGGCCCAGGCCATATCGGCGAGGTTGCGGAGGTTGCGCAGGTGTCCCGTATCGAAGGCGCCGAAGCTCATCTTGAGGTTGTGCCGCCGGCAAAAGCTCGTGAGCCATCGGTGGTCTTCGCCGGTGTTCATGAGCAGGCCGGTGGAGGGCGTCCACCCGCCGGTCTGGGTGTTGCGGCGGGCATTGGCGTCCGCCGCGCCCAGATCCACAGGGGCAAGCTCGAAGGGGACGCCGCTCTCCACGCCCTCGACGATGTGGCGGTAGCGCTCTTTCGCCGGTTCGCCGATGTCATAGTGATCGAGGACGCGGCGTTCGGAGGCGTAAGTGGGATAGGCGACCAGGGGCGTCCGCGCGGCGATGAGGCGCTGGGCCTGGCTGGTGAGCGCGGGGTCGCTGTTCTTCGCCGCGCCGGTGACGGGGTCGCGGCCGTGGTAGTGGACCACTGCCGCTCCGGCGCTAGAGCAGGCGAGCGCGTCCCTGGCGAGTTCTTCGGGGCTGTAGGCGATGTGTGGGTTTGCGGAGCGCGGCTGATTCTCGTTCAGCCCAACTTCGATGATGACCTTATCGCGCAGAGACACGCGGCGCTCCCATGGCGTATGTGGCGTGAGGGTAGCAAAGGGATAGGAGAGCCGCAACCTCCGCGCCCGATGCTGCCGGTTGCCGCTCGCCCTTGCCGGGCCAGTGGCGACTCCCTACAATCTCTGGTGCTATGCAAAGAGTCGCCATCGTCACGGATAGCACGGCCTGCCTCACGCCTGAGCTTGCCGAGCGGTACGGCATCGAGATCGCGCCGACGGAGCTGGCCTTTGAGGGAAAGGTCTACCGCGATGGGATTGACCCGCCGGGAGACTTCTACGCCCTCCTTCGGAATGCGAGAAAGCCTCCGACGACTTCGGCCCCTTCGCCTGGGCGGTTCCTGGAGGCATACGCCCGGGCCGCCAGGCGCGCGGAAGCGGTGCTCTGCATCACGCTGCCCGTTGAGCTGAGCTCCACCCACAACGTTTCCAAGCAGGCGATAACCCTGGCGGAGGAGGACCTGCCCGGCGCGCGTATTATGTCGGTTGCGGCGCCGGCCGTGGCCTCCGGCCAGGGCCTGGTGGCGATCGAGGCGGCGCTTGCGGCGAAGGAGGGGCGGACGCTGGAGGAGATGGCGGCGTATGTGGAGGGCCTTGCGCCCAAGATACACTTCTTCGCGGCGCTGGATACGCTGGAATACCTGGCCAAAGGAGGGCACGTGCCGAAGGCCGCCGCCTGGCTGGGCGACCTGATCGGCTTCAAGCCGATCCTAACGGCCTACTACGGGCGGGTGGACAGGCTCTCCCAGGCCCGGACGAAAAAGAACGCGATGAACAAGATGCTGGCCTTGATGGGCAGACGCAACCCGGATCGCGCGCCGATCAGGGCCATCGTGATGCACGCGGATGCGCTGCAAGAGGCTGAGGAGTTCGCGGCGCAGATCAAGCGGCGCTTCACCTGCCGGGATATGCTCATCACGCAGTTCACGCCGGTGATGGGCGCCCATTCCGGCCCGGGGGTCGTCGGCGTGGCCTTCCGCTGTCTGGAGCAGGACGGCAGTGCAGCCAAACCGCCCGCAATGGCGGCGAGATAGGAAGATGACGATGCAGCGCAAGGACGTCCTGTACGAGAAGAACGGCCACCTGGCCATAATCACACTGAACCGCCCGGAGCGGCTGAACGCCCTCGGCGGCACGCTGGAGGGCGATTTGAACTCCGCCCTGCGCGAGGCGGCGGGCGATACAGACGTGCGGGCGATCATCCTGGCGGGCTCGGGCAAGGCCTTTTGCGCCGGGATGGACGTGAAGGAGCGGAACGAGCGCGGCGGGCCGGTGAAACGGGTGGGGATGGATCGGTACAAAGGGCTGGAGACGCCGCGCATCATCCTGGGGATGGATACGCCGATCATCGCGGAGGTGAACGGCCCCGCGGTGGGCTGGGGCTTTGAGCTGGCGATGCTGTGCGACTACCGCATCGCCTCCGAGGACGCGCGGGGCGGCGATATCCACGCGAAGCGCGGCCTGGTGCCGGACGCCGCCGCGCCGCTGGCGCTGCCGCGCATGCTGGGCTGGTCGAACGCGGCGAAGGTCCTCTTCACGGGCGATATGTTCAGCGCGGCAGAGCTGAAAAATCTGGGGGCGTGGAACGAAGTTGTCCCCCAGGCGGACCTGCGGAAGGCGACGCTGGCCTTCGCGGGGCGCATCACCTGCAACGCGCCGCTGGCGGTGAAGATGACGAAGCGCATGATGCGCCTTTCCACGCCTGCCCCGCTAGACGATATGCTGGACTTTTCCTGGCTGGTGGCGAACGACCTGCTCTTCTCCGAAGATTCGCTGGAGGGCTTCCGCGCCTTCACGGAGAAGCGCGACCCGAAGTTCAAAGGGCGGTAGCGATGCCCAGCGGCGTGCTCTCCGTCGTGGACCTTGGACTCAAGGAGTATGGCGAGGCTCTGACGCTCCAGCGCGCCCTGCGCGAGGAGCGCATCGCGGGACGGGTGGACGATACGCTGCTGTTGCTGGAGCATCCGCCGACGATCACCCTGGGCCGGAGGGCCGCGGCGAAGGAGATGCGGCTGCCTGAAGCCGAACTGAAGGCGCAGGGCTTCGGCATCTGGCAGATCGAGCGCGGCGGCAAGTCCACCTATCACGGGCCGGGACAGCTTGTGGGCTATCCCATCGTGGATGTGCGGGCCAGGGGGTTGAGCGTGCCGCGCTATGTGCATCTATTGGAGGAGGCGATCATCGCCTACCTGGGGTCGGTGGGTCAGCCTGCGGCGCGACGGGAGGGCTACCCTGGCGTGTGGGTGAACGGGAACAAGATCGCGGCCGTCGGCGTGCACCTCAAGCAGTGGGTGAGCATCCACGGCTTCGCGCTGAATGTGGACCCGGATATGCGTCATTTTGAGACGATCGTGGCGTGCGGGATCGGCGATGCGGGGGTCACTTCGATGGCGAGGGAGTTGCGGCGGGACTTTGCCATGAGCGATGTGAAGGCGGCTGTGGCGCGGAGCTTGTCCGAGACGTTTGGCTACGGCAAGATACAGTGGCACAATGCAGTGGCCTTTCCGGATGGCATCCTCCAGGCCAAAGCCTAGGCTCAAGCAGGCACCCCGTTGTCCCAGAATGCGACGCTGCGGAATGAAGCCCTGGAATCGTCCGGCGCGCCAGTCTCCGGCTATCGCTGGGTCATCGCGACGGGCTTCGTCCTTTCGAACTGGTTCCTCATCCTACCGTCGCTCTCCTTCGGCATCCTGCTCCCCGCCATCCGCGACTCCTTTCCGCTGAGCGATACGCAGGCGGGATGGCTCAGCTCCTCCGCTCGGATCGGCAGCGTCATCCTGACCTTTCTCTCCGTCGTCTTCTTCACTCGCCTCAACCCGTTGAAGCTCTTCACGAGCACCTTGCTCCTTGGGACGGCCTTCACGTTCATGATGGCCTCGGCGGTGAACTTCTGGCTCTTCGCCATCGCGCGATGCGCCTTCGGGGCGAGCTTTTCGGCGCGGACGCCGAGCCGCCCCCTGCTTGGCCAGCAGTGGTTCCCGCTGAAGGAGATCCCCATCCTCCAGGGGTTCACCATCGGGCTGACGGGCATCGCCGAGTTCTTCACCCTGGCGGCGACGCCCATCATCCTTTCGGCCACGGGCAGCTGGCGCACGACGCTCTTTATCTACGGCGGCTACGGCGCGCTGGTCTTTTTCCTCTGGCTCTTCTTCGGCAAGGAGCGCATCACGCCCGATTACCTGGAAAAGGCGAAGGCGCCCAAGGGCCTCTCGCTCGGCGGCGTCTGGCGGCACAAAGAGCTGTGGCTCGTGGGGATAGGAGGCTTCGCCGCCTCGTTCGGCTGGTGGGCCTTCTCTACCTTCTGGCCTACCTATGTGCAGGACGCCCACGATATCCACCTGAAGCGCTCGGGCCTGCTCTTCGGCGTCCTTTCGCTCTCCCAGGTGCCGGCCTCGCTGGTGATGGGCGTCCTGGTCACGCGGATGCGCGATAGGCGGCCCGTCTTCATCGCCTGCGGCCTAGGGATGACGGGAGCGCTCATCGGGATGGCGCTGGTGACGCAGACGTGGGCTCTTGTGCTCCTCGCCATCGGCGGCGGGCTATCCTGGTGCTTCATGCCCATCATGTTCTCCATGCCGTATGAGGTACCGGGCATTGACCTGAACAGCGTCTCCGCCGGGTCGGCGCTGCTGACCATCCTGCTGACGCTCGGCGGTATCACGGGACCTATCGTCGCCGGCGCGATATCCGACCATACGGGCTCGCTCTTTATCGCGCTCATCGCCTCCGCCTGCGCCCCCATCGCCTTCTGTTTCCTTATCCTCCCGGTGCGCCCGTTCCGGCGAGCGGGCTGATGGCATATACTCCAAGGGTTTCGCCTTTCTGGGAGACCCGTCTCCTCACCCGCGGACGTTAGGAAGCAAGCCATCGAATCTTCAGGCGCGCCATTTCCCCGCTACCGGTGGGTCATCGCCTTTGCCCTGGTGATGGTCAACTTGAGCACAAGCCTTCCCGCCATCTCTCTGGGCCTGCTGCTGCCTTCTATCCGGGAGGACCTGCACCTCAGCCCCCTGCAAGAGGGCTGGCTGGGTGGGGCCGTCCAAATCGGCAGCATCGCCGTCACCATCGGCGCGGTGGCGCGACTCAGCGGGGCGAACCCGCGGCGATTGATCATCTTCTCCACGGCTATGGGCTCGTTCTTTGTCTTTCTGATGAGCGGCGCGGTGAACTTCGCCATGCTGCTGCTCTCGCGGCTCAGCTTCGGGGCTGTCTCCGCAACGCGCGTCCCCGGTAGGGCGCTGGTGGTCCAGCAGTGGTTCCCCCGGAGTGAGTACCCCATCGCCAGCGGCATCACCATCGGCTTTGTGGGCGTTGTGGAGTTCTTTGCCCTTTCGCTGACGCCGTGGATCGAGGAGACGACGGGCAGCTGGCGCACGACGCTGGTGATCTTCGGCGGGGTCAACGCCACTATCTTTCTTCTATGGCTGCTCTTCGGCCGGGAGCGGCACACTCCCGAGTATGTGGCCCGCTTCAAGGCGGCTCCTCCGGTATCCATGCGCACAGCGCTGGGCCACGGGCAGTTGTGGCTTGCCGGATTCACAGGGATGGGGGCGGTAATCAGCTGGCAGGGGTTCCTGAACTTCTGGCCGAGCTACATGCTTGAGGCGCGCGAGGTCTCGCTCCAGCGCTCGGGCCTCCTCTTCGGCCTCATCTCCCTTGCCGGGGTGCCGACGGCGCTCGGGTTCGGCATCCTAGCTTCGCGCATAGATGACCGGCGGCCGCTCTTTATTCTATGCGGCCTGGTGATGTGCGGCGGGATGCTGGGCCTGGTGATGGTGGAGGCCTATTGGGTGCTGCTCCTCTGCGTGCTGGCCGTCGGCGCCGCCTGGGGCTTCATGCCTCTTATCTTCGCCATGCCGTACGAGCTGCCTAATATCCCGGTGACCCATGTGGCGGCAGGAACGGCGCTCCTGAGCATGCTGGTGACCATCGGCGGCTTCCTCGGCCCCGTCATAGCTGGGGCGCTGACGGAGGCCACGGGCTCGCGGTTCATAGCCTTAGTCGTCTGCGCCTGCGGCCCCCTCAGTCTTGTTGCTTTCAGCCTGCCGATGCGTCCACGGGTGCGGCAGGCCTAGCCGCCTCTGTTGACAGGCCCGCCGCCGTCCAGAACAATGGCCCCGGAGGTTCGCGATGCAGTTGCACGTTGTCCCCGTGACATCCTTTGTGGAGAACACCTACATCCTGTCCGATGAGAAAGCCAAGGAGGCCATCATCTTTGACCCGGGCGGTGAGGCGGACCGCATCCTGGAGGCGGTGAAGGATCTGGGGCTGACGGTGAAGTACATCCTGAACACCCACGGCCACATGGACCACGTGGGCGGTGTGCTGAAGGTGCGCGAAGGGACGGGCGCAAGCTGGGGCATCCACGCGGACGACGCCATCATGGCCAAGCGGCAGCCGGCCAGCTACGCCCTGCGCCTCATCCCCGATTACCAAGACCCGCCGGAGCCCGACCTGATGCTGAAGGAGAACGACGAGTTCACCATCGGCGCTATCACGGTGAAGGTGATCGAAACGCCGGGGCATACGATGGGGAGCATCTGTTTCCTGGCCGATGGCGTCCTCATCTCCGGCGATACGCTCTTCCAGGGAAGCGTGGGCAGGACGGACTTCCCGGGCAGCAGCACGGAGGCCCTGGTGAAGAGCATCAAGGAGAAGTTGTTTTCCCTGGATGAGGAGACGGTGGTGCTGCCGGGCCACGGCGGGGAGACGAGTATCAAGCAGGAGAAGCTGTACAACCCGTTCGTGGGCGCGCGCGGGAGGCTGTGGACGCCGTAGGCGGAGGAGATTTCCCGCAGAGGGCGCCGAGCATGAGGCTTTTCCGGAATAGGCCGCAAATCGTTGCGTAAGCTGGAGCCGGGGCACGATCATGTACAAGGGCTACAAAGTGGTGGACGCCGACTCCCATGCGATGGAGCCGGACGACCTGTGGGAGCGCTACCTGGACAAGCGGTACCTGGCCCATGCGCCCAAGACGCGCCGGGTGACCTTGGAGCACCCCTTCTTCATGTCCACAGAGGTCATGGGGCACAAGTGGTCGGCGACGTACCCGACGACGCACACCCCCTACGTGGAGATGGGCAAGGGAAAGCGCCTCACCTACATGGAGGCCTACGACCGTTATATCCGCAAGGGCTTCAGCCCGGAGGCTTACCTGGCCTATATGGATGAGGCGGGCCTGGACTATGCGGTCATCTACCCTACGCTCTGCCTGCACACCACCACCGTTCCTGATATGGATGCCAAGGTGGCGGCCGCCATCAAGCGCGCCTATAACGATTGGCTGCACGATTTCTGCAACGGCGGCAAGGGGCGTATCATCGGCGTGGCCTCCCTGGACCTGCGGGATGTTGGCCTGGCCATCAAAGAGGCGCGGCGTTGCGTGAAGGAGCTTGGCTTCCGGGCCGTCTACATCCTGCCGGAGACGGCTGTTGATGGCCAGCCGCTCGACCACCCCGTCTATGAGTCGCTGTGGGCGGAGATCGCCAGTCTGGGCGTGCCGCTGGGCACCCACGAGGCGATGTTCCACAAGAACGGCAACGTAGGCTGGGTGGGGGCGAAGCAGGTGACGAACATCTCGCTGAAGTATGCCTCCACGGCGGTGACGTTCGGCCTGGGCGAGATGGTGGGCGGGCTGATGTTCGCCGGGGCTATCTGCGCGCGCCATCCGAACCTGCGCGTCCTCTTCACCGAGTCGTCCGTCGGCTGGGCGGCTACGTGGTTCCCCTTCCTGGATGAGAAGTGGGAGCGGGCCAAGCTGATGGGCTCCGTAGTCCCGGAGCATTCGCCCTCATACTACTTCAAGCGGCAGTGCGCCATCTCGGGCGAGCCCGGCGAAGTGGGCTATAGCTACGCCTTCCAAGGCGGCTACGGCGACTGCATGATGACAGCCACGGACTTTCCGCACCCTGAGGTGACGGCGCTGCCGGACGTGCTCGCGCCCTTCTTTGATGGGGGGCACGCCAGGCTGACGCCGGAGCAGCTGCGGCAGGTGCTATGGGAAAACCCGGCCCGGATGTTCGGGCTGAAATAAAGGAGGGGCGGCCACATAGCCGCCCCTTCTACGGTTGCCGACTCTCAGCCTACGCCTTGTTCTTGATGACCACCACTTCCACGATCTTCTCCGCCAGGGCCTGATCCACGCCGAGCGTCTTCTGCAGCTCCTCAAGGAACTTCTCTTCCTTGGGCTCCACTACGCCATCGGCCAGCGCGAGATCGGCGGCGAGGAAGAAGGCGGTGTTCAGCGACTCCTTGGGGAGCGTGCTCTTAGCCGCCTCGACCACCGCAGGGGCGCCGTGCCGCTTGATGAGCTTGGCGACCTGGTTCAGGTCATCGGCGATGTCCCGCATATTGGAGCGGCGGAAGGCGTTGAGCGCTGCGAAGTTCACCACGATGCGCTGGACCTCTTCCTCGCTCACATCGCCGTCGGCGCCGACCGTTGCCACTGCGATGGCGGCGAAGGCCTCTTGCTTATTGAGGGAGAGCTTTCCCCCATCTTTGCCCATGACCTTATCGAACAGACCCATGCCGAAACTCCTTTGCGCCTTGTGGCGCCACAGACATTATCGGGCCCTCCGATTGAAGCCGGAGGGCCCGATTTGGTTTCACCGAACTATTGTATCGAACGGAACTTACCGGATAAAGACCGGCGCAAGCACCAGGGTGATCGTGCTGAGGAGCTTAACCAAGACGTGGAGGGAGGGGCCCGCCGTGTCCTTGAACGGGTCGCCGATGGTGTCACCGACGACCGCGGCGGCGTGGGTCTCGCTTCCTTTCTTGATCACGGTGCCCTTTTCATCCTTCATCGCGCCGGACTCGATGAACTTCTTGGCGTTGTCCCAGGCGCCGCCCGAGTTGTTGAGGACGGTGGCCAGGAGGAGGCCGCTGATGGTGCCGACCATGAGGAAGGCGCCTGCCGCCTCAGCCCCAAGGGCCACACCGACGGCGATGGGCATGGCCACGGCGACGATGCCGGGGAGGATCATTTCACGGAGACCGGCCTTGGCGGTGATGTCTACGCAGCGGGCGTAATCGGGCCGGACTTTGCCGTCCATGATGCCGGGGTTCTCTTTGAACTGGCGGCGGACTTCGTTGATCACGTCGCCGGCTGTCTTGGCCACGGCGCGGATGGCGAGGGCGCTGAAGAGGTAGGCAAGCATCGCGCCGAGGAAGGCGGCGATGAAGACCTTCACGTGCGCCACGTCAATGGAGTGGAAGGCCGGCACGGATTTCTGGACTTCATCTATGTAGGCGAAGAAGAGGAGGAAGGCGGCGAGGCCGGCGGAGCCGACGGCATAGCCCTTGGTGAGCGCCTTGGTGGTATTGCCGACGGCGTCCAGGCGGTCGGTCACCTTGCGCACATCGCCTTCGTTGCCGGACATTTCGATGACGCCGTTGGCGTTGTCTGTGATGGGGCCGAAGGTGTCCATGGCCAGGATGTAGGCGGCGGTCATGAGCATGCCCATGGTGGCCACAGCCGTGCCGAAGAGGCCCGCGCGTTGATCCGTGATGGCGATGCCCGTGCCATCAAAGGCCTGCTTGCCGAGCCAGTAGGAGGTGCCGAGAGCCAGGCCGATGACGAGGGCCGTGAAGAAAGTGGATTCGAAGCCGACGGCGATGCCGTTCACCGCGTTGGTGGCCGGGCCTGTCCTGGAGCCTTCAGCGATGACCTTCACCGGACGGTACTTGAACTCGGTGTAGTACTGCGTAATGAAGACGAAGATGACGCTGGTGATGATGCCGACGAGACCGGCGACGAAGTAGTAGCCCCACTTTACGCCGCCATTGCCTAGCATCACATTGCAGCTGATGGCCAGGAAGACGATGCTCAAGAGGACCGAGAGCCCGTAGCCCTTGTTCAGGGACATCATCGGGTCGTCCTCCTCCTTCACTCTGAAGAAGGGGAGCTTGGAGCCGACGGTGAGAACACCCAGGGCCGTGGCGAAGATACCGAAGGAGCGGACAACGAGCGGGAAGAGGACCCAGTACTCGGGGTGGGCGATGCCCGGCACATCCTTGATGGCCAGGTAGATGATGACGCCCAGGATCATCGCGCCGATATTCTCGGCGGCGGTGGACTCGAAGAGGTCGGCGCCGCGGCCTGCGCAATCGCCGACGTTGTCGCCAACCAGGTCGGCGATGACGGCGGGGTTGCGGGCATCATCTTCCGGGATGCCCTTCTCCACCTTGCCGACGAGGTCGGCGCCCATATCGGCGGCCTTGGTGTAGATGCCGCCGCCGAGCTGGGAGAAGAGCGCCACAAAGCTGGCGCCGAAGCCGAAGCCGACGATGAGGAAGGGGGCGAGGTCCGGGCTGTCACTGCCATCAAAGGCGTAGTACATGATGGTGACGCCCAGGAGGCTCAGCGCGACGATGAGGAAGCCGGAGACCGCGCCACCTCGCATGGCCGTCTGGACGGCCGGGGCAAGGCCCTTCTTGGCCGCTGCGGCGGTGCGCAGGTTGGACTTCACGCTGACGTACATGCCCACGATGCCGGCGATGCCCGAGCAGGCCGCGCCGACGAGGAAGGCGATGGCGGTGCGCCAAGCCAGGCCCCACTTTTCAGAGTCCTGGACCGCGCCGTCCCGGTTCAGGTCCGGCGGGACGTCTGTCACCACGCCGAGGACGATGGCGATGGCGACGGCGGCGACGATCGAGAGAATCGCGATGGTGCGGTACTGTCGAGCGATGAAGGCCTTCGCCCCTTCCAAGATGCGGTCCGCGATGTCTTGCATCTGCGCGTTCCCGGAGTCTCTCCGCAGAACGTCCCACATCAGGTAGAGCGCGAAGACGATGGCAAAGATGCCAGCTATCGGAACAACAACTAACATGCTGTACCTCTTGTCTCCTGCTTGAAGTTGCTTCCAGGGGGCTGCCCCCCTTTAAAAGCCCGAGGTATTCTAACAACGGTCAAAGAAGGCGTCAACGAATGCAAGAGTCGAGATGACGGATTTCGTCAAGCGGCCCCTGGGTTAGCCAAGGGCCTTGCGTGCTGCGGTGAACATAACTTCCACTGGCGGTTTTTGGCCGGTCCATAGCTCAAAGGCGATCGCGCCTTGGTAGATAAGCATCGGCAGGCCGCCGAGCGTCTGCGCGCCGCAGTGCCTGGCCATGACGAGGAGCGGCGTCTCCTGGGGGTTGTACACCAGATCGCAGACAAAGAGGCCCGGCCAGAGCTGCTGGGTGCGGAGGGGCGATTGGCCTTCTGTACCGCTGAGCTTCATGCCCATGGTGGTAGTGTTCACGATGAGGTCTGCCGCGCCGGAAGGGACCACGCCCCAGCTTGACGTGACGAGCTCACAGCGCTTCATGCTCGGCGATCTTTTGAGTGAGGCGACGAGCTCCTTGGCGCGAGATGCCGTCCTGTTCGCTATGTGGATGCGAGTCGCACCTGCCTTCGCCAGGGCGATAGCCACGGCCCGCGCCGCGCCGCCCGCGCCAAGGATGTAGGCGCACTTGCCCTTAGGCTCAAAATCGCCGTCATCGGTCAGCGCGCGGATGAAACCTGGGCCGTCCGTGTTGTAGCCCTTCAAGAAGCCGTTCTTGTTCACGATGGTGTTGACGGCGCCGATCTCCTTGGCGAAGGGGTCAAGCTCATCAACGAGGGGTATGACTGACTCTTTGTGGGGCACGGTGACGTTCGCGCCATAGACCGTTGTCTTGCGGAGCGAGGCGATGCGGCGCTTCAGCTCGCCGGGAGGCGTCTCCCAGCGCTCGTAGGCGGCCTTGATTTTCAGGGCGTCAAAGGCGGCCTGCTGGAAGGCGGGGGAGACGGAGTGCGCCAGAGGGTAGCCGATGACGCCCGCTTGGTAGACCGTCCCTTTGGGTGGTGGGGGCTTCATAAGGGGCCATTCTGTACCCAGGAAGGCCCATTTGCAAGCCTGGGCCGACCTACCGGCAAACAAAGAGGCCCTCCCCGTACGGGGAGGGCCTCTTTCATTGTGCCGGAGGCGATGGGCTTACTTCTTGTGGATCTGGACGTTGCCGCCGGAGAGAGCGCCATTGCCGTTCTGGGGAACGCC
>Ga0194132_10007155_pt1 | contig 16834 bp, 19 predicted proteins | sample TA2KigOf80mmetaG_FD_148612 | JGI IMG/M metagenome (GOLD analysis project Ga0194132, IMG submission 148612) | Freshwater microbial communities from Lake Tanganyika, Tanzania - TA2015054 Kigoma Offshore 80m | ecosystem: Environmental > Aquatic > Freshwater > Lake | place: Tanzania: Lake...
TTGACGACCCCACCTCACTTGGGGCCGCCGATCAACCGGCCAGAATTTCCGGAATCCAGCGGCCAGAGTTTCCGGAACCCACAGTGCGGAGGAAAGAGTGGTGAGCCGGGAGGGAATCGAACCCTCAACCCGCAGATTAAGAGTCTGCTGCTCTGCCAATCGATACACCCGAGGTTGATCACCCACATCAGCGAGGGGCGATCCTGAATCATCGGAAAGTCGATCACATTGCTCGACCCATGATCGATGGGACAGATGCGAATCCAGTCGGGGCGGGGCGTGGGTGCTCGCTTCATGAAGAAGAACTCACCCGCGGCGCCGTGCGGATACCGTTTCATCACCATGGCGCGGTCACGAAGATGAGGCAGCAGGACATCCGCCATCCGGGCGTAGTACCAAATCAGGTCTCCTTTCGTGAGGCGGAGCTCAGGCCAAAACACCTTTCTGAGATTCGTGAGGCGGACCTCCCTGCCATCAATCGAAACGATGACGTTGTCCCGGTCACGCGGGAAGCCCGGCTCGCTCACGGAAGGTCGCCTGCCGGACGCGTGGACGGAGCGTGGCGAGGTCGCGTCAAGGGATCCAGCTTCGGCGGCCGAGCGCCGTTTCGCACGGCGCCGCGGACGGGTCCGTACTCCAGCTCGAGGCCAGCGTCCGCATGCCGGAGAAGCAGTCCTCCGCGGCTCATGTCGCCCCTCCCGACGAAGTCGAGCGGGAAGCGCAGCTGATCGGCAAACACCTCCAGGAGGACGTCAACGTACTTCGGCGAGGCGATACTGCCGAGCAGCACCACATCGCAATCGGGTCCGATCTCGCGCAGCAGCATCCGAGCAGTGCGTGCTAGCGGCACGGTGAATGCAGGATTGCCGGGAGTGATCAGATCGCCACTCAACTGTGCGAGCTCTGTGGCCATCAGCGGGCGCTCGGGGGAGCAGAGTCCAGCGTTTGGAGTAATCACGTGGATACCCGAGCCGCTCACGGGATGACCGGGCTCCGGCGACCGCGCGAACCGGCGCGCGTAGGTCAGCTTTCCGAGAAAGTACAGGCCGCTGACGAAGGCGAAGACCTCACCGATCGGCGCGCCGGCGGGCGAGCGCAGCCGGGACGCCAAGTCCGACCGCGACGTGGGGGCGAGCAACTGGCGGGCTCGCGTGCCGCCGCAATTGGCCGGCGAAAGGAGGAAGATTCGCGGCGTCACCAGATCCCCAAGGCGCGCAACAGCAGCGCGAACAGCACGAACGGGGCCGAAGCGAGGCCCGCCAACATCGACACCACCGCCCCAACGAACAGGTAGTCGGCCCGCGTTGGCGGCTGCTCGAGCGCAACGTAACGCTCGAACAGCGCCATGTTGCGTGTGTTGCCTCTCCAGAAGATGTCTGCGACATCGCCCGCGAAGGGGACCAGACCGATGGCCAAGTCGAGCGCAAGGTTGATCGTCATCCGAGCCACGATAACCGTCGGCACTCGCATGCGGAACGCGTGATAGAGAATCACGAGTCCGAAGAGCCCGGTGAGGAGGTCGCCGGCGCCGGGCATCAATCCGACGATGGCGTCCCATCCGAATCGAACGCGAGTGCCGGGGATCAGAAACGCCTCGTCCAGCAGTCGCTGCCACGCGCGCAAGCGGTCGAGCTGCGGAGCGATTGCCACGGCTGTGATTCTAGCGAGTCGGAGCCCAACGAGCCGCGCTAGAACCCCCAGCGGATGAGCACGGCGCCCACCGTGAAGCCGGCGCCGACAGAGGCCAACAGCACGAGGTCGCCTTTCTTCAGACGGCCTTCGGCGATCGCGTCGTTCAACGCCAACGGGATGGTCGCAGCAGTGGTGTTGCCGAACCGCTCGATGTTGATGATGACGCGGTCCTGAGGAATTCCGAGCTTCTCGGTCGCGGCCAGGATAATCCGTTGGTTCGCCTGGTGCGACACGAAGAGATCGAGGTCCTCTGGCTTGAGGTTGTTCCGAGTGAGGAGCCGACGCGAAATCTCCTCGGTCTTCCGGACCGCGAACTTGAACACGGTCTGGCCGTCCTGCTTCACGTAGTGGAGCCGCTGATCCACCGTCTCGTGAGAGGCCGGCCGCAGGCTGCCACCCGCAGGCATACACAGGGCTCGGCCCCCGCTTCCGTCGATCTCGTGCTCGAAGTCCAATATCGCGCCGTCGTTAGGGCCGGCTGGGGCCAAGACGACCGCGCCGGCACCGTCACCGAAGAGCACGCACGTCGCACGGTCCTGGTAGTCGATGATGCTCGACATCACGTCGGCGCCCACCACCAGCGCATGGTCGTGGGCGCCACAGGCCACCATCTGCGCGGCTGTCGTCAGCGCGTAGGTGAAACCCGAGCAGGCGGCGCTGACATCGAATCCCCACGCCCCGTGGGCGCCGATCTTCTTCTGCAGAAGGCAGGCCGTGCTCGGGAACATCATGTCCGGCGTCACCGTGCCCACGACGAGGAATCCGATGTCGTCGACGGTTAGTCCGGCTCCCGCGATGGCGGCGAGCGCAGCCTCCTTGCCAAGGTCGGAGGTCGCCACTCCCGGATCCACGATGTGGCGTTCGCGAATCCCGGTACGCTGCAGAATCCATTCGTCCGTCGTGCTCACGATCTTCTCGAGATCGGCGTTGGTGAGCAGGCGCGGCGGCACGTAGGTCGCCAACGAGCGAATGGTGACAGGACGTCCTTGACAGCGCGAGATCGTCCTCGCTTCTTCGGCGGTTACCACAACCGTGAATCCCTTCCGGGCGCGTCGAGCCCGAAGTAGCCGTACGCCCGCGCGGTGGCCATGCGGCCCCGGGGCGTGCGATCCAAGAAACCGGCCTGGATCAAGAATGGCTCGTAAATGTCTTCGATCGCATCGCGCTCCTCACTGATGGCCGCTGCGATGCTGTTGACACCAACCGGTCCGCCGCCGAACTTTTCGATGATCGTTCGGAGCAGTTTCCTGTCGATTTCGTCGAATCCGTACTCGTCGACCTCGAGCAGCTTGAGGGCGGCCTCGGCGACGGGAAGCGTAATGGTCCCGTCTGCCCGCACCTGTGCGTAGTCGCGCACGCGGCGCAAGAGACGGTTCGCGATCCGTGGCGTCCCACGCGACCGCTTCGCGATCTCGGCGGCCGCCGGGGCCTCCAACGGCACGTTCAGGATCCGCGCGGATCGGCGGACGATCTCCTCGAGATCGGGTCCGTTGTAAAACTCCAGCCGATGAACGATCCCGAACCGCGCCCGCAGGGGAGACGTAAGGAGCCCTGCGCGGGTCGTGGCGCCAATCAACGTGAACCTCTGCAAAGGCACTTTGACCGAACGCGCGCTGGGCCCCTGGCCGATGACGATGTCGAGCTCGTAGTCTTCGAGGGCCGGATACAGAATCTCTTCGATCGTCGGCGACATCCGGTGGATTTCGTCGATGAAGAGCACTTCCTTCTCAGCCAGGTTGGTCAGAATGGCGGCCAGATCCCCCGGCTTCTCCAGCACTGGACCAGAGGTCGACCGGATGGGTGCGCCCATCTCATTCGCGATCACGTACGCCAGCGTCGTCTTGCCGAGACCGGGCGGACCATAGACGAGGACATGATCGAGCGCCTCTCGGCGCTGGCGCGCCGCGGCAATCGACACCTGCAGGTTCTCGCGCACGCGATCTTGGCCGATGTAGTCGTCCAGCGTGCGCGGTCGTAGCCCCGCCTCGTATTGTGCGTCTTCGTCAACACGATCCGCGGTGACCAGTCGATCGTCCGACATGCGTGGCTACCTGGCGATCTCGCGAAGGGCCTGCCTCAAGAGCTGCTCGAAGTCGCCGCCCGGTGCCTTCTTGAGCGACGCGTCGACGGCGTTTTCGGCAAGGGGCCGATGATACCCCAGGTTGATCAGCGCCGACAGGAGGTCGTCTCGCGCGGACGCTGTGGGCACTTCGTCACCAATCGGAGCGGCCACTGCCGCGTGTGGCAGCCGATCCTTCAGTTCGAGGACAACGCGTTCGGCCGTCTTCTTCCCAACGCCTGGAATCGCCGTCAGCCGTGCGAGATCGCTCGTCTGGATCGCGCGCACCAACTCCGGCGGCTCGATGCCCGACAGAATAGAGAGCGCGACCTTGGGCCCGATTCCACTGATCGCAATCAGCCTCTCGAAGAGGTCCTGCTCGAGCCGAGTGGCGAACCCGTAGAGCAATAACGCGTCTTCGCGGACGTGTGTGTGGATGCGCAGGCGGACTTCGCTTCCCGTGTCCCCCAACCCGTAGAAGGTGGAAAGCGGCACGAAGACGTCGTAGCCGACGCCGTTCACATCGACGACAATCCGGTTCGGCTGCTTCTCGAACAGGCGGCCTTGCAGGTGGGCGATCACGGGTCAGCGGCTCGGCCGATAGTGACGCCAACTGGTGGCGGCTCGCGTGCGCGGGGCCGAGGTCATGCTCGCCGTCGGTCCTTGAGAGTGTATGTGGCAGATCGCCACGGCAAGCGCGTCCGCGGCGTCGTGCGGCGACGGCACGGCATCGAGTCCGAGAATCAGCTTGATCATCGACTGGATTTGCTGTTTCTCTGCACGTCCGTAGCCGACCACCGCGCGCTTGATTTCGGCGGGCGTGTACTCGCAGACGCGAACGTCCGCCTGCACCGCGGCGAGCATAGCCACGCCCCTAGCATGTCCGAGCTTCAGTGCGCTCCGAACGTTCGCGGCGTGGAACAGATTCTCGACAGCAACGCAGTCGGGGTGACACTGCCGCAACAGCGCGGCCAAGTGACCGTGAATGGCGAGGAGCTTGTCTGGAAACGGCGCCAGCGGCGGCGTCGCAATGGCACCACAGGTCACCAGTCGATGGCGCGACCCGTCGGTCTCGACGCAGCCGAATCCGGTGCGGTCAGACCCTGGGTCGATGCCAAAGACTCTCACGCGAGGGATGCCTCGATCTCCTTCTCCTCGATGTCGAAGTTCGACCACACGTGACGTACATCGTCGTGGTCGTCGAGGGCGTCCATCAGCTTGACCATCGCCTGCGCCTGCTTGCCTTCGAGCTTCAGGTAGTTCTGCGGAAGCATCGTGATCTCGGCTGCCGCCGGCTCGATGCCCATCTTCTTCACCGCGTCGAGCACGGCCTGGTACGCCTCGACCGACGACAGCACTTCCCAGTTATCCCCATCGTCCCGGAGGTCGTCGCCGCCCGCGTCGAGCACGGTGCCCATGAGCGTGTCCTCGTCGGCCTTCAACTTCGGCACAACGATGTAGCCGCGCTTCGTGAACATCCAGGCGACCGCGTTGGTTTCGGCGAGGTTTCCGCCGTACTTCGTGAGCATGTGCCGCAGTTCGCCAACCGTGCGATTGCGGTTGTCGGTCAGGACGTCGATGATGACCGCCGCGCCCCCGGGTCCGTACCCCTCGTACTGCGCTTCCTCGTACGACACCCCAGGCTCTTCGCCCGTGCCCCGGCGAATGGCGCGCTTGATGTTGTCGCTGGGCATGTTGCTCGCCTTCGCCTCAGCGATGATCGTGCGCAGCCGTGGGTTGGTGTCGGGGTCGCCGCCGCCGGCGCGCGCGGCCACGGTCAACTCCTTGATGATGCGCGTGAAGATCTTGCCGCGCTTGGCGTCAGCCGCGCCTTTCTTGTGCTTGATCGTGTGCCACTTGGAATGGCCGGACATGTCGAAACTCCAAATAAATCAACGAGATGGCACGTGGGATCTTACACCTTTTGGGCGAGGATGATCCAGACGTCGGCCCGGTCGTCCCACGGGCCGCCCCGATAATCTCCTAGAACGGAACGGATCGCGAAGCCGGTCCGCTCGAGGCGGCGGGCCATGCTCGCCATGGGAATCGTCCTGAACGTCAAGCTGAAGGGGTGCCGCGTCACCTCGTGCCCGCGACGCACGCGGTACTCCTGCTCGAACATCGTGAGCCGTCGCCGACGGTCCTGGCGGACCGACTCGACCAGCGTGACATGCGTGCCGCGCGGGCCGCGGCCGCTCATCTGGATACGGTTCGAGTATTCCTTCCACTGTGGCACGTCTGGCACCAAGTCCAGCCCGAAGGTACCGCCAGGTTTCAAAACGCGCGCCACTGATGCCAGCGTGTCCCTCACGTCGCGATCACGGAGCAGCGACTGGAGGATGCCGTACGGCGCGATCACGAGGTTGAAAGACGCCGACGCGAATGGCAGCCACCGAATGTCTCCCCGCGCCAGGTGCAGTCGTTTGGTCCGCGGTGGCCGCGAGGATGTGTCGAGGCGTCGCGCACGCTTCAGTGCGTGTGTGAGCATCGCCTCGGAGCGATCGATGCCGACCAACCGCACTCCCGCGCGAACCAGCGGGAGGGAAACGCGACCCGTGCCACACCCGAGCTCGAGGGTCCGACCACGCGCCTGCCGCGCGACGCGGGTCCAAAATACGACGTCTCGTCGGCCGAGCGTCTGCGCGTTCTCCCAGTCGTAGAACGGCGCGTACTCGTCCCAACCGTGCCACCCTTCGTTGGAAGCCATTTCGTCAGTCACAAGTCGCAGGTCGTCAGTCCGAGACGGCGAGCTCGCCGGGCACAATCGGACGGGTTCGAGGGAGCTTGCCACGGCGGGCGAGATTACCCATGAATGCCAGAATGCCGACGAAAACAATCAACTTGATGGCGTCGGATGGCCGATTCTGGGGCAACATCTTCCACAACAGCCACAGTACGGGTTGGGCGACGGATACGGCCCACACCGTGCCGTAGAAATAGCGCCGCTCGTGTCCCTCACCCTTCGTCGAGGCCTTGACGCGAGGCAATTGACCGAGTGCGCCGAGGACCCAGATGAATCCGGCCATGAAGAAGTACGCCTTCTGATAGATCTGCTTCAGGTACCACTGGCCGGTCACGATCGCGACCACCAGGCCAACGATGTTCAGCAAGGCAAACGTGACGGCCTCGCTCCATGCGAACGTGTAGCAGACGCGTCGATAGAGCGGATTCGGCCGGTCTTCGGTGAACCGGATGATGTAGGGCTTCGGCTCAACCCCTGGGAGGCGACCGCGAAGGCCAGCGATACCGGTGCCGAGCAGCACCGCACCGAGCCACAGCGCCATTCGGCTGTCAAAGCCACGCTCGAACAGATCGAAGGTCAACGGGCCAGGGGCGATGAAGAAGACGAAGATCCAGATCGGCCAGTGGTTGAATCGGTAATAGAGCTTGTTGCGGTCGCGGATCTGGCGCTGCGACGCGTACTCGACGGGAATCGTGACGGCCAAGGCTAGTGGTCTGAATGATGTTATGTGACCTGTGAGTATACCGCCAGCCCGATCGCAGGACCGCATCCGGACGTTCGCCGGCGTCCGTGCGCGTGTCAACCGCCGGAGGGCGGCGGCGGACACGCGAGCATCGCCAGCGCGATACCGCAGGCCACGGCGGCGTTGAGCGAGTCCACCACGTCGGCGATGGGGATCCGCACACGCGCGTGGGCGCGCGCGAGCGTTTCCTTCGTCAGGCCTGATCCCTCGGAGCCCAGGAGCAGCGCCCACCGATCAGGTCGCTGCCGCGACGCGAGCTGGTCGATGCCCTCAGACGGACGCCGAGGCGTGAGGGCAAAGAGCGAGAAGCCCTCATCGCACATCGCTCCGAGATCGTCTGGCCACGCACGACTCCAGGCGAACGGCACCATGAGGGCCGCCGCCATCGACGTTCGGATCGCCTTTCGATAGAGCGGATCGACACATCCGGGCGAGAGGACAATGGCGTCCACACTGAATGCCGCGGCGTTTCGAAAAATGCCACCCATGTTGTCCGGGTTTCCCACGCCTTCGAGCGCGACGACACGGCGTGCGGCGCGCAGGACGTCGGCGACCGGCCGTTCGGGGGGACGCTCCACCAGCGCCAGACAACCACGATGCAGGTTCAGTCCGGCGAGCTGCTTGAACTCGGCTGCCGCGCACGTGTAGGTCGGCACATGAGGTGTCCGGTCCACGACCGGTCCGAGCGCAGCGAGCGCGCTATCGCTCAACAACAGCGACCGAACGGCGTATCGATTCGTGCAGAGCACACGCTCCACGACCAGGCGGCCCTCGGCGACAAACAACCCCCGGCTGCGGAGACGCTCGTGATCCGTCAGCACGTGATACTCTGCCACGCGCGGATCGTCCAGGCTCGCGATCGGGATGACCGCCATTCGGTCAGTACTGTCGGAAGGTCAAGTTGAGTCGACCCGTGAGCCCGAGCGCCGCTGGGGCCGTCCCGTGGAGGACACCAGAGACGCCGTGGTACGCGAGTCGAGCGGGCCCACCGAAGACAAACGCGTCGCCCGATTCGAGGCAGAGCGGGCGGACCGCGTCTCGCCGCTTCGGGCCACCGAATAGGAATCGTGCGATATCGCCGATCGACAGGATACAACCGGCGTGCCCGCGGCGAGCGATTCCGGGCTCTCGTCCTTGTCCTGGTGAAGCCCCATTCGCCCGTCCCCATCGTAGTAGTTCATGATGCAGATGTCCGGTGTGATGCGCATCCCCACGCGATGCGCACACGACGTCGCCAACTCGGCGAACGGCTCCGGGACCGGCGGCACCGGAAGAAGATCGAAGTCGCTTCTCGTCGGCTCGTAGCGATAGAGCAGACCGTTCCAATGGAGGCCGAGACACAGCATCCGCACATGCATACGCCCCCCGCCGCGAACGGTCGGCACATACGCCGGGACGGTACCGTTCATGAGCGCAAGGCACTCGGTGAATAACCAGAGCTGCTGATCTCTGTGGAGCGCGCCGGGAATGTGAAACGCGCCCGCCGCGACTTCGACCGGCGAGGCCGCGCCTTCTGTCGCCTCAAACAACGGTCCCATCAGCGTACGTTACCATTTGGCCGGTCCCATGGTGCGGCGAGCGATGCTCCGAGCGGCGTTCGCATTATTGGCGTTCGCTTCATCGGCGGCCGCCCATCAGTCCCCCTTCACCTATCTCGACATCCGCGTGCAGCCGGGCTCGCTCGAGCTGTCGCTCATCGCCCACGCGTTCGACATCGCGCACGACATCGGCGTGGAAAAGCCCGAGCAGATCTTCGAGGAAGAGACGTTGCGCGATCGTGTGCCACGAATGACCGCGCTCCTGGCAGACCGCATGACCTTTCAGGTCGATGACCGGGCCGTGGCGGCAGCCCCTTGGACGGTCGCAGAGCCGCTGCCGCAACAACAATCGATACGCTTCACGTCTCGCGTGCTGACTGCAGGAGCTCCCGGCGTCGTCCACGTGACGGCTCGGCTCTTTCCGTACGATCCCGTGCATCAGACGTTCGTCAACTTCCAGGAGCATGACGTCGTCGCGAGCCAAACGATCCTCGATCTCACCAACCCAGCAGCGCACTATTACGCGGGGACCACCTCAGGGGTCTGGGCCGCCGTTCGGAGCCTCACGACGAATGGCTTTCTGCACATCCTCTCCGGACCCGAGCATCTCGTGATGCTCGTGGGGCTGCTGCTACTCGGGGGCTCGCTACGCACCCAGCTCACCATCACCAGCGCCTTCATCGTCGGTCACGTCATCGCGCTCGGGCTTGCGACGTTCACGCTCATCGGGCCTCCCGCTCACCTGATTGAACCGGGCGTGGCGCTGGCGATCGTCTACATTGGGACGGACAACTTGATGTCGTCGGGTGGCCGCGATGTGCGTACCTGGATTTCGTTCGTCGTCGGTGCGCTGCACGGCTTCGGATTCGTCGCCGTACTGCGCGCGATGGCCTTGTCACGACCAGCCCTCGCGGCGGCGCTGGTCGCGGTGAACACCGGCATGGCTGCGGCACAGATCGGCGCGGCGATGGTCATCGGATGGGCCCTCGCTCGGCTCCGGACGCGCGTCGCTCACTCGACAACGGTCCCTGCGCATCCCGGTTCGGTCCGCGGCCCCGCTCTCGTAGGATCTGTGGGCGTGATGGTCGTCGGCGCCGTCTGGTTCGTGCAGCGGGTGTTCTTTCCCGGTGCGAGATTGTGATCAACCGAAAATCAAACAAGGCAGGTCCACATGAGTGCTCGCTCACGGTTTGCGGCGATTGCGATGCTCCTCGTCTGTGTCGGGCTGGATCCCATTCGAGGCGCCCAGCTTGGTGGCCGCTCGGCGGAGGAGTGGATCAAGACCCTGGAGTCGCCGAATCGGATTCAGGGGCTCAAGATCGATGAGACCGTGCAACATCTGAAGCTGAAGCGCGGTGATGTAGTCGCCGACCTGGGCGCCGGATCGGGCCTCTTCGAGCCACCGCTTGCAGAAGCGGTCGGCCGCAGTGGGCTCGTGTACGCAGTCGACATCGATCAGGGGCTGATCGACGCCATCAATCGCAAGATCGCTGAGAAGACGCTCACGAACGTCAAGGCAGTCCTCGGTCAGTTCACCGATCCGCAACTGCCACGCGCCAGCCTCGACGTGGCGTTCATCAACGACGTGCTACATCACATCGAGGATCGGACGACGTACCTCACGAATGTGGCGAAGGCGCTCAAGCCGTCCGGCCGCATCGCCCTCATCGACTTCCACCCCGAGCAGGGTGGACACCGCAATCAACCTGAGCTTCAGGTGAGCAAGTCGGCCGCGGAACAGCTGATGGCTGGGATTGACTTCAAGCCCGTAGAAGAGATCCCTCTGTTCACCGAGAAGTACTACGTCTTGTACCAGCGGCGATAACCGGGGGACGCCCCGCGCAGTCTGCGACACGGATGCCCGGCGCGCCCTCACCGCGCACGCCGATTCGTGCGGGCTGTGGGCGCTGCCCGCCAGGGATCCTCGGGCCAAGGATGCTTCGGGTAGCGCCCTCGGAGCTCCTTGCGCACCTCGGCGTATGTCTGGTTCCAGAAGCTGCGCAAGTCCCGGGTGACCTGAACTGGGCGACCATTCGGTGCCAGCAGCGCGAGAACCACTGCATGCCCTCGTGGTCCCAGACGAGGAGTGTCCGCGAGGCCGAACAGCTCCTGCAGCTTGACGGAAGCGGACACCGAGCCGTCCTCGGCGTACTCGAGCGGAACCGATCGGCCGCTAGGCACTTCCAGTCGCTCGGGCGCGTCGCGATGCAAGCGCCGCAGCGTCTGGGCATCGAGGGCGGTGGCGAGCCGGACCGCAGCGAGGGCTCGACAGCCGGACGCGGCCACTCGAACAAGCGCGTCTGGATCGACCTCGATCTCCGCGAACCTGAGCCGACGCAGGAGCCGCACATCGTCGTCCGAGGGTCCTCGGCGGAGCCACGCGTCGGCGAGCACGCGTGCAGCGGCTTCATCGTCAACGCTGACCGGCCGCTCGGAGAGCGTCAGCTCGTCGTAGCGCGCAACAGTGCTGCTGCGAACCAGACCGGACTCGTCATCGAACCAGACCTCGGACCGAACGTCGGTCGGAAGGAGCCATTCCGGTTCGATGCGGGACGCCAGCGCAATCATGCCGCTCTCCTGGTCCGGCGGCATTCGGCGAGCAGAGGCATCTCCACCGACGTTCGTTGATCGGACCTCCAGCGCCACGACGAACTCTGCGTCGATCACACCACTGTCGACCGAGAGCACGGCGCCAGTTCCGGATGCGAGCTTGAAACGGTTCGACGCTGTGTCCCGACGACGAGCGACCCGGTCGGGATATCCGGCCAACACGATTCGCCTGAACGTCTGTTCTGTATGTGGCGCGCGAGGGGCACGGTCGCGAAGATCTCCGGACAGTCTCTCGATGTGCCACGCGACCTCTCTCACGTGCTGCGGCGCCGAGCCCCAGGCATCGAGTGCCGACAAGAGGTCCGACGTCGTCGCGTGCCGCGGCCAAAACGCACTCGATTGCTCGGACAGGAGCGCACAGGCCCGCGCCACCATCGGGTGACCGTGGGCCTCGACAAGCATGCGGCTCAACCTTGGGTGCAGTGGTAAGCGCTGCATCTGTCTGCCGGTGATCGTCAGTTGGCCACGACCGATCGCAGTGAGGCGCTCGAGCAGACGCAACGCCGCTGACAGGCGCCCCGCATCGGGAGCCTCGAACCACTCGAAGGAGCCCGGATCGCCACCCCACGCCAGAATGTCGAGCGCCGTGCCAGCCAGATCGACGCGGCGAACATCTGGCTCGCGATGCGGCCTCAGCCGATCACGCTGGTCCCATAGCCGCACCGCGCGACCGCCGGCCACACGGCCTGCGCGTCCCGCTCGCTGTTCTGCAGCGTCCTGGGTCACTCGCTCCGTGGCGAGCATGTCGATGCCGCGCGAAGGGTCGTACCGCGCGACCTTCTGCCAGCCGGCATCGACCACACTGCGGACGCCGGGAACGGTCACTGACGTCTCGGCGATGTTGGTCGACACAATGATCCGGGTGACACCCGGTGCGGAAGGACGGACGGCCCGATCCTGCTCTGCGGCGTCGAGCCCCCCGTGAAGTGGAACGGCTTCGATCGGTCCCCTGGGGCTCGCCGCTTCGATCTCGGCTACGACCCGCCGGATCTCGGCAGCTCCGGGCATGAAGCACAGCACGTCACCAATCGCATCGCCGGCCAGGCGGAGCGCCACCGTCGACGGCCGCGCCGCCGGCTCATAGCTGATGTCAAGCGGAAACGTCCGACCGGGAACCGTGATGACGGGACATTCGTCGAGGAACGCCGACACCGGAGCGACGTCCATCGTGGCGGACATCACCACGATCTGAAAATCCTCGCGCGCGCGCCACGCCTGCTTCGACAGTGCGAGCGCAAGATCGGCGTGCAAGGTCCGTTCGTGGAACTCGTCGATGACGACCGTCTGGACACCCGTCAGCAGCGCATCCGCCTGCAGTCGGGCCGTCAGGATGCCCTCCGTGACTATCAGCAGCCTCGTTCGTGACGAGGCATGGCGATCGAAGCGCACGTGCCAGCCCACATCTTCGCCGAGGGTCCAGCCTCGTTCGTTCGCGATGCGCGCCGCGACACTCCGCGCTGCCACCCGGCGCGGCTGGAGCACGACGACGGGTCCCGTGTCGACGAAGGCGGGAGGTACGCGCGTGGTCTTGCCCGCGCCGGGCTCGGCCGTGATCACCACAGCCCGGCTCCGTCGGAGCGTCTCTCGAATAGTGGGAAGGAACGGGTCGACGGGCAGCGGAATCACGCGCGGCGCTCACCGGCACGTCGGTCAGGGCTCGGCTTCCCTAGCGCTCGCCGAGCGACACGCCGAGCGGACAGCTGACGCCAGTGCCGCCAAGACCACAGTACCCACCCGGATTCTTCGCGAGGTACTGCTGGTGGTACTCCTCGGCATAGTAGAACTCCGGCGCCGGCAAGATCTCGGTCGTGATCCGGTCGTAGCCATTGCGGATCAGCTCTCGCTGAAACGCATCACGCGAGGCTTCGGCTGCTGCCCGCTGCGCGCCGGAAGCGACATAGATGCCGGAGCGATACTGCGTCCCGACGTCATTACCCTGACGCATCCCTTGGGTGGGATCGTGGTTCTCCCAGAACACTTTCAGCAGCTCCTCGTATGAAATGAGGGTGGGATCGAACGCGACCAGTACAACTTCGTTGTACCCAGTCAATCCGCCGCACACTTCACGGTACGTGGGATTCGGGGTCGACCCCGCCGCGTAGCCGACTGCCGTCGAGAAGACGCCCGGCAACTGCCAGAACTTCCGTTCGGCGCCCCAGAAGCAGCCCATGCCAAACATCGCCAACTCAGTGCCCGCCGGGAAGGGCGGCCGGAGTGGGTGACCGTTGACGAAGTGATGGGTGGGCACTGCCATCTGCTGGTCGCGGCCGGGGAGCACCTCTGACGGGAGCGGCATCCGAACGGACTTGCCAAACATCTAGCGCCTCCTCACTCTTCACCGCGAGCACGCGCGAGCGGTTGACCCACAGGTGGGCCTGGAGTCACTTCGTCTCGGCGACCTGAAACGCGAGCGCGATACCGTTCATGCAATACCGCTGTCCCGTCGGGGCTGGACCATCCGTGAATACGTGTCCCAGGTGGCTGTGACAACGCGCGCAGTGCACCTCGACGCGCCGCATGAAATGGCTGTCATCGACCGACGTGCCGATCGCGCCGGGCAGCGGCGCCCAGAAGCTCGGCCACCCTGTGCCGCTTTCGAACTTGGTGGCTGAGGAAAAGAGCGGCTGCCCACAACCGGCACACGAGAACACACCCGAGCGTTTCTCGTAGTTGAGCGGGCTCGACCCAGGGCGCTCGGTGCCGTGCTGCCGGAGCACGCGGAACTGATCGGGCGACAAGCAGTGGCGCCAGTCGTCCTCGGATTTGAGTGTTTCGTGGCGTTCGTCGAGCGGTGCGTCAGCGGTCGGCGCGTCGGCCTCGAGGTCGCCTGAGGAGTGTTGAGCCATGCCCCAGTCTACCTCGCGGGACCGGCGGAGGCGCGCTCAAGACGCCGCACCGTTAGGGCAAGAGCGGGCCGCACCTTGCGCGAGCACCGCTCGATCGCCGAACGTCAGCGAAGAGGACGCGCGGACTACGAGGCGAGAGAAAGAGTCGCGGCCTTCTTTGGCTGGGTTTCGATACGGCCGTTGACGGTCGCGCCTTCCGCAAGGCTGATGACCGGAGCGGCCATTTCGCCGTCTACCTTGGCGCCATCCTTGATAGCGATCCGCGCGCCCGCCGTCAGGATGCCGTTGGCGCTGCCGCTCACCACGATCGTGTGGGCCGATACGGTCGCTTCGACCGAGCCGCTCGCGTCAATCATGAGCGGATGTCCGTCCACCTCGACGGTCCCTTCCACATGGCCGGCCACGACAAGAGGCTCCCTGGACTGGACGTCGCCTTTGATACGAATGGATGGACCAATGCGAGCTGTCGTTTCCATGCGATTCCCCCTGAACCGATTGACTCGATGAGTGTCGGCTACACCTCGTGCGCCGCGGGTGTCTGCGAGGTTTATCGTCCGGAGTGCGTTAGGCGTTAGAGGTGGATGTCGACCTTTCGCTTGGCCTTCACCGTCGCAATGAACGCCTGGATCGCCGACTCGCGCTGCTGGCTCGTCAAGAACTCGCGTATCTGTTCGCTGACCTCCTCAAGTGGGGCCGTCCGCGCAGCTCGGTGCTCGTGGACCTTGATGACGTGGTAGCCGAACTGCGTCTCGACCACGTCGCTGACGCCGCCGGGCTTGAGCGCGAACGCGGCGGCTTCGAAGGCGGGATCGGTCTGCCCTTTCGGGAAGAAGCCCAAATCGCCGCCGTCCGGCGCGCTACCCGGATCCTGGGACTGCGCCTTGGCGAGGGCCGCGAAATCGCCACCCGCCTTGACCTGCTTGAGCAGGTCTTGAGCCTTGGCCTTCGCGGCGTCCCTCTGGGCAACTTGGGCGTCCTGCGGGGCGGCGATCAGGATGTGGCTCGCGTGAACGCTCTGCCCTTGCTCGAACTGGGCCAGGTTCTGCTTGTAGAAGGTGCCGATCTCAGCGTCCTCGACCTTGATCTTCGGCGCGACCTCGGCCTGGAGCACTTTGTCGATGTCCATTCCCATGCGCGTCTGGCGTTGCAGTTGGTCGAGCGTGATGCCCTGGGCCGTGAGCGCCTGCTGAAAAGTCTGTTCGTTGGGAAATCCCCCCTTGATCCGGTTGATCTGCGCGGTGACTTCGGCGTCGGTGACGGCGATCCTGCGGTCGTGCGCCTCTCGCGACAGCACGTGATAATCGACGATCTGCTCGAGCAGGCTGCGGACGATCTGGTCGCGGCGGTCGCCGGGAATGGGCGCGCCAGCTCGTGCCTCCAGGCCCTTGATTGCGCCCTCGAGCTCCCATCGTTCGATCCGCTCGCCGTCGACGGTCGCGAGCAAGTCGGGAAGGAGCACTGGCACGGGCTTCACCGGCGGCGCCTGAAGCGCGACTGGCGTGGCCGACGGCGGAGCGGCTGGCGCGCTCGTCGCCGAAGCGGTTTCGACACCGGGCGTCGCGACCAGCGCGCCGGTCGTGGGCGGAGTCGTCGCGCTGTCGGTCTTCGTAGCGCTACCGGACTGGCCGCCGCACCCCTGAACGGCAACGAGCAGCAGAGCGACGACAACGATCTCTCTCATGGAATCTCTCCTCTTGGGCCGCGGATCGGACCAGCAGCCCCGAGCGGGGAGAAAATCAACCGACGATTCGTGCGCAAGAAAAAAGCCCGACATCAGCTGGAGCTTGATGTCGGGCTGTCTGTGTTACTGCTATCACTGCCGGCAGCGACCTACTCTCCCACGCAGTTCCCCGCGCAGTACCATCGGCGGTATCAGGCTTAACTTCCGTGTTCGGAATGGGAACGGGTGTGACCCTGATCCTATGACCACCGGCATACTTGTCTGCCTGGGGTTCCCCCCTTCGCCCGCGGTGGCGGGCTCCGGCGCGGCGCACCCATTCATCGGTTGCCGTCCGTAGCGCCGAAGGCGCGGAGGTGGGATAGTCCCAGACAATGCTTCAATCCGGCCAAGGCCGGAGTGTCAAAGAGCGCCGCCGTCGCCCGAGAAGGCGACGGCGGACTGAATACCCTGCAAACGGTAGTTCACCGACCCACGTCACGCGGCGTTTCTGCGTGCATAGCACTTCTTAGAAGTTTATGGTCAAGCCTCACGGCTGATTAGTATCGGTAAGCTCAACGTGTCGCCACGCTTCCACACCCGACCTATCACCTGGTCATCTTCCAGGAGCCTTCAGGGATCTTACGATCCAGGGAGATCTCATCTTGTGGAGGGTTTCACGCTTAGATGCATTCAGCGTTTCTCCCTTCCGGACGTAGCTACTCGGCGATGCCGCTGGCGCGACAACCGATACACTAGAGGTCCGTCCAACCCGGTCCTCTCGTACTAAGGTCAGCCCCACTCAAATCTCCTGCGCCCATATCAGATAGAGACCGAACTGTCTCGCGACGTTCTAAACCCAGCTCACGTACCGCTTTAACCGGCGAACAGCCGGACCCTTGGAACCTGCTACAGCTCCAGGATGCGATGAGCCGACATCGAGGTGC